>Ga0315277_10013790_pt1 | contig 10066 bp, 16 predicted proteins | sample YL17G05_15_MG_FD_203695 | JGI IMG/M metagenome (GOLD analysis project Ga0315277, IMG submission 203695) | Sediment microbial communities from Yellowstone Lake, YNP, Wyoming, USA - YL17G05_15 | ecosystem: Environmental > Aquatic > Freshwater > Lake > Sediment | place: USA: Wyoming | collected...
CCTTCATTTGGGAACAGGTTTGATGGTAGGATATGGCTCCAGGGGAATGGGGAACAGGGGTAGGGGAGGTAGCTAGAGAAAAAAGACAATGCATGCTCCCAAAGCAATCAGATGGAGGGGAGAATTTAGGGAAGGATCAAGGGTAACGAAGGCGGCGAGGGTACTAAAAATCAGTGAAGATGTTGCCTGGTAGGAGAGAATATGCCGTTGGGGAAAATTCATGGATTCCTGGACTGACCCCTTTAACTCTGGAAGTTTCATTTTCACTCGTGCAGCAGAAGAGAAGAACGCAGAGAATCTCCTGGTAATCAAGGATAAAGCCCTAGCCGAAAAGTACACTAAAAACTGGCAAGGACACGAGAGGTATTTAGAGGAATATACTGGTCGATAATTCCCGGGAGTACAAGACTGTGCTCACGGATAAAGTTCAATCTGAAACAGATGTTCGTCTAGACCAAGAATTTTCTATACGAGTGAGGAAAGATGAAAAATAGATTCCGCAGTCTTCTGTCCATATTTTTCCTTCTGTACATGATGGGCTACCCAGAAAGGGAGGCCTTTTCCCAAGAAGGAAAAAGCTTTTTGTGGAAGGTTCACTCCGGCGCGTCCACGGTCTACATAGCGGGTTCAATCCATTTCCTAAAAAAAGAGGATTACCCCCTCAGTCCAAAAATTGAGAGCGCCTTCGAGCAGTCCGATTTTTTGGTGGTTGAGGCGAATATTCAAGATCAAGCCAAAATGAGTACCCAAATGATTATGGAAAAGGCGCTCTATCCGCCCAATGAAAGCATTGCCGAGCATCTTTCTCAGAAGACCTATGAATTACTCAAAGTGGAAGCGGCCAAATTAGGTCTACCCCTTGAGTTAGTCAATAGGCAGAGACCCTGGTTTTTGTCCATGGCGCTGGAGGCCATGGAACTTATGAGGCTGGGGTATGACCCGAGCTACGGGGTGGACAGTTATTTCCTTTCCAAAGCGACGGGGCGGAAAAAGATATTGGAACTCGAGAGTCTCGATGAACAACTCCATCTCTTGTCTAGTCTTTCAGATCAGGATCAGGGGTTATTATTGACCCTTTCCCTAAAAGACCTTGAAAACGCCTCCCGGGATGTAGATAGACTGGTCCAAGCATGGAAAACAGGGGACACGAAGGGGATGGAGCCCATAATCATGAAAAATATAAAGGAAGATCCCAAATTGGTCCCCATTTATGAAAAACTTATTGATGAGAGAAACAGGAGAATGGTCTCTAAGATTGAAGATTACCTGAGAGGGAAGGGCACTTATTTTGTTGTGGTTGGGGCCGGTCATTTAATTGGAGAAAAAGGGATCGTTGAGACTTTGAGAAAGAAAGGGTTCCGGGTTGAACAACTTTGAAAGGGTTTTGAAAGAGATTGACTCGGATCTTTAAGAGGTATTCGGGGAAGAATTTTTTGATTTGGACTATCTGGTAGCGGAAATTTGATCACTTGTAAAATTTTATAAGGAGCCCACCATGGGAAAACTCGAATCTACCATTAAATCTGAAATTCACCGCTTGGTTAAACGAGAAGTCCGAGCTACCTTTCTGCCTATCCGGCGTGAAGTTTGGAGCATGAAACTCAAACTATCAAATCTCATCAGGAATTTCACTGTTGTGGGCCGGGTGATAAAGGAGCTTGCTAAGCAGTATGAAGAGAAAAAATTAACCCTAGAAGCCAGCCCAGAGGAAGTGAAAGCATCTCGCCTTACCCCTGACAGAATTCAAAATCTTCGGGAAAAGCTGGGCATATCCCAGAGAGAATTGGGCATTCTGATTGGGGTCACAATTGGCGCCGTGGCCATGTGGGAAAAAGGGAAATTCAGACCTAAGGGCGATAAGAAAGCTGCTTTGGTGGCTCTGAGAAAGTTGAGAAAGCGGGAAGTGAAGAAAATTCTAATGGAGAAGGCTGGAGCGAAGGATAAAAGGACAAATCCTAAAAAAAGAATGGCCAATATAAACAAAAAGAGGATCGCAAAAAAATAAATGTCTGGAGCATCAGGTTAAATATTCAGAAATTTCCAGAAAGCTTAGAGGAGAGCTATGACGATGACCAAGGCGGAACTTGTGGAAATCGTGTCTGAGAAGACCGCTTTTACGAGGCAAGAATCTGCGGAATTTGTGGAACAAGTGTTCGAAATCATAAAAGAGACCCTGGAGAAGGGGGAAAAGATCAAAATCTCAGGATTTGGGAATTTTGTTGTGCGGGAGAAGCGGCCGAGAAGAGGAAGAAACCCTAAGACGGGGGAAGAAATGACGATTGCAGAGCGGCGGGTATTGACCTTCAGGCCTAGTCAAGCTTTGCGGAAGGTTTTGAATCAGGGGGTTTTATCTTCATCGCAATTTGCGGAATCGCTGGAGAGCTCCGATGAAATTAAGAACCTTTGATGGGGAACCGGTTCGAGGCGAGATAACCACTGATTTTCCAGTCAGCCAAGATGGTATCCCAATACTGCTGGCTGATGGTGAACCCTTTTCGCCGGAAGAGGCCGAGTTTTTCCTGGAATCCGCCACTCCAAAGGAAATGAAAATGCTGGAAGAAGGCGGTTACGATCTCCCAGCATGGGAAGAAGAGGAGGAGGGATACGAGGAAGCCGAAGAAATTGATTCGGATGAGAATTGAAAATGTAGGGGATGGGACGTTCTTTCTGAATAGATTTGACCAATACGGCTGAATTGTCTGAAGATAGGTTATGCTGAGCAGCTGAGACTCGATGCACCCGGAACATTACACCATGTGGTGGGGCGGGGAATTGAAGGGACAAAAATATTCAGGAAAGATGAGGATCCGGAATATGCTGGATGGGGTCAACGGTAATAAGGTATTTGAGGATAGAAATTTGCTCCCGAGAATTGGCGGGCATAGATTATGGGCAAATGGATTGGAATCATAACGTTAGGAATCTGTACTCTTGGGAGCCTTTATATGACTTTCCTTGCAGTCAAGAGCGGGGATAGCCGAGGGGCATGGCTCTTTGCCGGGTTTGGGCTGCTCTTTGGAGTTCCTCTGCTCATCCTGGGAATTAAAGTGGCCGCCCAGAGGAATGCATTTCTTAAAGCCGTCGATAAAAGAATATCTGGCAGACCCGAAAGACGAACAACCTTTGTCCCCCACTGGTTTATTATGACCGCCATCCTTTTTACCGTTCTGGTTATCGTTCTTTTGCTATTGATAAACCCATTCAAATAGACTCCTGCTTTCTCGGGAATGCGGGGAATGAGGCACGGCCATAAGTTTATAAGTTGACGAAGGCAGCGGGGTCAGGGGCTCAACATCCAACAAAAATAACTTTGCGAGGGGGGTAATGGAGCAAGATTGGACGAGAATGCAGGTTTACGGACATATTGCACATTATGAATGATGGGAGGAGAAAAGGAGATGGGAAAATGGGCAGACTTGGCAAGCGAACTGAGAAGCAAATTATGGTTAAGAACACATCCCATAGGGTACAAGCGTTTTGGGAACCCAGGTGATCTGGATAATATACCGGACCTGAAGCGCCCAGAGCACTTTTCTGTCTTCTGTCAGATGATAGCGCAGGCGCGTAAATTGGGGCTTACTGTGGGAGCTAAAAACACAGATCCAGTTTACTCTCACTGTGCCCGAATCCACGGGCTGAGGGCAATTCCTCCTGGCCTGGACACCCCAGTGCACGGGCTCAGGTGGTGTGGCAGTTGGGAGGATGAGAGGAAGCGATTTAAAGCCTTCCCCAGGATCATGGCTGGTGGGGGGGTGGTGCTGGCTCCCTTATCCACGATAGCATTCGATCCCGATGTCATCCTTATCTATGGAGACCCTGCCCAAATTATCTTGATCATCCAGTCTATGCAAAAAAAAGAGTTTGAACGTTTCCAATTTGCCTGCATGGGTGAATCCTCATGTGCGGACTCATTAGCCGAGTGCTATTTATCCGGAAAGCCGAAAGTGGGCTTGCCAGGGGTCGGGGAGCGGGTGATGGGCCACGTCAGAGAGGACGAATTAGTAATCGCCCTTCCCCCTTTGTATATGGATAAGGCCCTGGATGGCCTGCGCGAACTAGGGTTGACTTATCCTATTCCGCCCAACATGAGCATTGACATGGATGTGAAGTCTGGCTTTGCCCGGCTGTACCCAGAGGATCCAGAGTTTAAATGATGGTTCATAAATAGCGGGTATCGGGTAACCACAAGGCAATTGGGGAAGAGGAGGCCGTGAGTGTTTAACCTGGACGTTGGTGCAAAGTGAACTTATTCTAAAGCCCCTAGCCCGGCCGAGGCGGAACTAAACAAAATATGGAAGGAAAGGGGGCAGTCCAGGAAATAAGGAGTTGTTTTTCGAACCCTTCATTTGGGAACAAGTTTGATGGTCGGATATGGCTCCAGGGGAATGGGGAGCGGGGCAATAATAATAAAGTATTGACGACTTTGTCGAATTTCGTATGAGGGGATGTAGGTTTCGAAGCAACTTGAGGGGGAAAGATGTCAGGAAATGAGATCAGGCTATGGGAAAGTTTCCATTAATGCCGACAGTAATACGGTAGGATCACTCCCAAATTTCCATACCAAACCGTAAAAATTTTGGAAAAATGGCAATTTTTTCCCCTTTTCTTCTCTGAGAGTCATGAAGGGAAATTTCAATAAAAATAATCAAATTCATATGTTAGATAATAATAACAAATTGGATCATTTATTGCAAGCAAGTCTATGCTATATGTGGATGATTTTGAGGCGGCATAGCCAAGTGTTAAGGCAACGGTCCGCAGAACCGTGATCCCTGGTTCAAATCCAGGTGCCGCCTCCACCTAAAGAGCAAGAAAGGCAGGGTCATCATGGCTCTGCCTTTTGTTTTTGGTTTATTCCTCCCCAAACGATAACTACCCCCCATTATGGTTACCCTGGTGCGACCCGGCCTATGGCCTAACCCATAGTAGATGGTTTCTGTCGGCCGGGTGATGATCATAAGTCCCTCCTCTAAAGTACGCGAGATAGTTCAAATACAGACGTCCCCTTTTCTTTGCCATCCACGGCAAAACTACTTATTCCGGTCTACTTCAAATCCCGATCCAAGATAAGAACTTGAATTCCTTCAATCTCAGGCATTCCCTCATCGTTGGTCAAAAAAGCATGGGAGGCGGAAAGGAGGGCAGTGGCGAGCTGGATAGCATCTGGGGTTTTGAGGCCATATGAAGCTCGAAGGATTGCAGCTCTTTCGCCGATCTCGTCGGTAACGGGAAGGACAGAAAGATGGGGGAAGTTGCGAAAAAGGACTATATACCGGGCTGCCAGTACCATGTCCTTTTTTCGGTAGGGCTGGACCAGATATTCCGTTAAGGTGATTGTACTGGTCGTTGCCTTAAGGTTACCTTTTTCTACCTCTTGAAAGAAGCTTCGCAGGAAAGGCAGGTAAACAGGACGCTCTTCGAAAGCGTAGATGAAGACCATCGTGTCTACGGCCACGGTTTGCCCTTTTGAGGCCCTGAGGAGGTTTTTCATTTCCAGCCGGTTCGTTCCTTCCTCACATAAGCTTTCGGATCAACGCCTTTCCAGGCCTCCTTACCCAACCCGAGCATGAATTCGGTGAAGGAAGTCGGTTTCGGAAGAATGATGATTGCCCCATTAACCTCTTCAACCAGAACTTCATTTTGGGGATGGATGCGCACCTTTTTTCGTATCGGCAGGGGAATAACCACCTGGTATTTGGACCCTATTTTCACGGTCACCCCCATAAAGACCTCCTGAATAGTGAGTTATACGATTTTGTCGAGTTTAATCTGTGGGAAGTATGGTCCGCGGTCCGTTGGTCCGGGACGTCGGTGTAAAGTGAACATATTCTAAAGCCCCTAGCCCGGCCGAGGCGGAACAAAACAAAATATGGAAGGAAAAGGTCAGTCCAGGAAATAAGGAATTGTCTTTCGAACCCTTCATTTGGGAACAGGTTTGATGGCAGGATATGGCTCCAGGGGGATAGGGAACAGGGGTAGGGATTGAATCAGGGGGTTATATCTTCATCACAATTTGCGGAATCGCTGGAGAGCTCCGATGAAATTAAGAACCTTTGACGGGGAACAGGTGGTATATTAATACTGGGTCGGTGTGGGTTTTTTATCATCCATTTGAAGGTAAGTATCATGGGAAGCAAGTATATTCGGAGGGGGCTGAGATGGGTTTACCTTTATCAAATATCAGGATACTTGATCTTACTCTCATCATGGCCGGTCCTTACTGCACCTTGATTTTGGGGGACCTGGGAGCAGAGGTCATCAAAATTGAAAAACCGGGCGTTGGTGAAGGAGCCAGGGAGATGCCTCCCTATTTTTTTGAGGGGGAAAGCGCATATTTTATTGCTATGAATCGAAACAAAAAGAGCATGACGCTCAACCTTAAAGACGAAAAAGGGAGAGAAATCTTTTACGACTTAACCAGGGCATCTGATGTTGTGATTGACAATTTCAGGCCCGGAACCGTTAAAAATTTGGGAATCGATTTTGACACGTTGAAAAAAATAAATCCACAGATTATCTGTTGCTCAATTTCAGGATATGGCCAAACTGGGCCATTCAAGGATCGGCCGGCTTTCGATCTTGTGATCCAGGCTAGAGGCGGAATTATGAGCTATACAGGGGAGCCTGGGCGCATGCCCGTTAGAATGGGGGCGCCCATGGGCGACCTAGCCGGTGGACTGTTTGCTACTCAAGGTATATTGGCCGCATTATTTCAAAGGGAAAGAATTGGGAGAGGGCAGAAGATCGATATAAGTTTATTGGACTGTCAAACCTCATTGCTCACCTACCGGGCCCAGTTCTTTTTTGTCGGCAAAGAAATTGCGCAGCCGGTGGGCTCCGGGCATGTTTCAGCCCATCCAATCGGAGCTTTCCGAACCAAAACCTTTGACGTGGTCATTGATGCCAATACAGAAAACATCTTTGTCGAATTATGCAAGGCCATCGGATCGCCTGAGCTGTGCTTAGATCCGAAATTCAATTCCAGAAAAAATCGATTCATAAACAAAGACGAACTTTATGCTATTCTAGATAAAACCTTTTGCGAAAAGACCGGAGAGGAGTGGATAAAAGTATTAGAAGGTCGAGTTCCTATTGCACCTATCAATAAGATCGATCAAGCACTTTCAGAACCTCAAACCCTGAGTCGCAATATGGTGGCTAAAATCGATTATGGAAACGACAAAGAGATGAAGGTAGTAGGAAACCCGATTAAGATGTCCGAGATCGAACAAGAAGTTTTCAGGAGGCCTCCGCGGCTGGGGGAACACACTGAGGAGATCTTGAAAACAATCTTGGATTATTCGCCAGAAACCATAGAAGAATTAAAACAACGGCATATTATTTAGGCTTCTTACGCCTGAAGCGTAAGGTATGGGAGAATGTCTAAAAAAGCCAATATAAAATCAAGAGAACCGAATGGCGACAGAAATCTAAAGGAAACTGAAGGGGAAATGAAAAGGGAGGAAGACAGATATCGGGGGTGCCTTATTGGACTGGCTGTAGGAGATGCCCTGGGTACCGCCTTGGAATTCAAAAGGCCGGGGACCTTCAAACTCATTAACAGGATGCGGAAAAACCCCAACCTATTGTCACTCTCGTGAAAGCAGGACTGCTTCCGCAGGAATGACAACCTAAGGCCGAAAAGGATTTTTTCAGCAACCTGTTAAATTTTAGGCCATGAAAAAAGAGAATCCAAGTTATTCGGGATTGAGGGGATAATTTTTATCTACTGTTCTTTCAGGAAGGGAAATTGGAGGATTGGGAAACTATTTTCCGACTAAGGGGGGAAAAATGGAGAAACGTTTGGAAGGAAAGGTGGCCATAGTTACGGGTGCCGGTCAGACTCCAGGCGATACCATCGGGAATGGACGAGCAATTTCCATTCTTTTTGCCCGCGCAGGGGCAAAAGTCATGCTTGTGGACCTTCGCCTCGATTCCGCCCAGGAGACCCAATCGATGATCAACCGGGAAGGGGGAGAGTCATTGGCCTTTGCTGCCGATGTCAGCCGGGCGGATGACTGCCGGCGCATGGCCGAGAAGTGCGTGGAGAGCTACGGGCGCATCGACATCCTGGTCAATAATGTGGGGACTGGGGGGGAGGATCAGGGGCCGGTGAAGCTAAAAGAAGAAGTGTGGGAGCGGATCTTTAATGTAAACCTGAAGTCCATGTTTTTGACCTGCAAATACGTTCTGCCCTACATGGAGAAGCAGGGCAGCGGTTCCATCGTGAATATCTCTTCGGCTGCGGCGGTCTGCGCCGTTTCCATGTTAGCCTACAAGACCTCCAAGGCGGGGGTAAATGCCCTGACCCATTCCATCGCCATGAAGTACGCCAAAAAAGGGATCCGAGTCAATGCCATCATGCCGGGCCTGATGAATACGCCCATGGCCATTGAAGGGATCTCCCGATTCCGCGGGATCAGCAAGGAAGACCTGATCAAAACGCGCAACGGTATGGTTCCCCTCAAAGGGGGGATGGGTTCTGGCTGGGACACGGCCTATGCAGCTCTTTTTTTGGGCTCGGATGAGGCCAAGTTCATTACGGCGGTGGTCCTGCCAGTTGACGGCGGCCAGTGTGCGAAGATCGGCTGAGGCCGGGGAGAAGGAGAAAAAAGATCCGCCAAAAGGTTAGTCTCCTCAGCGCCTGCGAGCGCGTATGATTCTCTTCTCTGTGAAGGATGGGGCCTTTGGCGAGCCTTTATTGGGGCAGAGAGTCACTTCCCCGTACCGATCCGCGACAACAAAATCGTTAGATCCGGATTGGACCCAATCTATCACCCGGGGGGATGCATCACCGTTGAAAATCAAGAATATTTTCTTCCCTAAGTTGTCAAATTGTGGATCCTCGTCTTTCCCTTGATTCCGGAAGATAAAAACCTCGCCATTATCATTGCCGACGATCAGATCTTTTTTCCCCTCCCCGTGTAAGTCGGCCATGTCGGGAGAAGAATTTGACCCTACATCCAGCTTTCCGTCGTTAATCTTGATGGGTTTGCCAAACATCGCTTGGTCCTTGGTTCCCTCATTAAGGTAGAGGTAGAGTTCCCCGTCTCCTTTCCCCACAAGTAAATCCATCCTCCCGTCCGCGTTCCAGTCCACCACACAGGGAGATGCGTTGCTAACAACGTCGAGGTCTTTGTAAACAGCTTGAATCATGCCTGCCGGGGCAAATTCTGGGTACCGATTGGAACCCTGGTTCAGGAACAGATGTAGATACCCTCCTCTATCGCCCACCAGAAGGTCTCTTTTTCCGTCTCCATTCCAATCCACCAAGATGGGGGCCGATGGTCCTCTTACCTTGATTTCCTTCCCCCCAGCCCTCAGCTTCGTCCCGTGACCATATTTGGGAGAATCATTTGACCCCTCATTGAGGTAAACGGTTACAAAGCCGTCCCGGTCTCCGAGGATCAGATCGAAAAGGCCGTCCCCGTTCCAGTCCACCACGATTTTTTCCATTATCGCTTTCTTGGCAGGCAAAGGCGTTTTTCCCGATTGGGCGCAAGAGCTTATGGGAATAGCAACTGAGAAGGATACAACCAGTAAAATTTTGAGAAATCCAAACGTCATGGATATGATCGTACGTTTCATTTTTGCCCTCCTGAAACAGGTAACCACAGAGGGTACAGAGAACTTACCCTTTTTCTGCGGATTTAAAAAAGGAAACCCCTTTGCAGTGCACGGGAGTATTTCTCTGGGAACTCTGTGGTTTCATACTTTTTCCTGCTTTTCATATGAATTGAAAATGAGAAATATTTATCAAAAAAAAAGGCTAAATGCAATAACATTCTCTGTATTCAGCAGGAATTGCGGAAAACTTTAAAAAAATCTTGACAAAGAAATTTGTTTGAGCTTGAGCAGGAAACCCCGGTGCCGGTGATTCCTTTATTATCGTCCCAACAGAGCGTCCTTGCTCAGAGGAACTTTGTGGCGCCGCAATATAATTTTGCATCACCTACACGGCAAAACCTGGTCACCTTTTCCAGTGGCTCCGGAAATTTTCAAAGCCTTTGAATGCATTGTGGCCAAATGCGCAGCCATAGGCCACATCGTCGAGGAAGACGCCCCA
>Ga0315277_10013791_pt1 | contig 10066 bp, 12 predicted proteins | sample YL17G05_15_MG_FD_203695 | JGI IMG/M metagenome (GOLD analysis project Ga0315277, IMG submission 203695) | Sediment microbial communities from Yellowstone Lake, YNP, Wyoming, USA - YL17G05_15 | ecosystem: Environmental > Aquatic > Freshwater > Lake > Sediment | place: USA: Wyoming | collected...
TTCAGGTTGGAAATCAGCAGCAAGCGCCGTTCCGTCTGAAAGAGGACGGCTCGCTTGATCCAACCATGCCTATCAAGTGGCTCACTGGATTGCAAGATATTTACGAAACCGAAGTTGAATGGACGCTTGGCGCGATCCCGGTATCCGCGCTAGACACACTTGAGCCGCCGCCGAGCGTCGGGGACATGCGGGCGTTAGCCTGGATGCTCAAGGAGTAGAGTCCTATCATGAGTTGACTGTATATTTACTATCACACGAGCCAACGCCTCAATAATGAGGGACGCTTCTCCAGTTGCCCAGTCAATTGAGGACATATCCCCATTGGCCCAGGCATACACGTCCATGAGATCGAACTCCGACTGGCCGTATTGTGTCTTGATAACCAGTTTGCCTGGCACAGTGGTACCTACCTCGATTGCTGGTGGTGGAGTTGTACAAAGAATCACCAGCGACTCGGCTGGCGTCATGTGAACTCCATCACACCCACAGTTGGAGAAATTCAATTTCGTTTCTGGCACCCTCCCATCTGAGTGCAAACTGTCGTTCATCTCCAATACGATCGGGCTATCACCAAGCCAAAATCTCCCTGATTTGCAGATGTGCACACCGTTACCTGCAATTCCTTTTCCGCAATCCGGACACGTTGTCATTTTCAATCCTCTTTCGTTTGTCGGGTTTTAGCAGAGTTTGAATAGTATCTATGTCTGAAAAGACTCACAATATCGAATCTATCTTGCTTAGTATTAGCGCGTACGTACTTTACTACAATTCTAAGCATATCCCTCTTTTGAGAGGAGAGGTCAGGACAGTCTAACAGCATCATGGCTGTCCTGACCATAGGCTTCTTTCCTGTTACCGAAATCTCGAAAATCATTTTGTGCCTTCTACACTCAACGTCAAACTTTCTGGCTATGAAGTCGGCACAAGCCTGATCTTTTGTATAGACACGGATGCTCATATACCCGTTTGCGCTCGCATACACATGTCCACTTGAGTTAAAGACTTCTACAATGCGAGTTTTTTCGTCGATCCCCATCTTTGTCCTACCTCCGCATCAGCTACCCACTTAATTTCGGGAAAATAGGTAGCACCAGACCAAAGAATTCGGTCTATCCCCATCTTCGCAATCGTTTCAACTTCCTTCTCAGGAACGTACATAAGTATCGAGTCGTGGACAGTTACTACGAATCTTGAGCCGTAAAATCTCAAGTCTTTTGTCAGACTAATTGCGGCATGCTCAACCATATCACTAGCACTTCCCGCAACTAGGGCATGCAATGCGGCCTTACGTGCATCGTCCTTATTAACGTCGTTGATGTACGGCATTCGGCGTCTTCGTCCAAACCTAGACTCAACATAGCCCTTCTTCAACATTTGCCTAAAGCACACCTCCTTAAACTCCACGAGGGTTGGCATAATGGTATTGTATTTGTTGACAAACTTTCGTGCCTGTTCGATTGGCAATCCCGCATCTTGTGCAAAGCTATACTCGTTGCCGCCGTACAGCCAACTGAAGTTAAACATTTTGCACAACACACGCTGTTCTTTGGTATAAGGCGATCCGAACATCGCTAACGTGACTTCAGTGTGTAAGTCTCTTCCGTCTTCATAGACTTGTTTAAGAAAGGGTTCTCCGCTATAAGCCCCCGCAACTCGAAGCTCTGCTTGGCTAACATCTACAACAACAATAACTTGTCCGGGAGGCGCAATGTAGGCATCCTTTACTAACTTGCCGTGGGGTTCACCAGATCTTGGAACTGTTTGGATTGCGGGTCTTCTAATTGACAACCGTCCGACCTCTGTTCCGAGCGGCTTTGCGTCATAGTGAACGTATCCCGTATGATCGATACATTCAAGAACGTTATCTACATACGACTCTCTCATCTTTGCTACTTTACGGTGTTTATGTAGTAAATCAATTGTTGGGTGTTTTCCTACTAGCTGTGCTAATGCATCCTTATTAGTAGATCCTGGTTTTACTTTCCGGCCTTTAGGCTGTGGGAGCTTCAATACACCGTAAAAGTACTTGCTTAGCTGAAGGGGTGACTTCATATTAGTAACATGTCCAGCAGCTATCGTAAAAAACTCCTTCTCAATGCTTGTCATCTCCCTTTCGAACACGTGTGCTTCACTAGCAAGATAATCAATATCGACAAGCATTCCATCTATTTCAGCTTCTGTGTACATGTCCTGCATTGGCATAAGGATCGTATCGAAAAGTCTACGTTGTGGCGTACTCCCAAGTCTTTTAGCAAATATGTCTCGTAGACCGCGCGTGCATACCGCATCCCAAGATGCATATTGGCACAACTTGGCCCAAGGTATTTTGCCGTACATGTCGTTCTTGGAAGACAGGAAATCCTTTAGTGTGACTTCGTAATCAGGAACATCAAGCCATTGTGCAGACAAGCCCTTTAGATCATGATAGCTTTTCGACCTTGCGCCCTGCTTTTCCTTCTCCGATCGGTCATCTAAGGCACCGTGTGCAAGCATTGTATCGAACGTACATGTTGCGAAGAACCACTTTAACTGGTAGCGCAGGAACTTGTTGTCAAACTTTGCATTATGGCCAACATACTCGCAATCATTTCGCTGCCAGAATCTTGGCCAGAAATTATCGTTCCATGTATCGTACAATAAATTGTTCGGAGCGCCAGGATGTTTTCCGGGAACGACGTAGACGTGTTCTGTATTCGAAGCCAGAACCATCATTAGAATGTCGTCGTTCATGAAGTCAATCTGATCTGTTTCAAGGTCGTACGCTATGACAGGCTCTTGTAGCAAATGTTCGATTTGCCTTAGCGTCGTAACAACTTCGTATGTTGGTTGTGGCAACGGAGACTGAGGACCTTTACTGAACTTGATAAGATGATCGAAGAATGTTCTTGCGTCATCAGGATCTCTGAGGATTGCTGCGGGGTGGTGTGTGCTAAGCAGATTGCCGACCCACCTGCCATGGATTGTTGTCAGTGACTCACCATGTTGAAGAGGCCCGAAGACTGACTCTCTTGCGGATCGCCCCAACACCAACGATGGTAAACCCGGAACTCCAGCAAGTTCCTCGGACAGTCTCGTCTTACAACATGTAGTGGCGGCGGCAATAATTTCTTGTTTCTCGTCTCCGGCTGGACCAGGATGACATAGAGCAGCATTACTAACATTGCATTGTTCACGTGTAATTCCTAACCTAGCAAGTTTGTTCCAAAGCAGGTTTCCAGACGGAGCTCCCTCAAAGAAGGACCGATTGGTCTTTACTTCTTGCTGTCCTGGTGACTCGCCCACGATCCAATACTTGGCGTCAGGCTTGGTTTCGGTAAGGACAATCGGTGCCTTCTTGAGGGGGCAAGCCTCGCAGTTAGCCTGCGGAGCCTTAGACAAGATCAAGTCTCATCCCTCCCAGCTTTTCAAAGAACTCATCGCACTGTGCCCTTGTTTTGATTGCACCTATCTCGGTAAGATCGTCTGGTGTCAATATTGATAGGCCCTTGTATTTGGGTAGGACATACACCGCCCACGGAATTTTGAGCATTGACGAATGGGCGGGACCTACTTCGACTACTGCAAGGTGTTCCTGCAAATCTTCGGGGAGGTCAAGAGTAAAGAACTGGAGATTGAAGAATACCTTGGAGTCGATTCGGACCTTTCCCGGTCCCCTCTTTACTTCTCCCCCGGCTGGCGGGGTTTGGAATATGGGAGAGGCCGTCCTCAATTCTGTTACGAGAGCTGATTCATTTACTGCCACGGTTCCTACTCCTTTCTGTATCGAAGCCTTGTGGGTATCTCAGACTCAACTTTTCGAGATTGTCCATTGCAACGTCATCCAGGTCAATCCCCACGCATGATGCTGCTTTTGCGAGATACCACAACGCGTCGCCTAGTTCATCTTTGATCTTAGCAACGTCTAGATCGTAGCCATGCCATGTTATCTTCTTTACAATGTTCGCAAGCTCCCCTGCTTCGCCGCACAGACATAGCGACCAGCAGACCAATTCCTCTCTAACGTTGTCAAACGACTTTGCTGTCGCGCTAGCCTTCTTTTGGTAGTCGTTGAGAGTCATTATTTTCCCCCATTAACGAAGGAAAGGAACTCGGACCTCGCCTCGCCAGCTGTCAAGAATACACCCCGCATCTCGGATGTAATAAGCTGGGCATCCTCTTCCCGAACGCCCCGACACGACATGCATGTATGAGTTGCTCTCATTGTTACAGCGACCCCCATTGCCTCTAGCGTATGCTTAAGGCATGATGCGACTTCGGCACAAACCTCTTCTTGCGTTGTAGGCTTGTTCGCGAGCGCCTTGACGAGACGCGGCATCTTACTTGCGCCGATCATCAGCTTATTCGGAATATAGCCAACCCACGCTACACCCATATAAGGAAGTAGATGGTGTGCACAAATGGATGAGAAGTTGATTGGTCCGCTCATGATCAATTGGTTGACATTTGCCGGAAACACCGTCATATTAAATGGCAGAGTGTGTGCGTAGATAGGACTGTATTCCTTCAGATACTTTACGAACCTCTCGGCAGTCCGTTTGCCCTCATCGTTTTCGGCCCATTTGAATCCCGGAAACGTCTGTTCGAGAATGGCCTGCATCAACACCTCAGGCTGGTAGGTTATTAGTAGGGGTGTGCCAACGTCTTTTTTCATTATATCCCCCTCCTCTGTCCGTACAATAGGACATGTAGCTGTGGAAGTATGCGGAAGTCACCGAAGAAGTAGTTGTCTTGAATCATTGAAATCAGCGCTCTTGTCATTGCGAGTAATTCTCCTGGTGTTGGTTCATCTTGGGGTGTGCCGACGGTAATGACTCTATCTCCCAGAAGTCCAATTGTACGGACAAAGGATTTCACCCAAACAAGATCTTTGGTATCAAATACCACAAATTTGAAAGTAGTGTGCAGACTCCTTCTTGTTCGTTGATATGCAACTCTAATCATTTGATCTAGTCTTCCTTCGTACCACGAAGACATTCCCGACGACGGAGGCTTGGGCGAAATGGTGAGTTCAGTAAGAAAGTCGTTGAAAGCCCAATCGCCAAACGCAGTTCCTTGAGTTTCTAGTGCAACTGAGTGTCCGTTATGCCCTATACTACTGATTAGACCATCAGTAACGAATAGCGCCGGATTGCCTCCAGACAGCGTTACCCACTTCGGAGATCCACCTAAGTCATTGAGGGACTCTAGAATGTCCCCTTCTGTCATCATGACTTTTGACCATCCTACATTAGATGGATTGACTGCATACTTCGTGTCGCACCACGAACAGGAAAAGTCACATCCTGCGAAACGGACGAAATGCGTCTGTGTCCCGATGTGGTAACCCTCTCCCTGAATCGTAGGTCCGAAGATTTCACAAATTGGATATTCCACTTTTCACCACCCTTTGATTATGTCGTCAAGCATATACAGTCCACACAAGACTGCAGCGAGAATTGCGCCCCAGACGAAATCACTTACCATCATCCTGAATACTCCGCATACGTCTTCGGGGTTTCTGATACTCGCACGCTAAGATCTGTAATGTTATGAAACAGTAGTAGCGACGCAATCTGTTCGTATATCCAGACCGCAAGATTTTCAGCTGTTGTTCGTGCACCAATGTAACTTGATGACAGAAACGAGTGATCTAACTGCTCGATGATGGGTTTGACAATGTCATCGAGATCACCATAATCCATAACCATACCATCGTTAGAAGCACCGTCGTCATCAATTTGCTCGCCAGTAACCGATACTTCGACGGTGTAGGTATGTCCGTGAAGGTTTGCACACTTTCCTTTATGGTTGTCAAGTGTGTGTGCAGCGTCGAATGTGTACTGTTTGCCGATTTTTATGACCATTGTACGCACCCCCCCCAGTTGATGTGGACTGCATACGGAATAGGATCAATAAGAAAGTTTACCTTGAAGGCCACGATGCGTTCGACGCAGGTCGGACAGAGGCCGCAAGCAACAATGTCAGGCTCGACGCCGACTGCGGGGTCGGCAGAACCCTTTACTTCTTGTGGATCGTAACACGACCAAGTAAGGTCAATAGGAGCATGAAGCCGTCTCGCCATCCAAACAATATCTTCTTTTGTCATCCACTGAAAGGGAGTAGCTAGACGAACCTTGCCGTAGCTTCCGACCCAAATCGCGTTCGCCATAGCTCCCGCGAATTCGGGTGTACAGTCAGGATAAGCCCAATTAGCCGCATCCTCGGCGTGTATACCAGCGTACACGACGTCGGCTTTGTGGGTGATGGCATACGCAGTCGCAATGGATAGCATGACGGCGTTGCGGAAGGGGACGACAGTTAGGGAGGGCCCCATCGTTTCTTTGATCTCCCTGTACGTCATATGCGGAGTCGGAATCTCGCTAAGAAGAGCTGAACTGCCACCTCTAAAAGTTTCTGGGGGTATGGCAACTCTAAAAAGCGAAACGTTGTAGTGTTTTGCGATATCACAAGCGGCGGCATTTTCAGCTTCGCCGTGTTTGCTTCCGTAGTTGAACGTAACGCAAAACACTCCCTCGTCGCATTGTTGAAGGGCTAAAGCAAGTACAGTCGTGCTGTCTAGCCCCCCTGAAAATAATACACACCCCTTCATTCTAACCTCCTATAGTTCGAGTGTAAACGTAGAGTCAAGCTCAGATGGTACGTCTAAGCCTGCCTCGGCTGCTCGTCCGATGTCTACTCCATAGCACCACGTCTTTTGAACTGCTTTTGGCGATACGACGTATTGTCCCTTGTCTCCCTTCTTGATGTTTCGTTCGTCTAGTTGATCACGAATTGCATCACGGTCCAACAATGTTTGTATTGATCCTCGTTTTATCTTCATCCACCACATATGGGAAGTTGCTAGTTGAAACCATAAAACGTTATTTTCAACGTGATAGAAGAACTGAGCTCGCCCTCTTGCGACTTCGTTGACAATAGTTTCAACGAACTCGTCTGCCAGAACCTTTCCTCTTCCCATAGATTCGGACCAGACTGACTTTAGCGCTGATTCTAAAACACTACGAAGGTCCGGAATCTCAAAATGAAGATAGTTACAGAACGAATATATTCCTAATGTAACCACGGTTATGTTGTTTCTAACACGATCGGGTAACGGCTCTGGAAACGCGTTATGCACACCCCTTGCAGACTCCTCCAGCATGCCACGCACGTCTTGCGTCAGCGTATACTGATGGTAAGCCTGTGCGAACATTTCGACGGATTGTGCCTCAAAAGGTTTGAATGCCTTATAAGCAGGTGTGCCTTCCGCGATTGTTTCAGGAGACATCCTCACTCCGACGATTCGTTCTTTGGCTGCAGGATCTCCGACCGCGTCTTCTCCATCAACTGAAAAAGGGGCACAGAGAGGATAGTCTATAGTTGTTTGATCGCTTCGTCCGCGGGGATCATGGCCAGTGTCGTAAGCAAGTAGAATATACCGTAGAATTCGGTCAGCGACTGAGTGGCGATATTCGCTAAAAGAGATGGGAATCGCGTTTGTTCCACCTAGAAGGGCTAGCATTACGAAGGGAGTTGTGGTACAGTTATAAGATCTAGTGTTTGTGTATCCCATGAGACGCTGAAAAACTCTGAGCGTAGCAGTTTTGCCTGATCCCTTTGTTCCGTAAAGATTAAGGATAGGGTAACGGATGTTAAGCCCTTCGAGAATTGGCTTGTATGGACAAGCCGTAAACCAACCGATAATAGGCCAGATAACGGACGGATCGTTAAGATATATAATGTTTCTCCAGTCTGGAGGTTGGACTTCTGATACGTAATGGACTTGAGGAGCTTCTTTCCGAGTCTTGAGATAAACGAGTGGTGCTTCTGTTCCATCGTAGATATCCTTTCCGTCTAGACACTGATCAGACGTAACGAAATACTTGCCGTGTCGCCCTAGCACCGAAGTAGACGCCGTGCGTGGAAGGCCAATCTCTTGTAATTGCTCGAGTAAGTAAGGAAGTAAAGACCGAATGTCGTCATCTCGTCCGAACCATGACCATGCTGTTTTGAGTAAGAGTTTATCAAGAGACCTGCGGTCGTTGAAGGCTGATCTGGGAAACATTACATCTTCCCACGTGTAGTTCGATGCAACAACGTCGCAGACGATTGTGTCTTCGATTGTGTCTTCGCCCTCGATTCCGACTAATAATAACTTCGGTTTGAGTGTAAAGGTCGACAATTGTTTACGCCCCTTCGACGTTTCAACAAAATATCCGTCAGGCTCTTCGCTAAACGAAGCCTTCCGAATGATCATGGCAATAGGTTTGTCTCTTATCTTTTCTAATGTATGCTCAAGATAATGTTTACCTCCCTCTTCTACGTCTCTGTATTTGTCTCCACAGGGTTGGAAGCGAAATAGGAGTTCGACAAGAGAATCCGAAGCTCCCGCCTGCACAAGACTTTCAACAATAGCCCAGTCGCGTTCACTTCTTGAACGATACCCCCTCCGATCTCCAGTTCTAATTTTGTGCCTAACTTTACGATCAAGCTTTCGTAGTACGGCAATATCGTCAATCTTATAGACAATACCGGAGTTTTGACGGCGAAGCTCTGCAGTGTGACCGTTTTTTGTGTTAGTTGTACCAGGAACACGCAAGAGACGATTGCAGTTGAAACAGTGATCACCATCTGTATCTTCCTGGAGAAGTTTGTTTGCTGCTTCAATAGTTTCATTACTAGTGCAATACTTATCTAGCAACCAATAATAATGCCAGCCACCGCCGGAATGAACTGTAATGCTTGGGGGTAACGTTGCTTGGGGTGCATCTAGTAGATCGATGTCTACCCAGAGTGCTTTTGTACCGAAAACGTTGTCTTTCTCTGATCCTGCTGATTTGCGAAGTGCGACGCCAAAGTATGTGTCAATCGTCGAATCATACGAAGTAGATGAAGGGGGAAATTCGGTGGGGGAATAGAACTTTCTGCCTCCCCCACTCGGTTGCCAGAATTCAACAAACGTAGATGGTGGAGCATCTTTGAAGAGTAGGTTGAACACGGACAGGCCTCCTAGTAGATACCGATACCATAGAAACGGGGTATGTCGGTAATGATATCGACTAACTTCTGGACAATTCGACGGCTCACGGTAATGGCATGTCAATGGCTGGGACGTAACAGCCGTGTGCTCTTGCGGTGGGATCGAGACGATTTTCCGTCATTCCGTATCCTGTAACTACTCTGGCGCTCTCGATGCCTTTTCCGTAAGGCACACCCAACGTCAGAACTGCCCAAACAGGACTGGCTGGTGTCACCCTGCATGCGAACATGATTCTGGTTCCCCTGTTGCAGCCAACATAGAACTTCCGGGGATAGCAGGTATTGTGAGACAACCATTCTTGAATGAGAAGGGCGTTGACGTTTTGCCCAGCATGACCAGTAACGGCGTGGTCGCTGAGTGGCAACTTTCCAATGACAGCTCCCCAGTTTTGCGGTCTAGCCGCATGGTACAAAGCCGTATTGGCAGGCATGCCAGAACCCAGAAGCAGACAGAAAACAACTGCAAACGTTATAAGGGGATACGTGAGACTCATTGCTACGCTCCTTCCAGAATAAGGTTACATTCATCTAGGACGTAGGCTAATTCATCGGGTGTCAAGGTAGTTACTGGAGCAACGGCCTTGACTAGCTTGACAACGTCTTTACTAACTTCTACGTCATCGTAGGTATTGGGCGGTGGTAGTTGTTCTGTCAAGTAGGTCGACAGCGCACACATTATTATTAGGTTACATTCATCGTTCAACGCATTGATGACTAGTTGTAATATCGCTGCCCACAGTGTTGCATATGCTTTGAGCATTTTATCCCCCCGCTGCTTTCATGAGCGCGAGTAGAACAACGCCCAAAAAAACAGAGCGACGCAGAAGAGAGCTACCACGCTAGCATCTCCCAGAAACTCATCCACCGCCGGCCATCCGAAGAACGAGCAGGCACGCCAAAAAGAAAAGCGTTCCCATACCCGCCACAATAATGGCAGATACGACGCAACCAACACCCGAATCTTTCATTGTTATGCCTCCACACCCACCAATAATGCGATCGTTAGAGTGAAGACAAATGCTGCAACCATGAATAACATTGTTCCTCC
>Ga0315277_10013792_pt1 | contig 10066 bp, 9 predicted proteins | sample YL17G05_15_MG_FD_203695 | JGI IMG/M metagenome (GOLD analysis project Ga0315277, IMG submission 203695) | Sediment microbial communities from Yellowstone Lake, YNP, Wyoming, USA - YL17G05_15 | ecosystem: Environmental > Aquatic > Freshwater > Lake > Sediment | place: USA: Wyoming | collected...
AGCCTGACGCGGCTGACAAGTCGATCACGGTCGCGCGGTGCGCCAAGAACGTGTCGTCCAGGGCCGGAGCGTCGGTGATGCTGTACCATGGCTCGGCCCAGCCCTTGAAATCGCGTGCCAGCGCCGCGGCAACCGAATGCTCCGGCATTGATTTGGCATCGAAGGCGAGCTGGTCGACGAGATCCCCTATCTTCGGTAATATATTCGCCGTGACCGATGTCTTGAGGGCTTCTTCCAGCCGCGATGCCAGGAATGTTTCCTGGTCGCTCGAAAAGCCGTGGATCGCCGCCAGCGCGGTTGCAAACAAGGTTGCATAATGCATGGAGCCACCGATGTTGCTCGCTGCGGGGATCATGGGGTTGAGTTTGATATCACTACCGAGCGACAGCACGCGCGCGCCCGGCACGTGATAGTCGCCGTGGTCGTCGATGACGATCGCGACGAAAGGATTAGGCGTTCCCAGCAGTATCTTGAGCAAGGCGACCCGCTCGGCCGTCTTGCCGCCGGCGATGCAGCACCCGCCACGGAAGTGCTCGAACCGGATGCCCGCGTCGGCAATGGCTGCCAGGGACTCTGGCTCGACGACCTTCCCGATGACCACGTCGTTCTTCATGGTCGCGGGAGCGTGCGTCTCGACCGCGGTGCCAACCGGCACATCGGGGGCTATTTCCTTGGGGATGGTTGCATCGACCGCGAGCTCGTCGCCTATGAAGTACGCGAGGCAGCGCGACCGGCCAGCACGCTCGAATTCGAACCCGGTGAAGTGCCCGCCGAGCGTCACGGCCATGATGTCTGCCGACGTGCCCGCTGTCGCTGTATCTTCTGCCGAGATGCCAACCCGGAACCCGACCTTCCACCCGCCGTCGCGCGACGCGTACCACGCGGCTTGCTCGGCCTCGGTCTTGAACCCGAGCGCATACAGCACGCGCGCTTGCAAGTTGGACCGCTTGGTGAAGGGTTGAAACTTCACGGCACGGAGCTCGAGCGCGTACCTGTACCGAACCGCCGGATGTTGTTTCAGCGCCCGGATGATGAACCGGTGGTTGAGCCGCACATCGATCGGGACGGCTTTCCACGACCATTTCTTTTCACAAGCGGGGGTGATGGTGTTTTCGAGGGGCATTGCGCCGATCTTGACTATTGTAAATGCAGCAAGGCGCGATAAAGCGATTGCCAGGGCAATCCCGGCGTCGAGCAAGGCCATCCCCCACGCAACGAGGCACATGGCGGTATCCCCGGTCATCCCGGCGACTGAAAATAACACGATCGTGAATAATGTGCCCAATGCGAGCGAGCCGCCCGCGATGGCGCGCCGCAGCAGCAATATCTTGGTACCCGGTATCGAGGTGCTTATCGAGGGCATCGGTTGTTCGGACGTGGCCGCGTTCCCGACGGGCGTGCCCGGTACCATATCTTCCATGTCAATGTACTTGGATGCGCTTTTCATGCGGCGCACCGCACGAGGCTTGTATAAAAACGAAAATGCTAAGACGTTATAGTATAAATAGTGGTTTCCCGTAGATACATACAAACAAACTTAGTACGAATAAATCTGGGTAAATCTATCCCGATTTCACGGTGGGAAGAATGGTCGATAATAAGGGTGATACCAAGCCTGGAAATGCAATTAATTGGGAGAAGGATAACCTTCCAGGACTGGATTTAACTGGTGTGTCTGCAATCGAATTCTTGAAATGGTTTGTGTCGAATGAACCAATGCCTAAAGTCGGAACAATTCTTGCGAAGAAATGTGCTTCATCAATTGCTTTGCATCTTACCATGTTATTCATTAGCGCATCAGACGCTAATCTACAAGGCCGGCATTCATGTAGTTTATTCCTTTTACGAGGAATGGAGGACGCCCTTGATTGTTTCAGCGCGGTCTCTCTTGTCCCAGGATGTGCTGAGAAATGGACTCAAGGAAAATTGAAAGCTAGTGACGCTGCGAAGGCATGCGAAGGGATCTTTTCGGGTGAGTTCAGATCTGTCGATAATAAAGATTTTAGTTCTTATCGGAAAGGGGTCAGAGACTTTCTAAACAATTACACGCATTGCACTCCAGTATTAACAGATTGGAATTGCTATATGCATTTTGATCCTCTGGATCTTGATACCACACAGAAAGACGGAATAAAACTAACTATGCGCCTGAATTATCAAATGAGGCTTCTCGAATCAAATGGTAGACGAATAAGTGGATACCTTCAGGCCCATATGCTGGAATTCCTTGAAGTTATCAGACGTGCATTCACCGGATTTCTTAAAAACTATCCTATACAGCGAAAAATATTCCGAAAAATAATCATTTCATTTGAAACTATAATGAAAAAATACTATCGAGAAGGAGTAGTATTCTCCCCTATTCCTCCTGAGGTTAGTAATCCGATTTTACGTGATCCTAGAGATCCCACGAAGATAATTATGCTCGATATGAAAGATATCGGTAATTCTGATAGAGAAAAGGTATAGTTGATTTTTTCTCACCTCAAACTCGATCACGCTAGCACCGGCACCGATATTCCCGTGAAGTGCAATATCATGCTAATGATGCCCCCGCTGCCGACAAGCGTGCCGAGGGCCTCCATTCCCACGCCTATGAGGAATGGCTGCTAGCCCGAGTGCCCGCGCGACCCGAGCAACATTAACCCTCCGATGCTCATGATCGCGCTGGATATGACGCCGATGCCTTTCATGATCCAGCCGATGGCCACATTGAACGCGTCCATGGCAGGCCCCGCCAGGACCGTGTTCAAGCCTACCCGCGCCACAGCGTTAAACGATATAGGGATCGCTCCGAGCTGCACCGCCGACAGCCCGCACAGCACGCCGCACAGGATGATGCCGTCGAGCAAGAGTCCAGTCCCGTGGTCGCGGCGCACGGGCATGAGCAGCATGCCGAATGCCATGATGAAGAACGAGGCGAGCATGCCGATCACGACGATGTTGACGAAGCACGACGCGACCACGAGCGAGAGATAGCTGAACGCGTCCATTCAATCGGTCGCCTCCGCTTCCTCGTCGTCGTCGACCGGGCCGCCTGGTGCCACGTGGGTCGCTTTCTGGTGAATGCCGCCGTCGACGATCTCGTACTCGGTCTCGTCGTCGCACGACACGAACGTGAACCGCCCGGAATAGCCCTCGGTGCCGATGATCGGGCGCACGACCGCATCCTCTGGATTACACGCCCTGACAATCTGCTCGCCGGTCGGCCGTTCCTGGCCTTGCCCGGGCTTGTAGCCTATGGTGTTGATGATGATGAACGTGATCTTGTTGGCCGTCGCGAGCAGCGCAAGTCGTGCCAAGTGGTCTTTCGCCTGCACCCACATCACGCGGCGGATGGCCGGGTCCTGGACGGTCTGGTCCATGCTGCCAAACGCGGTGTCCAGCACGAGCAAACCGATTTGCCATTTCTTCATACCGAGGGTGAGCTGCTCGATGGCGTGCTCGACGGCGAGCGGGGTCGTGGCGATGTTGAGCAAGATGCGGCTCGAATAATCTTTTCCAGTCGTGGTTGCCGATATAGTGGCGAATCGCTTGGTTGAAAAGCCCTTGGTCGTGTCGATCCACGCGCAGCAACGGCCGAGGGATGCAATGCCCGCCGCGCAGCACATGGCGATGGTCGTCTTGCCCGTCGCGGCAGGGCCGAACAAGTGGATGGTGCCGGGCTCGACGCGCCCGCGGAGCAGGTTGTAGAGGATCACCATTCACGCATCATCCTCCGCGTGCATTCCCCACCAGCGCACGAGTTCCTGGAACGTGGCCGACGTGCGGTCGATCTGGATGGACTTGGACGAATCTGTTGCCCGCACCGAGCCATTTTTATCGACGTAAATGGCAAGAACATGGATCGGGTTACCGTGCAGTATCACGTGGCAGAAGGGATACTTGGCGGCGCCGGCGAGCTCCGCCGACGACACGCGGGCCTTGAACATTTGGCCGCATATCTCGCATTTCGACGTCAAGAGCAAAGCCTTGACTATCGGCACTGGACGATCTAAAGGTAGTCTTGCTTGGGTCATATTGTATCCCCTTTAATTCATCATGTAGATTAATAAGGAAAAAGGGAAATTATACCGCGGCTTGAACATGCTCGCGCTTCGCCCCGTCGGCGATCGCCTTCACGCGCCCGTGGAAATCTTTGATGATGGTCGCCAGAATTTCAGCATTCGATGTTGCGATGACCTTCACGCCCTCTTGCTCGCCGAAGCGCTCCAGCCATTCCACGACGATGTCACGGGTCAGCTCGTCATCGAGCGGCCGCCCGTCGTCCCATGCTACGACGATCGCGTGGTCGTACGCTGCTTTCAAGCTCGTCAACATGCTGAAGATGCGGTTCTCCAGGCATTCCTTTGCGGCACTCGTCAACGACAAGACCTTGATGCCCAACCCCTTCCCGATCGTTATGTCTGGCAGTCCCGACGGCGGCACGACCGACACGGGCACGTGCATCCTTTTCAGCGATGCGTTGAGCGCCGTTGCGAGCAAGGAATCCGACGCGATCACGACCGGGATCGTGTCCTGCCACCGCTTGAGGTCGGTGATTGACACGTGTGGTTCACTATCACCGCGAGTATCGCCCTTGCTTGCCGAGAATGCTTCCATACGCTGCTGGAGGGCGGGACGACGCGAAGGCCCGGCGGTGTCGAGCAAGTTCGTGTCCCCCGGCTTCACGTTCTTCACGTTGCAGTAGATATTGCGCAATTTCGATAGTTTACCGTCGAACGCCTTCATACGAAATTCGTCCATGGTGCTGCGCGTGTAGAGGATCGCCACGTTACCCGCGTGCTTGCGCCCGGTTCGCCCTTGCCGCTGGATGAACTTGATGATCGATGCCACGGTTTCATAGAACACGACGAGGTCGCACTCAGCGATGTCCAGCCCTTCTTCGGCCACGGATGTTGCCACCAAGACGTTGAACTCACCGGAACGGAACTTGCCGAGGATCTTGCCTTGCGTATTGCGCTTCATGCCCTCGTCGGACTTCTTGCGCGTTCCTTGCCCAACGAACTTGTGGATCTTGATGACCTTGTCGGCATCCCCGATGTAATCACAGATCATCTTGATCGATGCCCGGTAATTGACAAAGACCAGGATGCGGGATGAGGGGTTTGCCGCTAGGAATTCCGATAGCATTTGCTTCAAGACGACAAGTTTGGGATGGTCGCGCTGCGCGGGCGTACCTTGCTTCTTGATCTCACCGACGAGCTGGATAGCGTGATTGTAGCCTTGATCCATGAGCACCTCCGCGGTCGCCTTGGTGCCCTTTTTCTTGAAGTCTTGCATGAGCGAATCGTGGTAGTCGAGCAGCGCATCGATGCCGTATGTTTCCAGCATCTCGATGGCGTGGTGGATCTTGATGCACGTCGCGAGGTGGGACATGATCTTGAACTTCAACGGGCCGCCTTGCTCGTCGCTGCTGAACTTCTGGAACAGTTCGAGGAAAAACATCTTGGGGATGGCCTTCTTGAACTGCTTGCCGTTGACCACGTCAGCCTCGGCGATGCCGGCCATGACGAGCCACGTGCAGCACTGGGCGAGCGATTGCATCAAGCATTGCAAAGCATCAGTCCAGGTCGCGGGCAAGTCCACGCCGAGTCGCCGGAGCGTTATCGGGTGGATGTATGGCTGCACGTCGGCATCCTCCCGGAACTTGAAAATCGCGTGCGCGGGATCGATGTCGAGGGTTTGGCACAAGGCAGCGATCTCCTCTTCTGTCTCTCCGGGGGATGCCGTCATGCCGAGGACGCGCGGGTGATATCCTTGCTTCTTCAAGTCATCATGGATGAGCACGTATGGATGGTCGAAGGTCGCATGGTGCGCTTCGTCGAAGATGACGCTGGCAAGGCGATCCCGGGGAAAGCGGTTCCTTTCCAGGTCATTGTTAAGTGTTTGAGGGGTCATTAACAGCACGGCGGGCCGGTCGATGCCAATCCCGGCGTAATATTCTTGCCTGAGGTGCGGTTCCATGCCGCCGTCGATGATCGTGATATCTTGAGAAGGGATTGCGAGTTTATCGACAAAGACCTCCTGGTGCTGGATGAGCAGCGAGCGGGTCGGTGCGAGCATCACGATGATGCCGTAGCGATTATCTTCCTTCATATCACTGGCAACCATCGCCACGTGCAAGACGGCGACCATGGTTTTGCCGAGCCCGGTCGGCAGCACGAACAGCGTGTCGTGGTTGATGTAGCTATTCCACGCTGCCTCGACCTGGTAGTCGCGCAGCGCCATGCCACCGAGTTTAAGGAAGGGCGTGGCTTCGTACCAGGAACGGGCTTTGGACAAGACTTCTTTCGTGATTGCCATTTCGCGTCGTGCCGACGAGCATTCAATAGCGTTGCTTTTGTCGGACAGTTAAAAACAAAAAATCAAAAATTATCATTAGTCTACGTTCAGATATGATTTCCGTGTTCGGTCATCGAAGATTTTATTCTTGTTCGTCTGGAGCCTCGTCTGTGTTGTGAAACTTTCCTATTGTATAGGCAACCGTAGGCAATTTTAGGTTCAGAAGCCTAAGATTTAGGACGGTTTTATAAAAATCTTTTTATAGGTTTGGATACAAAGTGTTTGTTAAATACATAAAAGGGGAACGAAAGTGGCAAGTGATGTGCAACATCCTGGTCAGTTAAGAACCGAGATCATAGAATACTTAAAGAAATGTGTGAAGAATTCCAACAAGGCAGTGATCTGGTTCGCTCTGAAAAACCGGGACAAGGCTGTCGATCTCAAGACGCTTAAAGCAAAGATTCAAGAAGATTTTGGCCGCCCGTTCAAGGATCGCGTCCAGATGGGCTACGTCGAACGGAGGACAGCATTCACGCCCGCGGAGCTATCGTACCTCATCCGGCTCTACCGCGTGCAGGCCGATTCGTTACTCAAGAACTTAATGAGGTCGGCAACCGTTCCAAAGAAGTTCTCGTTCAAGCGGGCCAACGGGAACGGGGTCGCCGCGGAGTGGCAAGTGCCCCGCGTGGTCGACGGTAATCGGACGATCCTCTACATTCATGGAGGCGGGTTCTTTGTCGGTTCCGTGGCCGTCTATCGAAAAGGCACCGCGGCTTTAGCTGAGCGCTTCCATACCCGGTTGTTAAGCGTCGATTACAGGCTCGCGCCCGAGCACCCCTTCCCGGCAGGCCTCGACGACTGCGTCTCGGCCTACAAGTGGCTCTTGTCTGGTAACATCTCACCCGCGGACATCATCATCGCCGGGGATTCCGCGGGTGGCGCGCTGACGCTTTCGACGCTCCTGAAGCTGAAGCAATCCGGTATTCCGCTCCCGAGGGCAGCCGTGTGCTTCTCGCCCGTGACGGATCTCACGTACTCGGGCACGACATGGACAAGCAATGAAAAAACGGATCCCATCATCCGGTTCATGCCTTCAATGTGCTACATCCTGTCCGTCTTGTACGCCGCTGAAGCGGGGCCGAAGAACCCGCTGGTCTCCCCCCTCTTCGGGGACTACCGTAGCTTGCCCCCAATCTTGATACAAGTCTCCAGGCACGAGATGCTCTATTCCGATGCCACGGGAGTTGCCGAGCGGGCGAGAAAAGATGGCGTCGACGTAACCCTCCAAGAATGGGATGGGATGATGCACGTGTTCCAGGGATTAGGCATCGGGACGAGCTGGCCCGAGGTCTCGGACGCGTTGACGAAGGCGAAGGCGTTCATTGATAAGGCATTCCAGAGCGCGCCGACCCGTGCTTAATCCACTTGTTTTTCTTTTGATTCCGTGCTACTTCTTATCACGAACCGACAGGAAGGTGTAGTTTTCGTAGGAAGATAACTATCATAGGAAGATAAATGAGTTAAATGAAATCCGCGTCATCTTTACCATCGGAATCCAATTCCCCTTCCGCTTTCCCGATGCCATACTCTTTCACCTGGTCGACGAGTTTTTCAACTGCTTCCCCGACGATCTCCTTCGTCTTGGCACCCGTGCACACGATGCGTCCCGTGCTGAAGATGAGAAACACGGTCTTCGGCTCAGCCATGCGATAAATCAGCCCCGGGAATACTTCTGGCTCGTACATGGCATTTTCCATGATGATCGACGCCTCGTTGAGGTCAATGTGCGTGTGCAAGTCCCCACTGGCGACGATGTTCTGGATCGTGATCACTGGCTCGGCCTTGATGTCGATCTTGGCTTGCTTCAACTTCTTGACGACGTTGGCGACCACGGCGCTTGCCTCGTCGGCCGCGCGCAGGCCGGTCACGACCATTTTTCCGGTGCTGAAAACCAAGATCGTTGCCTTCGGGTCCAGGACGCGCATGACCAGGCCGGGGAACCGCTCGGGGTTGTACTCGCAATCCGAATATTTGCGTGCGATCACGTTCAAGTCGATTTTTTCGCCGGATGTACCGAGATCGATTACTACGGTCGCGACGACGTTCTCGACCTTCCATTCCGGTTTTAATCCAGCCTCCGGTGCTGATGGTTCAGCCGCACTTGGTTTCGCGGTGCGTTTTTTCGCCATGGTATGCTTGCCTTTGCCAGCATGTTTTTAAAACGAGATTTAGAATTACTTCGTGAAGGTCTCTTTATAAATAGTATGCCAAGACATTCATAGAATGGCTCGCAATTTATGACGGATAGGTGATGAGAATGACGACCAAGAAGAGTTTGATGTTGATGAAAGCAGCGGAAGAGGTGCTCCGGCTCGATCCCAAGAATGTAAAAACGTGGTCCGATCTCGGGAAGATCCGTGACAAGCAGAAGGATTACAAGGGCGCTGCAGACGCGTATGAAAAAGCAGTCGAGTTTTATCCCTTTGATGATTCTGTGTGGCTGAAACTTGGGAAGATTCGAGTCAAATTGATGGACTACAAGGGAGCTGCAGAAGCATTCGAGAAAGCGGCAAAAATCCTCCCGGGAAGACTGAATACTGGAATTGCCTCGTGGATGCAAGAAAGAAACTAAAAGACCCCAAAGGCGCTAAAGAAGCACGGAAGAGGCAGAATGAAGTTATCCGCCAATCTCGTCATATCGAAGTTCCATCTCAATTATTAGGGTTTATTTTTGTATGCATGATCGTGGGATTCTTGCTCTCTTGGCCCTTATCCGCAATCGGTGGTCCTCCCACTCCGGAAAAGTATTGGGGTATTTGGCTACGTGTCGGATGGTGGCTTGGTTTCGTTCCGGTTGGATTCATCCGCTTCTGGTGGTGGCTGAAATACGACGAATGAATAGTCTCGATGATGGTAAATATCACCATCATTTTTGCTTGCATAAGACCACGTATAATAAATCTAAAAATGCCGCCGACATGTTCAGGCCCGTCGTCGCCACGGTCGGCACGACCTTCACGAACCGACCCTTCCAACGCGAGTTGAGAACAGCTTCCAATTTTTGGGGCCGCATCGCCGCGGGGATGTCTTGAAAATTGGCTTGCACGATCACGGGCGTGCCGGGCGGCGCGAACGCCATCAACTCCTCGAAGCTACGGGCGCTCGCTTGGATGAACTCCGGCCTGCAGTCCGCGACAAAGATCGCCCCGTCGATGCTTGCGCCCGCGAGCTCCCGCGTGTTCAAGAAGCGTTCTTGCCCCGTGAGCGCGGACAAATGCACCACGACGCTGATGGCCGTGCTGCCAGACGGGATGGTGAACTGGAAGGCCGTGTACTCGTTCCAGAGCGTGCGGCCCGCGGTCGTTTGCACCTTGATCACGTCATCAAGCCGGAACCGCGAGAATATCTCGGCGACTGCCATGAGCGACGTGGTCTTGCCCGCCTCGGCAGGCCCCCAGTAGATGATCTTGAGCTGCACGAGCGCGGGCTGTGCTTTTTGCTGCGATGATGATGGTGTTTTTATCATGACGTGCTCATGGAATTGGAGTATTTAACGAAAAATCACCAGAGTGTCGTGATTAAATTTATAGGAAATCACTCGGAGAGAGGGGCACTTGCTGGTATCTTCATCATGTTCAGACGATGGAGATATGCCAGATCGATGTACCAGACCACGGGATCGTCGAGCGCCGAGTGTCCGTCAACGGGAGCGGGTTGAATTGTTCCGGGTTACCGCCCCTGACGGGACACGTGTCTGAGGCCAAGCCGGAACACCCCCGCA
>Ga0315277_10013793_pt1 | contig 10066 bp, 12 predicted proteins | sample YL17G05_15_MG_FD_203695 | JGI IMG/M metagenome (GOLD analysis project Ga0315277, IMG submission 203695) | Sediment microbial communities from Yellowstone Lake, YNP, Wyoming, USA - YL17G05_15 | ecosystem: Environmental > Aquatic > Freshwater > Lake > Sediment | place: USA: Wyoming | collected...
GGGTCGATCCACCCGAGCGGAATCCAGTCGGACGTGGGAACGGTCGCCGCCGCGTCGGAGTAATAGCGACCCTGGGCCACATACCCCTCGGTGGTCCCGCCGCCGGTTGCCGTCACCAGATGGAACCGGAACGACGGCACACCTCCGATGGTCGCGGTCTGAATCGTCGATGAATTCGCGGCGGGTACCGGCGGGGCCACGATCGGGATCACCCGGCCGCGAATGATCGTCGGCGCCGTGCTCGGCTTGATCTGCGCCAGGTGGACGTGTGGACTCACATTGGGGTTATGCGTATTCTCGCGTCCATCGCGCGCCACCGAGTAGAACCAGAGGGTAAAGGTATTGGACTGCGAAAGCGGGTGAGGTCCATTGAACTGCTCGCCGTTATCCTCAGCCGGAATCACGCCGAGGTCGACCCAATCATCCCGTTCCGTCTCTTGTGCCCAAACGTGTACTTGAGCCAACTCATCGTTCGCCGGCGCATTCCACCCGAACCTCAGCGTGTAGACTTCGATGCCATCGGCGGTCTGTTCAACCGTCACGGAGGCGGTCTGTCCGACGACCAGCGCCGCGTATTCTTGGCCACTCACATCAGTCGGCCGCGCAATAGGGATCGTCAGTTTGGGCGTGACGCCCTCGACGATGGTGTTCTCCCCATCTACCCCCTCCGAGCATAGCCAGGCGATGATGGTCTCCGATACCGGGCAGGCCCATTGACCTGATATCCACATCACCTGATCCGGAGCGATCAATCCCGCCGGCGCTCGCGATCCGTCCGCGTACTCGAAGACGATCTGGTACCCGGTGAGGGCCGAAATCCGAGGCGAGTCAGTCGGAGCGATCCACTCGAACCCGAGTTGGTACGACCAGACGTTGTTCCGGAGTTCGTACCACGGATAGCCCCTGGTTACCGCGAATCCGGAGGCGTTCGGCGCGTACTCCTCGCCCAAAATCACGACTGGGTTCGGCGTCAATGCGATCGTCAGCGACGGTGTCGGATCCGCCTGGTCCGCGTAGACCAGGCCGTTCTCGACCGCCGGAGAGTACGAAAGCGCATAGATCCTGGCCAGCGTATCGGACTCGACATTCGGGATCTCGAAGACCGCCAGGTAGACGTCCGCGGCCACGTAGGGATGTTTCCCGAGGTCGAGCGGATGCCGCTCTGGGCCCACCACCGACGTTCCCACGATCCCCTGATCGACGCGCGCGCGATCCGGATCCGATGCGTCCGGGATTTCCGCATAGACGTGCACGCCCTTGAACGTCCCGGCCGGATCCGGCACCGTGCCCTTCAGGCCCAGCCGCTGGAACTGCGCCCCGTCCCGCACAAACCGTTCCAAAACGTCGACGGTGGTGAGCGTGACGTCCCCGGGGGGCACCGGAAGTTGCACCCCCTCGCTCGGCTGCACCGATCCGAGCGGTAGCACCGCCGGTCCTTCGCCCGTCTCCCCGATCCACTGGACACTGACGGCGATGACTTCGCTGGCCGACGTTACCGCCCACCCCAGGAACGCGTCGCCGGCGGTCGCCGGCGTAAACGACGATGCCCAATAGAACCCGGTGCTCGAGTTGTAAAACAGCCAACTCTGATCCGAGGCCCCCGCCGCCGGCACCGATGGCGCCGACTCGGGACGATACATCGTCCCCTGAGCGAACAGGACTCCACGAGTGATCGCCGGCGTCAACCCCGCGCCCAATGAGAGCACGAATCCCGCGATCACTCCTGTCCGTTCGATATTCGGAGCCGCGGCGACCAGGGGCATCTACACCCCGAGTTTCTTGGCGATCGCCTGAATCAAGGCGCGATCGGCGCCGGTAAAACCTTCCCTGACCGCGTCGAACAATTCGACGTTCTTCACCGCCACCAGACCGCCAAACTGGAAGAACAATTCCTCGCCCGGCTCCAAAGCGCGCAGCGGCAGCGCCTCCTCGTACTGATCGGCGCCCTCGATGTTCGTTCCCTCGGGAGGGATGTTCACCGTCGCCGCCTCCATCTTCGGAAGCGTCAGCAGGTCCAGCATCGGCTTGCCATCGGGACCGGGGATCGGTTTCCCGAATTCGCTGACCACCACCGTGTTCTCGTAAACGACGGTGCGGCGAGGATTGTCTTTCGCCGTTGGATCCAACCAGTATTTCGGCCTTCTGTTCGGATCGAATGGCGGCGGTTCCTGGCCGGTGGCCTTCTGAAAATCCGTGCGCGTCTGGTAGCGCCGGAACAGGTACAAGTTCTCCAGACCGTAAATCGGAAAATTCAGTTTCGGCATTGAAATCTCTCCTATCGTTGTCTCTTCGCGTACGTTGTGACCATCAGGATTCCGTCCTGTGTGTCGGTCTGCGCCCCGCCATCCTTGTGATAACTGACGAGGCAATCGACGACCCCGGTGGCCTGGTCCACGCCGAATCCCATCTGCAAGAGGTGGCCGGCACCGCCGGTCGCCCCGCGCGATGGCGTGGTTTGCGTTCCGTTGAGCGGCGAGCCGGGAGGCGCGCCGGTCCAAAAAATGTCGAATGAGTATCGCAGCTCGTCGCGCGAATAGGCGTACCCGTCCGCCGCCGAGATCGGGAGTTGCACGGTCTCGCCGTGCTTGTAATAGCCCCAGAATTCCTCGCTCCGGACGGCGGCGAATTTGGCCGCCGAGTTCAGCGCCTTCGCGTTCGCCGCGGTCAGCGGATTCCCGGCGTCGAACGCCGAATCCGGAATCTCGGAGAACCCGGGCTGAGTCGAGAGAATCAGAGTCGCCAAGGGTCACCGCCTCTCGGAATAGAGTTCGAAATCGCGGATGGTCCGCTCGATCTTCGCCATCCACTCACGATCCCCAGCCCGCGGGTGAGCGCGCAGGACGACCAGCTCCTGAATCGAGCGCGGATCGGCCGCGCTGATGACATAGGTCGGAACCTCTTCGATCTCGGCCGCCGGGATCGATTCTTCGGCCCCGACCATTACTCCCGTTTGTGGTTCTTCGTCCTTGTTCCTTTTTCGTGCCATATCAGTAAATCTCCGAAGTTCCAATAATGAAATCGCGGTCCGACGACGCCAGTTTGTGCGCCGGCTGGACGCCCGTCAGACCCGTGTCGAGGAGCCGGTAGCGCATCCGGCCGCGCGCGAAATCCGGCTCCCGGTCGATAACCTCGTACAGACGGTCGGTGACGCCGAGATCCCCTGTGAGCAGATCCGGCATCATCGCGTGCGTCACGCAGACGTAGTCCCCCACCCACACGGGCAGGGTCAACAAAAACGCCTCGATCCGGATGACGGGAGCGCCGCCGCGCAATCCCGCCGGCGTTCCGGCAAACCGCCGGAACAGCCTGTAGGCCACGTCCTGGCAGATCCATTGCGCGCCAAAAACCGTCCACAGCCCCTTCGATTCGATGGTGTGCTGCCCGGCCCGGCCGTAGGCCGAGACCGACGTCGCATCAATGTAAAACAGTTCGGTCCCGAAGTCGTCTCCGTTGTGATCGAGTTTGAAGACGATCTCGTTAATCATCGGCATCCGGTCGATCTCGGGCAGCACGATCATGTTGTCGGCGTCGAACGTGAACACCGTCTCCGGCGCGGCGGCCGGAGGCCGCGAAGCGCGAAAGGAAAGTTTGCCCGTGTTGGTGATCACCGGGTACAACCCGGCGGTTTTATAGATCTCCGTCTCCAGGAATTGCTTGGCTTCGAACGATTCAGTCAGCTTGAACAGATACGGCCGGAAGGATTTGAACAGTCCCTCGGCGCCGGAATCGAGCGCCATCAGCCCCGTCCGGTCGATCTCGTCGACAGACCGCCCGAGGGCGAACAGGTGTATCGCCTGGACGATCTCGGCCGGTGTTCCCAGCACGATCCAAGGATTGTCGGCCGAGATCGGCTCGCCGTTCTCCGGGTGATCCCATACCGTCCGTTTCTGCGCCATCTGCACGTCGCGCGCTTGGAAGTTCCAAGACGTGTATCCGCGTGTCGGAGTGATCTTGCAGATCTGGTAGGTATGTAGGATGACAAAGTTCGTGTAGGCGATCTCCGGATAACCGACCGACAGTGTGGCCGACCGCCCCTCCAGCGTCGTGCCGCCGACCAGTTCCCGCATGTCGCCGACTGGATCGATCACCTCGAACTCCAGTTCGCCGATCGACGACCGCCCCGAGAGCACATCGATCGATTGCGACGCCCCGCGAGGAACCTTGAGCCAGGCCTGGTGCGACGGCAGCGTTCCCGTGATCCCCTCGGCCGCGAGTTGATGCGTGGTGTAGACCGTGGATTCGCCACCGATCGTGAACACATAGATCGGCTTCTTGGCGAGCGCAATATTCTTCGCGTCCCACTCATCGTTGGTCGTGATCACGCCGCCCGCCTCTGCCATCCCAGAACGATCCGAAAACCTAGCGCTGAAAACACAATCTCGCCCTTCATGCACGGGGGTTCAGCCCTTATGTACCGGCACTTCCCTCGCCCGCGATCCAATATCAGCCAGATCACCGGCAAATCCTCCCATCCGTGATGAGGTCCAGGAACCACCATTTCTCGACTTTCCCGAGGTCGTACTCGTCCGGACACCGCAGTACAAACTCCTTCACCTCCGCCCGGAAAATCAGCCAGGTGTCCCCACCCTGTAACTCCGTCCGCGCGGTCCCCCGTCGCTCCGCCTCGAGCAGTCCCGCCCCGATCCAGCGCGTGACCTTGTGCGAATCCACCCCCATCACCTCTGCCAGCCCAGCGCGCAAACCCCGCCGCCCGCAGCCGCAATGCGATCCGCTCGTCCCCCATCCATCCCCACTTCGCCAGCAACTCGAGCTCGCGCGCGCTCCAGATTGGCTCCTTCGTCCGGCACAGGCCCAGGTGGCGCGCCCGCACTTTGACCGCGTGGCCCGGCCACCCAATCCACCGCGCCCGCCTCATCGCCGCGCCTCCCGCCCAGAGGGCGCCGTCCCCAATTCCTCCAACGCCCGCGCGTAGGCCGCCTCGAAGCCGTCGCCGAATTTGCGGTAAAGGGCCCGCTGCGTTTCCCCGGACAAACGCATCCAGCAGCGGTGGCAGAAGGCCGTATTCCCGCGCTTGGCGCGCCCGCACCGGCAGGTCTTCGAGAGCAGGATGTTCGCGCATTCGACCAGCGTCATCTCAAACCCCGTAGAACTTCTGCAACACGTACGCCGGATCCCCCGGAGCATGGTCGTCCGGGACGATCTGAAACCGGAACGATGCCGAATACCGGGCCGGCGCCACGCGCGCCGGCGCAAATCCCTCGTCCTCCGAAACGCAGTGGTAATGATCCGAGAGCGCCGAATTCGGGTAGAAATCGAACTGCCCGCCGGCCAGGGCGAAGGTCATGAACGCGCACCAGTCGGGAAGATCTCCGTCCACGACCATCGCAGGCATGGTGAAGCTGATCACCATGTCGCTGGCTTCGAAGACCCGCTCCCGAAACCCGCTGGTCGCCAGGTTATCGTGCACCCGCGACCGGTACGCGCACTGAAAATTGTTTGGGCCGCGCACAGAGGTCAGGGTCACGTCCCCGGAACCCGGGTTGTAGACGATCTTCACCACGGCTATCTCAACAACCTCGTATTGTTTTTGACCCCGCTGGCCAGCAGCGGCACGTCCCGATCCCGGACGGCATCGTTGATCATCTCGGCGATCTCGTCGATTCCCTGGCGGCCGATGACGTGTCCGTTGATGATGATTTGGACCCTCGGCCCGCGCGTTTCCTGGGCCTCAGAGGCCCCTGCGGCGCTTCCCCCGCCACTTACCCCTTCCCCGGCCCCTCCGGCCGCGCCAGCGGCCCCCTGCTTCGGCGCAACGGCCCTTCCTACGACCAGGGCGGCCGCGGCACCGGCCCCGAAATAACCGGCGGCCATAAACGCCTGGCCGGCGGCCACGTACTGGTGCTGCGCCAGGCGAATGAAGCCCAGGGCGGTTGAGTAGATCGCCATGACCATGCACTCGGCGGCGATCGAGGCCAGCGCCTGGGCCAGGGCCTCCCGCATGGCCTCCCCGACCGATTTCTTGTAGATGATGGCTTGCGCGATGGCCTGGCCCATCCCCTGGGCCATCATGCCGAAGGCCCGCCGGCTCTGATCGCCAAGCGCCTCCACGGCCACGCGCGTCATCAACATCGACTGGTCGGCGGAAGTCTGCCAGTCTCGCAGCAATTCTTCGTTCCCTCGGATGCGCTGTGCGAAGAAGTCGCCGAAAACCCCCTGCCAACCTTGGGAATTTTGGAGGCGCATCAGATCTTCGCCGTACCGGTCCAGCGCCGCCTGGCGGTTCAGGTCGTACCGTTCGCGGATCTGCGCCCGCGTCCGCTCTCCCTTCGCCGTCAGGAGAGATTTTTCCTCCTCGGCCTTGCTGTACCTGGCGACATCCTGGTCGTAGGCGCTGGCGATGCGCCCGTAGGATGTCAAACGGCTCGCGATCGTGGCGGCATATTCAGCCTGAAGGCGGTTCATCGTGTCCGAGAAGGCCGCCAACTGTTCCCGGTCGATGCCGGCCAGCATCCCTGCGCGGATCCGCTCGATCAATTCCAGGTTTGTTTTGGTGTCGTTCTCTTCCCGCTTATATTTCCAGATCAAAAGCGCGATTTCCCGCTCGGCCGCCACGCGCTGATTCTGGAAGGTCTGCTCACGCAACCCGACCATACGGGTTTCCAACTCCTCGGTCGAGGCCAGGACCATCTCGTCGCGCCGTTGGGTGAGCGCCAGGATCTCGGCGTCAGTAAATTCGCCGATCATCTTCGGCAAGGCTCGCAGTGCAGCGAGTTCGCGTTCGAAGACCGCGGGAGTCAGTTTTCCGGCGGCGGCGCGCTCGAATAGTTCGTCTTCGGCTTTTTGCAGCTCGAAACGGATATGCTGCGCCTCCTGGTAGATCTTGGTTTCGTCGCCGGCCAGCCCGGCCATGCGACCGCGCAGCGTTTCGATGATGGAAGAGAGACCGTAGAATTCCTCCTTCGTCGTCTTGGCGGCTTCTTTGATCTCGGTGGGAACGAACTTTTTGACGTCGTCTGTGCCGGTGGTCACCATGCGCCGCATCTCCAGCGTGGCTTTTACGGCCCCAGCAACCCATTCCCTATAGAACTTCTCCAATCCGCCGGACCAGGCTGCAAGCGGGGATGTCACCGCGGTCTTCATAGCCCCCGCCAAACCCAACAGTGACGCCGAGACCTCAGCCAGTATTGGGATCGCCGTCTTCCCGATAACGAAGACGATTTTCTCCCACTCCTCCTTCATCACGCGCAGGCTTTCTTTGTATTCTTTGGCGGCTATGACAGCCTGGCTCGTGACGATCTTGCTTGTTCCGTTGATCGAGTCGCCCATCTCCTGGATAGCGGCCCGTCCACGCGACAATAATGGCAGGATTTCGGCAATACCCCGACCAAATTCCTCCCGGCCCCGTGCCGCTTGCTGGACGGCCGAGGCATTCTCGTGGTAGGCGTCACTCAATCGAAGCAGGAACGAATAGGGGTCCTTCTCGGCCTCCGCGAGTTCCTTCGCGCTGATCCCCATCGCTCGGAATGTGGCGATTTGTTCTTTCGACCCCTCATTGGCCTTGACGATGTGCGAATAAAGGATACCGAGACCCCTGGTGAGCGCATCGAGTGGAACCCCGGTTATCTCGGCCGCTTGCGCCAGACGGGACATGTTCTCGGTCGAAATGCCGGTCAGTTTGCTCGCTTTCCCGATTTCGAGGGCATAGTTCATCCATTTCTGGGTGGCGTCGAGGACGAAGGCGCCAGCGGCGACTACCGCGCTGGCAACCGCGGCGCCCACGCCGAAGATCCCCTGCGACCAGTCCGAAAACTCGGACTTCATCCCGCCGAGTTCCTTCGACAAGACCGAGCGAAATCCTTGAACGTTAGCCTGTGCCTCGGCGGCGTCCGCCGAGATCTTGAACAGCAGGTTCGCGCTGGAATCGAACCCCATCTAGACCTCCAGACGGTTCACGTCCGGCCCCTCCTCGGCGGTGCTCTCCCGCAGCCGGACGGCGGCCGCCAGGTCGAAGTTGAGCGCCAGAACTGGATCGTCGATCGCCATAAGGTCAGAAGGCCTGATCGAGAACGCTTTGGCCGTCGCCACTATCGCCACCATCTGATCGCCGGCCACGAAAGGATTCGAGATTGCGGGCCTCCTCGACCCGCATCGCCCAGTGAACGATGAATTGCCAATCCTCGAACGGGATGTCGCGAGGATGAATTTCCTCCGGGCCTGGCGAGAGCGAGATTCTCGGCTCGAGTACGCAGTAGACCAGGAGATCCCGGTTGAAGGCGATCATGTCGAGAACGTCCTGATTGGACACCGTCGCCGGATCTGTTTTTTTGGCGGCCGCGACGGCCAGCGAGAACGGCAGTCCGCCCCATACTGCCATGTCGCCGGGGGCGGGCCGCCGGGCCAGGATCTTCATCCCGCTCGGCAGGTCCAATTCGACCGCCCCCTGGCGCGCCGCCTGCGCGGCCTTTTCCTTCCATTCCGATGCAGTGTGCATACGCCCCCTTTCCCGGCCTAGATCATCTCGTGGAACACGCCGATCTGTTTTCCGGCGATGCGCGTCGGATCGAGCAAACCGCTGAACGAGACCTTGTAGGTGCTCGCCTTCTTGCGCGACATCGTGATGTCGATGCCGCCCATCGACTGAACTTTGTACAGGCAGGCGACCGCCGCCTTGGTGGTGTCGCTCCGCTTCTTGGCGATCGCCGCGATGCAGATGGCCGGCGGCTGGTCGGTGCCGCCGAAAGTGACCTGTTTCCAGCTCGTCGGAGGCACGCCATCGCCGAGGTATGTCCCGATGCCCAACGCGCGGGCCAGTTTTTGCATCTCGCTCTGGTTCATCTCCGCCTCGATCTTGGCTTCGAGACTTTCGACAAAGACGTCGACCGCCGCATCCACCTGGTCCATGCGAATGAACCCAATCTTGGGCGTCACGGTGAACGAGATCTCGCCCGCGGTCGCCCCGAGGTGTTTGGCATTGGCGTGGGCGGTGGAGTCGGGCGTCAGTGTGGTCGGATCGAGGGTGACCCGCACGGCGGCGTCGGTTGGCGCCGGATCGATCAGCCACAGATCGCCAGGCCCCTGGTAGATCTCGGCCACCGAAAAGTCTTTGGCACACGGCGTTCCGCCGGCGGCGTCGGTCAAGGTCTCGTGGACGATCCCAACCTGCTTTCCCGCCGTCCGGGCCAGGTCCGAGAAACCCTGGAACTTGAGTTTGTAGTTCGACGATTTGGCCCGGCCGAAAATGACCTGGAATCCGCCTACCGCGGCCGCCTTGAACAGCGTCGCCACGATGTATTTCGTGCCGCTGATCCGCTTCTGGCTGATGGCCGCGATGCAAGGTGTGGGCACTGCCAGCGTGCCGCCGAATGTGACGTGCTTGTAGCCGGCCCCGGTCGCGTAAGTCCCCACACCCAGCGCCCGCTGGAGTTTGGCGGCCTCGGTCTGCGCCATCTCCGCTTCGATCGACGCCTCCAGATCGGTCGCGAATCCGTCGAATGGCGCGTCGTACTGGTCCAGTTCGATCAGGCCGATCTTACCTTTCACCGACGTGGTGATGGCGCTCTGGATCGCGCCGAGATGTACGCAGGCGCCGTGCGTCACCGAATCCGGCGTGCCGTCGCTCGCGAGAGTGAGTCGCGGCGTTCCGTCCACCGGCGGCGTCGTGACTACCCAAAGGTCACCCGGCCCCTGGTGGATTTCGTTGACGCTAATGTCCTTCGCTGTCCCCGCCATTTTCTCCCTCCACTGTTATCAGCGCGTGCGCATAGAGCGCCGCGCGTTCCAGGTCCAGTTCGACGACCTGGCCGAAGTTGTACACCACCCCGTCGATCTCGACGGGCAAAACCACCCGATACATCCTCACACGCCCTCCAATCCGTTCCAGTCCTCGACCGTCATGACGACCAGGTCGAGTTCCGGAAATCGGGCCAGGACGTTGCCGCGCTCGAATAGCGGCCCGTAATCGTGGCCGCGGACCAGCAGGGCCTCCACCTGGCCATCGGATAGGACGCCGGCCCAGTCGGCCGGCCAACTCGCCGCGAGCGCCTCGTGGATCGCGGTCATGTAGGCAACCGCTTCCACCACGATCGCATCCGGTTCGCTGCCTTCG
>Ga0315277_10013796_pt1 | contig 10064 bp, 11 predicted proteins | sample YL17G05_15_MG_FD_203695 | JGI IMG/M metagenome (GOLD analysis project Ga0315277, IMG submission 203695) | Sediment microbial communities from Yellowstone Lake, YNP, Wyoming, USA - YL17G05_15 | ecosystem: Environmental > Aquatic > Freshwater > Lake > Sediment | place: USA: Wyoming | collected...
CTGCGTTCCACATACAGGACGCAGCTAAGCGAAAATTTAGATGCAGCGCCGCGAGAATCGGCTCTTTATTTTTAGGCGAAACCGGCCCGGGCCGCGCAGCATTTGGGCAATTTTTTGCTTGTCTGTACCTATCGGAAATCCGATCCGGCACCGGCCGCAGTTGGGTTCTGCCAGCTTGGAGGCGAAGGACTCCCGGAAACCCAGTGGCGTGAACGGGACGGGCGGATTCCGAGGCGCCTCCGACCGTCTATGGCCGCACGGTCGCACCGCCCCGCTGGTTCGCTTGGCGAGAAACAGCGCTCGCAGCACGCCTGTCCCACAGGAGGGCAGTGGCGCTGCTGAACTCACGCCGCCCCGCTTTCGTAGCGATGGTGGAGGCCGCCGACCTGCGGAACTGCCGCGACTCGCCCCCTCTCCGGCGGTTGCACCGCTCGCGGTTCCGGCGGGTCCTTGCCCAGGGACAAGTGAGTTCTCGATCGACGATAGTATTCGGCGCACAAAGGGAGGGTTCGCCGGAGTGAGGCTTCGTTGAAGACGATCACGTGATCGAGGCACTGACGGCGGATCGAGCCGATCGCGCGCTCCACGTAGGCTCTCTGCCAGGGCGACCGCGGCGCGGAAAGCTCCTCGGTCCGCTGTGGTCAGCTTCGGTCGCTTCTTGACTGAGCGCTGGAGTACCCCGATCTGGTGGGGGAGGGCCAGGTTTTCTAATTGAAGAGCGGCGCGTGTGCGGGACAATGACGAGAGGGCGCCAACCAGCACGAGCAGCACTCCGAACGTCGATAGGCGGAGGTTTGTGGAAACGCGCAAACCCCATGTTCTCAGATTGTTCGGGATTTACGAGAGGCACAATCGACTCGATCGCGAACCCTTGTAACATACGTGCGAACGTTCCCAGTGGGCACACGACCCGTGCCCTGGAAATTGTTGATTACAGGACATCGCAGGGTTTTGGCAACAGACGACAGTACTCTCCGCACATGAAGGCGTCCACGACCTCGAATTCAGGGAGAGACGCCAGTTCAGGGACCGCAGTCTATTGACGCGCGGTGATGCTAATCGCCTATAGCGCCTCGAAAATTGTGACTTCCAACTGGCCCTTCACGTTCTTGCGGGTGTCCTTCGTATCGTTCATTCCAAGATAAAGGCTTCCCACCTTGGAAGGATCGACCGGAGCAGGAACCGGCCCGGTTTGGGCGGGCTGAGACGCCACTGGAGCAGGAGCCGGCCAAGTTTGGGCGGGCTGAACCGCCACTGGAGCAGAAGCCTGAACGGGCGCAACGGGCACGGAGAATACGCAATGCCGTCCAACGCTGAACAAGAGGAGCCTGTCCTTATCAGGCTTAAGGTCTGCAGTGCTCCCGCCGATCTTGGCGATCAGCGCTCCCGGGGCGCATGAGTCGAGGGTCAATGATCCGGACCTCTGCAGCGCTGGATCGCCATCGGCTGTACATTCAGTTCCGGACTCAGGCGTCCAATGCTGATCCGTTGCAGGTGGCGCCGGAGCCGAAGCCGGCGGAGGAGCACCCGGATCAGAAGCGGCAGGAGGATCGCTGTCAGCCGCAGGGCCAAAAAGGCGCGCCTCCACAACTATTCGGTAAAGCTTGCCCGGAGTGATGTAGTCTAGCGCAGGTGTCCAGAGGCTTCCGTCCCGCTCTGGAACCATCACTCTCTTTATCTGCCTCCAACTCGGTTGCGCCATGGCTAACACTCCTTCCAGTCAATGTTTCTCCGGCGGTTGTGGAACGCTGCTCTTTTGGATGTCCTTGCTCTTATTCGCGTCACCTTGCGAAGCAATCGATTCTTGAGTATTCGGCCTTGCCGGCGGCTGTTTAAGTGGCCGTCCCGGCAGCGCCTCGAGGCGCAGAATTCTCGGGTCTTTCGGCGTTCCCAGGGCGCTCACTTTCAAATCGCTTTTCCTCAGCAACGCGAGCCATTTCTTTCCCGATGGAACGATCGCAAGTACCACACCATGTTGTGGCTCTGGCTTGTCGCCTATCCACACCTCGACGCGGGCCCCTTGGTTCATTACCATCCAGTCCGGCTCCGAGTCCAGTTCCACAGGCACTACTTCTTCAAAGATCTCGGGCCACGCGCGGACCTTCTTTGGGTCTATTGGTCCACCTGCCTTCACGGGCTCCTTCAAATATTGACCGTCAAGTGTACGGGCCTCTCGCGCAAGCCTAGACTTACCTTGCCACGACACAAAAGACGGTGGAACTAAGAGGGGCATTGCCAATCTGGTATTCGAGCCGAGGCACCTCCTGGCCGAGTAGTGAATTTCCTGTTCAGCTTCCGGGATCACTAGAAAGGCAATCACAAAAACTAGCAGCGTGTAGCTGACTGCCATTACTCGCCCCGTGGTAATCCACCCCATATGGTTCACCCGCCAACTAGCAAATTGACGCCAACCCGAAGCCGCAGCCCGCTGGCATTTCTTAACCCGGGCAGGGCCGTCGCCTGCTGGGGTAGACGGCTCATCGCTACCTTGGAGGCTCATAACGGAAGTTTCGATTCTCTCCATACGTGGTGAGCCTGTCAAGGTTTTCCCACAGTAGATGCTCATCCTCCACGTCAGCCGGCGGCTTCAACCGCATGTCTCGGAGTAAATCCAAACGGAAAACGTCCAGGGTCGTCATTACGACGTCGGCAAACGATCGATATTGCTCGGCGGCGGCACCGTACCACATGTAGCCAATCGCCGGCCCGCCTATCGCTGCTGTGAGAAATGCCGGTCCACTGGGCTCAATTACTGCAAAGCAAAAGGCCCAGATGAGCGCTGAGAGTACCGTAAGCCAGCAACAGGCAATGAGGAAGTCGAGCTGTGTCTTAGCTTCTTGTAATGCTGCCTGCGCCTTATCGTCTTTTTGCACGATGCGCTGGAGGTTGGACCAAAACACCTCAAAGTTGCAGTGATATCGTCGAAGAGCGTAGCTTTGAATAGTGTTGGCAATGTTCCCCATTGTGGTGGCAGCCAATTCCTGCGTTCCGAAATTGGAATTGAGCTCGTTCTGTAAACGTGCGTGCTGTGCCCGTGCGCGTTCTTTAGCGTAGTCTATCAGGGTGCTGAGACGCTGGTGTTGACGCGCGAGATCGGGGCTTTGATCCTCGTCGTAACTAGTTAAGCGCTGCGCGATGCTCTTTGCGAGTTGTTCGAGATGATCGGCTGCGAGGACTTTATACTGGCCCCTGGCGGCCTCGAGGTTTGTGAGTTCAGTCTTTATAGGGTCGTGGTGAGGGCTGTTAAAGTGGACACCAGATTTGTGCAATCGTCCAATCTCCCGGGAATCGCGCAACTGTTGCTCCCATCGCCTGCTGTCGTCCAGATCAGCGATATCCATTGCCGCGCGCTGGAGTTCGTCGATCATACGTTGTCGCCGGCGATTCTGCGCGGGAATGAACAGTCTCGCAAGACGCTCCCACCATTTGCCCTCGAGCTGGCGGCGAAGGAAAGTGCTCAGTGAGGAAAGGACGTATGCAGCGAGCACAATAGCGACGCCGAGGGCCGTAGTAACGAAGGCGCCACGCTTGGCAGAAGAACTGAAGACCTCAGCGTCGACCCACGTCCGCCAGCGGGTGAATAGGGAGTACGCGATCATTCCGTTGATGAAGGCGAAAGCGAGCATTGGGCAGAAACTGCCAGGGACGAAATACTTAGAGAAGTAGGTCTGTAGTTGATTGAGGAACGTGGACAGCATTACTGCCTCCTATGGGACATTGGCGCCGCAAAGGCGGCATTGGTTCGGGCTAACGGGATCTCGCGTGTTCGGTGGGTAGTAGTGATACCAATCGCGCGGTGGAATCGTTGGCGGCTTGTTTGGTCTTTGGCATCGCACTCCCGTAGAGGCTGTCGTGTACGGAAGTGCGAAAGATTCTGAAATCGACAAGAGATCGGCTGTTCCATCGCGTTCCCCCCCAAAACCGAATCGTCGCCCGGAAGAGCGAACCGCGACCTTGTGTTCCGCATCCGGAATCGTCACAACGTCGAGAACCGGCTCGGCCTCTACGTCATCCAGCGAGGTGAGCCCAGAGGCCGCCGCATTCACCAAATTCTTGAAATGTACCAAGCGAAGGTCTCCCTGGGGCCGCTGCACCAGCAGCCCAGACTTGTCGGAGTCGATGGTCTCGGCAATGGCATCTTGAACGCTGGTCCCACCCGGGACCATGGCTAGTTGAAACCGCATCATCTGTTGCTCCTTTTTTCTGGTCATGCAGTTCCGTTTTTGGCTGTCCGGATCATGGCAGTAAAATAGCCGCGCTGCCGATCCTACTGAACCGGTGTAAACCCTGTAATTCGTTCAAACGGGAAAACGAAAGCCCTGCCGGCGAGCGCATCGGGCGTTGGCGGAGTGACCGCGAAGAGAAGGCCGACGATGCCTCCTTGCGATCCTGGAGAAACGCTGACCACCAGCGATCCCGAATCGCCCTGGTCTGCAAAAAGAGGCCCCGGCAACCCCACGAATTCATAAACGTTCGTCACCGTAACGCCGCCGATAACGATGGACGGAACGGACCCGCCGAATACAGCGGACGTACGGCCTGTGATGCCGCCGAACTTCGTCACCTGGATCCTGTTGTTGAGCACAAATGCGGATGGCAAGATCGGACCGTTCCCCGGTGCCCCATCGAGTGCGCTGCTTACGCCCGATCGGCCGGGGTGCATCTGGATCAGCGCAAAATCCACGAATCCATTCAGACTGCTGCCGAAGAAGCCGCCCACCGTCCGGCCGAACAAGAGCGAGGCTCCTGGCGGCATGTTGGCTGGGGGCGTTGGCGGCTGGACCACCGCGATTTCGCTGCCGATGTCGCCCGGGAACGACTGTATGACGTGGCCCGCCGTCAGCGCGAATCGTTGGCCTGCGGAATCCGCTACGACGCAGGCGTACGTACCCGCCTCATTACCCGGCACGCCGAGCAATGCACCGCTTTCGACCGGGTTGAGAAAGTCTCCGGGTGCAGCACAGAACTTGGCGGGTGCGTGCCAGACGACATCGGTAGGCACCCGCTGGCTCTTGTACAATCCTCTGCCTATTGGAATCAGAACCTTGGTTGACCGGGGCAAGGTCTCGTCTCGCTTCGGCTTTGCGGCCTTCTCCCTGACGTAGATTTTCACGCACATCCGGGACGTGACCTTCCCCTTCCGCTCCTTCCAGCCGAGGGCTACGCGCTCCACGTTCGGCCACGACATGAGCTTCACGTACTCGGCGATCACGGCCTCGTGCCATCGTTTTCCCGAGAGAACGTTGGCGGCGGTCTTGCGCGGCTTTTTCGGGGATTTCTTCTTCGATGTCATGGCTTGAGGATGGGTGCGAACACCTTTCCAAAGAAGTCGGTGGTGAATACGAGTCCCACGCTGAAACCGTCGATCCGCTTCTGCTGCAACGTCGTGACCCGGTTTGTGAGCGGTTGGGTGATGTCGCTGCCCTTGGGAGGGTAATCTCGCAGCGCGATATGCCAGCCAAACTGCAGCCCAACTGGACTCGGCCGCGGAAACCACGCGCCCCCCAGCAGGAAATCCTTGTTGGGGCTGGTCACCGAGAAACCAACCATTGGACCGAAGTCCTTATAGAAACCGGGTTTCTTCTCGGTTTGGCTAAGACCGGGTACGCTGCTGGACGTGGCGACATAGCGAGGCCGCCAGGGAAAGGCGTGCCACGCCCACGGGAAAATGATGACATTGACCGTGCCGAGGAGATTGTAGTCTCTCGATCGGGTTCGGTCGATAAACTTCTGGGTCGTCGCGGATGCGCCTGAGCCGGTTGTGACGGTGTCGATCTGGAAGCGCTTATCTTCCGCCGTTGAGTATACAAACCCGAACCCGAGTTGAAGATGGTACAGGTTGTAGACGGGGAACTGCAACGTGCGGACAACGGATAGGTCGGTCGGGGCGGGCTGCGTGGCTTTGGCCGCCGGGTTGTCGCCTCCTGTCACCGAAGCGCGAGTGGAATCGCTGATCCCGCCGGTGTCGAAGAGCGCCACTCGTTGTCCTTGCTTCAAGCTTACGGTGATGGTCTTGCTGCCGAACCACTGGCCGACGGGGAGCACTTGAAGATCTGGGTCCAGCGGCACTGTTCGAGCCGCGGCATTCAATTCCGCTGCCTTCCTGATGGTACTATCAGCCAAGCCATTCAACTGTTTTTGTAGCTGGAAAACGCCGGTCGGGGAATCGCGTTGGGTCAGCAGCTTCCGCTGCGCGGCCTCGAGATCCTGCCGCCGTCTCTCCGCAACCCGGATGTCCTGCCACATATCCGCCAGCGACGTCAGGTTACTCTGGAGGCGCTTCAGCGTGTCATTGGTGAGCGGATGGACTGCCGCGGATGTTAGCTGTTGAAAGAAGTAAGCCATGTCGGTGGCCGGATCGCCTCAGGCCTCTCTGTACGTGGTACTCAGTTCAAACGCGTCGTTCTTGAGCGTAGCGACGTTGATCCGCGCATAGCGGGAAGCAGGTGGGAAGGCCAGCTCGAAATCGCTTGTGAACCTTAGGAAGTCGTTGCTATCGATCTCGAGCGCCCGCCGTAGCGGGGTGGAGCGCAACAGGGTGAGGGCGTCGTTGACAGTCTTGCCGCTGGCTACGACGCCCGTGGCGGTGAGGCGGTTGCGCAGGGCTCCTTCAGCGCCGAGCAGAATAACGAGTGATCGTACTCGATCTACGAGTTCCACCGTGTTAGTAGGTGTGGCAATCCCCTTCACTTTCGTCTGAAGATCGGTGACCTCATCGACGAGGCGTGGCGTTTCTGAGAGTTGTCCGAGGGCCGTTTCCACGTCGAGCGCGCCGAAATCTGTGACCTCTTTGGCGCCAAGAGGGTCAATGAGCGTACTCTGAACCCAACTCTTGAAATCCTTGTCGCCCGCAATGGTCAAAAGCCGGTAAACGCGCTCCGTTGGCTTGATCGTTGGCGTCGTGGCTGCAAAGGTTACTCCCGCACCAGCGATCACGCTGGGTGCCGCTGGAATCGGTAGCAGCTTTGGCAGCTCCGTGAGTGATCCCGCAATCGGCACCGTGGGTTCTGCAAGGTCATCGGCTTTGACGTCGAGCCCGAATATATCCTGGGCCACCGCGTTGACCAGCAGTATGCTGACGGCCTCTCCACGGACGAAATAGAGGTCTCCCGTCATTGAGTGCCAGCCCAGGCTCGCGTCGTTGTAATCACACGGTCGGGCACGCGCCGCATCGGTCAGTACGTCTTCACGCCAACAGTGGAACTCGTGCAGTTTTACGTCGTATACAACGGTCGCGATCGACTGCTTTGGAGCATTCGCAGCCCGGTGCGCCTTTGGCTGGGTATCTACTTTAGGCGGTGTCTGCGCCATGGTAGCGCCGATTGTCCCTCCCAGGAGAATCATGAACAAGCAAGTAATGTAGTTGCGATCCATATTTGAATTTATGGGCAATCCTCCAGTTAGGAATGCGTAAAGGGCGCTTCAGCCAGGATTTCCATTTGGGCTTCCTGGCCGCCTTCGATTGTGCACCCAGCGGCCTCCGTGCCAGAGAAAGCTGTTTTCTGCTTGCTTTTGTAAGCAACCGAGATTCGTGTTAAAATCAGCAAAACGAAGGAGGAACCTTTGCGGGCTGGCGAGCGGATTAAGGAAATACGGACCCGGCTTGGGATTACCACGCGGGAGGTCGAGGCGCATAGCCGGACAATCGCTGACGCCGAGAGCAACGATGAGTTCTATATCTCAAACGCCTGGCTCACCCAGATAGAGAACAGAGAGTCCACGCCAAGCATCTACAAGGTGTATAGCCTGAGCGTCATCTACCGCACGAGGTTCACAGATCTCCTGTTGCTCTACGGCGTGGATTTGGAGAAGATCGCCAAACACGAGCTGGGCACGCCTCTGCAAAGAACGCATCCGGTGACGCTCGAAGTGTACGACGGGCAACGCGCTGTCAGGTTTCCCGTCCGCCTTGATCCCGGATTCAGGCCTGAGAAGACCGGCCTCCTGGCACGCATGGTGCAGGTTTGGGGAGAGGTTCCGATTGCGCTGATCCAGCACCTGGACGTCCGGCGCAACAAATACGGCTACATTGGCCTCGACGACCTTACTCTCTACCCGCTGCTGCGGCCGGGCTCATTCGTTCAGATCGATGACCAGCAGCAGAGGGTTGAGACTTTTGCGTGGCGGACCGAGCTGGACCGGCCGATTTACTTCATCGAGCTTCGCGACGGTTACGCATGCTCGTGGTGTGATGTCCAGGGAAGCGAGCTGACCGTTGTGCCGCACGCTCTGTCGCCGTGTGCTGTGCGGCGGTTTGCCTATCCCAGGGAGGCTGAGATTGTGGGACGGGTCACAGCCGTCGCCATGCGTCTTGTCGATTCACCGCGTGCCGGTCGTGTCCAAGAGGGAAAGCTGCCCAATCCCTCGTTACGTGCGCGGATTGACGGATGAGCTATTCGCGCTGGCTTGTCGTCCGCAAAGATTCCGTCCGGCCCCAAACTACTTGATTCGTCAGCGCATTCCGGCGTGCGATCCTGAAGCTCCACGTCGCTGTCATGAATTTCGCCCGGAGCATTCCGGCACTGCCTGTGCACGGCTTATCGGGCCCTGCTGGATCTGGGACGTCTGGGTATTGTCCCTATCGCAAATCCCGTCAGCGGCCACATGAGATCGGCGGTTGCCGATTCAATGCCCGGGTGGTTGTTAGTGTCTGGCAGGCGGGAGCAGTGGTCCGCGGTTCGCACGCCGTCTTCGCGATGTTGGCCGTCGGGAAGGGACTCCCGAGACACACTCCTACCGGCGAAGGGGCTGCATCCACAGCTTTCATTCTCAGGCGGCCCGGCGTTCGTAGCGATGGTGGAGGCCGCCGACCTGCGGAACTGCCACGACTCGCCCCGTCTCCGGCGGTTGCGCCGGTCGCGGTTCCGGCGATGTTGCCGGCTTGGACGGCGGAACCGCCAACCTGCTGCCGCCAGGTGATGTTCGCGCGGCGGAAGGTGTGCGGCCCAACCCACTCGAAGAGTCGATCATTTAAAAACGGGCTGCCGTTTGTGAGCGATTCGGTCTTCAAGACACCGGCGCCCGCAAGTTGCGCCCGTACAGCGCCTTAGCGCCCTCCTCCAAGAACAAGCCAATTTTCAAAAAGTGCCGTCCGAAATTTATTTCCTTTGGCTGCAATCACTTGCCGAGCGAGAAGGCCGAAAAACTTGACACGGTATGCCATAATGAAATTATCGGCTATTGTATATAATTTCATGCTTGGTTCGGCCCCAGCCATTATTTATCCATTAAACAAATGGTTCCGGGCCGGCAAGTCGAACAAAAGAAAAGAGGAAAAAATGGACACAAGCATCGACAAGCCAGTAAAACGGCCAGTTCCGAAGCCGATAACTGGCCAGTTCCCCAAGTGCGGGGACAACGGGCAGTTCCTTCCCGGGGCAGTGGGCAACCCCAAGGGGCGGCCGCGCGGCAGCCGCAATCGCGCCAGCTTGCTCATGGACCAAACAACCCATCCGCAGATTTCGCAGATTACGCAGATTAAGATCCAATTCCGGAATCTGCGAAATCTGCGTAATCTGCGGATGGGTTCCGGCTCGGCTGGTCCGGGTTTATCCGTGTTCAAGTCGCCGCGGCGACTTCATCCGTGGTGAATTATCCAGTTTGCCGGCTGTTCCCGCGATAAAGTAGGCCGACTGACCCTTGGAGGATGCATGCGTCTACTGGGAATCTGTTTGGTTTCGATGCAATTGGCGGCGTGGGGCGCGCCTGCCGGCCACAGTTGGGAGGCGGTGCGCGGCCGCCTGACTCCCGATAACGCCGTGACCCGCCAGAACCGCGGTTCGCTGCGCCTGGAGCCGGCTGGCGACTCCGATGCCTGCGTTCGCTCCGAGCCGCTGCGCCTCACGGCGGGGCGGCAGTACGAGCTGAGCGGCTGGGTGCGCACCGAGAAGCTGGAGGTGCGCGACTTGGATCGCACGCCCATCGCCGCCGGCGCCGCCCTGGCCATGGAGTCCATGCCCTTCGACGTGCACTCGGAAGCGCTGGCGGGCACGCGCGACTGGACGCGCCTGGCGCTGCGCTTCACCTCCACCCGCTCCCAAGACCGCATCCTGCTGATCGCCGGC
>Ga0315277_10013798_pt1 | contig 10063 bp, 10 predicted proteins | sample YL17G05_15_MG_FD_203695 | JGI IMG/M metagenome (GOLD analysis project Ga0315277, IMG submission 203695) | Sediment microbial communities from Yellowstone Lake, YNP, Wyoming, USA - YL17G05_15 | ecosystem: Environmental > Aquatic > Freshwater > Lake > Sediment | place: USA: Wyoming | collected...
CTCCGGGCCGATAATTGCCTGCGTTTTTGAGGGCGAAAATGCAGTAGAGGTAATCAGAAAGGCAATGGGTCCTACTGAACCAGCCAGGGCTGAACCGGGGACTATCCGGGGTGATTTCGGCCTGACTATTGAACGCAATGCCGTTCACGGCTCTGATTCAGCACAGAATGCCGAAGGGGAAATCAAGCTGTTCTTCTCAGAGGAAGAGATATTCGGCAGTCGGTAGAAGGGTGATGACTCTAGTTTATTGAATCCGGACCAGGGCATTAGCCTGGCTCCATAGACTGTCCAGGTCGTAGAATTCCCGTTCCGGTGTCCCGAAAATATGTACGATTACATCGCCGTAATCTAGAAGGAGCCATCCCGAGTCGATAGTGCCCTCGCTGTGGTGAGGTTGGACGCCCTCCTGTTTCAATGCCCGCTCAATTTCTTCCTGTATAGCTTCAATCTGCCGGGCCGTATCGGCGCTACATATTACGAAGTAATCAGTAAAACCGTTTGCTACGCTGAGGTCAAGCAGCACAATATTATTTGCCTGCTTCTCGGTAGCTGCTTCTACGGCTCGCCTTGCTACTTCTATTGCTTCCAGAAGTAACTCCTGTTACGTACTTACGATTGTATTATAGCACAAACGTTGCCATTTTTCATCAGTGGTGTATGTTATACTAATCTTGGAGCGCAGATATGTCAGGTCTTGTTTTTGGCACGGGTGGTACTCCCCACAGCGCCAAGTCACGGGCTACTGTAGATGGCATCAGGCGTATTGCTGAGCTTGGGCTGGGATGCATGGAAGTCGAATTTGTCCAGGGCGTAAAAATGGGTGAAGCCAGCGCCAGAATAGTCAGAGAAGTGGCAGGCAAGACCGGCATAAGATTAACTGCTCATGGTCCTTACTATATAAATCTAAATGCCCGTGAGCCGGAGAAGGTTAAGGCTAGCCAGCTTAGAATACTTCAGACGGCCCGTATCGGTTCAATCTGTGGCGCGGAAAGCATTGCTTTCCATGCTGCCTTCTACTCCGGTGAATCACCGGAAAAAACCTATAATACGGTTAAAAAGAACTTGAAGGAAGTCGTTGACCAGCTCAGAAAAGAAAATAACCATGTGTGGGTCCGGCCGGAGATTATGGGCAAAGCCAGCGAGTTTGGCACTGTCGAGGAAGTGCTTAAACTGAGCACTGAGCTGGAAGGGGTAGCTCCCTGCCTGGATGTTGCTCATTGCCATGCCCGGGAAGGGCAGTTTAACTCCTATGCAGAGTTCGCCTCTGTCCTGGAGCAAATAGCCGCCACGCTGGGAAGGGCTGCCCTGGACAATATGCATATCCACTTTTCCGGCATTTACTACGGCAAGAAGGGTGAGTTAAAGCATCTGAACCTGAGCGAGTCGGATTTTCATTATGTCGAGCTTCTCAAAGCGTTAAAGGACTATGATGCCAGGGGTATTGTAATCTGTGAGAGCCCTAATCTGGAGGAGGACGCCCGGCTACTGCAAGCAACCTACATCTCGCTGTAGGACTGGACTTTTGGTTTTTCATTTGTTGCTTGTTCTGGTATAATATAAAGTACTGAGTTTATTTAAATGGTGAAGAATGAAATCAAATTTCAAGCTAAATAGTTTAGTATATATAGTTATTCTGATTGCAGCAATAGCTATCTTCTCCTACGTGTTTTCAAGACCACCAGAGCCGACTGAAGTTCCCTTGAGCCAGGTGATAGCTATGTCGCAAGAGAACAAGATAGAAAAAATTGTAGTAGAAGAAAGTGCGCTGATTATTACCACTACCGATGGCGCTGAGCTAATGGCTTTCAAAGAGACTTATATCAGCATCTACGATATTCAAGGGCTTAATCTTGAAGGCGTAGTGATTGACGTGAAAGGCTCCGGTGGGTTTAACTGGGGTGGACTACTGGTTAATTTCCTGCCCCTCGTGCTCTTTGGTGCCTTGCTATTCTTCTTGTTCCGTTCGGCGCGAGGAGCCAATAGCCAGGCTATGAGTTTTGGTCGTAGCCGTGCCCGATTGTTTCCGGCTAATACGCCAACAGTAACCTTTGATGATGTCGCCGGGGTAGACGAAGCCAAGCAAGAGGTACAGGAGGTAGTAGACTTCCTGAAATCTCGGGAGAAGTTCCAGAGCCTGGGCGCACGTATTCCACGGGGAGTATTACTGATAGGTCCACCAGGCACGGGAAAGACATTGCTGGCCCGGGCGATAGCTGGTGAAGCCGGGGTGCCTTTCTATTCCATCAGCGGTAGTGAATTCGTTGAGATGTTTGTCGGTGTGGGTGCCTCCAGGGTGCGTGACCTCTTTGACCAGGCAAAGCGTAATGCGCCATGCATCATCTTCATTGACGAGATTGATGCCGTGGGTCGCCACCGCGGTGCCGGGCTGGGCGGAAGCCATGACGAGAGGGAGCAGACTCTTAATCAGATTTTAACTGAAATGGATGGTTTCGATACCAATGTCGGTGTAATTGTTCTGGCAGCTACCAACAGGCCTGACATTTTGGATCCAGCGCTACTTCGTCCGGGGCGGTTTGACCGGCGGGTAGTCCTTGACCGTCCGGATATTATTGGCCGGACTGCGATTCTCAAGGTCCATGCCAATGGTAAACCTCTGGACAAGGCAGTCGATTTGGAGGTACTGGCCAAGCAGACAGTAGGATTCAGCGGTGCCGACCTGGCTAACCTGCTTAATGAGGCGGCTATTCTGGCTGCCAGGCGAGGCAAGAAAATCGTTGAGATGCTGGAACTCGAGGAGTCTATTGACCGGGTAATTGCTGGTCCCGAGAGAAAAAGCCGGAAGATAAACTCTAAGGAAAAGGAAATCACGGCTTATCATGAGGCAGGACACGCTCTTGTGGCTAAAATGCTGCCCAATGCTGACCCGGTACATAAGATTTCTATAGTTGCCCGGGGTATCATGGGTGGTTATACTCGTCTTTTGCCTACAGAAGACCGCTACCTGATGACTCGCTCCCAGTTCAACGACATGTTGTCCACCCTGCTTGCCGGTCACACTGCCGAGGATCTAATCTTTAATGAAGTCTCTACCGGGGCGCACAGCGATATTGAGCAGGCCACCAGACTGGCTCGTAAGATGGTGACTGACTACGGTATGAGCCGTAGTCTGGGACCGCGCACCTTTGGGCACAAAGAGGAACTGGTATTCTTGGGACGTGAAATCTCTGAGCAAAGGGACTACAGCGAGAAGGTAGCCAGGCAAATTGACGATGAGGTCCATAATATTATCCAGCAAGCTCATGAACTAGCCAAGAAGATTCTGAGCGAAAACAAAGAGAGATTGGTCTTTATAGCCGAGAAACTCGTCGCTCAGGAGACGCTGGAAGGCGAGGCCCTGGAAGCAGCGCTTAGCGAGCCTATTCCATCAAGCCCCGCAGAAACGATAGAGCCACCGGCTACCAGTGCGTCACCGACTCCTCCCAAGAGCAAGTCAGAGGTTAAGAAAACTCGCGCTGTGCCTCAGCTCCATCCAAAACCGGCCCCGTCTGATTAGATGCAGGCGGCTAAATCTTATCCACTGTGAAGGCTCCTTGATATTAATGTGCGTCTAAATAAACGTGAGGAGCGTTACCATGATAGAGGTTACAGACAACCCTATCTCTCCTGAATCTCTGATTAACCGGGTCAAGACGGACGGTAGCGGCTGCGTGGTGACCTATGTGGGGCTGATCCGCCGGTACTCCAGGGATAAAGGAGTCCTTTCCGTCGAATATGAGGATGCCCGGGGAAAAGCCAGGAATGAGCTAGAGCAGATAGCCAGTGATGCCAGAGAGAAATGGCCGCTTGAAGGTATTGCGATATCCCACAGAGTAGGTAGATTGAAGGTGGGAGATATTAATCTGGTCGTTGCCGTAGCTTCAGCCCATCGCCGAGAGGGTCTTACCGCTTGCCGGTACGTTGTTGACCGGTTCAAAGAGAAGTTGCCCACGCGGAAAAAGGAGACCTATGAGGATGGGAGTGTTTACATCGAAAGTTGAGGCTCATTTCCTCCGCCTGGCTATATAGTCCGCGAGGTCGATTAATATCTGGCGGTTAGCGTTGTCAGGTAACACATTAAGATTTCGGCAGGCTATGGAGCAGTAATCTGAGGCAACCTGATAGCACTCCTCAATAATCGATGAATTGCGGACTAATTCCAGCGCCAGTTTTATGTTTCCCTGCCGGTCTCTATTCTGAAATACCCTCTTTACCGGATTATCCTTGGGGTAACGCTCAAGGACAAGCATTGCCGGTAAAGTAAGAGTACCATGGGCCAGGTCTGAGCCTATTGGTTTGCCCATTTCCTCTTCAGTGCTGATAAAATCGAGCACGTCGTCTATAATCTGGAAAGCAATGCCGAGATAATGCCCATACTCTTTCAGCACTTTGATTGATTCTTCCGGGGCATTACTCAGGATAGCCCCTGATTCCGTGGAAAGGGAGAACAGCGAAGCCGTCTTATGGGAAATCCGGTCTATGTATTGCTGCCGGGTCTGCTCCAGATTAAAGGCATTGAAAGCCTGGTTTATCTCTCCGGCGGAAATAATCTCCAGGGTTTGTGCAAACAGCTTTACAACAGCCAGGTTTCGGGTGTCGGCAGCGAGCTCACCCGCTTTAGCAAACAAGTAGTCTCCAAGTAATATTGCCTTATCATCACTCCATAATGCGTTGACTGTCGGTCTGCCGCGCCGGACCGTGGACCGGTCAATGGCGTCATCGTGGACCAGTGTGGCGGCATGTAACAGCTCTACGGCGGAAGCCATCAGCAGAAGCGAGCTACGGTTATAGTCGTGTAATTTGCCTGATAGCAAAGTGAGTATGGGACGAATCCTCTTCCCTCCGCTCTTCAGACTATACCCCAGTAGCTCAGCCAGTTGCGGATAGTCGACCTCAGCTACCGCGTTAATCAGCTTATCGACCCTGTCCAGGTCTTCCTTGACTGTCTCGTAGATTGCGGCGAGCGACAACAATCTCCTTTCAATTACCGGCGGGTAAACGGAACAAATTTATGGCATTTTGTGCCGTAGTCCGGGCTACTGTATCTGCCGGGACCCGTCTGACCTCGGCTATCTTGGTGACCACAAATGCTACATATGATGGCTCATTTCGCTGCCCGCGGTAAAGCTGTGGCGGCAGGAAGGGCGCATCTGTTTCCACCAGGAGCTTGTCCAGCGGTAGCTTCCGGGCTATTTCTACCTTGTCACGCGCTGACGGATACGTTATCGAGGCGGGTAGCGATATAAGGAAACCCAGTTCTATATAGCGGTGTGCCAGCATTACATCACCGCTGAAACAATGCATAACCCCCAGGCCGTATCTATAATTGGTCGAATGCGGGATGGACTTTGCCCAGGGGACTATAATGTCCAACAATTCTTTAGTGGCGTTGCGGCAATGTATCACTACGGGTAAACCCAGCTCAGCAGCCAATCTGAGCTGCTGTTGAAAAGCCTCTAGCTGGCGCTGTCGAGGTGACGATTTTCTATAAAAATCAAGGCCGATTTCGCCAATTGCCACTACCTTAGGATTGGCGGATAGTCTGCCAAGCACTCTCAGGTCCCCCTCATTCATTTTGTTTGTCGAGTTGGGATGGAAACCAACGGTGGCGAAAACGTCATCATGTTGTTGAGCCATATGAATTGATTTCTGACTGGACTCCAAATCTACACTGACATTTATGATTGCCCTGAGTCCCTGGCTACGGGCCCGGGTCAATACCTGGTCCCGGTCGCCGTCGAATTCGGGCATATCAAGGTGAGCGTGCGAGTCTATTAACAATGGACATATCCCACTCGGCTGGTTTCTTCCGCTGCCAGTTTTTCATCGAGCTTAGAGAACAGGGGGCTTGGCGGAAGCAGTTTTTGACCCGGGGATGGCGTGACATGCTGCCAGCCGCTGTCCTCCACGTTACCGGTAAAGCCAAGGGATTCGTGTAGCTTCTGAGAGCTAAAGGGCAGGAATGGATAGAGAGCCGTCTTAAGACAGGAAATCACCGAAATAGCCACATATAATGAGGTGGCTGAAGCCAGCCTATCATTCTTGATTGTTTTCCAGGGAGATTTCTCATCCAGGTAACGGTTAGTCTCCTGAGCCAGGGACATAGCCGTCCTTATTGCATCCTTAAAGTGGCAGCGGTAAATAAGGTTGTCCACGGTATTAAAGGTCTCCCGGGCTTTATTGAGCAAAGTATTGCTGGAGCTGTCCAGTTCGCCCGGCACCGGTACACATCCCTCAAAGTTACGATAAACGAAGGTAAGTACCCGGTGCACCAGGTTGCCATAGGTAGCTACCAGCTCATCGTTATTGCGGCGAATGAACTCACGCCACGAAAAGTCAGTATCGGCGGTTTCCGGCATGTTAATAGACAGCAGGTATCGCAGAGGGTCGGGGTCATAGCGCGAGAGATAATCAGGGAGCCAGACTGCCCAGTTCCGACTGGTAGAAAGCTTCTCGCCCTCAATTGTCAGGAACTCGTTAGCCGGCACGTCGTAAGGTAGATTAAGGCCCCCGTAGCCCATCAGCATCGCTGGCCAGACAATAGTATGAAAGGGAATGTTGTCCTTGCCGATGAAGTAATAGCTCTTTACGTCCCCCTGCCAGAAAGAACGCCACTTTTCCTCATCGGTTGTAGACTTAGCCCACTCCTTCGTTGCCGAAAGGTAACCAATAACTGCCTCAAACCAGACGTAAATGCGTTTATTGGCAAACCCTTCGACGGGCACTGTCACCCCCCAGTCAATGTCGCGAGTGATTGCCCGGTCCTTCAGTCCTCCTTCGAGATAGCGAGTGGTAAAATTAAGAACGTTCGGTCGCCAGTGAGTCTGCTGCCTCACCCAGTCCAGGAGCTTGCTCTCAAATGCGCTCAGCTTCAAAAAGAAATGCTCCGAGTCCCGGAACTGCGGGGTTGCGCCACATATACGACAACGGGGGTTAATCAACTCGATGGGGTTCAGGGGGCGGCCGCATTCCTCGCACTGGTCTCCCCTGGCCCTGGGAGAGTGACAGTGGGGACAGGTGCCTTCAATATAACGGTCAGGTAAGAAGCGGCGGCAATTAGGGCAAAACGGCTGGGAGACCGTATCCTTGTAAATATAGCCTTTATTAAGCAGGGTCAGGAAAATATCGTGTGTTACCTCAGTATGGTTGGCGGTATCGGTGCTGGTAAACAAATCGAAGGAAATGCCAAGCTTCTGCCACGACTCTAGAAACTGCTGGTGGTACTGGCTGGCTATCTGGCCCGGAGTCTTACCTTCTTGCTCTGCCTGGATGGTTATCGGCGTGCCGTGCTGGTCTGAGCCCGACACCATTAATACCTCGTTGCCTTTGGCCCGGTGATATCTGGCGAATATGTCTGGTGCCAGATACGCTCCGGCAATATGACCTAGATGCAACGGACCATTAGCATAAGGCCAGGCAACACCAACGAAAATTCGTTCACTCATAGTTCCGATTTATTCGGCCGGTAATTTGTGTGACTACTCGGGGAAGAAGGTAAGTACCTGCTCTCCCTTCTCTATTCTGTAGTGGGCATAGCCCCGGCTCAAGGCACAATCGGTACAATAGCGTACTACCTTCTTCGGCCCAATGTCCTCTTCATCATAGATAACCAAATAACGGTCAGGATGCTTTACAGTCCGCCCGCACCCATCACAGTGGGTTTCACCAATTGCTATACAACCAAGACGCATAATTATCCTCTCTTCAGCTTAATTAACGTTTATCGACTCTAGCCACGCCTGATACAGTGCCCTCTTTGATAGGCCGGTTTCTCCGGCCACTTCGGCAATCGCTTGTTTAGCCGTCCTGCCTGATACACGCAGGGAACGGAGCTGCCTCTTCACTTCTTCAGTCAACTGCGGCTTGTCCTTATCTTGCTTACCCTCGATGACCAGAGTAAACTCGCCGCGCGGCTCGGTGAAGTGGTCTATAGCCTGGCTTACGCTTCCCCGGAAAACCTCTTCATGAATCTTTGTGAGCTCGCGGCAGACTGCTAACATCCTGTCACCAAGGACCAGTAGAATATCGCTTAAAGCAGCCTGTAACCGGTGGGGTGCTTCCAGGATAACGATAGTACCGTCTTCGGCAGCCACTGATTTAAGGAGGCGCCGCCGCTCACCAGCCTTACGAGGCAAGAAACCAATGTAGACAAATTTTCCCAGAGGTAGCCCGGACACAGCAAGTGCCGTGGTGATAACCGAAGGCCCGGGAATGGCAACCACCGGGATGCCCTGCCGGTTGGCGGCCGCAATCAGCTCGTAGCCCGGGTCAGATATACCCGGCATGCCGCCATCACAAACCAGAGCTACGTCCTCCTGTTGGAGGTAGTTAAGGAGATATTCGAGTTTGGTCAACTTATTGTGCTCATGATAGCTCGTCAGCGGAGTTTTAATACTGTATGTACTGAGCAGCCGCTTTGTCTGCCGCGTATCTTCAGCAGCGATGAGCTTTGCTTCACGCAGAGTGCGGAGAGCACGCAAAGTAATATCTTCCAGATTGCCGATAGGCGTAGCCACGACGTAAAGAGTAGGCACCGTCTCCTCCAGTTAAATTATTATAGCCTATTAGTCATACCACGTCTATATAGATAGTGACTTAGATGATTATCCCTTAAGCCGAATTTTCTTGACTTTAGGGCGCTGGTTTTGATATAGTCTTTATTTAAAATACAGACAAAAGGATTATTGATAATGGCGGTTCCTCAATATAAACAATTGCGGCGTTCTTACGGCTTCGATGAAGTGGCTATAGTGCCTGGAGATATTACCGCCAATCCAGACCAGACGAACATTGATTTCAAAGTAAGGGATTTGACCTTCGCCATTCCGGTTATAGCGGCGGCAATGGATGCGGTAACCGATGTCAACTATGCCGTACTGATGAGCAAGCTGGGCGGGCTCGCGGTTCTTAATCTGGATGGAGTGCAGACCCGCTATGACAATCCCCATGAAATACTGGCTGAAATTGCCCGGGCACCCGATGCCGAGGTGACTTCGCTATTGCAGAAAGTTTATTCGCAGCCGATAAAGGACAATCTTGTTGGCGAACGGATACAGGCTATCAAGAAAGCCGGGGCGGTGTGCGCTGTTTCCGCAGCACCGGCTAATGCCAAGCGTTTCGCCCCGCTTGCCGCCGAAACTAAAGCCGACATTCTCGTGGTCCAGTCCACAGTTACCACCGCCCGTCACATTTCCAAGAGCTATCGGGGGTTAATCTTTTCTGAGCTTTGCCAATCCGTCCCGATACCTGTTATCGTGGGTAATTGCGTCAGCTACAACGCTTGCCTGGAACTTATGAGAACCGGGATTTCCGGTGTTCTGGTAGGTGTGGGGCCGGGTGCAGCCTGCACTACCAGGCAGGTGCTTGGCGTGGGCGTACCTCAGATAACGGCCACCATGGACTGTGCTGCGGCCAGGGACCAGTATCAGCGTGAGTCTGGCAGATATGTACCGATAGTTACCGATGGCGGCATCAGCAGCGGCGGCGACCTCTGCAAAGCTTTCGTGGCCGGCGCCGATGCGGTAATGCTGGGCTCTATCATGGCCCAGGCGAAGGAAGCGCCGGGGCATGGTTATCACTGGGGTATGTCTCATCCACATCCGGCACTACCCAGAGGGACGCGGATAAAAGTCGGCACTATTGCCCCGTTACAACAAATCCTGTTCGGCCCTACCGCAGTCACTAATGGTACTCAGAACCTGGTGGGAGCGCTACGCACTGCCATGGGCACCTGCGGTGCACTTAACATCAAAGAAATGCATAGCGTTGAGATGATAGTTGCTCCAGCGATAACTACAGAGGGTAAGGCCTGGCAGTTGTCGGCGCCCATAATCACTAAACCCTGCTGAGAATAAGCAGTCCCAGAGGGTCGGTGGCTTACTCCTCTTCTTCTCCCTCTTCCTCTTCCTCTTCTTCTTCCACAATCATCTGCGGACCAACCCTGGGTATTAAAGCCTCAGTTGTTCTTCGTTTACGCTGGGGGAAAGTTAGTTTATCAATTGCCGCACGTAATTCGGCTAGCTTCCCGGCCTCGGCATCTATTATGACTCCGTCCACACCTACTTTC
>Ga0315277_10013800_pt1 | contig 10062 bp, 7 predicted proteins | sample YL17G05_15_MG_FD_203695 | JGI IMG/M metagenome (GOLD analysis project Ga0315277, IMG submission 203695) | Sediment microbial communities from Yellowstone Lake, YNP, Wyoming, USA - YL17G05_15 | ecosystem: Environmental > Aquatic > Freshwater > Lake > Sediment | place: USA: Wyoming | collected...
TCACTCACACTTGTGGGATAACGAGGGATCTCTTCGATGCTGATTGTGGCAAGCGCCGCGTCGAACAATCGAGCCAACTGCACCGCTTCGTGAAGTGCCTTGAAAGACCCTTCCGACCCGTCAAGCCCAACAAGTATCTTCCTGTGCGTCATGCGTTCCTCCAATAGCGGCATCTGCGGGCCGAAGGCTGTGTCATTTCACAACCCGCATCTTGCATGGCACCTTCCTCAGGACGGTCTACCCATTCTCATCCTGATTGCCGGTTCTTTCAGCGGTATTCCAGTCTCATGGTTATGGCTTATTGTGCCGCCACGGTTCTTCTATCACAGTGCCATCCGCAACAGCAAGTGCCGTTTGCGCTTGTTGCCAGACGTCGGGAATTCATTTTGCGGCGTCTCGATTCCACTATGCGCGCCGCGCCGTCATGTTCCGATACAGTCATTCCTCGTCGGGTCCGTCCTCCGTGGTCTCAAGGGCGGCTGCCGGCGGTTCGGGCATGGCCTCCTGAATAGCCTCAGGGATCAGATGGCGTGGCATGAACGCGAGGTTGGCTATCACGGTGGGAACCACCGCGCTCGCGATTACGACAGCCACGAGGAAGGAGTACTGCGCCTTATCGAGGATGCCGTGCGACAAGCCGTATAGCGCCGATATCGTGCCGAACGTGAGGCCGGTCGACATAAGAAGCGTGTAGTACCAGCGCTCGTTGCGCTCCTTGCGGAACTGCCCGATAACGGGATACAGCCCAAAAATCTTGCTGGCCACTTTGCCGCCAAGAAGCCCCAGGAAGACAATCGGCGCTGCCAGGACAGCCGTAATGGATACGAGAGACCCTGCCCGGATGAAGTAGAGGGGCGTCAGGAACCCCACCGTAAGGGTGCGCATGCGCCTCACCCAGTGATGGTCCTCGGCAGCGAACCCCGCCAAAACCATACCGGCCAGGTATGCGGGAAGCACAGCTTCGCTCCCCGACCAGAGCGCGAGCGCCCCAAGACCGAAGAGCACCAGAAGCACCCACTTGGCGCGGATAGCCGCGGTGCGGTGGCCATACCGCCTCGTGAGAAAGTTGGTTACAAGCGGCAGGAGCCCGATAACCACCACACTCGTGCCGACGAAAACGACGGTCTTGTACGTGAACGGAGCAAATATGAGCCCAAGGGCCAGCACTGTCCCGAGGTCGTTTATGAAACACGCTCCGAGGATCCCCTTGCCGAAAGCGGTGCGATTGAGCCCTGTTTCCAGCATGACAGCGTAAACGACGGCCATCGACGTGGTCGAAAGTGCAACGCCGGCAAGCCAGCTTGCCTGAGACCCCCAATGGAGCGCGTAACGCGCCACGGCCGCGCATCCCAGAAACGGCGCGACAAAACCGACAAGTCCGACGACCACGACCTCTTTCCATTTGGCCCTGAGGACCTTCGGCTCCAGCTCCGCGCCGGCAAGGAATGTTAGAAGCACCGCCCCGACGGACGCAAGAAACTTCAGCCACTCGACGTTGGCCCCCAGGACGTCAAGTCCAAAACAGCGCGCGCATACAGCGCCGGCGGCGATGCCGACGCATATCTCGACGAGCGCCATCGACACCCGCAGATGGTTGGCAAGGATCGTCGCTATCACCGCAAGCGCAAACCATATCGCAGCAAGAGTAAACGTCTCTGTCACTTGGTGTATCCTTTCGTCTCGCCGTGCCCCGATAGCTTCCGAATGCCCAGTTACCTTTACATTTGCCACCGCACCACCCACTGTCTACGCCACACTGCAGGTGGCTTGGGCCGGCTCACCTCACAATCAGTACATCGCATGGCGCTTTCCGCGCCACTCTCTGCCACGCGCTTGCGCTGACGAGGCGTTTAATGAAACCCGATTTCCCCTGTGCTCCCACGACGAGAAGGTCAAAGCGGCCAGCGCGGGCAAACTCTGCTACCGCATCGCCCTTCTGTCCAAACACCACGTAAGTCTCTATCTCCACGCCGCGGCGGGCAGCTTCTTGCCGCGCAAACTCGAGAAGCTTGCCCGTCTCGCCGCTCACAACCCGCTCGGCCTCACTGGCTTCCCCGATGTCACCGTAGTAGTGAGGAGCCGGCTCCACCGCAACCGATTGCAGGGCTGCCCCATATGCCTTGGCCAGGTCAACGGCGACCTCAAGCGCCTTGGCTGAGGCGTCCGAGCCCTTCAGCCAATGCGCGATCTTCCTGTATGCCATAGCATGTCTTTCCCATTCCTGCGCTGCCTGCTGCAGTTAGGATGCAAGCGGAGTTCCGAAAACCGCCGATGCACCAAGCCCCGCCTCGATCTCCAGGAGTCGGTTATACTTTGCGATCCTCTCGCTGCGGCACGCCGAACCGGTCTTGATCTGTCCGCCGCCCATCGCCACGGCGAAATCGGCCATGAAGGCGTCCTCCGTCTCTCCCGAACGGTGCGATATCACAAAGCCCCACCCGGCCTTGCGGCAAAGGTTTATCGCCTCGATGGTTTCCGTCACCGTGCCGATCTGGTTGAGCTTTATGAGCACGGCGTTGGTTGACCCTTCCTTTATGCCGCGCGCGATGAACTCCGTATTCGTGACATAGATGTCGTCGCCGACGATCTGGATCTTGCCGCCGAGGGCCGCCGTGTGTGCCTTGAATCCCTCCAAGTCGTTCTCCGCGAGGCCGTCCTCGATGGAGACGATCGGATACTTCGCGATCCAGCCCTCGTAAAGCTCCGTCATCTGGGCGCTGGTCTTTTTGCCCTGGCCGGATTTGGCAAGGTTGTACTTACCGTCCTCGTAGAAAGAACTCGCCGCCGGGTCGAGCGCTATCGCCACGTCCTTGCCGGGTTTGTAACCTGCAGCGACTATCGCCTCGACAATCACTTCGCACGCCTCTTCGTTACTCTTGAGGTTGGGGGCAAAGCCGCCTTCGTCGCCAACACTTGTCGCATACCCTTTCTTCTGTAGTATCTTCTTCAGGGCGTGGAACGTCTCTGCGCCGCACCTCAATGCCTCGGCGAAGGTAGGGGCTCCGATGGGCATCGCCATGAATTCCTGGAGGTCTACGCTGTTGTCGGCGTGCTTTCCACCGTTAAGGATGTTCATCATGGGTACCGGGATGCGCACCGCGCCGGCGCCGCCCAGGTACGCATAGAGCGGCAGCCCCGCCGCCATTGATGCGGCGCGAGCGACAGCCATCGAGACGCCGAGGATAGCATTGGCGCCGAGCTTGCCCTTGTTCGGTGTGCCGTCGAGTTCGATCATGACGCGATCAATCTCGGCCTGGAGGGAAGCGTCCATGCCGACAAGCTTCGGGGCGATCACGTCGTTAACGTTGGCCACGGCCTTGAGGACACCCTTGCCGCCGTAACGTTTCTTGTCGCCATCGCGAAGCTCTACCGCTTCGTTCTCGCCCATGGACGCGCCGGACGGCACGGATGCCGACACCGTGATGCCGGAACTAAGCGTGCAGAAGACCCTGACAGTAGGGTTTCCTCTTGAATCCAGAATCTCCATTGCCCTAAGCGACGCTATCGAACTACCCATTCCATCCTCCTTCCCGGGCCGGCGGCCCTCCGTGGACTCGTGTTTCCTCTCATGTCACGATTCACATTCTTCCGTTAGTCCCGCAGTGTCGCCTTGAGGTGAAGCGGGTTAAGTAAAAGGTCAAGCGCATCCCGAATATCGCAGACCACCACCTTCGCTGTGCGCGCAAGCTCCCCTGACGCTCCTTCAGGGCCGATGACGGCAATCCCCAAGACCGCCGCTCGCACCATAGCGACGTCGTTGCAGCCATTGCCGACCGCTGCGACGTGCGCTGCACCGAGCCTCCTTACAAGTGTCGCCTTGTCCGCCCCCGTTCTGACAAGCATCAACCTCACAGGCAAGCGGCTCAGCGCCTTGCCCGCCGTCGCGAAGGTGTCTGCGGTCGCGACCGATATGTTGACGGCTTTCGCAAGCCTCCTTATGCGCGCCCCCACCCCGGGCAACAGGCGTCCGTCGAGGGACAGCGTTCCGGTGAAGTCGAGCAAGAGGTCTGTCAGTTGAACCGCCGCTTTCCCCGGCACCTCAAGCCTTATGCCTGCCTTCCTCATCGAATAGGCTCCGGCGTTACCTTTTGACAGCCTCGGGCTGCATCATTTCTCCCCGAGTACCTGACGAATCTCCATTATCTCAGTGAGAGTCGATGCCAGCCTGTATATCTCCTGAGACACATCCTCCGAGCGCTGCTTACGCTTTTCCATCGCCGCGATGATCGCTCCGCGTGTGGCGGCCATCGTCTCGCCGAGTCGCGCGTCAAGCTCCGTCTGGAAGCGCCTGAATGCCTTGTCGAGGTTCTGGTAGGTCGACCATCTCAGGTTCTCAACGTTGCGCATGACGAGGTCGTCAATCTGATCCATGAGCCTCTTGGCCACTCTTGCCCGCCGCCGGCCTGCCGGCATCAGTCTATCGGCAAAGCCCTGGGGGATGGGGCTGAACGATGCCGCCCATTGCTGAGTGACCCAGTAGGGCTGCTCAACGACTTGGTATGCGCCGCTGCTTTCCGGGGCGTGGTAAGGCACATCGAACAGGTCGGCGGCCGCCTGTCTCACGGAATCTATCAGTTCGTCAGCCCGGCTTTGGTGGGGCCTGAAGATATCGGCCATGTTCTTAGAGAAGACGCCCGTCGCGATGCCGACCTCGTGCTCGAAAAACCCCGGGATCGCTTCGGCCATAGCCCGCTGGACCGTGGCCTCGTCGGTTTCTCCGTCCGCGGACTTTGCCATTGTCTCCTCCAGGACGCCCCGCAGGAACACGCGCGCCTTCCCGCGCAGTTCCTCGGCGTACTCCTCGAGGAAGGCGTGCGAGCGCTTGTGGTCGCCGGCCAAAACATCGCCCGCCCTGACGCGCTCGCGCTGTATCTCATCGAGCTTCTTCTCGAACGACCCGAGGCGATCGCGGAGTTCGTCCAGAGGCATTTGAAGCGATCTTATGCCCAGGCGAATCCGCATGACGGCGTCGTCAAGCGTGTCGCCGGCTTTGCGGGTAACGGCGACGCGCAGCGCCGCCGCCTTCTCCCGCGCAAGGAAATCCACAAGGTGCGCCTCGACTGCCTTGAGACCGCTCTTGTTCCATAGAGCCGCGTCGTCCGCCTTCCTCGCGTCCAGGCCCATCCTCGCTGACACGCAGAAGACGGGAGCGGGTTCGATGCTGACCTGCTCCTTGAGTACCTGGGAAAAGAAGGCAAGCGCCACCCGCCTGTCCTCTTCGGACAGGTAGTCCACCTTGTTGAGGATGAAGAACAGCCGCGCGACCTTGGAACGCACCTGTTTGAGGAACTCCACCTCCACTTCCGTCACGGGAGGGTCGGCCGACACAAGAAACAGCGCCGCGTCGCATTGAGGCAGGAAGTTAAGCGTGGCTTCGGTATTATGCCTGAAGGTGGAGCCGATTCCCGGCGTGTCGATGAGGACGACCCCTCTGCGCAGGATCGCCGCCGGATGGAATACCTCCACGTGGGACACGCCGAGCGCGTTTTTTGGATTGCCGGCCTCGGTCACGAACCGCGAGAGGAAGGCAGCCAGTTCGCCGGCCCCTCCTTCGCCAAACTCCGTAGGCGGCTTTTCGTCCAGATAATTGACCTTGGCCCTTAGGGATTCGCCTGCTTGGATGAACGTTGGAATGGCCGTCAGGGGCACGACAGCGGTGGGTAAAACCGCCTCTCCGAGAAGGGCGTTGAGGAGCGTGCTCTTTCCGCGTTTGAACTGCCCCAGAACCGCCAGATGAAAGCGGCCTTCATTGAGGCGCCCCGCAAGATCGCTGAGCTTGGCCGCGTCGGAGGAGAATCTCTCATCAAGCGACTTAAGTTGTTGCGCCGCAAGGTGTAAGAAGCAGGAGAGGTCTTCCCGCGTGCACGCAGTATCTGACGCGCATCCTGAGGCAAGAGAGTTGCGCGCGCAAGCTGCAGTATCCGCGCGCGTCACTGAGGTCTCATCAATGGGGATGGCCATAGCGACTCCTTCTATGTACATCCCCTGAAGGAGTCGTCTGGTGTTCGCCCAGGCTACTCCCACCAGGGTCTGTTAGCCTTGGTAGGAGTCATTAGCCCGGATGGGCGATTGTGCGGTGAACTCCATCACCGACCGGGGGACAATCCCGGATTTGCTCTGTATTTTCTGCGGCGAACATAAGGTGTCAATAGGAATACGTGTTTCGTGCGGGCGGTAGCTGGTAGAGGGCTGCTTTCGTTGCCCAAACGCGCTTCCTCGAACTAGAGAAAAAGCGCGGGCGCATGTTCTGTCCCCCCTAGCTCTTTGGCCGCGATGCTTTGCGAAAAAGCCTCGGGGCTTTCGTCCCCGAGGATTCACATTGACTATGTGGTCGCGTGGAGTCACGCGAAACCTCTACGGCCCCCGACAACGCGCGACCTCGGCGCCCGGTGGTGAACAATCACCCCGTTCGCTTCACGCTCTGTCAGGGATTGAGCGTCAACACCCTCTTAAGGGCCTCCAGATTGTCCGCTTTGGGGGTTGCCCTGCCCTGCTCCCGGTTTGCTATTGTCATCTCATGCAGGCCCGCAGCTTTGGCCAGTCGCACGATTTGCAGGCCTGCATCCATCCGGGCCTTCCTTGTAAGGTCGCCGATAGATGATGGCCGAACGGGGTAAGTCGGCTCGAAGACGGTCATCCGCATCGGTAGTGGACGTCACGGGTGCTTTGAAGCGCGACTCGGACATTATCCAGACCAGGCTCCTATCACTGGCAAACCGGACTGGTGCCAGATAGGATGTTCAGTATGCCAGCGACTCCCAGCAGATCCGAAGTTGGGCCGGCGCCCTCGAGGCCAGCAAACGCCAAGCCGCCTGACATCGCCTCCGCGTCGGTTCCCGACACGCTCGCGACGCTCCACGTGAATCCCGACACCGGGCTCACGCGCGCCGAGGCGGACGTCCGCCGGAAGGAGCACGGCTACAACGAAGTAGCCGTGCAAAAAGGGCATCCGCTCCGCATGTTTCTCGGCAAGTTCTGGGGTCTATCGGCATGGATGCTCGAACTGATCATGGTGCTGTCGGCGGTGCTCGGGAAATTCTCTGATCTCGCTGTGGTGGGCGCGCTGTTGGTCGTCAATGCCGTGTTGAGTTTCATGCAGGAGCATCGGGCCGCCGGCGTCGTCGAGACGTTGCGGCGACGGTTGCAGGTCAGTGCGCGCGTCAGGCGCGAGGCGAGCTGGCAGGTCATTCCCGCGCGGGAACTGGTTCCTGGCGATATCATTCGCGTGCGCCAGGGCGACATCATTCCAGCGGACGTGAAGCTCCTGACCGGAGCGTTGACCATCGACCAGTCGGCGCTCACCGGCGAATCGAAAGACGCAAACAAGGCGTCCGGCGAAGTGGTCTCGTCGGGGTCCGTAGTCCGCCGGGGCGAGGGCAACGGCGTGGTCATGCTGACCGGAGCGAAGACCTACTTTGGCCGCACCACGGAACTCGTGCAGGAGGCGCGTCCTAAACTCCACATCGAAGCGGTCGTGGCCAAGGTCGTCCGCTGGCTCTTCGTCATCGTCGGCGCGCTGCTTTGCGTGGTGGTCGTGCTGTCGCTGATCCGCGGCGCGCCACTCATCGAAATGGTCCCGCTCATGCTCGTCCTGTTGATGAGCGCGGTGCCGGTCGCTCTCCCTGTCATGTTTACTGTGAGCATGGCCATCGGGTCGAAGGAGTTGGCGAAACGCGGCGTGCTGGTTACGCGCCTCAGCGCCGCGGAAGATGCCGCGACTATGAACGTCCTCTGCGTGGATAAGACCGGCACGATCACGATGAACCAGCTGGCCGTCACCGGAGTGATTCCGCTGGAGCACGCTTCGGAGTCCGACGTGCTATTCGCCGGCGCACTCGCGTCCCAAGAGGCCAACCAGGACCCAATTGACTTGGCGTTCCTCACCGCAGCGAAAGCGCATCACGTATTCGACGGCGTTCCCGCAGTCACGCCCGTCTCCTTCGCGCCGTTTGATGCGAAGAACCGGCGGACTGAAGCCGTGGTCGAGCAGAACGGGCAGCGACTGCGCGTAATGAAAGGCGCCGTGCGAACTGTCGCCGAGATCTGCGGACTCCAACCCCCGGCGATCGAGGCGTTGGAGGCGCGGGTCAGCGATTCGGCACTGAAGGGATATCGGACGCTGGCGGTGGCGCGTGGCGGCGAGCCGGGCACCCCCGCCTTGCTAGGATTGGTGACGTTATACGATCCGCCCCGGCCCGACGCCAGGCAGCTCATCGCCACACTCCACGGCCTCGGCGTTCCGGTTAAGATGCTCACCGGCGACGCGCTGCCGGTGGCGCGTGAGATCGGCCAAGGGGTCGGGTTGCCCAACATCCGGCGCGTTGCGGACCTGAAGGCGGCGGGCGCCCAGACAGGTAACGAGGCGGTGGACTTATTGGCGGGTGCCGATGGCTTCGCCGAAGTGTATCCGGAGGACAAATACATCGTGGTGCAACACCTGCAGGCCGCAGGGCACGTGACCGGCATGACCGGCGATGGCGTTAACGATGCGCCCGCGCTCCGCCAAGCCGAAGTCGGCATCGCCGTCAGCACCGCGACCGATGTCGCCAAGGGCGCCGCCAGCGTCGTCCTGACAGAACCGGGATTGACTAATATTGTGGCGCTGGTCGAGCAGGGGCGGACGATCTACCAGCGCATCCTGACGTGGATCATCAACAAAATCAGCCGGACCATCTTGAAGGCGGCCTTCGTGGCCATCGCGTTCGTGGTGACCGGCAAGTTCGCCGTCTCCGCCTTTGCAATGCTGCTGCTGGTTTTCATGACCGACTTCGCAAAGATCGCCCTTGCCACCGACCACGTTCGCCCGTCCAAACAACCGGAGACGTGGAACATCGGGGGCTTTATCACGGTGTCCGTGATCCTGGGCATTGCGATGGTCGCGGAAACGCTCCTCCTCTTGAGGATCGGCTGGTCGTATTTCGGTTTGGCGACCGACAGCAATGCGCTCTACACCTTCAGCTTCCTGATGCTGCTCTACTTTGCCGTGTTCTCCGTAGTATCCGCGCGGGAGCGACGCTGGTTCTGGTCAACGATGCCCAGCAAGGCCCTCATGGCCGCCCTCATGGCGGATGCGCTCACGGGCACCATCCTGACGCGCGTTGGTCTTCCAGGACTCATGCCATTGCCTTGGTCGCAGACGCTCGCGGTTTTCGCCTATGCCATGGTGTCATGCCTGGTCGTCAACGAGGCCGTGAAGGTCGCGATGATCAAGTGGCGCGTCCTTAACGCCGTGGCCAAGAAACCGGTTGATATGACGCCGGCGATCGCCAAACGAGCCCATTAAGGGCCCGAAATCTTGCCTCTTCCTCTCTATGCAGCTGTTCCTTTTCCTGTCGAAGACGGTCTCGTTCGCGCTGTTCTTCTACACGTCTTGCAGGTGGCCTTCGCCACCTGCTTCCTACTCGCTCACATGACCCTTGACAGCGGACAGGCATCTCACGACCGCCCGTTTGTCGCTATCAGACATGTTGCTCTCGGCCACAGCGGCAATGAGGCTGCCGATGTACTCAGAGTCAGTTCTGAATACTGCATAGTTCTTGTGCAAAGAGGTGTCGCTATTCTGTACCGGAGTTGCGCGGTATTTGTCGTTCTGGCAGGAATCAGCCTCGGATGCAATGTCTGACTTCGCAGGGAGTTGTGTGGATTCTGTATCGGTCGTGTCCGAGGAGTGTAGTGAATCTGCGTCGGCCGCCTCAACGGGTTCGATTCCCACCGCCTCCACCAATTTATCATGTAACCACTCGTTGTTATTATAGTTGCGACGACTGGTTTTCGCGATTACACGCCGCGTTCTGAATAGTGCACGGTCCAAACGACCGAACGCGTCATTCAGTACAGATGAAAACCTGCCGTACGGTGTGCCAGAGTGAAGACGCCGCGGGCACGAAAACAAGGTCACAGTTGTCCTTAACCAATCCTCTTGGCCATAACTATCCTGAAGAAGTGTTTCAAATACTTCCCTTGAAGGTTGACGATGCCTTCGGCCTTGAAGCGCCTGGCGGACGTCTTCATGATGAGCCGGTTGCTGAAAACCACTCTGCCGTACTTGACCACGCGCGTTGC
>Ga0315277_10013802_pt1 | contig 10061 bp, 11 predicted proteins | sample YL17G05_15_MG_FD_203695 | JGI IMG/M metagenome (GOLD analysis project Ga0315277, IMG submission 203695) | Sediment microbial communities from Yellowstone Lake, YNP, Wyoming, USA - YL17G05_15 | ecosystem: Environmental > Aquatic > Freshwater > Lake > Sediment | place: USA: Wyoming | collected...
TGCGGCAGATGGCCCCGTCGAACTGCAGCAGGGCCTGGCGCAACTCCGGGCCTTTCAGCCCGGTGCGGACCTCAACCTCGATACTGCCGGCCGACGCGAACAGGTCGAGGCCGTTTTGGGAGAGGGGATCCAGGACGATGACTCGTGGCATGCGTTTTCACTCCATGCTATGACAGGTGTTCCCGTCTTACGTCCTCGTGACACACCAAATCTCCCACCTCCATCTCGCGGATGGCAACCTCGATCTTCTTCCTCCGATAGAACTGGTACAAAATGTCGTCCCAGGTTGCATTCTCCGGGATCTGGTCGAGGAGCTTCCTGGCCTCTTCTTTTGCGAGGCTCATCACCTTGCCCTTTCTAAATGTTTGTAGGCGGCCGGACAACGATTTGGGCTGACCGGTCACGCTGGCAGGCGGCTTCCATGCTATTGGCCGAACCTGATGCAGGCAAGAAGCCCCCCTGATCGAGCGGGTGTCCTCTTTTCGGCCTCCCGCGCAAGGGGATCGAACCCCTGTGTGGACACGGTGTCTCCCTGCCCTATAATCAGCGATTACCCGACAAGCCGTGGTGGCAGTGGGCTACCGGGAGGCCGCGGAGAGACCGCCCAAATCCCCTTATTGTCCCATATATCCAGACGAATCCCATGAGTTCCGCCGATCGGCAGATCAGCGTCCCCGAGTTTACGGGCATGAAGGCGGCCGGCCGGAAGATCACCATGCTGACCGCCTACGACCACACGATGGCCGGCCTGATCGACTCGGTCGGGATCGAGGGGATCCTGGTTGGTGACAGCCTGGCCATGGTCGTGCAAGGGCGTGCAAACACCTTGCCGGTTACCCTGGACGAGATGCTCTACCATGCCGAGATGGTCGGCCGAGCGGTACGGCACGCATTGGTGGTGGTGGACATGCCGTTTCTGACCTATCACCTGGGCAGGTACAAGGCAATCGAGAATGCGGGCCGGGTCCTCAAGGAGACCTGCTGCCAGGCCGTCAAGCTCGAGCTGGGGCCCTCGCAGGTCGAGGTCGCCGCTGCCTTGGTGTCGGCCGGGATTCCCGTGATGGCCCACCTCGGGCTCCGCCCGCAAAACGTCCACCAACTGGGCGGCTTCCGCGTGCAGCGCGATCGGGAGCGGTTGTTGGCCGACGCCCAGGCCGCCGAGCAGGCCGGGGCGTTCTCGATCGTCCTGGAGTGCATTCCGGCGGAGGTGGCCGCGGAGATCACCGCCGCGGTGGGCATTCCCACGATCGGCATCGGGGCCGGGACCGGTTGCGACGGGCAGATCCTGGTGGTCCACGACCTGTTGGGGTTGAGCGCCGGCCGGCCGCCGCGGCACGCCAAGGCCTACGCGCAGCTCGGCAGCCTGATCCTCGAGGCCGTCACCCGCTACCGCGACGAAGTCCGCGACGGCACCTTCCCCGGGGCGGAGCAAACCTTCGACTGAGCGGCCATGGTGGGTCTGCGGTCCCCTCACTCTATCGGCGACACACGGATTCCCGTGGCGCGATAGCGGAATTCCGTGGCTTGCGGACGTGTGCGTCGAGCGGCCGGCATGGCGCCAATGATGCTTAAGTCATTCGGCCCTTGAACGTTACTACGGAGTCTGCCTGGGGCGGTCGACTTCGGCACGGGCGTTGCTTGTCACACGCCAGATTGACCCGGTTCGTGTCGGGGATCCCAGCCAAGGTGCAGGCGGGTGTGGAATCCGCGCAAGCGCCGATTGGGCAGAAAGGGAGCAATAGGCAGTTTATGGCAACCACAGCGACACAGCAGTTGAGCGAGGAATTCCTCGAAAACATCTACGCCATACCACACGGCGAGAAGCTCAAGGAGTGCATCCAGTGCGGGACCTGTTCGGCCTCCTGCCCCTCCAGCGCAGCGATGGAGTACAGCCCGCGGAAGATTGTCGCTGCCTTGCGGGCGGGGATGCTGGACCGGGTGCTCAATTCGACCACGGCGTGGCTCTGTGTTTCATGCTATTCCTGCACGGTCCGCTGCCCGGCCGGAATCCCCTTCACCGACGTGATGTACGAGTTGAAGCGGCTGGAGGTTGACAGGGGACTCTCCAAAGACACGGCCGGGCCCAGGTTGGCCCAGGCGTTTGCGGAGACCGTGGACGACCACGGACGGAACATCGAGACGAAGCTGATGCGCAAGTATTATCTGAGCACTAATCCGCTGAAGGCCCTGGCCCAAATCCCGCTGATCGTGAAGCTGCTCCTGCGAGGGAGGCTGGAACTGCGGACGCACACGATCAAGGGACTGGAGGGCCTGCGTAAAATGATGGCCGCGATCGAGGAGAATGGAAGGAAAAGATGAACCAGAAACCCCTTTTGGCCTACTCGTATTTTCCCGGCTGCTCTCTGATGGCGACCAACCGGGCGTACGACATCTCCACCCACAGCGTAGCCCACACGCTGGGCATCGAGCTGCGGGAGCTGGACGATTGGAATTGTTGCGGGGCCACCGCCTACTTGCCGATTCGCGAGAAGCGGTCGTTTGTGCTTTCCGCGCGGAATCTGGCGATTGCGGAGCGAGAGCGGCGGGAGCTGGCCACCATCTGTAACGCCTGTTACGTGGTGTTGCGCAAGACCAACAAGTACATGGCCGAGGACCCCAAGCTCCGCAAGGACATCCGTACGGCCCTGAAGGCCGGCGAGATGGATTACAGCGGCGGCGTCCGCGTCCGCCACTTCCTCGATATCCTGGTCAACGACGTGGGAGAAGAAGCCATCCGCGGGCGGGTCCGGCGGGACCTCTCCGGGTTGAAAGTGGCCTGCTATTCAGGGTGCCAATTGAGCCGGCCCTTCGAAGATCTGGACAGCCCGGAGTTCCCCGCGCTGATGGGCCGGCTGGTGGGCTGGCTGGGGGCTGAAGTGGTTGACTTCCCCATGGCGGCGAAGTGTTGCGGGGGAATGGCCATGACCACCCGGCCGGAGATCGGGCGGGTGCTCACCGGGAAACTTCTCAGGGTCGCCAAATTGCGAGGCGCCGACTGTATCGCCACCGCGTGCCCCTTGTGCCAGATCAACCTGGAAGCATACCAAGACAAGGTATCCGAGGCGGCGGGCGGCGACTGTCAGCTTCCCGTACTCTATTTCACTCAGTTGATGGGCACGGCCTTCGGGCTGGAGGCGAAGGACTTGGCGCTGAAGGACAGCCTCACGCCCGTCGAAGCCTTGTTAGCGGAGAAGGTGGGTAGCTGATGAGCCAGAACGGTAGACATCGGATCGGCGTTTACATCTGCCATTGCGGCACGAACATCTCGCACACCGTCGACGTGGGCGCGGTGGTCGCGCATGCCCGGACCCTCCGCGACGTGGTGGTGGCCCGGGAATACAAGTACATGTGCTCCGACCCGGGGCAAGAGATGATCCGCAGGGACATCGCCGAGGAAGGGCTGACCCACGTGGTGGTTGCCTCCTGCTCTCCGCTGATGCACGAGGGGACGTTCCGCAAGGTGTGTGAAGAGGCGGGAATCAACCGCTACCTGTTCCAAATGGCCAACATCCGCGAGCACTGCTCGTGGGTCCATTCGGACCGCCGCCTGGCCACCGCCAAGGCGAAGCAACTGGTGGGCGCGGCGGTCCGGCGAGTCTGGCATCACCGGCCGCTGGAAGAGCGCGAGGTGCCGGTTCGGCCGGAGGCGCTGGTGGTGGGGGCGGGGATCGCCGGCATCGAGGCCGCGCTCAGGATTGCCGACTCGGGCAAGAGGGTCTACCTGGTCGAGAAGGAGCCCTCGATCGGCGGGCACATGGCCAAGTTCGACAAGACCTTCCCCACGCTGGATTGTGCCGCCTGCATCTTGACTCCCAAGATGGTCTCCGTCGGCGAACACCCGAACATCAAGCTGCTGAGCTATTCGGAGGTGGAGGAGGTTTCCGGATACGTGGGCAACTTCAAGGTGAAGGTCCGGCGGAAGGCCCGCCACGTTGACGAGGAGAAGTGCACCGGCTGCGGGCTGTGTGTGGAGAGCTGCTTGGTGAGGAATGAGGCGTACATCCGTCCCGCCGGGCCCCCCGAGCCGGCTAAAGACGGCTTCCCGCCGCTGGCGCCCGAAGAGGAGTCAAAGCTCGAGGGGGTCGTGGGGAAATACAAGGGTGGGGAGGGCGTTGCGGTCCCCGCTTTGCACGAAGTGCAGGCCATCTTCAATTACTTGCCCGGTAGGGCATTGGCCTATCTCGCCGACGGCCTGGAGGTGCCTTTGGGGCTGCTTTACCGGCTGGCGACTTTCTACGATGCGTTCAGCCTGACTCCGAAAGGGAAGCACGTGGCCCGCGTCTGCATGGGCACGGCCTGCTACGTCAAAGGGGCCGAGGGTATCCTGCGGGCGTTCGAGAGACAGCTTGGCGTCGAAGCCGGGGGGCTTACGGAAGACAAACAGTTCAGCCTGGAGACGGTGAATTGTCTGGGCTGCTGCGGGCAGGCCCCGGTGGTGACCATTGACGAAGAGATCTTCGGCTATGCGCGGCAGACCCAAGTGAAGGGACTGCTGGCGAAATACAAAGAGAAAGAGACAATCTCCAGATAACCGGGAGGAGTCAGATGCCGAAAATCGATCCGGCGGACCTGGACACGATTGCGGACAAGATCAGGCGAACCATGCTCATGCGCGAGGGGGCGGGGCGGGCCAAGATCCTGGTGCACATGGGCACTTGCGGCATTGCCGCCGGCGCCAGGAAGGTCATGAGCGCCTTGATGGAAGAGTTGGAGAGCCGAGACGTCAAGGACGTGATGCTGAGCATTTCGAGCTGCGCCGGGCTTTGCAGCCGGGAACCCATGTTCACGGTCGAGCTCCAGGGAGAGCCCGCCGTGAAATACGTGGACATGAATCCGGAAAAGGCCAAGAAAGTGTTCGTCGAGCACGTGCTCGGCGGCAAGATCGTCACCGAGTACGCCCTGGCCGCGGGCAGCGAAAGAACTCTTTGAGGAGCTGAGAGACATGGCGCACAGAGCGAACGCGATGATCTGTACGTGCACCAATTGCATATCCAACGGCTCTCTGCGGATCAAGGATGCGCTGGAAAGGGAGATCCGCAGCCGCGGCATCGAGGGCGACGTGCTGGTGGTGCCGACGGGCGCCAGCGGCCTTTGCGTGCGGGGACCGATCCTGGTGGTCCAGCCCGACGGGGTCTTCTATCAACAGCTCAAGCCGGAAGACGTCCCCCGGCTGGTCGAGGAGCATTTCGTCAAAGGCAGGCCGGTGCAATCCTTGATGTACGTTCCCCCGGGGGGAGAAACGCCCATTCCGGCGCTGCGCGACATCCCCTTCTTCAAGCAGCAGCGGCTGATCGCCCTGCGGAACCGGGGGATGATCGATCCCGACAAGATCGAGGAGTACATCGCCAGAGACGGTTACCGCGCCATGGCGAAGGTGCTGACCTCGATGACCCCCGACGAGGTAATCGCGGCGATCAAGGAGTCGGGGCTGCGGGGACGCGGGGGCGGGGGATTCCCCACGGGGCGCAAGTGGGAAAGCAGGAAGAGGGTCGCAGCCGACATGAAGTACGTCATCTGCAATGCAGATGAAGGCGATCCCGGGGCGTTCATGGATCGCAGCATCATCGAGGCCGATCCGCACTCCGTGCTGGAGGGAATGGCCATCGGAGCCTACGCGGTGGGCGCGTCGGTGGGTTACGTGTACGTGAGGATGGAATACCCCTTGGCGATTCAGCGGATGGCAACGGCCGTGAAGCGGGCCAGGGAATACGGCCTGCTCGGCCAGGACATCTTCGGCAGCGGCTTCGATTTCGACGTGCGGATCTTCGAGGGGGCCGGAGCGTTCGTCTGCGGGGAGACGACCGCCCTGGTGTCTTCGATCGAGGGCAGGGCCCCCGAGCCCCGCCAACGGCCGCCGCGGACCGCGCTGTGGGGCAAACCGACGGTGATCAACAACGTCGAGACCTGGGCCAACGTGCCCGCCATCATCAACTGGGGGCCGCAGTGGTTTTCCCAAATCGGCACCCAGACCAGCAAGGGCACCAAGGTTTTCTCGCTGGCGGGCAACGTCAACAACGCCGGCCTGGTGGAAGTGCCCATGGGGGTCACGATTCGGGAGATTGTCTTCGACATCGGCGGGGGCATCCCGAACGGCAAGAAGTTCAAGGCGGTTCAGACCGGCGGGCCCTCCGGCGGCTGCATCCCGGCTTCGCTGCTGGATCTCCCCATCGATTACGAGGTGCTGGACGAGGTGGGCTCGATGATGGGCTCCGGCGGCATGATCGTGATGGATGAAGACGCCTGCATGGTCGACGTCGCCAAGTACTTCGTCGCGTTCAGCAAGGACGAGTCCTGCGGCAAGTGCACCGCTTGCCGGGAAGGCCTGGATGCGATGCACGAGATCCTGACCAACATCTGCGAGGGCCGGGGCAAGCCGGGCGATCTGGGCCTGCTGACGGAACTGTCGGAGGCGATGAAGGACGCTTCTCTTTGTGGGCTCGGATCGGCGGCCCCCAATCCCGTCCTGAGCACGATGCGATACTTCCACAACGAGTACGAGGCCCATATCCACGACAAGAGCTGTCCGGCCGGCGTCTGCAAGGCGCTGTTCCAATTCAAGGTCGACCGGCAGAAGTGCACGGCCTGCGGCGCCTGCAAGAAGAACTGCCCTTACGACGCCGTGGAAGGAGAGAAGAAGGCCGTCCATAGGATCATTGCGGAAAGATGCACCAGGTGCGGCGCGTGCTACGAGTCGTGCAAGTTCGATGCAATCGTCAAGGTTCCCGGCAGCCGAAGGGAAGCGTTGGTTGGGGTCTGAGAAGACACAAGGCGATGCGCCGCAAACAGGCAGGGCAGTCCGCGGCGGCCGCTCGGAAGAGCACCCGATGAAACCGCCCACGTGGGAGACGAGAAGGCTGATCGCGGGCAGCGGCGCCAAGGCGCCTGCCGAAGGTTGGGAAGGATCGCGCCGATGAAGCTGGAGGAGGTGAAGCAAATCCTGGATGCGGAAGTGCTCTCCGTCTCCGATTTGGGTGAGACCGAGGTGGAGATGGGCTGCGGAGCCGATCTGATGAGTGACGTGCTGGCCTTCGTCAAGAAGGGCTCGCTGCTGCTGACCGGGCTGACGAATACCCAGGTCGTCCGCACCAGCGAGATGGCCGACGTGGTAGCCGTCTGCTTTGTGCGGGGCAAGAGGCCCCCGGAGGAGACCAGCAGGCTGGCCGCCAGCACCGGCCTGCCGCTGCTGGTGACGCGGCTGCCGATGTTCGAGGCTTGTGGCCGCCTGTATCGCAACGGGCTGAAGGGGTGTTCCGAATGTAGCGGATGAGTTCGGGGAGGTGACGGCCGTGGGCCTGGACAAAGCCTCAAAGACCCGGGAGATGGTCTATGAAATGAAGGTCGGCGACGTCATGACCAGGGACGTGCTTACGATCCGGCCGACGACTCGGTTGAGCGAACTCAGAGGGCTGCTGCGGCAGAATCGCATTTCGGGACTTCCCGTGGTTGACGAGGAGCGGCTGGTAGGGATGGTGAGCGTGGAGGATTTTATCAAGTGGCTTGCCGACCGGCAGGACGACTGCCCGATCGAACAACGGATGACCAAGAAGCTGGAGACCGTCCACGAAGACGACCCGCTGGTGCTGGCCATCGGCAAGTTCGAGAAGACCGGCTTGGGGCGGTTCCCGGTGGTTGACCGCCGGACCCGAAGGCTGGTGGGCATCGTCACCAAGGGCGACGTGATTGAAGGGATGCTGAGGAGACTTGAGATCGACTATCACGAAGAAGAAATCCATCGTTATCGGGCAAGTCATATTTTCGAAGATATTGAGGCGGACAATACGACGCTCCTGTTTCAGTACGACGTCAAGGGGCAGGATTTCAAGCAGGCGGGAACCAGTTCCAGCCGGTTGAAAAGGACGCTGAAGCGGCTCGGTGTTCGGCCGGACGTGGTGCGGCGGGTGGCCATCGCCAGCTACGAGGCCGAAATGAACCTGGTTGTGTTCACCGAGGGCGGCAGAATCCGAGCCAAGGTGCAGCCGGCCAACGTGTTCCTGGAGGTGGAGGATTCGGGGCCCGGAATCGCGGACCTGAAGAAGGCGCTTCAGCCGGGCTACTCCACCGCGCCGGAATGGGTCAGGGAACTCGGCTTCGGGGCCGGAATGGGACTGACCAACATCCAAAAAAGCGCCGACAGCTTCGACATCGAGTCGGAGCCCGGCAAGGGCACATTGTTGAAGGTTACTTTCCACACGAACGGGGACAGCAGTGAAACTGGCTGATCTGGTAGACGCACTCGACCTGGACGTGAGGTCGGCCCGCGGAAAGCTCGGCAGCGAGGTCGCCGGCGGGTATGCCAGTGATTTGCTCAGCGACGTGATCGCCCACGCCCGCCAGGGCGACGTCTGGATCACGCTCCAGGTTCACCAGAACATCGTGGCCGTGGCAAGTATGAAGGACCTTGCCGCGATTGTCCTGGTGGGAGGGAGGGAGCCCGAGGAGGACACCCTCCGCAAAGCGGAAAGCGAGGGCATCCCGATTGCGGTCAGCAACCTGCCGGCATTTGAGCTGGTTGGGCGGCTATACGGGCTGGGGCTGCGAAGCGGGGGAGTCAAGAACACGATCGGACCAGGAGGCAATTGAGCCGGCAAGGACGGCTCGGCTTCGGAGCAAGAGCCGGTTGATTCTCCAGCGATAGGTTCAATCGTCCCAGATGGAGTTGTCAGTGGTCAGTTTTCAGTTGTCAATTCCCGTGGTTGTTGCGACTGGATACGGACAAATAGGGGTTATGAGGACTTTTTGGATGGCTCCCGGCGTTCCGGATGAGCTGCAAGAGAACGGGCAACTGAAGACTGAGAACTGATGACTGAGAACCTCTGGAGATGCTCCGCCGAAGATGAAGGAGTTCAGAGCAGACCTGCATATACATACGTGCCTTTCGCCGTGTGCAGAGCGGGAGATGGTGCCCACCGCCATCGTGAGGCGGGCCAAGGCGATGGGGTTGGACATGATCGGGATATCTGACCACAATTCGGCCGAAAACGTGGCGGCCGTGGCAGCCGCCGGCCAGCGGGAATCGGTTTCCGTCATCCCGGGAATCGAGGTCACCTCGCGCGAAGAGGTCCATGTGCTGGGTCTGTTCGAGACCGAAAAAGCCTTGATGGACATGCAGAGCGTGGTGCACGCCAGCCTTTCGGGCGAGAACGACCAGCGGGCCTTCGGCCCGCAGATGATCGTGGACCAGTGGGATCTGCCGGTCGGCGTCAGCCGGAGACTGCTGCTCGGGGCCACCGAGCTGACGATCGAGGAAGTCGTGGGAGCCATCCACGATTTCGGCGGCTTGGCCATTGCCTCTCACGTTGACCGCCCGAGCTTCGGACTGATCGGGCAGTTGGGCCTGATCCCGGAAGGTCTGGAGCTGGATGCCCTGGAAGTATCGCCTGGTACCCCGGCCGGGAAGTGGGGCGCCTTTCCCTTGGTCACGTCTTCCGACGCCCACTGCCTGAAAGACATCGGCAGGAGCTTCACCTCCTTTTTCGCCCAAGGGGGGAGTCTGGAGGAGATCGGCAAGGCGCTCCGCGGGGAGGGCGGCCGGAGGGTATCGAGCAGCATGCAAGACTTGTCGTTGCACATTCTGGACGTCGTGGAGAATTCCATTGCCGCCTCGGCCACCCGGATCAAGATCCTGATTGCCGAGGACACAGCGGGGGATACGTTGTTGCTGGAGATCACGGACAACGGCCAGGGCATGGACGCGGAAGCCCAAGAAAAAGCCCTTGACCCGTTCTATACCAGCCGGTCCACGCGGAGGGTCGGCTTGGGGCTTCCCTTGCTGGCGCAAGCCGCCCGGGAAAGCGGGGGCAGATTCGAGCTCACCTCCGCGCCGGGCCGGGGAACCACGGTCAAGGCCACGTTCCGCATGAGCCACCCGGACTGCAAACCTCTGGGAGACATCGCCGAGACGTTGCGGACGATCGTGGGTGGTCGACCGGAGCTGGATCTTCAGTTCGAGTACAGCAGAGATTCGCAAGTCCTCATTAGTTCTACTGTCCGAGTTACGACATTTGGCGTCGTGGGAGACAACAATGCTTCACAGTAGGAGGTTTGGGCAACTCCTCAGTTTA
>Ga0315277_10013803_pt1 | contig 10061 bp, 8 predicted proteins | sample YL17G05_15_MG_FD_203695 | JGI IMG/M metagenome (GOLD analysis project Ga0315277, IMG submission 203695) | Sediment microbial communities from Yellowstone Lake, YNP, Wyoming, USA - YL17G05_15 | ecosystem: Environmental > Aquatic > Freshwater > Lake > Sediment | place: USA: Wyoming | collected...
GCGATAGGAATTGGTCGTAGCGAAGTCAGGCCTCGACTGGCTTCATCCACCGACCAAGAGGCGTTGTGGGAAAACCTCGAAGTGGTTGATTGTTTCGCGACTGACCATGCCCCACATACCCTGGAAGAAAAAGATGGGGATAACCCTCCTCCGGGCTTCCCAGGCTTGGAGACAGCACTGCCGTTACTATTAACTTCGGTTAAGGAGGGCCGATTAACCATACAGGATCTTATCCAGCGGATGTATACCAGACCTCAGCAGATCTTTAATATCCCAGTACAACAGGAGACATGGGTGGAAATTGATGCAGATATCGATTCGGAAATCCATGCTGCTTATTGCTTCACACGCTGCAAATGGACTCCTTTTGAGGGAAGAAAAGTCCATGGGAGGGTAAATCGGGTGATACTGCGTGGCAGGGATGTATTCCGGGATAGACAGATTTTAGCGCAGCCTGGGTCTGGTAGAAATATCAGGCAATTATCCATGAAACCATAAAATTATTGAACTAGGAGAGACTCAAATGATTACCAATTCCCACCAACCAAACCCACACCTGCCATTTGGTGACCAACACACCGCTCCATGGTATGGTAAAGATATCATTTCTGTGAAGCAATTCTCACGCCCAGATCTGGAGTATATCTTTGATGTTGCCCATGAGATGCACATGATGGTGGATCATGTAGGGACATTTGATTTGTTAAAAGGAAAAATCCTGGCGAACTTATTCTATGAACCATCCACCCGTACATCTTCATCTTTTACATCGGCCATGGAACGGCTTGGTGGCAGTGTGATACCTATCAATGAAGTCCGTTATTCATCTGTGGCTAAAGGTGAATCTCTTCCGGACACTGTTCGCACACTTGAATGTTATGCGGATGTAATCGTCCTGCGCCATCCAGAAACCGGGTCTGCAGCATTGGCAGCACAATATGCGAGCAAGCCGATCATAAACGCAGGGGATGGGATTGGCGAACATCCGACCCAGGCATTATTGGATGCTTTCACCATCCATGAAGAAATGGGATTAATCGATGGCTTGACCGTGACAATGCTGGGTGACTTGAAGTATGGACGTACGGTTCACTCGTTGGCGCGCTTGCTTTCTCTCTATAATGTACGCTTGAATTATATTGCGCCTGAGATCCTGCGGATGCCGGCTGAAATTATCAATGAATTGCCTCGAACCATGGCACAGAAAGAATTCAGCGATTTAGAGGATGCATTATCTGAGACTGATGTGTTATATGTGACACGCGTGCAAAAAGAACGCTTTGCCAGCGAAGAAGAATATGAAAGTGTCAAAGGATCCTACGTTATATCACCTGAGGTAATGAAAGCCGCTAAACAAAACATGATCGTTATGCACCCACTACCAAGGGTCGGTGAGATCAGTATGGAATTTGATAGCGATCCGCGAGCAGCCTACTTCCGACAAATGGAATACGGGTTGTACGTCAGAATGGCGTTATTAGCGATGGTGCTTGGAAAGGCATAAAGATGTCCTTTTTTGCCAGATTAAGCTCGAGAGTGCAAGAGGTGGATTCACTGCTGTGTGTGGGGCTCGACCCACATCCAGCCGACCTATCTGCACCGAATGTAGAGTCGGCACAGGAATTTTGCCTCAGGCTGATCGAGGCTACTGCTGACATAGCAGCAGCATTTAAACCCAATATAGCCTTTTTCGAGGCATTTGGACCGGCTGGGATACTCGCTCTTCAGCAAGTCATATCCAGCATTCCGGATAATATCCCCGTGATACTGGATGCCAAACGCGGAGATATTGCTTCCACGGCAGAGGCGTATGCGAAAGCCATGTTTCACCAGTTAGGTGCACATGCCGTAACGATTAATCCATATCTTGGTCATGATTCAGTAGAACCATTCCTGGCAGATCCTGAACGAGGGGTGTTTCTATTATGTAAAACCTCAAACCCTGGTGCGGGGGATTTACAAGACCTGCTGCTAACTGAACATCCAGGCAACTCTGAGGTAGGTGGGCCATATCATTTATATGAGAAAGTAGCGTTATTGGCACAGGATTGGAACACCAAGGACAACCTGGGTTTGGTGGTAGGAGCTACCCAACCAGATGCCCTGGTACGTGTGCGCATGCTGACGCCGGATCTGTGGATCCTAGCGCCGGGGGTGGGAGCGCAAGGCGGAGATCTCCGCGCGGCTTCGGCTGCTGGATTGAGAACGGATGGGATGGGAATGCTTTTCCCGATGTCGCGAGTTATATCACGATCCTTAGATCCAAAGAAGTCAGCGGAGGAAATTCGTCGGCGAATTAATCAATATAGAGTAGAAATCAGTAACTTGCGTGAAAGGACAGTGCAGCATAAGAAAGCTTCAATCGCATCTGATGAATTCACGCAGCTTGCTGACGGGTTGCTTGAAGCAGGCTGTATAAAATTTGGACAGTTCACGTTGAAATCCGGAATGATTTCTCCGATCTATATCGATTTGCGACAGCTCGTATCATGTCCAAAATTACTTGAACAGGTGGCGAAAGCGTACATTCCAATATTAAAGAGGTTGTCTTTTGACCGGATGGCAGGCTTGCCTTATGCAGCCCTTCCGATTGCAACATCGATCAGCATTCAGGCAGGATGGCCTTTTATTTACACTCGGAAAGAAGTAAAAACATACGGAACGAAAGCAGAGATTGAGGGGTTATTTAAAGAAGGCGAGTGCGTTGTAGTTGTTGATGATCTGGCGACTACCGGAGAAAGCAAGTTCGAGTCGATCGAAAAATTGACCTCTGCAGGATTGAAGGTGGTGGATGTTGCAGTGCTAATCGACCGTCAATCGGGGGCAGCAGACGCACTCTCGAAGGCAGGATACAAGCTTCATTCCGTAATGACTTTGACCAACCTGTTGGATTATTACGAAAAAAGCGGCACAGTGCCCCTTGAACAGATTGAGATGGCGCGGAAATTTGTAAATACAAGCGTGTGAACATCTATCCTCTTTTTCGAACTTTACTCTTCAAATTAAATCCGGAGCATGCTCACCAATTGACTTTGAGCCTGATGCGACTGGCAGGTGTTATCCACCCGGTGAATGCATTAATCCGAACGATTTATTCAGCTCCTGATCACCCCGTCCAGGTTTTTGGGTTGAATTTTTCCAATCCTATTGGTCTGGCAGCGGGCTATGACAAGGATGGGATTGGATGGCGAGGTTTAGCCAGCCTGGGATTTGGTCATATTGAAATTGGGACAGTTACCCCTAAACCACAACCAGGAAACCCCCAACCCCGGCTATTTCGCCTTCGCGAAGAAAACGCTCTGATTAACCGGATGGGATTTCCTGGAAGGGGTGCTGAATTCGTGGCGCAGCAGATTTCAAAACCACGCCCGAAGAACCTGGTGTTGGGTGTCAATATCGGGAAAAATTCAGACACACCATTAGAAGCTGCTGCACAGGATTATCTATCCCTATTGCGGATATTTACCAATCAGGCAGATTACCTGACCATCAACGTAAGCTCACCCAATACAGTTGGGTTAAGGCAATTGCAGGAACGCCAGGCGTTGGATCAATTGTTGAAGCAGCTTCGTGCAGAGAGGGAGCGAAGCACTCAATCAGGTACCCACAAAATACCAATTTTGATCAAGATATCACCTGATTTAACCGACCATCAGCTTGATGATGCATTGGACGTTATTCTGGCAAATCATATGGATGGGGTCATTGCTACCAATACCACAATTTCGCGGGAGGGAGTGAATTCACCGCTCGCCGTAGAAAATGGTGGATTAAGTGGGAAACCATTACAGATGCGTAGTCTGATGATGGTTGCTAAAATAGCTGAGCGCACAAATGGTAGATTGCCGGTAATTGGTGTGGGGGGAATTTCTAATGCAACCAGCGTCCAAAGAATGATGGACGCTGGGGCAGAACTCGTACAGATCTATACCGGACTTATCTATGAAGGACCTGGATTAGTTAAAAATATTCTACGTGAGCTTCGAGCATAACTAATCCCTGTTTCATTGCCCTTCAAATTTGGTTTGTCATCAAGCCCTTTCATGGCAACAAAAAGTTGAATCGCCACGCACCATTGGTCTCCTGAGTGGCTTGGGTGGACACGCCTACCACCTGGAACCAGGTACTCCCCGGTTTAAATGAGAAGGGCGTCCCATCGGAGTAAGAGAGGGATAAAACTGAATTGATTGTCGGGCGACTCCATAGCACCTGATACATCTGTCCATCCCGAAAGGCATAGGCTGTACCACTACCGCTGAGTAAAATATCAATGATCTCATTAGGGGGTCGTTGAAAATACTCATGGCGAGCAAGAATTATCACCACGTTGGATGCGCTAAGTTGTTGGGAATTCAAGCGGTCAGTCAGGGGGGTGTATTCTTCACCCTGACCCGTATCATAAACATTATCCTGGAAGCGTAAATATCTTCCTGTAGAAGAGTCATAATCCCAACGGGTGTAATTATCGCCTGAGTAGCGAACATATACCTGTTCGCCTTGGACACCACCGTTTGGTACTAAGGGATTAAATGTCATCCCATCAAGATTTTGACGTCCATTGCTAACCCCAAGAGAAGTGATGTAAGCACTCAGTGAAGCAGTATCTCCCAAAAGAAAATCGTAAGTGTTAGGCTCGTACCTGCACAATGGGTTAGCCGTGGTTGGAGGGCAAGCAGAAGTGTTTCCTTCAAGGATCAACCTGTTTGAGAAATCCGAATTTAATAAGCGTTGATTGACCAAAGCATCTGCGCTTCCATATGCGAAGATACTCTGATACATATGTACCAGATCATAGTCGAGCAGACGTCCGGATCGAATCGGTCCAACCAATTTCGAATCACTTCCATAAAATATTGCATGGAAACGAGAGTATCCATCGTTGTGATAATAATCGTACACAATGTCTGCGTAGGATAATCCCCATGGAGGGCGATTGGAAGAGCGTGGAACGATATTAACTTTGATAGCTACCGGACGGCGATCGAGCAAGCTGGGATCTGTAACTACTAGCCCAGTTAATGGATCGACATTCGCAGGAAAATTTGTCGGTCCATAGACTACGGGTGTTGGGGTTCCCGTAGGCAGGGGAGTTTCCGTTGATGTAGGAGTAAGGGTCGGTGTCGAAGTATCCGTTGGCAGGGGACTGGGGGTAACGGTATTAACAATGGGTAATCCGGAAGGGTTACCTGTTTCGGTCGGTGAGATTTTAACCTGCCCACATCCCGCTAAGAGAAATATGAGCACCAACCCATTTAATAAGTGTTTGAACATTCTGCCCTCCATATGATAAATCAATCGGCAATCATACCGCGTTCGTGCCTTTTTGGCTATTCTTTGCATTTTTATCATTACCTTCTATAATCAAAGATAATGGCTTGTGTGAAATCATTCTTAATTCATATAAAGGTTTCGGGGAAATATTACATATTTATCGTAGCAGGATTAATCGTATTTATCTGGTTGATAGACACTCCCGTGGGAATATTGGGAAAAGCAGATGCAATTGGTTATGCCGTTTGCCATAGGATCGATGTACGCTCTTTCCATCTTGGTATCAGGCAGCTTCCATTGTGTGCTCGATGCACGGGTCAGTATATGGGGGCGGTTATTGGAATTTTATTCCATGGATTATTCGCCCGACGTAGTAGCGGGTTCCCACCAAAATGGGTGATTGGGTTGTTCGGTCTTTTCTTTCTTGCATATGTAGTTGACGGATTAAATTCATATCTATACCTGCCGCCTTTTCTCAAGGTATTTCCTGGGATGCCCCATCTTTATGAGCCATCTAATGTCCTGCGATTGTTCACCGGAACTGGAATGGGCCTGATCATCGCTTCGATATTGTTTCCAGCTTTTGTTGGATCCGTATATACTGATCCAGATACGCAGCCAGCAATTGCGGATATCAAATCGATGTTGATGATTGTAAGCATGGCGATCTTGGTCGACTTGCTCATCTTGACTTGCTCAAAATACATTTTATATCCTGCTGCATTAATCAGTGCAAGCGGAGTTATCCTTTTACTGACCATGGCTTACACGATCGTTGTGCTGCAGCTTTTCCATAAAGAAAATCGGTTTACCAGAATATCACAAATCCTCCTGCCGTTAACATTCGGTTTCACGATCGCCATAGCCCAGATCGCGATATTTGATCTGATTCGCTTTATAATTACCGGGACCTGGAGTGGTTTGGTTTTCGGATAAAATAAGAATTTCATCTGCAGTGCCTGAGGTGAAATCCAAGGAGGATAGAGGATGGATATATTTTCTGCATTTGGTCTTTCAGCCAGCGCAGGTTTAAACGCATATATTCCTCTCCTGGTGGTAGCGTTATTAGGTAAATTTACCAACTTAATTACGCTAAGCTCACCATGGAATACATTGGAAAGTTGGTGGGTGATCGGCATACTGGTGGTATTGTCAATCGTCGAATTCTTTGCAGATAAAGTCCCAGCCATCAACCATGTAAACGATCTTATCCAAACAGTAATTCGCCCGATTGCAGGGGCGATTGTATTTGCTGCCAGCGCGCAGATTATCACTGATGTTCACCCAGTCCTGGCAATGGTCATGGGCTTATTCGTTGCTGGAACGGTACATGCTGTCAAGTCATTAGCCGTCAGACCAGCGGTTACTGCCACCACGGGTGGGGCAGGCAACGTACCAGTCAGTATCGCTGAGGACCTCATATCTACAGTATTATCGATTATTGCTGCAGTCACTCCTGTTTTGATCGCAGTCATTCTTGTTTTGGGGGGTGCACTCATTGTGTGGTGGATCTGGCGGAGGATTAACCGCGAACGCGCCCGAATATAAAAATCCCGAATGTAGATAATCGCTCGCATATTCGTGGCGGATTGACCCCTGATAGAGGTCTACCTCATCCCAGTATCATATATAATGGTCAGCTGGGTAAATTGCCCAGCTCTAACCACTACAGACTGATCTGAGGCATGCGGGAAAGGTTTGCCAGGTTCTGGGTGGAGGATGTATGTCCCTGGTGGTAGAGTGATCTTAAAATATCCATTTACATCGGTCTGGATTTGAGTGATCTGAGTGTCGTTTGCATCTAAAACGGATATGGTCGCTTGATATGGTTGATCGGGACAGGTGTTGGTTCCAATTGGGACAGGTCCAGGGCACATCGGACCCTCAGTCACGTAACCTTCAATGCCACTTGATGGGGTTGGTGAAGTGGTGACCGAAATACCCTGGTCACAAGCACTCAATGTAAATAGAATAATAAATACAGTCAGAAAAATCGTTTTTAGCACAGTCTTGTTTCCATCGCCGATTAGAAATTTCTATGTAGACGGAAAAAATACTGAATATGTTCCGTCATCTACTAATAAGAAAATCTAAGAGTACGAGTATGTATGTCCTAAATCATTACCCAGGATAGATTTGAATCGCAGAATTTGGGTCAATGCTGAGAGTCATCTCTGCGCCTACTTTGGGAAGAGTCACCAAGGATGGAAATTCGAAGATTAGGGGGATATGATCAACCTTCAGGGTTATTCTCTGCCTGCTGCCTCGAAAGGATAACCCAGTAAATAAACCTCTAATCCTCAGAGGTCCTTTATCATCCAATCGAGCCATATCTGGGCGGATCAATAAATTAACCTTTCCGTCCAAATGTGAATCGACCGAGTAAATCCCTAAATCAGAAACAATTAGCCGTTTGCCATCCTGGTACTTAATAACGGCGGGAATGATGTTGGTCATCTCAAGAAATCGGGCTACGAATATTGAGCCAGGGTTATTGTAGATCTGTTGGGGGGTGCCAATTTGCTCGATCCGCCCGGTATTCATAAGGATGATTCGATCAGCAATAGTGAATGCTTCTTCCTGATCATGAGTGACATAGATTGCAGTTTGATCCATTTGGTGAAGGATGGTTTGCAGGTCAACCACCAAGCGCTCGCGCAGATTACGATCCAATGACCCAAGTGGCTCATCCAACATCAGAAGGTGAGGATGAGGGGCTAATGCACGCGCTAATGCAATCCTCTGCTGCTCTCCACCCGAAAGGGTGTTGACATCACGCGTTGCAAAATCCGGAAGTCCTACTATCCCGAGCATTTCGTGGACACGTTGGTCGATTGCTTTAGGATTTAGGTGTGCCATTTTCAAACCGAAAGCCACATTCGCATAGACATTCATATGTGGAAATAAAGCGAAATCCTGAAACATTAATCCGAACTCTCGCAGATGGGGAGGAGTGTTCGCTAACGAAATTCCATTCCAGCGAAGCTCTCCATGATCAGGGATTTCCAAACCAGCAATGATCGCCAATAGTGTGGATTTACCACATCCGCTTGGTCCAAGTAAAACAACGATTTCGCCTTCGTCTACATCAAATGAAATTTTATCCAGGGCTTGTGTATTTCCGAATGATTTCGAAATATTTTGAATCGATAAGATTGTCATAGCTTCCAATGTTTTGACTGATTGCCTCGATTAAAACTCACCAATTTCCCCGATACGCATGCGGTCAATAAGGAACATGCCAGCTCCAGCGACCAACATCAAAATAGTGCTCAATGCCAACGCCTGACCATAATTAAGGTCACCTGGTCGAGAAATCAGCCGATAGATAGCTATTGGCACGGTAGGATATTCAGGCCGTGCAATCAGGGATGTTGCCCCAAACTCTCCGAGGGAAATAGTAAAGGCAAAAGTGGAGGCAACCAACAATGAGCGACCAATTAATGGAATATCGATATATCTAAGCACATTTCCTGGGGAAGCACCCAATACAACCGCAGCTTGCCGCATTCGCGGGCGGATGCTGCGAAGCGCTGGAGTAAGATTTCGAACGACAAAAGGAAAAGCGACCAGCGTATGCGCCAATGGAACCAATATCCATGAGGAACGCAAGTCCAGCGGGGGTTTGTCCAGAGCAACGATGAAACCTAATCCGAGAGTAACTGCACTCGTACCTAATGGCAACATAAGGATTGCATCCAGAGCATGACTGATGCGGGAGGCCACTTCATTCGAGAGTGCCAGTGCGGCTGGGAAGCCTAGCAATAAAGCCAGGACAGTGGTTGCTAAGGCATATCCCAACGAGGCAGCAATTGCCGTTGAGGGTGGAGCGAAGAAGATGGAGTCATTGCTATTAATCTCAAGGTCGCGGTAAAAATCCAGGGTGAAGCCAGGCGATCTAACTATTTGTTCACCTCGATTCGGCTCAAGGCGGGTTACCGACCGAACAGCAAGCGCGGCCAGTGGCAGAATTAGCAGCGTCAGCAATGTAACAATGACCATGCCGGCCATGAGCTTGCTCCGATGAGAGGTTAATCGTCGTTGGGTAACAAAACGGGATTTGAGAGAGAGAGGGATGGTGAGACGCCTGATCAACTGGGTGTAGAGTATGGTTAATCCTAGTGTGCATGCTAATTGGAGAATTGATAAGACCGCAGCCAGCGGAAGATTGAACAAACTAATGGTTTGGTAATATATCTCGACCTCTAGCGTAGCAAAGCGTGGTCCGCCTAAAATGAGGATCACACCAAAGGAAGTGAAATCGAAAATAAAGACCAATAATGATGCAGCAGCAATGGCAGGGGAAAGCAATGGAATGGTCACCCAACGTATGGCTTGCCAACGGTTTGCACCCAACATGCGGGCTGCCTGACCCAGACGCGGATCGAGGTGAGACCAGAAATCACCCACCATACGCAAAATGATTGTTGTGTTATAAAAGACATGCGCCACCAGAATAGCAGTGAAGGTATTGGTAAATTGGAATGGAGGACTGGTCAATTTAAATACTTGCATCAAACCAATATTCAACCATCCATTGGGACCCAACAGGGCATTAAAAGCGGCTGCAACCACCAAGGTGGGCATTAAAAATGGGATGCCGGTTAATGCTTGAAGAACAGATTTACCTCGAAAATTGTAATGAGCAAATAGATACGCTCCAGGTAAGCCGAGGGCGAGGGTAAGGATGGTCGAGAGAATCGCCTGCCACAAGGTAAAACCCACAACTCGCCAAGGGATGGGGGAGTTGAGCGCTTGGAGAAAAGGTGATATTAATCCTTGTTGGGAAC
>Ga0315277_10013806_pt1 | contig 10058 bp, 8 predicted proteins | sample YL17G05_15_MG_FD_203695 | JGI IMG/M metagenome (GOLD analysis project Ga0315277, IMG submission 203695) | Sediment microbial communities from Yellowstone Lake, YNP, Wyoming, USA - YL17G05_15 | ecosystem: Environmental > Aquatic > Freshwater > Lake > Sediment | place: USA: Wyoming | collected...
AGAAACACTCGCGACGTATCCACCGCGTATTGCTTTGACACGTGATTGAGCAATTGCAGCAGGCCTTCATTTTCCCATCGCTGCCCTTCGCGGCACTGTGGCGCGACGAGGATGAACGGCAACTCCTTGTCCTGTTTGACGAGTTTGGGCGGGCCGTGAACCGCCACGAGCTGGAGGTTCGTGCCGCGCTCGCCGGCGCCGTGCAGGAACAGCATCAGTGGCCACGTCTTGCCACTCTTCGCTTGGTAGTCCTTGGGCAGGTAAAGCAGATATTGGATTTCGGCCTTGCGTGCAACCTGCCACTTCAGTTTGGCGGGCGAGAGCGTCCCGGCGGCGGTTGGCGATTTGGATTTCATGGAGGTGCAGGAGGTCAACGCCGGCACCGCAAGCGACAGCGTGAGGATCAATGTGTTTCTCATGATGGTCAAAATCCTGCCGACAGCAGAGGCCCACGTCGAGCAGCGACGGCGGTTCGAACGCGCGGCGTGGGAATCACGCTCGCGCTGCGAATCTTGTCCGGCGAAAGGTTGACGCTGGGCAGCGAATCTGGAATCGTCGGCGCACAATTGAAACTGCGGCGCGCCGTGCGCCGCCCCAAGCCATCATGCCGTTACAAGACCTCACGCCTCAGTTGCGCACGCGGCTCAGCCGCATGGAACGCGCGGTGGGCTGGTTTGTCCTGCTGGCGACCGCGCTGCTGGTGTTTGGCTTCGGCTACTACGTCTGGCACACCGCCGAACGGAAGGGCTGGTTCGTCACCAAGGCGCGCTATTTCACTTACGTGGACCGCGCGACCGGCTTGAAGGTCGGCGACCCGGTCAAGCTCATGGGCTTCGAGGTCGGCCAGATCACGCACATCACCGCCGAGGATCCGGGCAAGCCTTACAACGTCTATGTCGAGTTCGAGGTCAAGACGCCGTTCTACGGTTACATCTGGACGGATGGCTCGCGCGCGCGGGTGACGACAGCGGATTTTCTCGGCAAACGCGAACTCGAAGTCACCAAGGGCACGGGCGGGAATGCCACCTACATCTTCAATCCGCTCAAGGAGATTTCGCTCGACCAGGCCGCGCAGTTGCCGTCGCCGGAGAGATGGAAACTCGCGGAGGACATCTGGGATGCCCATCAACCGGTCATTCTGATGGACGCGCAGAAAACCGCCCTCACGCCGGACGTGGTGGGGAAGTTGAAGGCGCTGGGGCGCACGCGCGTCTGGGCGCTCGACACGGGCCAGAAGCTCAAGTTCATGACGGCCATGTGGAACAGCCACACGGCGCGGTACGAGCCATATCAAAAGACGAACCTCTACCAGTTGCTCGTCGAGGAATCGCCGGCCGCGACCGAGCAACTCCAGAAGCTCATCACGCAAGTCGAGAAGGCGCTGCCCGGTTTCTTTGCCCTCACCAACCAGATTGGGCGTGCTCTGGATAATGCGGTGGATCTGACCTCGAACCTCAACGTCGTGGCATCGGACGCGCGTCCGGCGGTCAGCAACCTCACGGCGCTCAGCGCTCAACTCCGTGGGCAGGGCGCACTCGGCACATGGCTGCTGTCCGCCGAAGCGCAGTCGAATCTGGATGCGTCGCTGGCCGGCGCCCGCGACGGGTTGAAGAACGCTAACACCGTTCTGACCAATGCCGACGCCACCCTCGTCGCGCTCAGCGAAAACCTCGCCCGCTCACTCGACAACCTCGCCGGCATCACAAGCAACTTGAACAATCAGGTCCAGGCGAATACGAACTTGCTGAAGGCGATTTCCGACGCCGTGATTCACGCCGCCGACTTGGTTCAGGGCTTGAAACGACACTGGCTGTTGCGCTCCGCGTTCAAGTCCAGCGCGACCAACGCGGCGCCGGTCGCGCTGCGGGAGCCGCTGCGTTCGCCCAAAGACGCGAGCCGGCGGTGACGCCGAGTGACGGACTGGCAGACCGTGCGCGTCTTTCTGATTGCTCCGGGGCGTGCGTTTCGGTTCCGCTCTTCCCGCGTGCGCAAGAATGCTCACAACAGCCCGGACGCGGATGCACGGCAAGAGGTCATCATGCCGCCGCACGTCACCCGGAGCTGCACTCGCGTTATCGAAAAGACGTTCCCGCCGTTCCGGCTGCGAACTCGGCGGGGCGACCGCCGGAAAACCAACAGGACCGCATGACGACTTTTGGCCAACTCGCAATCACAAAGCCCGCCGACTTGCTCTTCGGCGTGGCGCCCAAACCGCTCGTTACCCGGCACGGCCTCGCCATTGGCGGCGGGTGTGTCTATCCGGAAATCAACTTCACCCTGCCGCCGATGTTCGTGGACCAGACCACGATGCCGGAGGTGCGCGGGCATTACCGGCAAATCATCACCGGCGTGCTCCAACGCGCCGTGGAACTCGAAGCGCCCGGCTTGGTGGTCGAGTTCGAGACGCTGCCACCGATGACGGAGAATCCGGCTTGGGGCATCGAGCTGACGCGCATTTTGCTGGATGCGATGGCGGACGCGCACGCGAAGCACGGGTTGAAGAGCGTGCTGCGCATCACACCCAACGACACACGCGAGATGGAACGCCCGCCGCGCATGAGAAGCGGCCAGCTTTACGAAGCAATGCTCACCACGTTCCACGGCTGCGCGGCTGCGGGCGCGGAACTGCTCAGCATCGAATCCGTCGGCGGCAAGGAGGTGCACGACGAGGCGCTGATGATGGGTGACATCGAAGCCGTCCTTTTCGGTTTATGCGTGCTGGGTGTGCGCGACATGCGGTTTCTCTGGACGCAACTGGATCAAATCGGGCGTAAACACGGCGTGCATTGCGCCGGCGACACGGCTTGCGGATTCGCCAACACCGCGATGGTGATGGCGGAGCAACGGATGATCCCGCGCGTGTTTGCGGCGACCGTGCGCGCAATCTCGGCGGTGCGGACGCTGGTTTGTTACGAATACGGCGCCATCGGCCCAGGCAAGGACTGCGGCTACGAGAATCCCATTTTGAAAGCGATTACCGGCTTTCCCATGGCGATGGAAGGCAAGACCGCCGCGTGCGCGCACTTCAGTCCAATGGGCAACATCGCTGCCGCAACCTGCGATACGTGGAGCAACGAGTCCGTGCAAAACATCAAGCTCCTCGGCGGCATGGCGCCGACGTGTTACGTGGAACAGCTCATTTACGACTGCCGCCTCATGAACGAAGCGCTGGCCGACGGCCGCGATGCGGCGCTGCTTTACCGGAAGTGGATGGTCGCCTCCGATGTGTCCCGCGATCCGCAGGCCTTCGTGTTGTCACCGGAAAGCGCCGTCGCCGTTGCGGAGGTCATCGTGCGCGAGCCGAATCATTACGCTGCGGGCAAGGCGGCGGCGCTCATGGCGCTGCGGTTGATGCGCGAAGCCCACGCGGACGGCGCGCTCAAAATTCTGCCGCGCGAAGTCCCTTGGCTCGACAGGCTGCGCAACGCCGTCGAGGCGCTGCCCTCCGGCGAAACCGAGTTCATTGACCGCATGATGGCGCGCGTGGACACGAGGAAATTCGTCGCGGCGGATTACGAGATCGGCTGACGTCTGGGTTGCGCCCGCGCCGTCCGCACCAACCACTTCACCCTTGCAGCCCAAGCGCAGAACCTTGCGTGCTCACTCGCGTGCCATCAAGGGGCGGACACTCTTTGGAGGGCCGCCAATTCTACGAGATTGGCAATGCTGAGGCTCGGCCCGCAGGATTGCGGGTGGCTACCGTCTGGTGCGTGAGCCGCAGGAGATCACGCTCGCGGCGTTCATCCACTGCCATGCGATGAACCTGTCTCCCTGCGTGGAAGGGATCGAACAGACTGGAACGGCCCTTTTTGCATTGACGCGCGAATGCTGCGAGGCCAGCGTCCACTCATGAGAAAGAATGCAATGGTGCGTTTCACTCATACGAACACGGGCAGCCCCACCCTGCTTCCGGGCCAGCCTCCAGAAGGCAAGGCAGCGTTCACTCTGATCGAGTTGCTGGTGGTAATCGCCATCATCGCCATCCTGGCTAGTCTTCTGCTTCCGGCCCTTGGCAAGGCCAAGATCAAGGCCCAAGGCATCGCTTGCATGAGCAACACCAAGCAACTGACGCTGGGCTGGCTGCTGTATGCCAACGACAATAACGACACCTTGGTGGAGAGCGCGAGCTGGTGTGCGGGAGTTCTCACTTGGGACACCAGCACTGACAACACGAACACGCTGCTGCTGATCGATGAACGGTACGCCCGGCTGGGGACTTATGTTGCCAAGCAGGTCAAGGTTTACCAATGCCCGGCGGACCTGTACGCCAGCCGCGAGCAGCGTGCGTTGGGGTGGACGGCGCGCGCCCGCAGCATCTCGATGGACGCCGCCATGGGCGGCGGGTGGAAATACGCTGGCTACTCTTCCTGGTGCGACCCGATGACGAAAATGAGTGATCTTATCAACCCGCGGCCCACCCTGGCCTGGGTGTTGGTGGACGAGCATCCCGACAGCATCAATGACGCCATGCTCTATATAAACCCAAAGCAGACGAACCCGACTTCTAAGGAATGGAATGATATGCCCGCCAGCTATCACAATGGAGCCTGCGGGTTCAGCTTTGCGGACGGCCACTCCGAGATCAAGAAGTGGAAAAACGCCAGCACCATCCACGGCGTCCAGTACACTACGCTGAATCATGTCACGGTCCGCAATAGCGAAGATTTTGCCTGGGTCGCCGAACGGACTCCCCGGAAATAATCGCCGGGCGTGCCGGAAGTTCTGTGAAAATCCTGCGCGCGTCGTTTCTCCAAGATGGCTCATGTGGCGCGCATTTGCCTCACACCGTGTCGCCAGCGTTCTAAGAAAGGACCTTCAAAAAGCATGGGGTTGATGAACAACACGACCAAACCGTAATGATGGTTTGTGGTCGCTTCTCGGATGTCCACGTCGCTCTCCTTGATCGTGAACCGGGGCTCGTACTCTTCGTGCAGGATTTTGGAAATCATGACCCGCAGACAATCCTTCACCGCCGGCCCTGAAGTCCCGAGTAGAACGGACATGCCCTGCACCAGTCAAAACACAAACTTGTCGGATGAGGCGAGAATTGGGATATGGCCTGGCGCAGACGACGATGGACAAGCCAGCGTCCACGACTATCTTCGCTACCCATCATGGCGATGAAATCCGATGGTTCGACGCAGATGCCTGCCGCGCTTGGCTTCGCAATGCCGGCCGAATGGGAACGGCACGAAGCCACCTGGCTTGGCTGGCCACACAACGAAAGCGACTGGCCGGGCAAGCTCGACACGATCCGCTGGGTTTACGGGGAGATGGTCCGCAAAATTTCTGCGGGCGAGCTTGTCCGCATCCTCGTCCGGCACAAGGCGGAGGGAAGGCTGGCGAAGGGCTATCTGAAACGCGCGGGCTGCGACTTGAAGCGCGTCCAATTCGTCATCCATCCAACCAACCGCGGTTGGACGCGCGACAGCGGGCCGATCTTCGTGCGAAGGCAGAAGGCCGAGACGGCGATCGTCCATTTCCATTTCAACGCGTGGGCAAAGTACAACGACTGGCAGAAGGACCGCAAGGTGCCGGAGACAGCGGCGCGCTTGCTGAGGAAGCGGCTGTTCAACGCGGAGTTCAACGGCAAGGATTTCGTCGTCGAAGGCGGCGGCATCGAGGTGAATGGGCGCGGCACGTTGCTGACGACGGAGGAATGTTACCAACATCCGACCGTGCAGGTGCGCAATCCGGGCATGACGCGCGCGCAGTACGACGTGACGTTCAAGCGCTATCTCGGCGTGCGCAACGTGCTTTGGCTGCTCAACGGCCCGGTCGGCGACGATACGCACGGGCACATTGACGACATCTGCCGGTTTGTGAACCCGCGCACGCTCGTACTTGTCCGCGAGACAAACAAGCGCGACATCAATTACAAGCCGCTGGCGGCAAACTGGGAGCGCATCCACGACTTGCGCCTGGAAGACGGCTCGAAGCCGGAGGTCGTGCCGCTGCCGATGCCCGCGCCGATTTTCTTCGACGGCTACCGGCTGCCGGCGAGCTACGCGAATTTCTACATCTGCAACACCGGCGTCCTGGTGCCGACGTTCAACGATCCGAACGACCGGGTGGCGCTCGGCACGCTGGGTGAACTGTTCAAGGACCGTCCGGTCGTGGGCATTCACGCGGTGGACCTGGTGCTGGGGTTTGGTTCGCTGCACTGCCTGACCCAGCAACAGCCGGCGGCGTAAGTGCCGGAAGGCTGGCTTCGCATTTTTCTCTTGAACGGGTTCGCGCGCTCCCATCTGCTGGGCGCGCGCCGGGCGGCGGCAGGCGGCCCGGCTCAATCGCATCATGCCCCTCGCAAACCTCTTTCAGCGCAAGTCGCTTGACCGGCTTGTCGGCGAAACCGTCGAGCCGCAGCACCAGCTCAAACGTGTTCTCGGGCCGTTGCAACTCACGATGCTCGGCGTCGGCGCCATCATCGGTGCAGGAATCTTCTCGACGGTGGGCACGGCGGCGGCGGGCGGCTCGGAACATCTCGGCGCCGGGCCGGCGCTGGTTATTTCGTTTCTGCTCGTGGCGGTGGCGTGCGGGTTCGCGGCGCTGTGTTACTCCGAATTGGCGGCGATGGTGCCGGTTTCCGGGTCGGCGTACACTTACGCTTACGCCACGCTCGGCGAACTGGTGGCGTGGATCATCGGCTGGGATTTGATCCTCGAATACGCCATCAGCAACGCGGCGGTGGCAGTGTCGTGGTCGGGGTATTTCCAGGAACTGATGCGCGGACTGGGCATGATGATCCCGAATTGGCTGGGCACGGATTATCGCTCCGCAGTGCAGGCGGCGGCGGAAGTGGCGAAGGCGCAGGCGGCAGGCACGGGCGTGGCAACGCTCGGGGCCGGTTTGCTCCGCGACGCGGGGGCGTTGCAGGCGGCACCGCATCTGTTCGGGCTGCCGCTGGTGTTCAACCTGCCGGCGTTTGCCATCGTTGTGCTGATCACCTGGGTGGTGCTGATCGGCATCCGCGAGACGGCGGGCGTGAACACCGGGCTGGTGATTGTGAAGCTGGCAATTGTCGGATTCTTCCTCGTGCTCGGCGCGATGTATGTGAAGCCGGAGAACTGGACGCCGTTTGCGCCGAACGGACTGAAAGGAATTTCCAGCGCGGCGGCGATCATCTTCTTTGCCTACATCGGATTCGACGCGGTCTCGACGGCAGCGGAGGAGACGCGCAATCCGCAGCGCAACATGCCCATCGGCATTCTCGCGAGCCTGCTGATTTGCACGGTGATTTACGTGGCGGTGGCGGTGGTGCTCACGGGCATGGTCAAGTGGAACACGCTCGGCAACGCTGAACCGCTCGCCTTTGCCTTTTCGTCGCTGGGGATGAACTGGACGGCGGGCATCATCGCGCTGGGGGCGGTGGTGGCGACAACTTCCGCGCTCGTGCCTTACCAAGCCGGCCAGCCGCGCATCTTTTTCTCGATGGGTCGCGACGGCTTGCTGCCGGGTTGGGCTGCGAAGGTGCATCCGCGTTTCCGCACGCCGCACGTCACAACGATTCTGACCGGTGTGCTGGTCGCGGTTTGCTCGTCCGTGGCGAACATCAACGAACTGGTGGAGCTGACGAACATCGGCACGCTGTTCGCCTTCGCGCTGGTAGCAGCCGGTGTGCTGGTGCTGCGCTACAAGGACCCGGACCGGCCGCGGCCGTTTCGCGCGCCGTTTGCGCCGGTGGTGTCGCTTGGGGCGATTGTTTGCTGCGGCTACCTGATGTTTGAATTGCCGGCGATCACTTGGTGGCGGTTCTTCCTGTGGATGGTGGCGGGGCTGGTGGTTTACTTCCTCTATGGTTTCCGGCACAGCCGGCTGCGGAATGGGGCCAAGGCCGTCGAATCGTTGAACCGTTGATCTGTGGAATCGTTGAACCGCGTTTACGGCTCGACGAACTGGTTGCGGACGGCGTGGCGGATGACGGTGCCGGCGCCGCTGGACTTGAGTTCGAAATGGCCCCTGAAATGGCGGCGGCGTTCGCGCATGCCGGCGATGCCCACGTCCCATTGGCTTTCCTCACCGCCGGCGAGCTGTTCCAGCCGCAGGCCCTTGCCCGCGTCGGCCACGTCCAGCACGACCTCGCCGTCCGACACTCGCAGGCGGAGGACTGCGGTGGGGTTGCCGGAATGGCGAGGCACGTTTCCTCGTCCGCCAGAGCGACGCTTTCGGCGGCTTCGTCGAACAGCGTGCGATAGCGGTTCTCACTTTCACGCAGGGTCTGTTCGGCGCGGATGCGTTCGAGCGTACTCGCCACGCAGTCCGCCAGCGGTTGCCGCAGATCCAGCGCGGCACGCTCGTAGCGGCAGAATCGCCCTCCACTCGACGACAAGCGCGCACGTCACAAGGCTTCAATCTGGCAGCCTCGGTGTCTGTACGAAGTTCACCGTCCTCCTACTTCAAAGCCTGATAATACCCCGTCTGAAACGCAGCGAAGAAATTGTGTTCGTTAAACGGGAAATGCTGCGCGAACCCGATGGCCACGATTCGCTCCCTCCGGTCAATTTGGCAATACGTCGTCGCGGCGCCGTACCAGCCGAATTGCCCGACGGAGGACGGCACGGAGAGCTGCCCGAGGTCCGTCGTCACTTCCACGCCGAAGCCGAAGCCCTTCTGCCGCGAAGCCGCTTGATTGTTCGGAAGCGCCAGCATGTGGTTGGCTGTCATCAATTCGACCGTCGTCCGGCCGAGAATGCGTTTGCCGTCAAACGTGCCGCCGTTGCAAAGCATTTGGGCAAACCGTGAGAAATCGCCCGCCGTCGAGAAAATCCCCGAGCCACCCGCTTCAATGCCCCGCCCCGGCTTTGGCCAGGTTTCAAGGATCGGCTTGTCCTCGACCAATTTCCCGTCCGGCCCGTGCTTGTACGTCTTGGCCAGACGGTGCATTTTTTCCGGTGGTACATCGAACCCTGTGTCCTTCATGCCCAGCGGACGGAACAGCCGTTCGTCTAGGAACGTGCCGAACGTCTTTCCCGACACGCGCTCGACCAACGCCCCTTGCACGTCCTGATTGACGCCGTACGTGTAGGCGTCGCCCGGCTGATGCTTCAGCGGCAGCTTGGCAAGCTTCGTGATGAAGTTGGTCAACCCCGGCCCGCTCCACAGGTCCGCACTGCGCCACAGTTTCGTCAACTCGTCCTCGCCGATGAAATCGTAGATCAGCCCGCTCGTGTGCGTAAGCAGGTGCTTGATGGTGATGGGCCGCTTGAGCGGTTCGAGTTTCGGCGCGTCCGCCGTGCCGCCCGCCCAGACTTTCATGTCCTTCAACTCCGGCAGATAATTGGCGACCGGATCGTCCAAGTTGAACCGTCCCTCCTCGAACAACATCAACGTGGCGACGCACGTGATGATCTTCGACATCGAATACACGCGGCAAATCGTGTCGCGCTCCATCGGCAACTGCCGCTCCAGGTCGCGATGACCGTAGGTCTGGAAGTCCACGATCTTGCCGTTGCGCGCCACCGAGGTGATGATGCCCGCAAGCTTCCCCTTGTCCACGAACCGCTTAACCGTTGCGTGCATCACCTCCAGTCGCGCCGGTTCGAATCCCGCAGCCTTGGGTGAAGCCGTCGGTAATTGCGCTCGCAGCGAAACCGCCACGAGCAACGTGAGAGCGAGAAGAATGGTCTTCATAGCGGCGAGCATTTAAGCGCAAACATCCAAGTCCGTCGCGAAAAAAACCGCCACGCGAAGGCTGTGTGGCCTTGCGCAAGGCGTTGTGCGCGGAATTTCAGGAGCGCGGGTCTGTGACCCGCAGTGATTCAGGTGCAATACCCAATTGAATGCCCAATTAAATGGGTAATACCTATTTGCCGGCTTTTCTCCATTTGGCCGCCGGACAGCAGCCTTCGGCGAAGCTACGGAATCAGCGTCCACAGCGTGAATTTACCCGGAAATCCTTTCATGACCACGCCCTCGTGTCGCTGCCACTTCAGATGCGCGTGTTTCGCAGCCCCTAGGAGTCTGTCGGACTTTTTTCGAGGAGAGTTTTCTGTGAATTGAACGCCGACGTGGCAGGCGTCGTCCATGTTGCCATCATGGCTCACCGATTCCAGAACACC
>Ga0315277_10013807_pt1 | contig 10058 bp, 10 predicted proteins | sample YL17G05_15_MG_FD_203695 | JGI IMG/M metagenome (GOLD analysis project Ga0315277, IMG submission 203695) | Sediment microbial communities from Yellowstone Lake, YNP, Wyoming, USA - YL17G05_15 | ecosystem: Environmental > Aquatic > Freshwater > Lake > Sediment | place: USA: Wyoming | collected...
ATTGGTCGGCAAGCTCCTGGAATTGTTTGCGATCGTTTTCCGGGATCGGCCCGCATACGGCACGCAATACTTCCTGGACTGAATGGAGTTCGATGCTGGCATCTCTAGATGATGGTGTGTTCTCTTGCCACGGGATCAGCTCATCCACCGGGGTCTCCAGAGCGGCCTGGAGCACTGCCGTTGGGTTTTTCCCTTCAGCCAGATGCTTATAAAGCCAGGCACGGAGAGAAAGCTCGTCGGTTGGAGTCAGGGGGAGGGTCATTGCCACCCGGTAGTAGCGAGGCGTCCGGTGGGGATGTTTGTCATTTCCATATTGCCACCGAGGCTTATCCTCAACAGGTGTAACCAGATTTCGCAAGCACTGCCAGGTGCCCGGATTCGCAGAATAACGCCGGAAGGTGCGCAGGCTCATCCCAGAGTAGCTGGCAACCTTCTTTGCCGGCGCACCGAACTTCTTCCCGGGCTGTCTGGCTGCACCTGCTTCGTAGGCTGCCTGGCGAAAACCAATGTACAGCCAGGCTAAATCCAAGCCCAGCAGCGAAATGTATCTGAGATAGTACCCAGGAACGACGATCACCCGGTGGGGCTGGACGATCTCATCGTAGATCGACTGATATTCCGCCTGAAGCGAGAGGACAGCTGGGTTTTCTACGGGAGCAGAATTCTCGTCCTCATAGGTATCCTCAATCTTGTCTTCATTGGCTCCTTCTACAACTATGAATTGAACCTCCACCTTTTGGTTCAAAATGCCAGTCAGCAAGCGGGTGATGGTACTGGTCAGGCGGCTGGCAAGCCACTCACGGCCATAGGCATTCGTTGTGCCCACGGTAAATATTCCATCTTCAAAAGAGACGAAGCATACATCAAGCACCCAGGTATCAAAAGACGCTTTCGGCATATCTAAACGCAGCTGATCGAGGGCGATCTGCAAAGCTTTTTCTGGGCTAAATGAAGCGCCGTTCATTGCGACTATCGCCCGTTAGATTTTCGATCGGCAACAGATTTGTTATAACCATTCTTATTTAGAAATTTTCCAATGGCATCTTCCGGGATACGGAAGGTGCGAGGTCCGAATTGAATAGCTTCGAGCCTGCCATCCTTGATCCAACGATAGACGGTTTTCGGGTGGACGCGTGCCCATTCAGCAACCTCGAGCACAGTCAGTAAATTCCGAGCATTCCAGTTGTCAGGCGGTGGGTGGATAGATTGTGTTGGCATTTCCTTTTCTCCCACCGGCTTTTCGAGAGAATCAAAAAGCCGGCTCTCAATAAAAATCTATTAAGTGCCGGCAATAAGTGATGGTAATGCTGTCTTTACTTATAAGCTGCGGAGAGGGTGGGATTCGAACCCACGGTGGAGACGAGCTCCACAACGGTTTTCGAGACCGTCCCATTCAACCACTCTGGCACCACTCCATCTTCCCCACACACCTGCAGCTTATAGCAAACTTTCTACGAATTGCCAAATGCTTCTCTCTCACCCCATCCCTCCGCTGCGGGCTCGCCGGATGGCTTGCGCCCGGTCTGCGACCTGTAACTTTGAGAAAATATTGGTGATATGGTTGCGCACCGTCTTCGGGCTGATTACCAACTTCTGGGCTATTTCGGTATTGTTATACCCTGCTGCAATCAGTTCCAAGACTTCCCGTTCCCGCTCCGATAGCTCTGCCAGGTCTCCATTCTCCTCAACCGGTTTCTTCCCTCGCACCGGACCGGCCTCCGCGTTGCTGATTTCATGAAAAAAGCTCGCCATCCGGGCTGCAATCGCTGGGCCAAACAACGCTTGACCTTCGGCAACTGCCCGAATCACCCCGAGCATCTCCTTCGGGTTGGCCCCCTTCAGCACATACCCGCGTGCTCCGGCACACATGGCTGCAAACACCGAGGCATCATCCTCCAGCATGGTGAGCATAATCACACCCACCTGTGGCTCGTCCTCCAGGATCTTCCGGGTGGCATCAATCCCACTGGATTCAGGCATATGGATATCCATCAACACCACCTGCGGGTGGAGCTCCCTGAATTGCTGCACCGCACTCACCCCATCGCTGGCCTCGCCCACCACGGCAATATCGGGCGTAATGGATAACAGCGCTTTAACCCCCTCGCGAAAGAGGGTATGATCGTCGACAATCAACAAGCGAATCGGTGTATCCATTTACTTCCACTCCTCCAACGGCAGCCAGGCACTGACCTGCGTACCATGCGGGCTAACGGGCGTGATGCGCAGCTGTCCACCCAATTCTTCTGCTCGCTCGCGCATCGAGCGGATGCCTACGCCAGCCCGGTATTGCTCGGGCATGCCCGCACCATCATCGCTGAACTGCACCACCAGCGTCGGCTGGGCTTCGCCATTGTGCTGCTGCTCCTTGAGGGCAAAGCGAATGGTGCAGTGTTAAGCCTGTGCATGGCGTGCCGCGTTCGTCAACCCTTCCAGGGCGATGCGGTAGGCTATATCCTGCCGGCCAATACACCTCGCTTTGCCGACCCATTCTTCTCTGAATTCATTGCTGGGTTGGGTGATGAAACAGCCCTTCATCCGTTTGATCTGGTCATATCCATTGCGCCACCTGGCGAAGAACCGGAAAAGCACCTGTACCAGAACTGGGTGCAAGGTCGTAAGGTGGATGGATTTATCCTGACCCATTTACACCTGTACGATTGGCGGGTGCAATATCTCTCCCAACAGGGTGTCCCATTCGCAGCCCTGGAAAATTCGCTGGATGGCTTCAACTTTGCGCGGGTTGAAGTCAATCGCCAGGGGGGCATGGTGGAATTGGTAACGCACTTGGTGGAGCGTGGCTTTCGACGCATTGCTTACCTAGGTGGAGCACCCGAGCTGAAGATCCAGGCAGACCAGTTCAAAGGTCATCGCCAGGGGTTAGAAATAACCGACATCCCTTATGATCCCAACCTGCTCACGGCAGGCGATCTGACCAGTTCTGGCGGTTACCTCGCCACGAAACATATGCTGTCTATTCCTGACCCACCAAACGCCATCGCTTGTATTAACGACGAAACGGCGTTTGGGGTGTTGCACGCAGCACACGAATTGGGTCTTCAAATCGGCCGAGACTTAGCGGTAGCTGGATTCGATGGGGTGCAGGCATCAAGATATACAGAACCTCCATTGACCACGCTGGATATTCCGGTTTATGACATTGCCCGCCAGTTGGTCAAGATGTTGGTCACCGATATTGTGGGACATCCGCTCCCCGATCGCCGGGTAGTACTTCAGCCAAAGCTGCTGATCCGTGAATCTACCGGCGGAAATTTATCTTGATTTCCGATCACAAAACCACATATCCAATCTCGTAGCAAGGCTTCAAGTTAATGCTGACATAGACTTGCTCGAGAGCCTGTTTTTTATGGATTGTTTAAGACATGACTGATCCTATTTATACCGATTTGTTGGATGCATTTAAGCAACCCGGATGCCCGGTTTGTCAGCTTGAACGAAGCGCTGTAGATGGTTACCTGGATAACTTATTCCAAAGTAACTTGAAGGATCTTGAAGTAAGCCAGGGCTTACGCGAAAGCCTCGGTTTATGCCGTGAACATTCCTGGCAGATGCTTGACTCAAGGTTTGGTGATGCACTGGCATTTTCCCTTATCTATCATGAAATTCTCCAAGCTGCAATCCACGGCCTACAATCTGTGGATAAGCCTCTACAGCCACCACGGCGGATACATTCTATATTAGAACGGTTCAACCACAAGCCTACAGGAAAGTTCGAAACCGCTGTTTTACCCCTCACACCTCAAAAACGCTGTCCAGCCTGTGACACGCGCTATCGTCCAGGCCGGTAAGCTTCTTGATATTGAGACTCTGGATCACCTCATCATTTGTCTGGGTCGCTTCGTCTCGCTCAAGGAACGCGGCCTGGGATTTGACAGTCGCGTTTCCGAAACGATCTCAGGTTACCGCCTGCGGTCAACCAGGTATTCCATCCAGGATAATGACGACCTGATCTATGCCTACACCCGCTCCCAAGCGCTGGCGGACTGCGTCCTGGTGGATGTCTCCACCATGGCAAAGGAAGCCGGTTTCCGCTTTCCTACTGCCATCACCGCCGACTTACATGCTCGTATCACACCTAACATGCGGGAGAATGCCCTGGGTCAGAGCTATGAAGGCAGACTGTGGGACGTTGTTCTTCTTGCATCCATTGCAGCTCGTCAAGCTGGTCTGGCTGATCGATGCAGTTTTGATGTCGGCCTATTCGAAGCTGATAAGGCACTACCTAATCTAACTCACCATTACACACTCTCCTTATGGGTGGTAGTCGGACCTGGGGACGATGGGGAACCGGTCATCACAATTGGCTTTCTCGAAGACTTTTAGGGAGGTTATCGTGGCTGTAATGCTACACCTAAACCTGCTTGACTGTGGTGGGCCTAGTTCTCATACCAGTGAGTTCCAAGATATAGCTGGATTAAGCGTTCGGATACTATGCAGCAAAAGCGGCTTCTGGTAGAAGATCGATTGGTAAACGGAACAACCTCATCCAGCCAAGCCAATTATCGATTTGGAGTAACCTGAAGGAGGAATAACCCAAACTATATAGGTATCTCACAATAAACGCTCCGGTTCTGACAGGTTATTGGTCGGAGCCGGAGCACTTCTGTAAATGCACATAACAACTCTGGACTTATTATGCGTTATTCACATGAAGAAATTTATCTTCTTCGGATTGCATCTAATGCTATATTTATGACACCTCTTAACAATAGATTTTTTCAATCCTCCAACTTTTGCATTTCATTAACTCGCGGAAGAGTATGGGTCTTTTTTCGCAGAAACCAGAAGGTCACCGCTCCAACGATAGCTCCGCCAATCACAGCGATTATGATCCATTCAAGGAATTGGCCCAGGATAATACCTTTGAACATCCTCCAATAGTAATACCAGAATGTCGCTGTTTTATCCCCGAAGATATTGAGGTGTTCAAGGTGAATTAATTTACCCAATGAAAGTAGAATGGCGTAATAGACATAATAACTGAAGATGGCACATGACCATGTCAGCATGCCTGCGAGTATTGGGTAAAGTATTTTTTCTGCATGCCTGGTTTCATAAATTACCACCGGGATGATGGGAACCAGCCAGATTCCGTAATTCATGCCTATAATGATGGGTACAACCAGGATGGATTCTCCCAAGCCGCCCCATGAAATGTGTGCCAACCAGTTCAGGTAGAACCAGTCGATTATGCCAAAAATGAGACCAATCAGGGCATAAAGATAGAAACGACGTTTGGTTTCATTCACATTGGTTCTCTTTCGTATATAGAAGTTCGAGAAACCCTTCTCCGAAATAGTACCATGGGTAGAGCTTATCCGCAACATTGCCAGCAACTGACCGCTGGGGAGCATCTCCTTGTATGTCTCCCCAGCGGAATACGATCGTTTCAGCGAAAGGATATCTTAAGGGATATACAATCCTTCCAGATCACCATGCAGAGCGACGGGTATCAGGTATGCCTCGCAACCATCCGGTTTGATGATGACGACCATCGTCTCGTCGGAATTTGCCTTCCGCAGGCTTACACCCAGCCAGCCCGAACGGCTCCATTCGATCCCCACTGCCCCTACGTTATCCAGCAGCAGGTGCATGTCGCTGCCATCGGGATGGACTAGGTACAGGCTGCTGTTATCCCTGCCGCGGTAGGCAATCCAGTTTCCATCCGGCGAGAGCTTTGGATTGAGGAATTTGGGGGTGCCGTTCTCTATCGTAAACCGCTCTTGAGCCGTATCGCTGGCGACGTCGTACGAATACACCTTCCAGGCGGCGCCTCCGGTAAAGGGTGCAGCAAAATAAAGCAGGGTGCTGTCCGGCGACCATCCGATGACTGATTCATAGCTCCAATCGGATATTTGGTGCGCCTGTGAACCGTCAGTGTTGATGATAAACACACTATTGATTGCGCCATTCCCCGAACCTACGTACGCAAACTGCGTCCCATCCGGCGACCAGCGGGGATCGAATCCGGACGCATTTTGAAGCGCCTGGTCAGTCTGTGAATCGACATCGACTAGGTGGATTCCATTATCTATAGCAGAATAAGCTACCAGGCTGCCATCCGGCGAAAGTGCGCCCCAGTTACCGGTCGAGGTCACCACCAGCTTCTGGCTGCCGTCCAGGTTGTAGAGCACGAGTCCCCATTGGTTGGTGCCCTCCAATGGTTCGTACAGCAAGGCTTTTCCGGTGGATAGGGCAGCCGGAGCCGGGCTGAGCTGGGAGAGCGAAGCTGTGTCCAGGCATACCCCTGCTTGAGGCGTGGAAGTGGCGAAAGGACCTGTTAGTGTTGTATCCGGACTCCACTCCACCTGGAAGGATTTGTCTTGACGTGCCAGGGCTTGAAAACTGAGAATGGCTTTCAAGTTCCCGTGGGGAAATTCAGGAGAACCGGAGATTCTGGCATAGCATACTTCTACGTTGAATTCTTCAGGGAATTCGTCTCCGCCTCCCCCGCCACCGCAGTTAGGAGTGTATCCAACAATATCTACACTGATCGCATTGGTGCTGGCGCCGGGATCAGCCTTGAAGTGGAAAGAATAGCCTCCTGACCATGCTTCTATCGAAACCAGGCGAATGTTGTATCCGCCCAGGTTGAAATCCTTGTTGATTTCCCAATCACCGCCGTCTTGAGGGTTCAGCCCGGCATCGAATTCGAATTCAGCCTGCTCCTTCAGCCCTACCGGGCTGATGATTTCGCCTGCATAGGTGATGGCCACTGGAGGATTAAAATTCTTGTCTAACTGGTAAAGCCACGCTTCGCTACCCGGGCTGCTGGGTGTTGACAGCTCGAAGTCATTCGAATAGGATTGGGGAACGTCCCTTCCGTCTGCTCCGACGATGGATACGTGTTTTATTACCCACCATGATCCGGCAGGCAAGGACGCATCCTGATCAGCGCGATAACTGAATTCACCCATGAGGACGAATTTATCACCGATATCTAGGACTTTGGTGATAGTTAACAGGTTTTTTTCAGGAGTGGGGGTATTTGCCGCTACTGAAGGGGTTGGAGATGGTAATATTTCGATGATCGGTAGCACAGTTAAATCAGGTGGTGCAGGCATAAAGCGCAGCGCAAGTTCCCAGTTTTCCGGAGCCTTGCCAGGCAGGGTATTAGGTATGCACGGCACGATGAAGACAGCGTCGTTTACATTGGCGGGGATGGGCGGAAAGTCGCCACCTTGGACGAGTTGTGTCCCATCAGGAAGGCGCATATATGGCTGTTGGATGCAGCCGCTCACATCTTCGCTATTGGGATAGGACGAGCCTGGCACGCCGAAGATGCGATAAGCGATGTGAGTCTTGTCCCCGGTCAGGGTTGCCGAAGTCACCGTGATAGAAATGCCATCCCGTGTGACGCTCACCGGCTCTGCCAGCACCCGGATCGGTGCGCTTTGATCCACAAGGCCAACTCCAGGGATGTAACCGAACAGCCCGCGCACCGCCGCAACAACTCGCTGCGGACCAATGATTATAATGCTGACCACGAGCATAGCTATTACGAAAGTAACTACCCAGGCAGGTCGTCTGAAGATAGGGCGGTTGAGCTTACTCTTCGATGCTGCCTGTTGCACCAGGCGTGCATGTAAGCTTTTCACAAACTCCTCGCGTGCCAGTGGGGGTGCAACTGCAGCGCGAATTTCTTCCTCGAATTGGGGAATAGGAGGCATATTAGACATGAGAGTCCTCCAACTGGACTTTTAACCGGGCCAGTAACCGGTACAGAGTTTTTTTGACTGTATCTTCTTTTTTTCGGAGCAGATGCCCGATATCAGCGAAGCCCAATTCAGCTATGTACCGCAGTCGAATCAACTCTTGTTCTTCTTCGGACAGAGTCCTGATAAGCTTTGACAGGGTAGCCATCCGCTCAGTTTTTATCACCTGCTGTATCATACTTGCATCAGCAGGGATGAATTCTGCTTCGTCAAACGAGGTTTCATTACGTCGCTTACGGAAATAATCTATCGCCTTGTTGCGAGCGATTGAGAATAACCAGCTTGCAAAATACCCATCGTGACGATATTTTGGAAATCGCTCTAGAGCCGCCAGGAAGGTTTGCGCTGTGGCATCTTCAGCTTCAGGTACGCTGCCCATACGGCTGTATAAGTATCGAAAGACAAGCTGTGCATACAGCGAATACAATTCTCCAAATACTTGTGGGTCTTGCCTGGTTGCTGCAATGATCTGCGAAACCTGCTTTTCTTCCGGATAAAGCTTTAGTTTTATTGTCATTGATCTTTCAACCATGAGGTTCCTTTTTCCCGGGTATAGTGGATTTGAGCTCTATAAGTAAATCGGATGATAACCCAAAAAGGGACAGGATTGCTAAATGATATAAGGGACAGGATTGCTAAATGATATAAGGGACAGGATTGCTAAATGATATTACGATGATAATTTAAGCACAATCAAACCGTATTTAGTTGGACAAGCTCCGGTTTTGGCAGTCAATCTGCCAGAACCGGAGTTTTCTTTTACCCCCTAAGGTGCATAAGAGACATTCAGTCCAGAAAGAGTATGAGGTGCAATTATGGCAGATAGGAGTGTAAGTCAAAACCTTCCTGAAAACCCTGACCCACAAGTGAAACAGGTTTCAAGAGATGATATAACCCCTTCCCAGGAGCAGCAAAACCTACCGGATAGGATGCCGCAGAGCCTGATCGAATGGTTGGCGCGCATCAATCGGCGTTACCTGGCGCTCAACCAGGAGAAGACCGACGACACCAGCTAATCATCACATTGGCTGCTCTTGGATTGGAGGTGAGCCATGAACCTTTCTGGATAGTTTTCTCCATTATTAACCCACATTACTACTTCGAACGAAAGGATTGACAAGATGAACAGATACAAGAAAAGAGAAGACTCTTCCCCCATTCCTGGAGAAGCCTACATTCGCTATTCATCTGAAATGCAAAGCGACTCATTCAGCCTAGATGCTCAACTCCGATAGATTAAAGAGCAGGCGGGGCGAGATGGGGCTGAGATTGTTAAGGTCTATGCTGACCCGGCCCAGTCGGCTTACCGTAAGAAGTACCGTCCTGGGATCAATGCAATGCGCGAAGCAGCTCGCCGCGGCGAGTTCAAGGTTCTTTACCCCCCAGCGCAGGGGCGAGGAACAACGCCCCGGCGATATAGGAGGTGGCGATCCAAAAGAGCGCCGTCTGCAGATGCCAGGTACGGGTGATGTTACTCAGCAGGAGCCGCGCCATGCGGCTTTTCACCGTCTGCATGGAGAGATCCTCGACCAGTTTCATGAGATGGAGAACACGCTCGGCTATATTCTGGGTGATTCCCCGGCACAGGCGCGGGTGCTCGTCCATCAGTCGCAGCATTGTTTCCCGTTCAATGACCCACAACGTGGAATCTTCCAACGCCTGGACCGTCACCAGATTCTTGTCATCCGTCAGCAGGCCGATTTCGTTAAATACATCTCCCGGTCCCAACAAACGAACGATCTGCTCCCGTCCCGCAGGCGAGGTAATGATGCCCTTCAACCAGCCTACCTGGACGATATACAAGCCCTCACAGGGATCACCATGCAAGAAAACCATTTCCCCGGTTGCATAATGGTGAGCGGCAGCAGCATGCCTGACCTGTAAGGTGCAAATATTCCGTCCATTCAGAATGCACAAAAAAATCTCATTAACCCAAAAGTAATACCTAAGAAATTCTATGGATGAGTGAAACAGCCAGGACAGGTTTCTTGATCAGGGGAACGAAAGAGAAAAGTGAAGAGATGTTTTTCAAGGACATCATTTGCACCAAATCCCCATTTGGACAGGGCTACGGATCGCCTTTCCTCGCTTCATACCGATGCATATCGGGTACAATTCGGGTACAGATATGCTAGAACAGTATGGTGATTTTGGAACAAAATAGACGTAATAGACGGTATTTTTCCCCTTTTCTCCTACCTGCTTATCTATCGCACTGAAGAGGTCGAGGGTTTGAATCCCGCCAGGTCCACTGGAATACCCCCAATAGTAGAGGATACAATTTTAATATCCCAACATATGAGGGATATGTATTATTGTATG
>Ga0315277_10013810_pt1 | contig 10057 bp, 7 predicted proteins | sample YL17G05_15_MG_FD_203695 | JGI IMG/M metagenome (GOLD analysis project Ga0315277, IMG submission 203695) | Sediment microbial communities from Yellowstone Lake, YNP, Wyoming, USA - YL17G05_15 | ecosystem: Environmental > Aquatic > Freshwater > Lake > Sediment | place: USA: Wyoming | collected...
GCCTGGTTTTACCGTATAGCGGAGACACGGGAAGACCGCAGATGATGCTCTGCTCAAACCGGATGTGGCATACCGCTCAGAATATTGAGGCAACCGGCGAGTTCGTCATTAATTACCCCTCATTTAACCTCTATCCTAAGGTGAGCGAGGCTGGCAAATTATGGCCTGAAGGGGTGAATGAGTTGGAGAAAGCAGGATTAACTGCTATCCCGGCATTAAAGGTACGGCCGCCCCGGATCGAGGAGTGCTACCAGCACATCGAGTGCCGCCTGGCTGAAGTTATCCATCCCCATGAGAACCAGTCAAGCCTGATCGGCGATATCGTGAGCATCTCAATCGACGAAGAGTTTCTCAACCTCTCCCAGATGGAGAAGATCAAAAAAGCAGATCCCCTGTTCATCTTCGGGATTGACCTCTCGACCTTTACCAGTTTCTATCTCAGGGGCGGGGAAGCAAAGCCCTTTTCGCCCAAGGAAGAATAAAGGATGATTGGATTCTCCCTTATTGATCACATTCAGGTTCGATAATTTTTCAGTTGACTGCTCTTTGGGTTGCTAATACAATTACTAACTTTTAATAAGGAGAGTTTTATGAATATTGTTGTTTGTGTAAAAATGGTTCCTGATACAACCCAGGTCAAAATTGACCCGGTAACTAATACGTTAGTAAGAGAGGGTGTTCCTTTTATTACGAATCCGTTTGATACCCACGCTGTGGAAGAGGCTTTAAGATTAAAAGATAAATATGGAGCATGCGTTATAGCTATTTCTATGGGACCTCCTACTGCAGAGAGTGTTTTGCAGAGAGCTATTGCTTTAGGGGTTGACGATGCTGTGCTTCTCAGCGACAAAGCATTCGGAGGTGCAGATACCCTTGCAACAAGCAAAGTCTTGGCTGCTGCTATTGCTAAACTGGGAGAAAAGGAACCGGTTGACCTGGTCATCTGCGGCAAACAGACTATCGATGGAGACACAGCACAAGTAGGGCCAGGAATAGCACGTCGGTTAAAATTTTCCCAGCTTACCCTCGTTGATAAGATCTTAGAAATTGATCAGCAAAAGAAAATCATTCGTGTGCGACGTAAACTGGAGGAGCAGTATGAGTCTGTAGAGTCCACACTTCCTGCCCTCATTACTGTGGTGAGAGAGATTAATGTCCCTCGCTATCCTACTGTACCTGGCAGACTCGATGCAGCAGAGAGAAGGATGCCTGTCTGGACAAATGATGTGTTGAAGTTAGATCCCAAAATGATTGGATTAACAGGTTCCCCAACTCAGGTCAGAAGAATTTTTGCACCACAGAGAGAAAAGGGTGAAATTATCCCTGGAGAAGGGAATTATAAACAACAAGCAGTAGAAACATTGATTGAAAAGCTTATACATTGGAACTTTGTTTCTCTGGAACAGCCAGATCCAACGATTTAAGGGGTACTCATGGAGGAAAAACTAAAAAAGAAAAAGAAACCACGGGGAAAAGCGAGACTCATAACCGGCAAGTGCGTTGCCTGTGGGGCCAGATGTCAGATAGCCTGTCCCACAGATGCCATTGAAATGAATGAGCAGGGCGAGCCTATTTTTAATGATGAGAAATGTATTGGCTGCCGTAAATGTGTCAAGATATGTCCGGCAGATGCACTGGAAATGGTTTTTACCCCTGAGGAGAGAAAGTTACTTACGGAGATAGAGGCCGAAGAGTTAGTGGAGGAAGCAGAGGTAGAGAAGGCTGAATCCACTGTTGAAGGCTGGCGAGGGGTATGGGTATTCGTTGAGCAAAGTGACGGGAAAGCCCATTCCGTATCCTGGGAACTTTTGGGGGTGGGAAGGACATTAGCTCAAGATTTAGGGGTAGAACTATCTGCATTTCTATTAGGCTCAAAGGTTGAGGCGCTGGCAGAAGAGGCTTTTGGATATGACGCAGATAAAGTTTATCTTATTGATAACCCTATACTATACCACTATCGTACCGCGACATATCTGCAAGGATCCATATCACTCATTCGAAAATACAAGCCTGAAATCGTTCTCATGGGGGCAACTGGCTTAGGGAGAGATCTTGCAGGGGCGGTAGCTACCGAGCTTAATACCGGTTTAACAGCTGATTGCACCGGACTCACTATTGATAAGAAGATGCGCCTTCTTGAACAGACCCGTCCTGCTTTTGGCGGCAATATTATGGCTACTATTTTAACTGAAACTGCTCGTCCCCAGATGGCTTCGGTTAGACCGCATGTTATGTCCAGGCCGGAGTTTAAACCTGGAAGAACAGGTGAATTAATAATTGAACCCTTTACGCTCCCCGAAGATGAAATTACTACCAGGGTATTGGAAGTAGTGCCTCTTGTTACTGAAGGTTCCGTAAATATTGCTGCAGCAGATGTTATCGTGAGCGGAGGACGGGGTATGCTGAGCGCGGAAAATTTTAAACTATTACAGGGTCTGACAGATCTTTTAGGAGGAGTAGTGGGGTGCTCACGCAGTGTGGTTGACGCAGGGTGGATGCCCCATGAGCGTCAGGTGGGGCAAACTGGCAAGACAGTAAAGCCTAAACTGTATATCGCCTGTGGTATCTCTGGTGCTATCCAGCACCTGGTAGGTATGCAGGATTCTGATTACATCATAGCTATCAATAAAGATAAGACTGCGCCTATCTTTGAGGTTGCCCATCTGGGCATCGTTGGGGATGTTTTTGAGATTGTCCCCGCAGTCATAGAAAAACTCCGTCAGCGGGGTACACAACATTTGTCAGGGGAATAATTGTAATCTACCAGAACATGGGGGGGGACATGCCCTGGGAAGTCTCTCATAGGGAATACAATGGGTTAAAATCCTCTGGTGGATAACAATGATAACGGAAAGGAGTTTCGTTTGACGAGAATAGAATCAGTGCTATTTGCTATTTTGTTTACCTTTGCAGCCGGTTTCTTTTTAAGAACTGTATACCGATTATTTGCTATGCTTTGTCTGGGAAGATGGGAGAACAGGTTTGATCATCTCTGGTCCCGCTTTCGAGGTATGTTACTATATGCCTTTGCCCAGCTTCGGGTAGTAAGTGAGAAGTTTGGGATCAACCATTTTTTCCTCTTCTGGGGATTTATGGTTCTCCTTCTCATTAATCTGCAATTCATCATTGCGGGTATTTTCCCCAGATTCTCTTTTGAGTTTTTAGGAACCATCCCCTATGGTGTCTTGCGCTTTATGGCTGATGTGATGTCTCTGGTAGTTCTGGTATCAGTAGTGGTTGCAGTGATTCGAAGGGCTTTTTTCCGCCCTCCGCACATTGAAGCAACCTTTGAGGCCTTTTTCATTCTCACCTTGGTAGCATTCCTCATGATAGCCTACTTTGGCTTACATGCCTGCGAGATACAATTAGGTGAAGAGCAGATGACAAACTGGATCCCTATTTCCTATGGTCTCTCAAATCTTTTTAACGATGCCGGTATTGCTACGACACATGTACTATCCCACTCCTTTTGGTGGATCCATGCTGTTATTCTCCTCTTTTTTTTAAACTACATACCATACAGCAAGCATCTCCATATTTTGACTGCCATTCCTAACTGTTTTTTTAAGAGTTTTTCTTTTGTAAACACTCTGCCACGGATGACTTTTAAAAAGGGGCTTACCTTTGGTATTTCAAAGGTTGTACAATTTTCCTGGAAGGATCTGTTAGACTTTTTTTCCTGCACCGAGTGCGGGAGATGTCAAGCTGCCTGTCCTGCTACCAATACAGGCAAGGTGTTAAATCCCAAACTGGTTATTCATCAGGGAAAGTTGAACCTTTTAGACAATGGTAAGGCAATCTTATCGTCTCGTCCGGCTGATACCCTGGCATCTGCCCCTGAGGATGCTTCTATGGCTCTTCCTCTCATTAATCAGAGAGAAGAGAGTGTCTCTATGGATGCCATCTGGGCGTGCACAACCTGTGGTGCCTGTATGGAGAAATGCCCGGTATTCATCGAACATGTACCAAAGCTGCTCTGGATGAGACGCCATTTAGTGATGGAAAAGGCCTCCTTTCCTGAGGAGCTGATCAGCTTTTTTGAGAATTCAGAGCAGCGTTTTAATCCCTGGGGTATTGCTCCATCCGAGCGTGCAAAGTGGGCTCAGGGACTTGATGTTAAAATACTATCTGATGGTGCAGAAGTAGAATACCTCTTCTATGTAGGATGTGCCGGGGCTTTTGATTCAAGGAATCGTCATGTTGCTGTTGCCGTGACCAGGATCCTCAATGCTGCAAATCTCTCCTGGGGCATTCTGGGAACTGAAGAAAAGTGCTGTGGGGATTCTCACAGGAGATTGGGCAATGAGTATGTTTTTGATCAATTGACCCGTGACAATATCGAGCTCTTCAAGAAATACATGATCAAAAAGATCATCACCTATTGTCCACACTGTTTCAATACGCTCAAGAATGATTATAAACAATTTGGTGCTGATCTTGAAGTAATCCATCATTCTCAATTGATCTATGACCTGTTACAGAGAGGAAAAATTCCATTGAAGGCAAAGACAGATGGAAAAACAGTCATTCATGACTCATGTTATTTGGGCAGGTATAATGAGATCTATAGGGAACCACGAGAAATACTTACATTTGCATCCGGAGGAATACCCCCCCTTGAAATGCAAAGACGAAGGAATAAAAGCTTTTGTTGTGGTGCAGGGGGTGGCAGAATGTGGATGGAGGAGAGTGTTGGTAAAAGAATTTACCTGGAACGAACCCAGGAAGCACTCAGGACAAATCCCTCAACTATCGCTGTTGCGTGCCCCTATTGCATGACTATGTTTGAGGATGGTGTCAAAGATGAGAAAGTGCAGGAAAGTGTAAAGGTAAAAGATATAGCAGAGATTGTGGTTGAATTGATTGAATGATTTAAAAAAAATTTCACTGGGGAAAAATAACGGAAATAGAACCCCAGTTTTTTATGTTATAAAAATATGATAGACTAAAAAGATGCCACGAGTATTATAAAGTATGGCCAGTAAACCAATTTTGATTGTTGATGATGAGCCAATTGTACGGGAGTCTATTAGGGATTGGCTCAGGGACGCTGGCTACCAGGTAGCAACGGCTGAGACTGGCGAAGAAGCCCTGGAGATGATAGAGAGAGAGGACTTTGGCGTGGTGGTTATGGATGTGAGGTTGCCCGGGAAAACTGGGATGAAGGTGTTGACAGAGGCGAAGGCGCTGAGGCCAGGCATCAAATCTATTATCATAACTGCCTACCCCTCAGCAGAGTTTGAAACAGAAGCAAGGAAATTGGGTGTCATTGACTATCTAATCAAGCCCATTGAACCGGATGACCTGGAAAGGCTCATCCGGGAAACCCTTCTCAAATACGAAAGCGGAGAATAAGGAGGCTATAGAGATGCAAGGGAATTCAGTGCTGATTGTGGACGATGAGCCAATTGTACGGGAGTCTATTAGGGATTGGCTCAGGGACGCTGGCTACCAGGTAGCAACGGCCGAGACTGGCGAAGAAGCCCTGGAGATGATAGAGAAACAGGACTTCAGTGTTATGGTTTTGGACATAAGGATGCCCGGGAAAACCGGGATAACTGTGTTGAAGGAGGTAAAGGCACAGCGGCCATGGATCAAGTCCATCATCGTAACAGCTTATCCCTCTGAAGAGACAACCGCCGAGGCAAGGACACTCGGCGCGATTGATTATCTAATCAAGCCCATTGAACCGGATGACCTGGAAAGGCTCATCCGAGAAACCCTTGACTCAGTGGGCAGAGAGCCAACGGTTATCACCGAATGGGAAATACGGCCTAAACCCCTGGTTGCAGAATTACTTGAGGTAAAGAAATCATTCATTATTAACAGAGGGAACCTCAAATCCCTGGTAGAAAACCTGGCTGAAGAGATGGAGGTAGTTGGGGTCAAGTCCAAGCACGGCAGGTATGTTTACGATAGAATAGCTAACTTTGAAGAGTTATGCCTCGACTATGACGTTACGGTGTTACCGCCTACCAAATATTTCCTGCCAGCCAGGGAAACTATGCTCAAGTTCAAGGTTGGAGATTGGTCAAAGATCGAGCCAACAATCGAAACCCTCCCCAGGGCTATCATTGGCGTACACCCTTACGATATTAAGGCCATTGAGCTACTGGACGAGGTGTTCTTAGTTGCCAATCCCGATCCTAATTATCTTGCCCGGCGGCAGAATACTATCATCATTGGGGTCGATTGCCTTAATCCGTCTCCTAAGTCGTTCGCACCCAGTATGGGTACTCGCCTGACTGAAACCGGTTTTGACCTATTATTAACGGACATCGGTGCTGACTATATGGTGACCGTAGGCTCAGAAAAGGGAGCGGAGCTCTTAGCGAACTACACTCAGGTAAGAGAACCAACTGGCAACGAGATAGTCAAGCAGAAAGAGGTGAGAGATGGGGCATTGGTTGAATATAAGCTTTCACTTGATGTACCCAAGGAAAGGTTTCTAAAACTGCTTGAAGAGAGCTATGATGATCCGTACTGGGAATCCAGGAGCAAAACCTGCCTCAGCTGCGGCTCCTGCGTCATGGTGTGTCCCACCTGTTTCTGCTTTGATGTCCGCGACGAGATGGCACTAAACCTGATAGAGGGGGAACGCCTCCGTCAGTGGGATGGCTGCATGCTGGTTGATTTCGCCAAGGTAGCCACCGGTGAAAATTTCCGGCACGATAAGGCCAGCCGGTTCCGGCATCGAATCTTCCGCAAAGGGAAATATATTCTTGAGAGGTACGGCATGGTTGGCTGCGTCGGCTGTGGCCGGTGTGCCACTGCCTGCCTGGCTGAGATCGCCAGCCCATTGGAGGCTTTTAATGCTCTCGCAGAGTCAGCCAAGGTTAAACAAGCCGCCATACGCATAATCAGGGAAGCAAGGGCGGAGACCGACCTCTATGCACCTCGTCTCGCTGAACTGGTGAATGTGACAGAGTTAACACCGAGGGAGAAGGTCTTCGAGTTTAGACTCAGTGATGGCAAAGCGCTGGGGCAGCAGCCAGGGCAATTTGTCGAGATCTCAGTCATGGGCATTGGGGAGGCACCCATCTCTATCTCATCATCGCCAACCAAGGGCAATACTTTCCAGTTGGCAATAAGGAATGTGGGCGATGTGACCAACGCCTTGCACAATCTAAAAAAGGGAGCCACTGTGGGCATTCGCGGTCCATTTGGCAACGGCTTTCCCATACAGGCTCTCGAAGGCAAGGATATTTTACTCGTAGCTGGGGGCATCGGTCTCTTCCCGTTGCGGTCGCTTATACAGTATATCCTTGACCGCAGAAGTTCCTTCGGTAAAGTGATTCTACTCTTCGGCGCTCGGTCGCCGAATGAGCGGCTGTTCCTGGATGAACTTGCTGCTTGGAGTAAGAACCCAGAGATTGAATTTCACGAAACAGTAGATAAAGGAGATGAAAATTGGAAGGGGAATGTGGGAGTTATTACCACCCTGATCCCCAAGGTCAATATTAACCCCAGAAAGACCATGGCAGTAGTGGTGGGTCCACCTATCATGTACCGGTTTGTCATCGTTGAACTCAAGAAAAAGGACCTTCCCGATGAGAACATAATTATGTCGCTGGAACGAAGGATGAAGTGCGGCGTGGGTAAGTGCGGGCATTGCCAGATTAACGGCGTCTACGTATGCCAGGAAGGACCGGTATTTACCCTCGCCCAATTGAGAAATCTAAGGGAGGCAGTATAATGAAACCTAAAGTGGCGTTCTTTGATTTTACCAGTTGCGAAGGGTGTCAACTGGATGCACTTAATCTTGATGGAGGTGAACTTCTAGACCTGCTTAATGCAGTGGATATTGTCAACTTCAGGGAGGTCAAGACAGAGAGGGCAGATAACTATGACATCGCCTTTATTGAGGGGAGTATCTCGAGAGAATCAGAGATACCCCGGATTCAAAAGATACGCGACCAAGCCAAGGTTGTTGTCGCCCTGGGCGCCTGCGCCTGTATCGGGGGAGTCAACTGTCTGAAGAATTACCTCCCTATGGATGAGGCACTGCGGATAGTCTACGGGAAGGATGCCAAGTACTATAATACCATTCCGGCTCGCCCTATACAGGCGGTGATACCGGTGGACTATTACGTGAGGGGCTGTCCCCCAGTTACTGCCGAGCTTGTTAAGGTAATCAAGGCGCTCCTTCTGGGTAAGAAACCTGATATTCCCAATTACCCGGTCTGCGTGGAATGCAAGATGGCAGATAATGTCTGCGTGTTCGAAAGAAACATGACCTGCCTCGGCCCGGTAACTAGGGCGGGCTGTAGCGCAATATGTGTCAATAGCGGGCGATTCTGCTGGGGTTGCCGTGGCCTGGTCGACGACCCCAACATTGACTCGGAGAAGGATATCCTTAAGAAATACGGCCTGACAGTAGAACAGATGATAGAAAGGTTCAAGATTTACGATACATATGCGGAGGTAGCTAAATGACACAGGTTAATATCAATGTTAATCAGGTAACCCGGCTGGAGGGGCACTGCAACATTGTGCTTAATGCCACGGACGGCAAAATCGAGAAACTGCTGTGGGAGGTTACCGAGTCACCCCGGTTGTTTGAGGCCATGCTGCGGGGCAGATATTACGAAGATGTTTCTCATATTGTCTCCCGCATCTGCGGTATTTGCTCGATTGCTCATACCACTGTATCGTTACAGGCCACTGAAGCTGCTTTTGGCATTCAGCCATCAGAGCAGACACTACTTTTGCGCAAACTGTTGTACGATGCCGAATTGCTGGAGAGTCATGTGTTGCATGTCCTTTTCCTTGCCGTCCCAGACTTCCTGGGGGTAGGTAGTGTCTTCCCCTTAGTGGAAACACATAAGGATGTAGTTCTGATGGCACTGCGCTTGAAGAAGCTGGCCTATAATCTTGCCGAACTATTGGCAGGCAGGAAGACCCATCCACTGTCTTGTGTGGTGGGAGGCTTTGCCAAATTACCCGACCTCAGTGAACTTAAAGCCATCAGGGAGAGACTTGAGGATGCTATGGTTGACCTCAATACCACAGTTGAGCTGGTAAAGACCTTAAAAATCCCTGATTTTGTTCGGGAGACCGAATATATTGCCCTCAAAGACCCTAAAGAGTATGCCTTTATCAGTGGCCAGATAGCATCAACAGATGCTGGCATTACACCGGTGAGTGATTACCTCAAGGTAACTAACGAGTTCTGTGTTCCCCATTCCACCGCCAAGTACACCAAGAACAAGCGGGATTCTTACATGGTGGGGTCCTTAGCTCGCTTTAATCTCAATCATGACCAGCTCCTACCCCAGGCCAAGAAAGTGGCTAAGGAACTCAACCTGATTGCTCCCTGCCACAACCCGTTTATGATCACCGTGGCCCAACTCGTTGAAGCCGTCAACACCGTAGAAGATAGCGTCAATACTATTGACCAGATACTGGCCAGGGGACTGAAAGAGGAAAGTAACAAAGTGAAGGTGCGAGCAGGGAGGGGTATCGGGGTAGTGGAAGCACCTCGGGGCATCCTGTTCCATGATTATACCTATGATGAGAAGGGAATAATTACCCAGGCTAACTGCATTATTCCTACCAATCAGAACCATAACAACATCCAAAAGGATATGGAAGCTCTGGTGCCTCTGATACTTAATCGCCCTCAGGATGACATTAGGCATAGTCTGGAGATGCTCGTCAGGGCCTATGACCCCTGTGTTTCTTGCTCCACACATATGATAGAGGTATCGTTTAAATAAATGGCTCAGGGAACATTGCTTGGCAATGCCTTGAATAGGTGTTAAAGCAAAATAATAGGCGCTGTGGGGCTGTTGAAAAACCCTCCTTTAAATTCTTAAAGGTACGAGCTGCACTATCCTGAGATTCAAAAATTCCTGAATAGTTGACACAATGCAATAAATAAGTCTCGATACCTGTCTGAAATGCCAAGAAGAAGGATATGAAATGGTACCACACCGTGCCAACCGTTTCAAATTGATCACCGCTGCTATCAAGTATACCTGAATGGCTACATTAACCAATCCCCGTCGTATTGCCCGTCGCAACCCATGTTGCGTTTTCCCTTCTCCATGGACAC
>Ga0315277_10013812_pt1 | contig 10056 bp, 6 predicted proteins | sample YL17G05_15_MG_FD_203695 | JGI IMG/M metagenome (GOLD analysis project Ga0315277, IMG submission 203695) | Sediment microbial communities from Yellowstone Lake, YNP, Wyoming, USA - YL17G05_15 | ecosystem: Environmental > Aquatic > Freshwater > Lake > Sediment | place: USA: Wyoming | collected...
AACCTACGCCAATGGCTGATGGCCAGAAATATACTCCAAATAGATCCACTTTCGATAATTGCAGATCATTTCGATGCCAAAATTGAAGTGCCATGCCCCCTATCAGGAAGGCAATAATTCCAGCGTGGATTAATTTATGCCCTAAGACCTCATCAAAATAATAAATGGCTGTCTGAAGCTCATCTGGGGGTGGAACGTGATTTCCTGCGATTCCATTAAGACCATTGGCTACGGCATGCATAATAACTCCTACAATGAAAGTAATGCATGCCCCATAAAGCAGTACCTTAATGCTATTTTTCTTGATTTCGGAGGGTTTAGCCTCATTTGGGGTTGGTTGGATGATAAGCGATTTGTAAATAAGATAAAACATGATCATGGCAAACGGCGAAGTTATTATAATGTCCAGCATGGTGCCTAAGGAAATTTCAAACCATGCAATCTCCGTTGTCTCTAACACACACGGAATCGCAATTGTGATGTTTCCTATTGGAAGTTCTAAGATGGCTGCATAGCCGGCAAAGAATATGATTAAATACACCATTGATTTAATGAGTTTCATTTCTACACCGCTGAAATGGATTTCTTATTAAAAGCATAAAATCTTATTTTATTTGTGTTTTTTTATCAATATAAGTGACTTTTGTTATGATACAGGTAGCAATTTCACACGGGATCAATGCAATAGAAAATGTCGAGACCTGTATTAGTAAGTTAGGTGAGATTAATCAAATTCTTCGGAAAGATTTTACAGTCTTCATTAAGCCTGACCTAAATTTACCCCTAGGACCGCCCGTAACAATCCACCCGCAGGTTCTTGGCTCTATTGTGAAGTTATGTCAAGAAAAGGGCGCCAAAGCGATTTATATCGGATTCAATCCTTTCGATGGTATCTCCTCGAGGCAGCTACTCAAATTAATGGGGCTCGATTATTACCTTGAACACCTCGGAGCAACTATTTTAACGCTTGAAACCGAACCCTATTCTTCAATTGAAGTAGAAACTCCCCTCTTCTTTAAGAATCTATCCGTTCCCGATAAACTTCTCCATAGCGATGTATTCATCTCCGTTGTCGCGCCACGCACCGATGTATTCGGTGAATTCTCGTTAGGTCTGAAAAACTATTTCGATTTATTGGTGGATTCCCAAAAACAGCAATTACTCCAAAGTGGATCTCTAACCGGGCTCCTCGATTTTTATAAAAAATTTCCACCCCACTTAACGATTTGGGATGCAATGACGATAGGCGAAGGGCAGGGACCCTTCAATCTAAGAGCGGTCCCCTATAATTTGGTGCTCGCTTCAAATAATTTGCTAGCCGGCGATAATATCGTGACGCGATTGATGGGCGCTGACCCGTTCCAGGTTGAAATGTTGAAAACCGCAATGGCAAACCATTTAGGACCTGCTGATCCAAAGGACATTCTCGTGATAGGAGAAAATGTGCTGGATCATTGTAAAAAAATAGAAATAGCAACCAGATCCTCTACAAACATTTCTAAATGGATTGAAATAAATGAGGGAACACCCTGCATCGGGTGTCAAATTTGTTTAAGATATTTTCTCGACTTTCTGTTACGATTTATTGAAAAGGATCTCAAAGAATTTGGAGGTTTTTCTGTTTTTCTTGGAAAATTTCACAATAATTTAACTCATACCATAAAAACGGCGGGAATTCTGTTCGGAAATTGTGCCATTTCCTCTAATTTACACATAACCTTTGCCAATACCGGTCTGAAGCAAAATTCAATATTTAAATTTCCCGGATGTCCTCCCCTGAACTTACGTTCTATTGAACAATTCTGTCTAGAGTTCAAAGAAAATCTCCCCTCCCTTGAAATCGTAGAAGAATTTATTCGAAAATGGACCATTGGACGCGCCTATAAGAATGCCTCTGTAGGCCCAATTAACAATTCTGTTACTTAACATGGAGCTTTTGGAATGACCGAAGAAAAATCAGTTTTGGAATGGATGGATAAAGAGTTCTTGAGACAGTGGAAGGCCTTTATCGCAATAAGTAAAGATTTTAATGCAAAAAGGCAGATTCAATACAATAATAGAAAAATAATATTTCCATTCCTTCCCACTGAGGCAGATGGATATACGTTGCGGACTTTTATTGCTTTTTTTATTAAATTCTTATTTAAGGTAGACCCAAATAGCTTTATCCTCATTTTAAATGAGAGCGGTGACGCAATAATTTGGGCGGCATTCCAAAAAGTGGAATCCTATTCGATCACGGAACTTATCGAGTTGATTGATCATCTGCCGGAGCTATCGCCTGTATTATCTGTTGAAAATAATCAAGCTCGCTTAAATTTTTTACACGAATTTTTAAAAAAGCAAGGAATCTCTTCAGAACTTGGGTTCTATCTCCAATTAAACATAAAAGCTGTATCCGAGTTCAAAAACATTTACGAAGCACATAATGATCTCTTGGAATTCTATTCTAAAATTTGGGATTGGCTCTCTACTCATTTTAAGAACCAAACTATTCAATTTTATCCAGAGCCCCTATTCTTCGAATTTTTAAGGAAACTTACGAAAAATATTACTTTAAACGCACTAGAGTTCAAACAAATCTTTGGAAATTTACTCCCCGCTCAAAATTTAATGATTAATTTTCTAGACAAAGACCTCGCTTCAAGTCTTGCACTGATCACCCAACCAAATCAACTGCAGATTCAATTTCTGGATTATGACCTCCTGCAGAGTTCCATCACAAAATTTGAAGAAACGCGTGAGAAACGGCTGGAATACTTCAATAAACTCCTTAAAAATAAGGTAACTCTTCTGATAGATCACCAGAAGGTCAAACCTAATGCTTCCATCACATATAGCGAAGCATTTTGGAAGATAGTTGAAAATATTATGGTTCAATACAGCTTTGAAAATACCATCGATCGAAATTTTGAACTTGCCAAGGAAGTCGAAGAAAAGTGGACAATCGAACGTGAAATTGTCTTACTGCGACGCTGGGGAAAATCATTTATGGGATTTCAGTTCCAGAAATTGATTCCCACTCAATTTAGCTCCATTATCACCGTTATTCTAAGATTTTCAAACGAAGGTCAGACTCAGACAGTTTGGTTTATTGTTAATGACGCGCTAGAACTCATCTGTATTTTAGAAGTTGATTATAAGCGAGGATTATTCCGACGAATGTATATGATTTCAGACCGGAACCTATTTGAATTATTCAATTCTGAGCCAGACAAGGAATTAGGGGTAAAAAAGGCTCACTTTTATTTTGCCTCGCAGGGAAAATGGGTCCATCAAATAATCGTCATAACCGCTCAGGATCTGAACCAGTTAGTTACGGTCTTGCCGCTTCTTACCACTATCAAGGGATCGCTCAAATATCTCAACATGATTGAGAATATTATCAATTATCGGATGTTTTTCTACCCGCCCAATTTCTTCGCCGACTTAATCGGCAGAAAAGGTGCCACCTACTTCTTTAAAAACATTATTTTCCCGATGCTTTTAGAAAAAACGGGTTAATGGATCAATTCTTGAATTGAATCCAACGGAACTCGGTGCAACTCCAATCCGAGCGCTCGGGGCTCGATTCCTAAACTTAACCCAATTAATTGCGGCAAAAAGAGCATCGGGAGCTCTATCGATTCCTTGATTAATTCTTCGACCTTTAGCTGGAACAGATCAAATTGAATTCCACAAAAGGGACAGGTCGTTACGATGCAATGAGCTCCTGCCTTTTTGGCACTAAGGAGTTTCTGCTTGGTAAGCTCCAACGCCACCTTTTCATTTACCGCAAGGACGGGCGCCCCACAGCACTTCAACTTCTCCTGATAATCAATGCTTTTTGCGCCTGTTAGCTCAACCAATTCATCAATTTTACGGGGCATCTCAGGATTATCAAACTCGACAATTTTGGAAGGCCGAAGCAGGTGACAGCCATAGTGCACCGCTACCTTTAGCCCATTTAGCTTCTTGGTCATCTTTTCCAGCAATTTTGATTTGGCATAGTCGCTACACAATACCTCCGTGAATTGTTTGACTTCTCTCACTCCTGTAACTTTCAAGCCTAATTTTTCTAGGGTCCCATTGACTTCGTTTCTGAGGTTTTCATCAGTTCTGAGGATATGATTCGCATCTTTTAAGGTGCCATAGCAGCCATTACACAAGGTGACTACATCTAACCCCATTCGTTCTACCAGTGCCAAGTTTCTTGCAGCAATTGTAAGCCATGATTTGAAGTCCAAAGACCGGATAGAAACAGGGGGACAGCAGGTGGCGCCTTCAATTGGTACTAACTCGATATCCAAGATCTTCGCCACTTGGCGTGTCGCCGCATCATAGCTGTTTGCTCTCACTGGAATCGTGCAGCCTAAAAAATATGCTAATTTCATTTCTCTTCCTCTTGTGTTTGATCTCTCTTCTCTATCAGTTTATCTAATCCCGTTCGATGAAGGATTTCCTGGATTGCCTGAGAATCTGCCTTAGGAACCGCCGGCAAGCCAAGATCTTGGCGTTCCTCTTCTTGAAATTCTGTCAATTCTGCAGTCGCGCCCAACCTGAGAAGATTTTCAGCCAGTTGTTTTAATCCTTTGGGAATGATATGCTGCTGCGCAGCGATGTTCTTCAAAGCAAAGAAGACATTCGAAATTTCTACGCCCTGTGGGCAGCGTTCATTGCACAGATAACAGCTTGCGCACAACCAGATAGTACTACTTTCCAAGACTTCCTGTTTTAACCCTAATAAAACCATGCGAATTAACTGGTGCGGCATAAGGCCCATTGCATTTAGAACTGGGCAGCCGGCGGAACAAGTGCCGCATTGATAACAGGACAAAATGGTTCGGCCTTCGTAGGTTTTAGCTACCTCGTTTTTGAATTGTGAATCCAAATCTGCAGTTCTAATCGGCTTTTTGAATTCTATTTCCCTATCTGACATAAATCAACCTTCCCCCAAAAGTGTTTTCATAATTTGAGGAAAATTCCAAAATTCTCGGAAAGTTAGAGCGCTGCTTGGACAGCGTTCCTCACATTTTTTACACGCAATACAATTTAACGGATTATACTTAATCTTTCCAAAACCCAAAGTGTTCTTGGGTAATTTAATGGACTTAACTGGCTTTTTAACGGCTAGTTTCTTAATTAATTCAATTAATTTCTTCCTATTTTCGGGTAAATTCTTGATGTCTTCTTCAGACATCTCGAAAGTAGCGGGCAAATCCCATTCATTTATTAAACTCATGGCAGTTTCGGGACAGATATCCTGGCAACTGGCACAAGCAAAACATTTATTTATATTCCATTCAATATCGCCAAATCCAACTAAATATTTTGGGTCTATCAGATTTGCGTATTTCTCATCAGTTTGGGGAAGAGAAATCATCGCTAATTTTGTTAAATCCAATTGGGATTTAGTACTCGGTAATTTTTCTTCTAGTTGGAGGCATTTAGTTAGCAGCGAATTCGTTTGTTCCAATTGAAGTTTAATTTCTGTTTGAATTTTGGGATCTAGTTGAATTTCTCCCAGTTTAGTGAAGCTTTCAGTTAAATTCCGTAATTGAGTTGAAATCTGTGGTATTCGCCCCAATTTGACTTCCGTTTCCTTAGAGAGAAGGCTGAAAGACTGAACTACCTGCACCAAGGAACCTACTAGATCCTGAAAATTCCTCTCGAAAAGCGTGAAAACCCGCGGTATATCGTACAGAAAATAATCCTCTTTCATTCCTTCTGGGACAATCGTCTTATCTTTAACTAGTTTTAAAATGTGTTGAACCACTTTCTTTTCAGGGAGCCTGCTCAGTCGAGATAAATCTCGGATATCTAACGGACCTTTCTTTTTCAAAAGAGAAAGTAATAACCCTCGCTCAAAATCAACGCTTATGGCACTCAAAATAAAATCATCCAGTTGCTCCTGCTTCTTCTCATTCTTTGATTGGTCTGTTAGATACGGTTCTTTCTCGTGGACCATTTTAACCCGAAACATGTTATATAATTCAATAAGCGCGTTGATCCTATCAGTTTCCTTGTCTTTCTGCAGGTGGTCTGTGGGTTGGATACACTTAGTGAGATTATCGAAGGATCGACTCAAATCCCGGACTGTGTCATCGTAAATTTTATCGGCTTGAGGGCCAATTTGCAGAATTTTCTGTTGGGCTTCATTCGAGAATAAGAAAATAGCATTTAAGAGGGATTTTGAAAGTACTGAAGCCTGCCCAGAGAATTTTTTAAGAGTTTGTATCTCTTTAGAAATGAATCGGTAAAGGTTCGGATATTCAGTGATAATATCATAATAATTTATGTGATCTACTGTATTAATGGTAATTTCTTTTCGGTCTAAGAGGGATATGCAGTTCGCCAATAAATCTTCTGATTTAATTTTCGTTTTTTCTCCAATTTCTTCAAGAGTAAGAGTGCCAAATGTTTTTAAGGTCCAAATTATTGCGGCTCGAATTAATTCAGCTTTTACTGTTGTTTTAAGTAAATTCAAAAATTTTTGTGGCGGCAGTTTCCCCAATTTAAAATTGCGAGATATTAACGCAAAGGAAAAAGCGGCTTTCTTGTACTTGAGTCTGTTATTCAATTCTTTGATATTAGTGGTTATTTGTTCGAAATTATCCTTAGTTTGATTCAAGTTAGAAATGTAATCAATAATCTCTCTTGCTTCACTAAGGTAAATCTCAAAATTGATCTCTTTCTCGGGTTTTTCATCAAGTAAAAACTTGTCTAACTTCTTATTAACCTTGTTTAAATTGAGAAATAAATATTGTAAGGCCTGTTCAATGTCTTGATCAAGCTTTTTCCCTTTTGTTATCGGCTTTTCTCCTTCCAGAACTTGAATCCGCTTATTTATCAATTCCAGGAGTTTTGTTTGTTTATTTCGTAAATCCACATCCTGGAATTCCAAATTTTTAATCTCTTGGGATGCAGACTCAAGGAGCGTCTTGCTTTCTATTTTCTCTATGTTTAATACATCTTTAAAATAATACTGGGTATAATCCATAAAATCCTGTAGGAATTTAGCAAGTGATGTGAGAAAAGGCGTATAATTTAACTTAATTCCGTCAATTTCCTTGTTAATTTCCTCTTCTGAAAGAGTTACCCGTTTTTCTACTCCCGATAATTTTAATAACATTTCGTAGAGCAGGTTTCTCTTCATTGGAACACTTTTTTGCACTGACATTTCTCACCTTATTTGCCAAATTCCTTTAACATTTCCAGCCTACTGGGCGAGTGGCCTATTTTTTCATAGCTTACTAAAGATTCTTCAATCGCATCTAAAAATTTATTAGAATCAGCAGAAAACAATCCGAAAATCTTAATTCGGTCGGAACCCCACCCGATTGAATTCAATAATTCATTTCCTATCTCAACCATCAATTTCGCTTTAAGATTACCCTCCAAATAATGGCATTTTGCTTCTTCACACCCGAAAAGCAAAATTAAATCTGCGCCATATTCAAATGCCGTAAGAAGGTCTAAAATAGAGAGCCTCCCTAAGCATGGTAGACGGATGAAGCGCGTATTTTCCGAATATGTTTTTCTTAACATTCCCGCGAAATCAATAGTGGCGTAAGCACACTCTTCACAGACAAACCCTAAAATGATAGGATCTTCACTCTCAGGCGCATCCGAAAGTATCTCCTTAATCTGGGCAAATAATTGATCTCTTTGAAGTGATTCTAACTGGACTGCATTTGTTGGACATAGACTGACGCAGGTTCCGCATCCTTTACATTGATTTTCATCGATAATTGCGATTTTCTTCCCATTTTTATCAATTATTAGCGGAATCTTAAAGGGACAAAGGCGAACGCACAGTTCACATCCATTGCATAGCTCTGCATTCACGATCGAAATAGGTTTATCTTTAATAAAGGTCTCTGTTGGATATTCTTTAGCAATGGACATAGCGACTGAATGAGCATCAGCGATACATTCTGAGACTAATTTGGGCCCGGTAACTGTGCCACAGATGTACATTCCAACTTTATTTGTTTCCGTTAATTTCAATTTTGGATAATATTCTTGGATGAAGCCATCCTCTCTCATTTTTAAATTGGTAATTCGAGGGATCTCAGGAGCGAGTTTGCTGGGAAGCATTGCCGTAGAAAGGACTATAATATCACTTTCAAAATTAATCTGACGAGCTAAAATTGTGTCTATCAGTTCTGTAGTGAATTTATCTGGTTGAATTTCAATATTTCCTATTTTTCCCCTTGTGAAATTGATCCCCATTTGGCGTGCTTTTCGATAAATTTCCTCATCCAAAAAAGGAGTTCGAATATCAATATAGCTTATGCAAATTTCGCAATTTGGAATTTGTTCCTTAATTTTAATTGCGTGTTGAATCGCCGTTGTGCAGCAATACTTGCTACAATACTCAGCTTGTCGTACGTCCCTCGATCCAACACATTGAATCATGAGTATCTTTTGTGCGACTTCTCCGTTGCTAGGACGGATAACTCGCCCCTGAGTAGGACCGACAGGATCTAGCATTCTCGCAATTTGTAATTGAGTAAGGATATCTGAAGTTTTTCCCAGTTGATAAATACTATTCTCCCCGGGACGATATAATTCAAATCCCGTTGAAAAGATAACAAACGATGTTTTAACGGTCTCCTCAATTTCGCCAAGCCCTAAATTGATTGCGCCTTCGGGACATTCTTGTTCACAGAGATTACAATTTGAGATACAATTCTCTCGTCTTATAACGAACTGGTCGCCAAAAGGCGGTCCGAGCGATTGATCAATCGCTTTTATGGTAACCAATCCCTCATTAATGGGGTCCTTCAAAATTACCGGGCAAATTTCAACACATTTTTTGCAATTGTTACATTTATTATTAATATAAGGAGGCGACCGTTTAAGATGAATACTGAAATTGCCAACGCCTCCTTCAATCCATTTAACTTCTGTGTTTAATTTAAATTCAACAGGTTTTCCGGCTAAACTTTGTAAAATATCGTGAATGATTTCTTTCCCACTTTTTTCAAATGAGGAAATATTCTCTAATTGGATCAGATGCCCTCCGAGCCAAGGGTTTTTTTCAATAACTAGCACTTCGAAGCCTAACATAGATAGATCTGACGCGATGCTCAGTCCCGAAACTCCTCCTCCTATCACCGTCGCATGCTTTCGGATCTTTATTTCCCTCTTTGAAAATTTGATTGCCATTTTTATTTTAGCAATTGCAGCCCTTATGAGCATAATAGCTTTTTTGGTTGCCTTCTCCTTGTTTTTATGAACCCAGCTAATATGTTCCCTTATATTGACAATCTCAAAATTCGGATCGAGGTTTCTGGTTTTCAACTTATTTCTAATGGTCATCTCTATTATCTGGGGTGTGCAAGCGGCTATTATAAACCAATCAAAGGTATTGGTTTCATATAAATTCATAATTTCATCCAATCTTGTATCAAAGCAGAGATCCTCATAGTAAAATATCGGGATATTATTCTCATGCGTCTTAAAGTAATCCTGAATTTCAGCAAAGTTTAATGGAGCATCAAGAGTATTCCCACAATTGCAGAGGAAAATAGCAATCTTCAACTTATTGTCACTCATTTGCTGATTTCTCCTCCGCAAATACTTTTAAAACATTAAAAGCCGCCGATTTGGCTTGTGTAACTGAAGATGGAAAGTCCATTGGGGCTATTGCAGTCCCACAAATGAATAAGCCTTTTACATCAGTTAAAGATTTATCTCCCAATCTTGTATTTATGAACCCCAAATCACTGATTTTGAACCCTGTTTTCCGGATTAATTCAGAATTTGCCTCATTTGGAATTAATGCCGGAGTTAATACCACTAAATCAGCCTTAAACTCAAATGAACGCTGAAGCAAAGTATCTATTCCAATAACTTTTAAATCTCCTTCTGAATTCAGCTGGATTTCCGCGACTCGCCCCCGTAGAAAATCCACGCCCAGCTCTCGGCAGCTTCGATAGTACTTTTCAAGCATACCGAAAGTTCGGACATCCATATAAATTATACAAACGTTGATGTTTGGATCCCGTTCTTCTTTAATAATCCGGGCGTGTTTGCACGCATAGGAGCAGCAGATGCTTGAACAATACT
>Ga0315277_10013813_pt1 | contig 10056 bp, 2 predicted proteins | sample YL17G05_15_MG_FD_203695 | JGI IMG/M metagenome (GOLD analysis project Ga0315277, IMG submission 203695) | Sediment microbial communities from Yellowstone Lake, YNP, Wyoming, USA - YL17G05_15 | ecosystem: Environmental > Aquatic > Freshwater > Lake > Sediment | place: USA: Wyoming | collected...
CCCTGACCCGCCACCATTATCTGCCGCCGACACTTGAATACTAAGCACTCCCGACTCGTTTGCTCCATACTTGGGATAAACAATTTTTCCACTGATTGGAGGTGTATAATCTACCTTCAACTTGAAATGTCCCGTATCACCTAAATTACCACAGGAGTCATTTGCCCGTACATGAAAATACCAAATACCCTCTCCGGGAAGAGTAAAATTCACGTAATTTGCTTTCGTGGAACTATTGGTTGGAGTCGGCACCGTTGTGGGGTTTTGATCATACCGATAAAGATAATTGGAAATTCCCGAGGGGTCAAATGGGGTGACCCATTGGATTGAAACAGTCCCTGAGGAATACCATGCATTTCCATTAGGATGACTCGGTGAAGAGATGGAAGGTGCAGGTGGACCAGTTAAATCGCGGTCCCACAAATTCTTCCACAGACATACACCCCACGAATTATTCATTCCCACTAGAACATCCAGATCTCCATCAAAATCGAGATCCGCTGTGTGAATATCCAGAGGTCTCAAATTGGCGTAAGGGTAGCCCAGAAGGATGGAGTTCCAATTTTGCAGAAAAGGAGTGTGATTGTTTAGGAAAATTCTCGGCTTTGGATAATTAGGGCTAGTTCCGTGGCTCATTTGAAAAATGTCTGACCACCCATCATTATCGAAATCACCACAGGCAATGCCCTCATCGGAATATTCGGAAGAAGAATAAACGGAGGTAACACTCCATGCAGCATCGAAGGGAGTCCCATCATTTTGTAAAAGTTTGACCTGTGTGTTTGTCTCACCCGAGAGATATCTAGCGGCGCTAATATCAAGGTCACCATCATTATCAATATCGACAACATCTAATCGCCAAGCCGCTGAAGCTCCGAGAGTCATAGAAACGGAGGTCATCCAATTATTTGCGAAGGGGGTCTTGTTATTTTTCCATATACAGAGGTTTCCCGTGTTATCCGATGTTATTAGATCCGCCCAACCATCTCTATCTAGATCTGCTACTTTAATATCGCCATATCGTCCATTAGCATTCCCTATTCTATATTCATTCCATGCTCCTCCAAAAGGATTGCCATTGTTTCTCCAAATCCTGATTGGAGAAGGTGGTGAAGCTGCATCGGGAGCTCCACAAATGTCAAGGTTTCCATCATTGTCTAAATCAGCTACTGCAACCTCATATGTTCTTAGATTCGAAATTACAGTTCCGATTTGTAAAGCTGTCCCAAAGCCATCCCAAGGATTTTGGTCATTCCGTGCGATATAACAGCTGCGATCTTTTACACCTACCACCAAATCTAACCAGCCATCCTTGTCCAAATCACCTAGATCTACTGAAAAAATTTCGAAGGGTACACTATAAACGCTAAAACTAGTCCATATTCCTCCTCCATCGTTTCGCCAGGCAGTTACTGTGGTTCTAGGGACCTGTATAGGCGCTGCGATAATGTCCAAATCGCCATCATGGTCCAGGTCGGCTACTCGAAATCGTTGAATTCCTGGAGGGAAATTAATAAGTTGGCTAGATATGAAAAAATTAGAAGCAAGCGCCGAATTGATCTCGAGGTGAATATTTTTCGCGATAATCAGATTTTGACAGATGAATGCTAAATCGAGATCGCCATCATGGTTAAGATCTCCTACGGTAATTTGGTAACATTCACCACCATAGACCCCTTGGCGAGTTTTCGCCCAATTCTCATAAGCTGGTCGTTTATTATTCCTATAAATATATAGATAGACCGTAGGAGGTTCAGGGAGATTGGCCGAAAAAGCGGCGGCGATATCAGGTGCGCCATTGGAATCGAAATCTCCAATTTCAAGGGCATATAGAGTACAGGCAGATGCAGTATTGTATATTCCAACTATTGTCCTGCTCCAGCCTGGGGTCAAGACAGATCCATTACTAAAGTATGCCAGAACTTGTCTGTCCGTCCCAGCTACTATCTCAAGGATCCCATTGTGGTCCAAATCAACGACCTTCATCGATCGAAAATTGGTCGTTTCAGTGATGATTGGACCAATAGATGTCCAACCAATCATATCATTTCTAAGTACCCTGATAGTTGAACCGTCTGAATAAACAACATCGAGCCATCCGTCGCGATTTAAATCCGCGAGCTCGAGATTATAGATTGTTAAAACGCCATTCACAATGTTATTTTCTACCCAAGGAAAATTAAAAGGATCGATGAGAGCCGTATAGGGATTTTTAAACTCATACATTTGTTTGTAAGAAGTAACAAAAATTATATCCAAGTCGCCATCTAAATCCGTATCGCCCACATCCATATCCAAAGGAGCGACCAATCCAAGTGATTTAATCGTGAGAAAATACCAATTCTCCATCCAAGGAGTCCCATTATTTTTCCAAATTCGTATATTGCCTGGTATTGCATCACCTGAAATAATATCGAGCGTGCCATCATGATTAAGATCGCCAAATGCGAGTTCCATCACATCAGTGGATAGAGACCCAACTGTAATTTTTCTCCAAAGACCGATATTAGCAAAAGGATCAAATCCTGCGCTTTGATTGAACGGATTCAACCACAAATAGATAGTGTGATTATCGCCCCCCTCTGCGAGATCTAAATCACCGTCGTTATCAAAATCGGCGAGTACAGAGGCTCGTCGCTGTTGAGTTGCGGCTTCAAGAGTATAATTATCAAATTGCATTATGCACTTACTATCAATTATGAATTTGAAATGCCCCGTTTCGCCGAGATTCCCCCACGTATCATTGCCCCGCACGTGGAAATACCATGTTCCATCTGAGACACTGTTGAGCTGAACTGTTCGTAAATTGGTGGTAGCATTCCCTGGCAGAGGAATGGTTGTCGGATTCCGATTATAGCAATAAAGGTAATTATAAATGCCCGAAGCATCCATCGGCAAAGTCCATTGCAGCGTGACATCCGGGGAAGCGAATGCAAAACTCGGATCTGGATGCGTAGGAGACGATACAATTGGTGCGGTTGGGCCTGATGTATCAACATATTTCATTCTCTGCGCATAGATATCCGATTCAGTACCCGTACGATAATCATCCCATGTGATAATGGCGCCATCGGTTCCATCATTAATAATAGGTGAGTAACCTTGGCTATTTGACGCATTGCACATGGCTATTCCATTGGCTTTGTATTGCGCTTGCCCTAAAAAATTAATTAGCTGCGCATAAATATCGGCGTTGCCATTTCGATAATCTTGCCAAGTTATATATGCGCCCCCGTGCCCATCACTGCAAATTCTACAGTTAGATTGCTGATTAGCTAGGGTACAAATTGACGTCCCATTAACGGTCCAATAGCTCTGCCCGCTTGAATTAATTCGCTGCGCATATATATCAGGGTTACCCTTGCGATCATCGCGCCATGCTATAATATACCCTCCAAGGGTGTCAGGCGTAATAGCTGGATTATATTGAGTAGAAGGGGCATTAGTAATAACGGTTCCATTGGCAATCCATTGGGTTAATCCTGCGGAATTGATCCGTTGCGCATAGATATCCTGAGCCCCAGCCGGACCATCTGGCCATACAAGAATTGCGCCCCCCGATCCATCACTACAGATTCTTGGATAGTTCTGTTCGCCTGATCGGGTGCAAATTTTTGTCCCATTGGGGGTCCAAGCAAGTACTCCCGTTGAAAGAATCCGCTGCGCATAGATATCCCAATCACCCTTTCTTTGATCTGCCCAGCAAATAATTGCCCCGCCTGCCCCATCCGAGCAAAGGCAGGCACTAGTTTGATCCAAAGATGCATTGCAAATCGGAATACCATTTATCTTCCAACAAGGATTTCCTAATTCATTGACACGTTGTGCATAAATATCTTTATAGACAGCGCCGTTTCGGAGATCCGCCCATACTACTATTGCCCCGGTGCTCCCATTATTAATAATATCGGAAGGCGTTTGAGTGTAAGGGGCTGTACAAAGAACTTTTCCGGTACTTCCCCACTGGGGATTTCCAGTGGTGGCATCCAAATTTTGTATCCAAATATTATCATTAGTAGAGTTTCGACTATCCTGCCATGCAATAATTGCGCCTCCTTGCCCATTGCTGCAAATGACTGGACTTAATTGGTTAGCACTAACACCCGAGCAAACACGACCGCCGCGAGGATTGGGCCATAAGGTGGTCCCTGCGCTGATGATGCGCTGTGCATAAAGCAAATTAGATTCCGTCCAAATGATAATTGCCCCTCCCGCGCCATCTGAAACAAGACTTGGGGAAATTTGACTTCCCGTATAGGTACAAACAGCAGACCCATTATCCGCCCAGGTATAATAGTTTTCCAAGGGTCGGACGCTGTCCGAATTAGGTAAATTAATAAATTGAGACTGATAAGAAGGCACATTTGAACCTATATTGCCTTGATAAGAAGCTAAAAATATAAAAGTGAAAGTTATCAAGGAAAATAGGAGTATTTTTTGGTATCCCTTTAACTTTAAACTCATCTTTTCTCACCATATTTCGTTTTTGTGGAGGAAGACCCTCTAAAAGCATCTATGGGGCAGAAATAATATTAAATTTGGGACTTAAACTCTAGCTTTGATAATTTATTGATATCCAACAAATTCTATATAAAGGCATGAGGACCACTCGCCTGAAGATTCGAAAACCAATGATAAACTTCCAAAATTCAGATTGTTTTAATAAAGGGGGGTTCTACAAAATTCATAAAAAGTAGTAATCGGATTAATTCATCATTATAAATCTGGCTGATAGCTGATTCAGGGAACGGCATGACAGTGGCGGATTTGGATAAGGTGGAGCGGAAAATTCTGGCGATTGTGGATCGGCTAATTAAGATGAACCAGCCCGTGAAAATTAAGGATTTATTTAAGATCGCGAAGCGGGAATTGAAATTCCCGAGCGAAGAGATTGAACGGGCAATTTGGAAATTGATCTCGAAAAAATACATCGTTAATGGGACGAAAATCACCAAAACAGTGGTTTTGGAGAATAAGAATCGGCAAGAAATGTTAAGACTCATTTTCAATAAACCCAGTATTCATATTCGCGATATTCGTAGCGCGTTGAATATAGGCGCTTATTTGACAGCCTGGCATCTTCAAATACTTGAGAAATTCGGGTTTATCCGCAAGAAAACCGAAAAAAATCAAATTCTGGTATTCCCAGCTCACCTCAAGGAGGAGTACGAGGATGTTTTCAGGGTGCTCAATGATGAAACCGTTTTTGAAATCAACGAGTTCATTTTCGAGCGGGAGTCGGTCTATCTTTCGGAGATCATTGAGAAGTTCAAATTTGATGCTAAAACTGCCCAATCGTATTTAAACGTGCTCTCCAGCGTAAATCTCGTCAGTTCGAGTGAAAAGGAGGGGCTGGTGAGTTACAAGGGCAATGCAGAGCAATTGAAGCCCGTTTTGGGATACTGGAAGACGAAGGATGCGGAGCTTGAGGCACTAATCCGGAAGCCAGAAATGCCGCCCACACCACTTCCACCCCCGATCGAGACGAAACCACCGGAAACGGTTGAATTGAAACGCGAGTACGATTATTTAGGGGGCAACATTCGGTTCAAGATTGCGGTCCAGAATAACAGCCCGACCATGATTTCGAAAATCCGCGTCATGCTTACCCCGACCGATCAATTCAAATTTGAGGCCGAAGTGAAATCGGTTGAAACCCTAGGACCTGGGGAATCGCGGGGCATTGACTTTCTCTTGACGCCTATGACCTGCGGGAAATCGCAGGTGTTTGGAACCGTGTCTTATTTGGATGCGTTCGGGCATCCCACTTCTCTCACGGTTGCGCCAAAAGAGATTTGGGTGAAATGTCCACTCGTTACCTCGGTCAAAGCCGATATGAAAGAGTTACTCGCGTGGCAATCCGAGTTGCAGAGTGGGATGAGTTCCATCTCCTTTACGGGACTCGACTCAAAGAATGCTTTTGACATTGTTTCCAGTCAAATTTCAGCCTTGGATCTGGCAGTCGTTACTCTAGATGACCGGCTCTTGAAGGTTATCTACTCAGGGCTCGCCAAAGTAACGAATACCAAAATTATTGTGGAACTGGAAACTTACCCAGATGCGATTAAATTGGTGGTATGGGCCGCAGACCTGAAACAGGTCACAGGGTTCCTCGCCTATATCAAAAATCTCGTTTATATCGCTCTGGATATGTCCAAGAGCCTGAAGGTGAAGGAGGAAAAAATTGGGCAACAGATATTAGCCGCTTTCGAGTTTTCCGAACGATTAGTTCAGCTCTTTGAGTACTGCGAATCAAATTGGGCACTAACAGATATCAGTATTCTATTAAAAGAGATCATAAGACGTAAGGAACGCGATCTGCCTAATCTTCCCCTTGATCCTACTTCCTGGCTTAATATAATAGACCTCGCAAGCCAATCAACTCAAGTCGATACCCTCCTCGCAGCCAATGCTACGATTAACCTTGAGTATGATATCTATACCAATCTCGAGAAAGTGAGCGAATTGGTCCGTTCCAACCTGGAATTATACCGGGCGGCGTTCCATGATGATTCAGCAACTACCCAAACCATTGAAACCAAATATCAGCAATTGTGCACTAATATAGCAGAATTAGAAAAAAAATACTCGAAAAGAATCTTAGCTTTCTTGCTCATTATCGATCATACCTCCGGGGTTAATCTCTATCAACATAATTTCGCGGGAAAAAGTCTGGATCCGGACCTGATTAGCGGCTTTTTAACTGCCGTCCAGAGTTTTGGCGTCGAGCTCAGTTCTGAAAAGACTGAAATGAAGAAATTAGCCTACAAAAATTTTGAAATTGAATTAAATATTGGCGACCATGTGCGTGCCGCCCTCTTTCTGATGGGCCAAAGCAGTAAATGGCTCGTAAAAACGCTTGTCACGTTCATCAATGCTTTTGAGCAAAGATTTGGGGATGTGTTGAAGGATTGGCACGGCGACGTCTCGAAATTCACTGCTACCCCCACCTTAGTGAAAGAAATTTTTAATATTTAAATCCACTCAGAAAATTAAATTGGCGATATGCTTTGTCAAGAAAAGAAGAACCATTTGTAATGGATCACTTTATCAAGGACATTTGTGAGGAGATCGGTCCCCGACTCGGCACCTATAGCCAGGAGAAAGAGGCGGGGCTAAAGATCAAAGGGATTCTCGAGAAAAAGGTTGACGAAGTGGCTCTAGAGGATTTCAACTGCCATCCCGCGGCATTTCTCGATTTCACAAGAGTGGCTTGGATAGCAATTATTATTGGCACCCTCTTTTTTTGGTGGCTCCCCATAGTTAGCTCTGTCCTGTATCTATATGCCCTGAGCATCTTTGTTTTCGAGCAAATGTTTTTGAAGGAATATGTAGACTTCTTTTTTCCGAAAAGGATGGGCACCAACGTAATTGGGAAGCTGAAAGCCGCAAAAGAACCCAAACAGATTGTAATTTGCAGCGGGCATCATGATAGTGCCTATGAATTTCCCCTTTTCGCAAAATTCAAATCTAAATTTGGATTATTGGCTTATTTTACAGCTTCAACCATAATCCTAAGTGCTCTAGCTTCGATTACTAAATTCATTCTCGATTTGTACACTCTTTCCTCTCTCGGTACCAATATTCCTTTGCTTTGCCTTCCACTCCTCTGTATTGGGATGACCAGCTATCTGACGTTTCAGCTGCATTCGAAGATGGTCATTCCCGGTGCTAATGATAATCTCTCGGCTGTGGCGGTCGTTTTAGCCTTGGCGCATCATTTCGCTTCCCAGCGATTGAAAAATATCGAGCTCTGGTTCATTTCGTTCAGCTGCGAGGAGTGTATGCGCGGATCAAAACGTTTCGTACAAAAGCATTACGAGGAATTGAAGAATTCTAAGACTATCAATTTTGACATGGTTGGTAGGGGTGAAATTTGCATCATCTCAGCTGAACCATACTACACCACAAAGCACTCCTTCGACTTTGCGAGAGAAATCCAAAAGTCCACTGATCTCCCGATCAAAGTAGTCCGTTTTGGGGGAACTGACGCGGCTTCCTTTTCAAAAAAAGGTCTCAAGGCAGTTTCACTGGTTGGACTAACGCCTCACAACTACCCGGACACTTGGCATGAACTGACGGATACGCCCAAAATTATTGAGCCCGCAAAACTTGATAAAACCTTCGAGGCGACGATAAAGTATCTGAAGGACCTCGATAGTTCTCTAAATTAATATCTCTTTTTTGAACAAATCAAATTTTTCCTCCCACTACAATTTTATAATAGATATCTCCATGTATTCGACATACAAGTTACATGAGGGTTTATAATTGGTACACTTAAAATTATCTGAGAAATGGATTCGATGGCTGAAACGGGGATTTCTCATTTTAGGATTAGCGACATTGGCAATTGGGTTAATACTGACATTGATTTTCAATGTGATTCTAATACCTTGCACTGAACGCCAATTTTCCATAACGACTACCACCGAATTTCCGGTATTTGGACAGCAAGTCAGCTTTGATTGTTCACTGTTTGAACCTGATTCCCAACATGATTTCTACGGCACGCAGCGTCCGGTTCTTGTTTTTGTACATGGGTTTATGAGTTCAAAAGTGTATTTCCGTGGGTTAATTTACGAATTAACTAGACGGGGCTTCGTTTGTCTGGCTATTACCGCTAATGGGCACTCTGCCTCCGGTGGCGCCTTCACCCCAACCTTTGAAAATGTTACATTGTCCGCGGTGAAGTTCCTTCGAGAAAGCAGTACGCTCTTGCGGATTGACCCGCACCGGATCGGGCTTGTTGGGCACTCGATGGGCGCCTTTTCGGTCACAGTCGCCTCGCTGCTTGATCAGGAGCTCGGAAATTTCTGGCTGAATGCCACCATTGCGATCGGTGGGCCCTTTCTGAACATCAGTCGTGGCTTTGGCAACGGATTCGCCTATTTCCTTGCAAACCCGATGGTCTATCCAAATATCTGGTATAATTCTACAGAAGCGATGCAGAATGCTATTATTGAAGGTCGCACGAATGAAACTCGCCCTACCAATTACATGAATATTATCGGTAGTGAGGATGAAGCCTTCAGCGTGAATAGTGCCTACGAACTGATTTACGGGATGAGTACCCCACCTTTCTGGGCGGATCGGGGCGTGGCGAACCAATCGCAAGTAACTACTGGGGTAACCTATGGCGCATTCGAGAATGGGACTGCCCGACGGCTGGCTCTAATTTCTGGAGTGGATCACCTGTTAGAGGGACAGAATGCAGTTACCTTTACTGAAGTTATTAACTGGTTTGAGACTTCGATGAAACTTAATTATCCAACCGCTTTTGATCCTAGCACCGTGACTGAAGACTATCGCTTATTAGGACTAGCAGCGACAGGGCTAGGAGGATTTATCCTGATTCTTCCGCTTGTTGCTTATCTCGGCGACTGGCTCAAATCTCCTATAATTCTCCCGCGGAATGCAATGCGCCTGGAAAAGACTACGAAAAGAAAAATGTTCCTAATCTATGGGATGGTCTTTGTCGGGTTATCGTTCCTTGTTACGCCAATCATATCCGGTTTGAACTTGAATACTCTTATGCCCACGGATTTCTTGGCATCGAATTTAATTGCCTTACCCCTTCTAATCCTGGGACTACTAATGATTCCGGCAATTGTCATTTTAATCTGGTACGAAAAACGGACCTATAAATTGGAACTCAGCGATTTTGGGCTCACTAAACAAGCGACTCCCTATTTAAAAGCGGCACTTTACGGGTTTCTCTTATTTTTCATACTTTATGCCACCCTAAACCTAGCCTCCTCCGGAGTTATTCATAATCTCTTCGTCTGGCGCTTCGCAGGCTTCCTTGAACTCTTCCTCTACATCTTCATAGGAATGCTGGTGTTCGAGCTCTTCTTCCGGGGGTTAATCCAGAACAAGCTCTACACACCTGCAGACAATACTGGTCTGATTCCCACACGCTGGATGGAGATTCTTAAAGCCGCACTGATCACTGGCTTTATCGAGGGATTGGCATTGGGCATCATCGTAACAATGCTGCTGGCTGCTGGCGGGTTCGATGTATTTTCTAGTAACATGGCTGGCATGATCCCACAA
>Ga0315277_10013814_pt1 | contig 10056 bp, 7 predicted proteins | sample YL17G05_15_MG_FD_203695 | JGI IMG/M metagenome (GOLD analysis project Ga0315277, IMG submission 203695) | Sediment microbial communities from Yellowstone Lake, YNP, Wyoming, USA - YL17G05_15 | ecosystem: Environmental > Aquatic > Freshwater > Lake > Sediment | place: USA: Wyoming | collected...
GGGGAGGTGGAGCCCTGCTAGTGTTGGTCGGCCTCGCCGGCCTGGGCATCACTCGCAGCCGGAGGTAGAGTATCCCCAGACAGCACGTCGAGAGGGGCGACCGCTTGGTTGCCCCTTTCTTTTCGTCCGCCATCAACAACGCGAGAACCAGCTTCAGCCCAGAGTTATAAATGACAACTATTGGGGGTACCTAACCTCTAGTTGTATAACTTTTGCCGCAGGCGCTTGGCGACAATCTCAGGCCCAGAAACCTTGTGGGGTGGCAAAACCTGTGGGGGCCAAGAATCTCATCCGAATCTGACTGATTGACCGAAGACGGCGTCCGCGCGAGCCTTACCGCATCCGTCCTGAAGGAGGCCGCTGTGGGGTGGCAAAACCCCATCCGTATCTGTAGGGCGCGCACTCTTGGTGGTGCGTGTGGTGAGCAGCACGGACCATCTCCCCAGGGAGGTGACCGTCACCCCTCTGCTTGCCAGGCAGATGCTCCACCAAGCCCTCAGACCATTGTCCGCATCAACTCGTCTGCCACTTGACCTTTCCTCCGCTTGGAGCCATGAATATGGTCAAGAGGCGTGAGGAATGCCGACCAGCCGGGAAGACGGCGTTGCCCTGAGAAAGCGAGTCAACAGCACCATGGGTATTCTGCGCGGCGTCATATGCCGAGCCTGCGGGCAGAAGTCCACCGTGAGTGAAGGCGGAGGCTTCGTCTTCCACCTTCTTCGCTGCGACCTCTGCGGCGATGCGAAATCGATATCCTTCGAGGAGATCGGCGAGCCCCACCTCAGGTACCTCAAGGGGGATCGGGGTCGGCAATCACTAACGGCGCCACGATGGGGCGGGTTGTTCCTGGCGAAAGCTGCCTCACCCCTATCGCTCGTGCGCTTTCGGCCGCGTTCCGCGGGGAGGATGCAGACTCATCGCTGTCAGCTTCCACTTCTCGACGCGACCTAGAGTCGGCATTTCGCTCACAGATGGCATCGCCGGAGCGCAGGGCGCGGGCAAATCTTGGGCGGCCCGGCGTAATAGATGGTGTGAGGCAAGCGATATAGCCACGGTGTCTCACGCTGGCACGACAAAGCCCTGCAGCGAACTGTTTCAGCACCCCTCAGTGGCTGGGCTGGTGGCCCCTACCGGTTCGCCTCGCCTGTGGCAGCTGCAGTGTTCAGGAAGTTGAGGATCTCGCGGAGAGTGCGCCCGGTGTCTTCGATGGCCGTCATGTGCCCGACGCCTTCCATAACCACGTGACGGGCGTTCGGAATCTCCCTTGCCATCAACTCGCTCGCTTCTAGGAACACAACGTCGTACTCACCCAGCAGCACCAGCGTTGGGCATCTGATCTGTCGCAGCCCTTCGACGTGAGGGTCGGGATCCGTGTAGAAGCTACGTAGGAACCTCGCGATGACCTTGAGGTCTCCGCGCCTGAGGATGCGTTCCCAGACAGCGTACATCCGCTCGCTGTCCGGTAGTTCCGCCATCCGGAAGAGAAACGGCCCCGGCGTGACCTTCGCACCGGCCACGACCTGATCGTGCGTCGCCATCTCAAAGGCTGCGGCCCATTGCTCCACCGCCTGCCGCGTCTCCTCCTCGTCCATGTTGGGGAAGCGGAGCCTCGTGGCCGAGCCCGTGTCCGTCAGCAGCAGACTGATGAGGCGGTCGGAGCGCGTCATGGCGTAGCGCACACCCACCATGCCCCCTGTGGCGTGCGTCAGCAGATGGAACCGTGTCAGGCCCAGTTCGTCTGCCATGGCGCCGATGTCGTCCGCCATCGTCTCGACATCGAAGCCGGGCGGCTCGCCCTCCACCACCGTCTGGCCGTGTGCGCGCATATCCATCGAGACCACCTGGTAGCGCTCGGCGAGCCTCGCCGTTACCCCCGGCTCGCTCCAGTAGGAGCCGTTCTCGGCGACACCGTGCGTGGTGATGATGGGCTCACCCTTGCCCACGTCCTTGTAGTAGATCCGGGCGTTTCCCCTCTGCATCCAAGGCATCGTTCTCTGCCCTCCAGCACCAGTCGCTTGCGGCAGCCCTTCGTCGATTCTGCTGTGCCTGCTGCCCCCACTAGAGGCGGCGGCCCTCCGAGAGTAGGGATAGCCCTGCTAACCGTCAACTGTGCTATCCTGCCGGGCAGGCCCGAGGCGTCCCCAGACTGCCTTGCGCCAAAGTGGGCGGTGGGTCGGAGGGTGTATGCAACTGTCTACCCAGTCATCCGCGAGTCCTCTGCTCAGGCAGGGGGGTCAGCGAAGAGAACACCGGCCCTCCAGAGCCCTCGCCGAGATTCGAAAACCGCCTTTCTGGGCGGCGGATTGCCAGGCATGAGGCAAGTGTCTGGCCGGCACCGCGATAGGGCCGGGTTGAGCCCACACTGAGCACGTGATATGGAAGAGTCACCGGCCGGGGGCCACGGCTCTCCCCCTTGTCAAGGGCTCCCCACCTCGCTGACGGAGCGGCCGAGCCAGCGGGCCCCCGAGACCAGTGGCATGTGGTTCTGCGTGAAAGGAGCGAGATGAACAAGCATTTCGAGACCGTTGAATACGAGACCAGAGGCAAGGTGGGCTACATCATCATGAACCGCCCCGAGAAGCGGAACGCCCTCAACTACCAGCTCCTGGACGACCTCGACGCCGCCTTCGACCACGCCGAGGCCGACGACTCTGTGAACGTCGTGGTCCTCAGGGGCGCCGGCCCCTCCTTCTGCTCCGGCTACGACCTCGGCGGCAGCTACTACATCAGCGTCCCCGAAGGCCATGACCACTGGGACCTCAAGAACAGCCTGATGACCCTCCGCGGGATCGAGGCCCGCTACCAGCGCATCTGGAGCTTCCCCAAGGCGACGATCGCTCAGGTGCACGGCCACTGCCTCGCCGCCGGCTGCTACCTGCAACTGGTGTGTGACATCACCGTTGCCGCCGAGGACGCTCTCTTCGGCCACCCGGCGCAGCGCTGGGGCGGCGTCTCCAGCATGCCCCTCTGGCAGTTCATCCTCGGCCCCAAGCTGGCGCGGTACCTGCTCTTCACCGGCCGCAGCATCAGCGGCAAGCAGGCCGCCGCGTGGGGGCTGGCCAGCCTCTCGGTGCCGGCGGACCAGCTCCAGGAGACGGTGGACAAGATCGCCGATGAGATTGGGGAGGTCCCGCCGCACGGGCTGCTTCAGAACAAGGAGGTTCTGAACACGGACATGGAGATAATGGGGCTCGGCGCCATGTTCCGATACCACGGCCAGCACAACGCCATGGGGCGCGTCGTGCGCGCCGCCGTCGGCTTTGGAGAAGGCATCGAAAAGCCGAAGACGGGGTAAGGGCCCCACCACGGGCGGCGGTACCGTGGGAGGGTCAGGTCATTCGGAAGTATCATCGGCACCCGCAAAGAGATATCTATCTGCGGTCGAGTCAACAGGAAGAAGGAGACAACACTATGGAGATGCCGCCGAACGACATCTTGCTCAAGCTGTACCGTCAACTGCTCACGGCCAGGCGGGGCGAACAGAGGATGTTCGAAATGGTTGGCCCAGCCATCTTCCCCACGGGCCACAGGGGAGTCGGTGAAGAGGTCATACCCATCGCGATCTGCAACAACCTGACGGAGACGGATTGCTTCCACCCCAACTTTCGAACGGCCTTCTGCCTGTTCGCCAAGCCGGGGATCGGCCTGATCGATGTCATCGGAATGAATCTGGGAAGATTCCCCCGGCTCCACCCGTTCTTCGCGCCGCAATACGGCACCCTGGGCAGTAGCGGCACCCTGGGTGAACCGGCCGTCATATACGTGGGGGCTGCCCTGGCCAACGCCATCCAGAAAACGGGGGACGTGACCGTCTTCGTCCAGGGAGATGGCGCCTCCAACCGGGCGCCGACCCATGAGGCCATGGTCGTTGCTGCCGCCTGGCAACTACCCATCGTCTTCGTCATTCAGAACAACCAGTACGGGATGGGAACGTCGGTGCACAAGGCATACAACATAGAAGACCTGTCCCTGCGGGGTGCAGGGTACGGGTTCCCCCACGATCGCGTAGACGGCAACGACATGATCGCCATGTACCAGATGGCGAAGAAACACATCGACAGGGTGCGAAACGGCGGAGGCCCCAGTCTGATTGCCGCCGATACCTATCGACTCGGCGCCCACTATGAAGGTGACGCTCAGCGCTATCGGCCGAAAGGCGAGGTAGAGGAGTGGAGGCGGACAAAGGACCCTCTGCCCCGGTACCAGAAGCAGCTTGTTGAGATGGAGCTCTTGACCCAGAGGGAAGTGGACCGTCTGGAAGAGGAAGTTGCTGCGGAGATTGAAGCGGCGATCGCCGCGATTCAGGCTCTGCCGAAAGAACCGGGCTCGGGGCCCCCTGTCGCCACGGCAGTCGACGGGATATAACGCTTGGAGTGAAGCACGGGGTACTCAGAGACGACAACCGAACCCAAAACCACCTCCTGATGAAAGGACATGAGAAATGGCTGTACTGACATACATTCAGGCCCTCAACCAGGCTTTCCTCGAAGAGATGCGCCGGGATGAGCGGGTGGTGATGTGGGGAGAAGACCTGATCTCCATGAATGGCGTGTATGGCCACACGGCCGGGATCTACGAGGAGTTCGGTGGCGACCGCATCAAGGACACACCCATCTGCGAGCAGGCCATCACCGGCATGGCCATCGGAGCCGCCCTCAGAGGACTGAGACCGATCGGCGTATTCATGAATTCGGGTTTCTCCCTTGCCGCCTTTGACGGTCTTTTCCTCAAGATCGGCTGCGTTTACCGTGGGCTTCCCATCGTCATGCAGGCCACCATCGCCGGTCCCCGGGAGGACATGGACCACGGCATCTCGCCCGAAGCTCTTTACATGCATTCCCCCGGCTGGAAAGTAGTCATGCCGTCGACACCCTATGACGTCAAAGGGCTGATGAAGACCGCCATCCGGGACAACGCGCCGGTCATGTTTCTAGATCATTCCGCCGCCATGTTCTCAGGCTATTCGGACGGTAGCCTCTACACACCCTATCAGGACGGAAGCATCATGTTCGGCGGCAACAAACAAGAAGTCCCCGATGAGGAATACCTTATCCCCTTCGGCCAGGCCGACATCAAGCGCGAGGGAAGCGACCTGACCCTGGTCACCTTCTCCTTCATGGTCCATCATGGCCTCGCGGCCGCCAACACCCTGGCGAAGGAGGGCATAAGCATCGAGGTCGTCGACCTGCGGACCATCGTCCCTCTTGACGTCGAGACCATGGTTCGGAGCGCCGACAAAACCGGCCGCGTGCTCATCGTCCACGAAGCCATGAAGAGGGGAGGAGTCGCCGGAGAGATCGCCTTCAGGCTCCAGGAAGATGCGCCCGATACCGTGGCTTCGTTGAAGATACCCATCCAGCGACTGGCCGCAATGAATCTGCCCCTGGCAGGCCGGCCCGACTGGAATCTCACACCGTCGGCCGACAGCATCGCCGCCAAGGTCAAAGAGATGGTTGGGGCCTGATCGCGTGCAAAGAGCTTCTCCATGAGGCGGTCAATAAATGAGACTGTAAATCGGAGAAAAAGGGGCAGATGATGAAACTCATGGGTAAAGTGGCTCTGGTTGCCGGCGGTGGACAGGGAATCGGCGAAGGGATTGCCCGCTGCCTTGCAGAAGAGGGGGCGGATGTCGCCATTTCCGACATCAACATCGAGAGCGCGAAGAAGGTTGCCGACTCTGCGGGGGAGATGGGGCGCAGGGCCCTCGCCATACATGCAGACCTGACCGACGATGACGAGGCTCAAAGAACCGTTCAGGAGACCGTCGATTTCTTCGGCCGGATTGATATTCTGATAAACAACGTGGGCGGCGTGAGTGAAGAAACGATGAGACTAATGATGGAATATGCTGCATCCCTGGGCGATGCGACACTCCCGTCATATATGCGCTTCAACTCAGAAGTATGGGACAGATACTACCAGCTCAATCTGAAAACCCACGTGATGCTCAGTCATGCGGTAACGCCCCATCTGATCAGCCAGAAAAGCGGCAGCATTGTTAACGTATCATCGGTGGCCGGAAGAATGCCCGATCCAGATCAGATGCCCTACGGCGCCTTCAAGGCGGGTGACATTTCCATAACCTGGTCCATGGCGAGGGCTTTGGCGCCCTACAATGTCAGGGTTAACTGTATTTGTCCGGGTTTCGTCTACACGCCCCTCTGGGAAAGAGGTGCAATTGCCATGCTGGGCTCCCTACGCTATGCCCTTACCCAAGAACAGAAGCTTCCCCGCCAGTTTCGCCCTCCTCCCGGCAAGAACATGGAAGATATGTCACCAAATGAATTCTGGCTGGACTACATTGTCAAACCTTCTACACCATTGGGAAGAGACCAGACAGCCGAGGATATGGGGCGGGCAGCCGTCTTCCTGGTTTCGGAGGATGCCAAGAACATTACCGGCCAGATATTGCACGTCGACGGCGGGATGACCACGCGCTAGCGAGCCGGACAGGGGCCGTGTCTCCCACGCTCGCTTCTGAGAGCCGGATGCTGTGGATTAAGGACAATGACTTTGTCCGGCAGGAGAGGATCAAGATAAGCAAAAAGGAGGGAAAACACGAAAGCGGTATCTATCAAAGACAAAGGCGAGATTCAGATTGAAGATCTACCCATACCCGAACCGGGCCCCGGGGCCCTACTCCTGAAGGTACTCTACTGCTCCATCTGCGGTTCAGAAGTCGAGCGCCTCTATGGCGCACACTGGGACACGATGGACGAGGGTAGCCGTAACACCTACCTCAAAGGCACCATCCTTGGCCACGAATATGTCGGGCAAGTGGCGGCACTGGGCGAAGGCGTCACGGGCTTCTCCATCGGTGACCGGGTGCTCGACATCCACAACTGCTGTGGGCGGTGTTACTACTGCATCCGCGGCATGGGGAACCTCTGCATGTGGGGCCGCGTCCGAGGCCACCCCTACGACGGAGCCGTGGCACCTACATCGCGGGCCAATCGAGGCGGCGCCATGGCAGAGTACATCATCCGTCCCGCAGGTTGGCGCCTCAAAGTGCCCGACAGTGTATCCGATCAAGAAGCCGCCATGTGCGAGCCATTGGCTACCGGCGTAACCGCCGCTACCGCTGCCGGGATCAGCCTCGGCGATTCCGTGGCCGTGATCGGGGTCGGTCACATCGGCCTCATGGTACTGGCCGCAGCCAAGGCCGCCGGGGCGGCCCCGCTTATCGCCATCGACAAGAACGACGTTCGTCTCGAAGCCGCCCGGCGTGTTGGGGCTGATCTGACCCTGAACCCAAAGGACACTAACCTCGTCGAAGCGATTGTCGACGTTACGGAAGCCGGGCTCGATGTCGTCTTTCCCTGCGTCAGCTTCCAGGCGTCGGGCGTCCTCGAAGAAGCCTTCGAAATGGTCAGACGCCGGGGCAGGATCGTTCTCGTCGGTGCCCCCGCCCGGGCAACGTTACCCACGGGAACGTGGCTGACCAAGGAAGTCCGCATAGAAGGGGCCCTTCATATGGGTCAAGAGATGGTCCCGGCATTGAAACTGCTCCAATACAAGCGGGCGAACGTCGAACCGTGCATCACGGAGATCATGCCCCTTACCGAGGCTCAGCGGGCATTCGACTCCCTTCACGACCAGACGAACATAGCCGTGCTGCTGAAACCATGATCGAAGCCATCAAGGAAATCCCAGTCCGACCATAGGAGCGTCTGATAGTCTCTACTAACTCAACGCACGGCCGGCCGCGTTGAGTCTGGGCAAGGAATCACGTCGCATGTGTTGCGCGAACTGAGTACGTTCTCGACTGCGCTTCCAGCGCGGCGCCGGAGGAAGGATTACCCGACGGTACCTCGCGGGGCTCGGTCACCCTCTGGCCGGCGCCAGCGGACTGACCTCTCGTACAAAGAACACAGCATCGCACTGGTTCACAAGCCTTGCCCGAAGGACCTGGTTGTACATCGAGACGATCTCGGTCTCGCCTGACATCAGGTCACTCCTGGGGTCGCTGCTGTGCGTCGGCAGGATGAACACCGAGCCCACCTCGGCGAGGACTGCGTTCAGACTGGAGGGGGGACTGCGAAGCTCGCTGGCCAACCGCGGGTAGGGCTGACAGTCCCGTCCGTGGTCGTAGAGCATCCAGACCGAGAACACCTCCTTGGGAAAAAGCGAGTTGATGTAGCATCCCGTCGATGGCACGATGCCGCCGCCGGCCCCGGCTCCAACCTCGGGCGCGCTGATGCCGTCGTCATCCTTGGCGAGATGCTGGTTGTGAGACATCAGGATGACCTTTTCCTCCGGGCCGAGTCCGGATAGCACCGTGGTAACGTGGCGCTGCATGATGAGTTCGCGTTTGGCCATTGCCCGTCTGAGCTTCCCCCAATCAGTCGCTGGATAGGCCGCCGCCGTGTAGCGGAAGCTGTCACGCATGTTCAGCAGCGCGTAGCGCAGACGACCGCAGGACTCGACACTGATCAGCCGCTCGACGCGGTCGCGATTCTCCTCCAGCCATTCCAATGCAGCGCTCAGGCGCGCACTCTCCTGTCGCACGGTCTCGCCGTCAACCCGAGCGAGCAGTGCCCGCATCTCGGCAATAAGAGGGCTGTCCGGGGCCGCGCACAGCAGTTCGTCTACTTGCTCATAACCTGCGCTCGGAATGTAGTCCGCGTCGAACCCGAAGAAGTGCAGTCGCTCACTGCCCGGCGGACGCGACTCGCTTATCCTGCGGAGCGCATGGGCGAAGCGCACCTGTTCCGCTCGAAAGAGCTCGGTCGGAAAGGATGTCCAGCCGTCCGCCAGCAGCCCTGTCGGCTTGTCATCGCGGTCGGGCCTGTTTGCGCCTTCATACCCGTAGGCGGTGACGCAGTCGAGCTCAGTCGATTCGCCCGTCTCCAGATACCGGTCGACGCGCCTGCCATCGGACCATCCCAGCTCTTCTCCCAGGTGCCGCCAGCCCCGCGAGTAGAGGTAACGGACCATAAGGAGCCTGTAAGGGTACTTCTCGTGGATCCAGTGATTGGGCTCGCCCAGGTAGACTATTCGCTTGCCCTGCAGCGCCTTGTCGAGGAACGCGAGTCTCTCAACGTCGGCTCCGTCCTCGCCGAAGTCGTCCACAAAGACGGCGGCCTGGCGAGCCCACTCCAGGAACGCGCTTGCCGCTGGCGGCCGACGCTTCCGGATCACCGGCCGACCTCGCCACCCCGGATACATTCTAGACCCGTTTCTCCGTCAGCCAGGTCGTGACACCCAGGAGGTTGAAGGCGCCCCTGCCCTGGTTCTCGTCTACCCCGTGTACCCAGTCCCAGTAAGCGCCGTAGCCGGTGTCGGTGGCGGTGCTGATCTGGGGGCCGTGCTCGTTGATGAAGAACCGCTGGGCGTCAAGGATGATCTGCCGTCGCTTCTCGGGATCGAACTCTGACCGTTCTTTCCATATCCACTCATCCGCCGCTGGGTTATTGTAGCCCGAGAACGAGATGCCCGCCTGGCCCTTGCTGAACCACTGGCACAGGGGTCGGTCAGGTTCATCGTAGGGCAGGTTGTAGTAACAGGTCATCTCGAAGTTGCCGGGGTAGAGGGTCTGCGCCAGGTAGATACCGAGCTCCTGTAGCATCAGTTTGACATTGACGCCGGCCTTGTCCAGATGCTGGGCAACGATCTGCGAGAGCTTGCTCAGGTCGGCCACGTTCTGGACCTTGAGCTCGACGTCCAGTCCATTCTCATAGCCGGCAGCGGACAGAAGTTGCTTGGCCTGCGCGATGTCCACCTTGTAGAACTCCCGCAGCTCCTCCTGAGGCAGGGCGTATCTTTCCATGTCCGGCACGATGGGCCCGGCGAACTTGCCATAGCCGAACGCCATCTTATCGATTATGTCCTGACGGTCCACGCACAGGTCGATCGCTTTGCGGACACGGATATCGTTGAAGGGAGGCCTGTCTGCTTTCACCATGTAAGTGCGGTGCCAGTAGTTGGGGCCGGTGCGGACATTGATCCCCTTGATCTTCTTCCATCTATCTACCTTCGGCCTGTTGGGTTCGCTGCCGCCATAGCCATCGGTTTGGCCGGTCTCGAATGCCTTCGTGATCGTGGACTCATCAGGGA
>Ga0315277_10013816_pt1 | contig 10054 bp, 1 predicted proteins | sample YL17G05_15_MG_FD_203695 | JGI IMG/M metagenome (GOLD analysis project Ga0315277, IMG submission 203695) | Sediment microbial communities from Yellowstone Lake, YNP, Wyoming, USA - YL17G05_15 | ecosystem: Environmental > Aquatic > Freshwater > Lake > Sediment | place: USA: Wyoming | collected...
TGGGTCAATACGGACAGCAAGGTGTACCACAAGGAAGGCAGCCGCTTCTACGGCAAGACCAAGATCGGCAAGTGGATGACCGAGGACGAAGCGAAGAAGGCGGGCTTCAAGGAAGCCGCCGCCGCCGGCCTTAAGAAGGGCGTCGCGGCCAAGAAGGAGGAAGCCGTTAAGCCCGCGGCCGCCAAGAAGGAAGAAGCTGCCAAGCCCGCGGCCGCCAAGAAGGAAGCCAAGAAGCCCTGAAATCGGGAGTTCAGTGACGATCGGGCACGAGGGGCGCCGATTGTCCGAAGCGCGGTGAAGAAAGGGCTCTTGTTGTCTTTGCGCGAAGCCAACCCCAATCGCACCACTTGTGCCGCGACCGTGAGAAGCTGTGAAGGAATGTGTAGCGGCGGTCCCGCTTGGCGGGACCGCCATCTGTATCGGCAAGTCACGGAAATGGTGACCCCGCCAAGCGGGGTCGCCGCTACATTTCCCGCGACGGTTCCAGCGAGCCAATTCCGGGCGCTTCAATAGTCAGCGACGCGCCGTCGGCGCTGCGGTTCGCCACCACGCCGAAGAATCGCAGCGCGCCCACCGTGTCCGCTTGGTCGCCCGGCAGTTCCAGGTAGCCGAGCAGCAGGCGCCGGCCCGCAGGCGCTGAGATGGGTCTTAGCCAGGCCAGCGCGGCGACGCCGGGGACGCCGTGATCGGCCAGCGAAGGCGCGGGCGCGTCACCGGCGGTCCAGCCCACCGTGACGGCGCTGCCCGGCAGGCCCACTGAATAGCTCAGCGCGGCAAGATCCAAGTCCCCATACGCCACCAGGTAGACCGGGATGAGCAGCGCGCGCGGGCCCGCTTGGGGCGCGCCCAGTTCCAGCCGTCCCTGGGCCGGCCCACGTCCGCGTGCCAATAGCTGCATCCCCGGCATAGCCACGCCGCAGGCGAGCTGGCGCGAGTCGCGTGTCGGCCGCGACGGGTCGGCGTTGGTCACCCGCCGCAACGTGGCGATCAGGTCCAGGTTGTCCAGCAGGCCGTCGCCGCCGCGCTTCGTCTCCGTGTCCAACGGATAAGCATCCATGGCGTCGAAGCGGTCCGAGCAGGCCTGCGGCCGGAACCCGATCACGCTGGTCACCGCCCGCAGCGCGTGGATCAAGTCCAGGTTGTCGAGCACGCCCTCGCCGAAACCGCCAACCGCATCACTTGCGCCCGGCCCCGCGTCCCCCACCAAGTACACCCAGCCTCCCATAGTGGTGCCGGCGCTGGCCGAGTTGTTGCCCGGGTTGGCGTCGAACTGCGCCGCCGTTACGCTGGCCGTGTTCAAGAGCGCGCCGGACAGTGTGGGATGAAGCACCAGCGTCACCGTCGCACTCGCCCCAACCGCCAGGGATCCCAAATAGCAACTGATGGCGCCGCCCGAAGTGCAGGAGCCCTGGCTGGCGGCCGCGGAAACAAAGCTCGCGCCGGAGGGCAGCGGATTGCTCAGCGTCACTCCGGTCGCCGCCAGCGGCCCGCTGTTGGTCACCGTCATCGTGTAGGTGAGATTCAGTCCCAGCGGCTGGGTGGCCGCCGCGCTCATGGCCAGCGACAGGTCGGCGCTATACGGGCTGCTGCACTTGCCCAGCCCGCCGGCGCTGTAAATGCCGGCTATCTCGGCGTCGCCCAGCGCCCGGCTGTACAGGCTCACTTCGTCGATCTGGCCCGGGAACCAATAGGCCAGCGCTTCGTTTTCCCACTCGGCGCCGATCACCAGCGGATGGCTGTCGTATTGGATGGCGCCGACCGTGCTGGTTCCCGACGCCTGCCGCACCCCGTTCACATATAGCGCCATTGCCTGGCTGGTCTGGTCGAAGGTGAAGGCCACGTGATACCAGACGCCGGCGGCCGGCGTAAGAGTGAATGAGGTCTGCGGGCACGCAGAGGAGGTTCCCACGCAGGCGTGCAGCGCACCGTCCTGGTACCAGATCGCAAACGAATCGGCGTTGCCCGTGCCTACCGTTTTCCCGACCAGCGTGGCGAGGCCCGAGGGGACGGAGTTGAACTTGAACCAGCCCTCGATGGCCAAGCTGGCGGGCCGCAGCGAGGGCGAATCGGGGGCGGAGACGTAGGCCGTCGCGCCGTTCAGGCTGAAGGCCTGGCCCACCCGGCCGGCGGCATACGATGCGCCGCCCTGCGGCGTGACCGGGTTCGAGCCGGCCAGGTCCACCCCGCCCCCGTCGGCCGGCCACCAGCTTACCAGACCGCCGGGCGGTGCAACACACGCCGCCAGGAAGCCGACGGTAAAGGGCAGCGAGCCGGAACTGCCGCCGCCCGGCGCCGGATTGTAAACCGTCACCGGGATGGTCCCGGCCACCGCCAGGTCCGCTGAGGTGATGGTGGCGGTCAGCTTCGTGGCATCCACAAAAACCGTGACCCGGTCGCTCCCGTTCCAGCGCACGATCGAGGAGGAGGTGAAGCCCGAGCCGTTCACCGTCAGCGGGAAGCCTGCGCCGCCGGCCACGCCGCTGGAAGGCGCCAGCGAGGTCAGGACCGGCGACGGGTTCGATGCTACCGCCAAGCTCAACACCGCACCGCCATAGTTCACCTGGAACGTCTGGCCGCCGCCGGTATCGGTGCCGGTCAGGGTGGCGAATGTGCCGCTGCGCGAGGCAAAGGTCATCACCGGGAAACTGCTGCCGGCGGCGGCCACATAGCCGGCCAGCCGCGTGATGTTGAGCGTGCCGGCCAGCGTTGCCGTTCCGCTGACCTGCAGCACGTCGTATTGCGTGGCGCTCGCCAGCTCGATGTTCAGCGTGCCGGCGGCCGTTTGCGTGTAATTCCCGCTGATGGCCAGCGTGCCCGCCGATGAGCCGGGGTTGACCGCCCCCGCGTTGCTCACGTTGCCGGTGAATGTTCCGGCGCCGGACAGGCTGCCGCCTTGCAGGTTCAGCGTCGGAGCGGAAAGATTGCCCCCGTTGAGCACGGTCGCCCCAGCGGTCTGCGTGTATCCGGCGGCTATCGACAGCACTCCGCTTTGCACCGTGATCGTGCCGCTGTTGCTGAACGCGGTGCCGGAGTCAAAGCTGGCCGTACCCGTGCCGGCGCTCTTCACCAATGTGCCGAGGTTGTGGAACGCCGGCGCGTTTCCGCAACCGTAGCAATTGTTGAAGAAAAAGGGTTGATCGGCCCTTATGTCGAAGGTACCGCCCGCCAGGTTGTAGAAGAGGCCGCCGTAATTGCCCCAAATCCGGCCGCCGCTCCAGATGGCGTTGCCGCCATTGTTGACCCTCCGGCCCCCCAGCTCCTTGTCCGGGCTGCCGCCCAGGTTGAAAACCGCGCCGGCGGCGATGTCGGTGGAGCCACTGCCCGACATACGGCCGCCCGTCCAATTGAATACGCCCGTCCCGGTCAGCTTGGCCGCTCCGTCCAACGTGCCGCTGGCCAGTTCGAAATTCTGCGCCGTGGCAGCTCCGTTCACCGTCACCACGCCGCCGGCAAGGCGACCGAAGCCGGCCCCCGTGAAGCTGGCGCCGGCCTCGAGCATATGCGTGCTGCCGGTCAAATTGATGGTTGTACCGGCGGCCGCGTTGAATACGCCCTTGCTGGCGCCGCCGCCAGCCAGGTTTAACGCCCCCGTCTGTATGTCGATGGTACCGCTGTTGTTGAAAGGAGCGGCGTCGAAAGTGGTTGTCCCGGCCGCCACGGTCTTGCGGAAAGTGCCGCCGCTGGTGTTGTTGAACACCGGCGCACTACCGCAGCCGTAGCAGTTGTTGAAGAGGAAAACCGCGTCGTTCTGCGCGTTGAAGACGCCGCCGGCAAGGTTATTGAATACACCGCCGTAATTACCCCAAATGCGTGCGCCCGTCCATATCACGGTGCCCGAATTATTAATGGTGTGGCTCTGCAAGGGCTTGTCGCCGTCACCGGTCAGCTTGAGCACACCGCCGGAGGCGATGTTGGTTGTCCCGCCACTGGAGAAACTGCCCCCGGTCCACGTGAGGGTACCCGCCACGGTGACGGTGCCGGCCATGGTCCCGCCGGAAAAGACCACTCCGACTCCGGCGATGGTACCGCTGCTGAGGCCGTGGCTTCCGCTGGCGAGGTCGAGGGTGCCGCTCGCGGAGGCCTGGAACGTCCCGCTGCCGGCGCTGTTAGCGGTCAGCGCCAACCGCCCGGCCTGGATGTCCATCACGCCGTTGTTGGTCACCACAATGCTGAAAGTGGTCGAGCCGCCCGACGTAGCCGTCTTGCGCAAGGTGCCGTAGTTATTGAATACCGGCGCGCTGCCGCACCCATAGCAGGCGTTGTAAGAAAAAGTGGAGTCGCTTTGAGCGTCGAAGACGCCGCCGGCCAGATTGTTGACCACCCCTCCGTAGTTGCCCCAAATATCGCCGGCGGTCCACGTGGTGTTGCCCGAGTTGTTGATAGTCCGGCCGGACAGCGCCTTGTCACCTGCCCCGCCGATGTTGAAGGTGCCGGTGGCGGCGACGTCGGTCGATCCGCTGCCGGACATTGTGCCGCCCGTCCACAAAAGCGTACCGGTGGCGGTCAGCGTGCTTGGTCCATTCAGCGTGCCGCTGGTCAACTCGAGCTTTTCGACGGTCGCCGGCCCGTTTACGGTTACCGTGCCGCCCGCAATGCGGTTGGAACCCGCCCCGGTGAAGTTCGCTCCCTCGGTCAGCACGTGCGTGTAAGCCGTGAAGTTGGTGGTGGCGCCGCTGGCGGCCTTAAAGGTTCCGCTGCTGGTTCCGCCGCCAGCCACATTCAGCGTTCCCGTCCGCAGATCGATGGTGCCGTTGTTGTTGAAGGGCGCCGCATCGAACGTCGTAGTGCCCGTCGCCACCGTCTTGCGGAACGTCCCGCCGGTGTTGTTCAACACCGGCGCGCTTCCGCAGCCGTAGCAGGCGTTGTAGAGGAAACTGGTGTCGTTTTGTGCGTGAAAGACGCCGCCGGTGAGATTGTTCACCACGCCGCCGTAGTTGCCCACGATTCTGCCCGCGTCCGTCCACAGGATCGTTCCCGAATTACTGATGGTGTGCTGCTGTAAATTCTTGTCATTGGCGCCGCTGACGCTCAGCACACCACCGGAGGCGATGGTGGTGGCGCCGCCGCCGCCCATCGTTCCGCTGACCCAGTTCAGCGTGCCTGTGATGGTCAGCGCTCCAACCAGCGTTCCGCCCGAGAAGACGACGCCCGTCCCGGCGATCGTGCCGCTCAGATTGTGCGTGCCGGCACTTAGATCCAAGTTGACACCCGAGGGTGACTGGAAGGTCCCATTGCCGATGCTGCCGCCCGTCAGCGCCAGCCGCCCGCTCTGGATGTCCACCAGGCCGGTGTTGTTGAACACGATGGTGAACTCGGTGGACCCGCCCGACGTGGCCGTCTTGCGGACGGTTCCGGAATTGTTGAAGGCCGGCGTCGCGCCGCAGCCGTAGCAGGCGTTGTAGAAGAACTGCGCTTCGGACCGGGCGTCGAACGTGCCCCCGGCCAGATTGTTGAACACGCCGCCGTAATTCCCCCAGATGCGGCCGGCGCTCCAAATGGCGGCGCCCCAGTTGTTTATGGTGCGGCCGCCCAGTTCTTTGTCCGCGGCGCCGCTCAGGTTGAACGTTGCACCCGCCGCAATGTTAGTCGAGCCGCTGCCCGACATATTGCCGCCCGTCCAGTTGAATACGCCGGTTGCGGTCAGCGTGCTGCTTCCGGCGAGGCTCCCGCTGGCAAACTCGAAGTTCTGCGCGGTCGCCGCCCCTTCCACCGTCAGCGTTCCGCCCGCGATGCGGCTGAAGCCCGGCCCGGCAAAGCTTGCACCCGCGGTGAGTGTGTGGGTGTAGGCCGTAAAGTTGATGGTGGCGCCCGTCGCTGCGTGGAACACTCCGTTGCTTGTGCCGGGGCCCACGTTCAAGGCGCCCGATTGTATGTCGATGGTACCGCTGCTGTTGAGAACGGCGCCGGCGTCGAATGTGGTTGTCCCCGTGGCCAAGGTCTTGCGCAGCACGCCGCCGCTTTGGTTGTTGAACACCGGCGCACTTCCGCAGCCGTAGCAAGCGTTATAGAGGAACGTCACATCGTTCTGGATGTGGAAGAGGCCGCCCGCCAAGTTATTCAACACCCCGCCGTAATTACCCACAATGCGGGCCCCGGTCCATAGAAGGGCCCCCGAATTGTTGATGGTGTGCGACTGCAGAATCTTGTCGTTGGGCCCGGTAAGCTTCAGCAGACCGCCGGAGGCGATGGTGGTTGTGCCGCCGTTGGAGAAGTTGCCGCCGGTCCAGGTCAGAGTGCCGCTGACGGTTACGGCGCCCGCCATCGTCCCACCCGAGAAAACCACGCCGGTTCCGGCTATCGTGCCGTTGCTGAAGGCGTGGTTCCCGGCCGCCAGGTCGAGCGTCGCCGGCGAAGTGGCCTGCACCGTGCCATTGCCGCCAATCCCGCCGTTGACCGCCAGTCGGCCCGCCAGAACGTTCATCAAGGCGCTGTTGCCGACGTAGATATTGAGCTCGGTTGAGCCGCCCGCAGTGGCCGTCTTGCGGATTGTGCCGGCGTTGTTAATGACCGGCGCGCTGCCGCAGCCATAGCAGTTGTTGTAAAAGAACTGCGCCTCACTTTGCGCCTCGAAGACGCCGCCGGCGAGATTATTGAAAGCGGCGCCGTTGTTGCCCCAGATGCGGCCTGCCGTCCAGGTAACCGTCCCCGAATTGTTGAGCGTGCGCTGCAACGCTTTGTCAGCGGTGCCGCCGATTTGCAGCACGGCGCCGGCGGCAATGCCGACGCTGCCGGAGCCGCTCAGGTAGCCACTCGTCCAGTTCACGAGGCCGGTGATGGTAACTGCGCCGCCGCCGGTGAGCGTGCCGAACAAGTCGAGGTTGTTGATCTGCGAGGCTCCCCCCACGCTGAGTGTTCCGTTCACCACCAAGTTGGCGGCGCTGGTGAGACCGGCAGCCGAAGCGCTGGTGGACGACCCGATGGTCACCGTAATCCCGTAATAGGGGATGCAGACGCTTTGTGAGCCGCTGGGCAGGCCCATCATCCAATTCGAAGGCGTGGCCCAGTCGCCCGAGATGCCGGTCATCCACTGGTTGGCGGTGGGCGGGCAGATGATCGGCACCGCCCCGGTCACGGTCAGGCCGGTGGTGGCGGTTCGCAGCAGCGTCCCGACCCCGCCGTTCACCGTAATAGTGGTCGTCGCGTTCGGCGTATTGACCCCGGTTGTCACCGTCATGGTGACCGAGCCGGGCGGCGCTGGGTTGGGCGAGAAACTGCACGAAGCGCCGCTGGGCAGGCCGCTGCACGACAGGTACACCGGCCCGGTGAACCCGCCGCTGCCGGTGATCGTCACCGTGTAGGCGGCGGAATTGCCGGCCATCACGCTTTGCGAAGAAGGCGTGACCGCGAGGGAAAAATCAACGAGGGCGCCGATCGCGGTCACCATGCGGATACGGTCGTTGTCGGTGTCCGCGAGGTAGAGGTTCCCGCTGGGATCGATCAGCAGGCCGCTCGGCCCGTTCAGGCTGGCGCTGGCGGCCGGCCCATTGTCGCCCGCAAACCCCCCGACGCCGTTGCCGGCCACCGTCGAGATCACGCCGCCCATGGTCACCTTGCGCACCACGGAATTGTCGGTATCGGCGATCAGGAGGTTGCCGGCGGCGTCCAGCGCCACCCCGTAGGGCGAGCCCAGTTGCGCCAGGGTGGCGGCGGCGCCGTCGCCGGAGTAGCCGTGAACGCCGTTGCCCGCCACGGTGGTGATGGCGCCGGCGATGACCCTGCGGATGCGCTGGTTGAGCGTGTCGGCGATGAACAGATTGCCGGCCGCATCGGCCGCCACGCCCCACGCGCCGTTCAGCCGGGCGGCCGCAGCCGGTCCGCTGTCGCCGGCGAACCCGCTCAATCCGCTTCCGGCCGCCGTGGTGATGGTTCCGTCCGGCGCCACCTTCCGGACGCGGTAGTCGTAGGCATCGGCGACATATAGGTTGCCGGCCGCGTCGAACGAAAGGCCGGCCGGCAGTTTCAATTGCGCCTGCGTGGCGGGCAGGCCGTCGCCGGGCAAGTTGGCGCCGCCGCCGGCCACCGTGCTGATGTTTCCGCTGGAGTCGATTTTGCGGACGCGCGCGTTGTAGGTGTCCGAAAAGTAGACGTTGCCGGTGGCATCCACCGCCACGCCCGCCGGATACCGCAGGCGTGCCAGGGTGGCCGCCCCGCCGTCGCCGGAGAAGCCGTAGACCCCGGTGCCGGCGATGGTGGTAATGGCGCCGCCCGGCGCGATCTTGCGGATGCGGTGGTTGTACTGGTCGGCAACGTAGAGATAGCCATTGCTGTCGCGCGCCACTTTCGCAGGCGCATTCAGCCGCGCGCTGGTGGCCGCGCCGCCGTCGCCGCCGTAGCGGTACGCGCCATTGCCGCCGAAGGTGCTGATCTTTCCAGTCGCATCGACCTTGCGGAGGCTGTAGTTTGCTTCATCGCCGATATAGATGTTGCCCGCGGCGTCGGCGGCCACCGACGAGGGCAGGCCCATGGTGGCGGCCGTCGCCGGCCCGCCGTCGCCGGTGTGGTCCGCCACGCCCGTGCCGGCCACCGTGCTAATGACCCCGCCACTGGTCACCATCCGCAGCCTCGAACAGGCGGCCGCGGCAATGTACAAGTTGCCCGCCGCATCCAGCGCCAGGCCCCGCGGGCCGTACACCTGCGCGACCACGGCCGCGCCGCCGTCGCCGTTGCAGGAGGAAGCCCCGTCGCCGGCGATGGTGGTGATGGTCCCGCTGCTGACTTTGCGCACGCGGTTGTTGGCCTCATCGGCGATGTACAAATCGCCGTTGGCCGCAGCCAGGCCGCTGGGCAGGCCCAACTGGGCCAGGGTGGCCGGCCCGTTATCGCCCGCATAGCCGGAAGCGCCGTTGCCCGCGACAGTGGTAATCGTTCCGCCCGCCGCGACTTTGCGTACCCGGTAGTTGCCGGCATCGGCCACGTAAACGTTGCCGGCCGCATCCACGGCCAGCGCTTTGGGCGAGCACAATTGCGCGGCGGTTCCCGGCCCGGTGTCGCCGCCGACGCCGCACACGCCGGTCCCGGCGATGGTTGAGATCACGCCGGTGAGATCGACCTTGCGAACGCGGTGGTTCTGCGTGTCGGCGATGTAGACGTTGCCGGCGGCATCGACCGCCACGCCGCGCGGGCCGTCGAGGGTCGCGCTGGTGGCCGCCACGCCGTCGCCGGAATAGCCGGGGTTGCCGTTGCCCGCCAGAATGACCAGCGTGGTGGCCGACAGCTTGAACACCATGTTGTTGCCGGGATCGGCCACATAGATGTTTCCGGCGGCGGCGGCCATGCCCCCGATCGGCCCGATGGGCGCCAGGTTGGCCGCGCCGCCACTGCCCGAAAACGCCCAGCTTCGGCCCGCCACCGTGGAGATCGTGTTCTGTGCCGGAAGCGATGCCGGCGCCCAGAGGCACAGCCATAGGCACGTGGCCCCAGTAAACGGGCGGCACAACGGGTTCCATTCACCGCGCATGCTTTCCATGCCTCCTTCGGGGGGATTGTCTCCGGCGCTTCGCCCGGTTGCCGAACCGATTCAGACGCTTGTATCGCGAGACTTTGCGACTGTCAACTCTTTATTCGCGGCGGTTGTTTGCAGCGTACCAGTCCCGGGCGCCGGTATGTCCCGGGGGGCACCTGTAGAATATAGGTGAAAAACAGGTGGAGATGGAGCGCCAGCATCTGGCCGGATCAGAGACGCCCCGGCGCGCGGGCCAGAACGATCGCAATACCCCTGCGGTTGCCGGCGGGATGCCGGCGGTAGAACCGTCTTCAATGCGGAGACGCAGAGCACGCCGGGGCAGGCCTGCGTCCTGGCGTTGGAAAAACTCTAACCCGCCGAATTACCAGCGGCGGCCGTAGCCCTGCTGGTACCCCTGCATGTAGCCGTTGCGGAACTGCTGTCTGTAGGCGTCCTTGTTGCCGTAGCTGCTGCTGTAGCCGTTGTCGGCATCGCGATAGGTGCCGTGCCGCTGCAGATCGAACGACTTGCCGGCGCTGCGATCCTCGCGTCCGGCCTGCAGCCCCAGGCGGTAGCCGTTGTCATACGCGACCTGCATATAGCCGCCGCGCC
>Ga0315277_10013817_pt1 | contig 10054 bp, 12 predicted proteins | sample YL17G05_15_MG_FD_203695 | JGI IMG/M metagenome (GOLD analysis project Ga0315277, IMG submission 203695) | Sediment microbial communities from Yellowstone Lake, YNP, Wyoming, USA - YL17G05_15 | ecosystem: Environmental > Aquatic > Freshwater > Lake > Sediment | place: USA: Wyoming | collected...
CTTTCAGGATGGTGACTGGCGAGGAGGGGGACTGCCTGGAAAGGATGGTCGTCCGCATGAAGGAGGTTCGTACATCAGTGAAGATCATCAGGGACTGCCTCGCAAGCCTTCCAAAAGGGGATATCAGGCTCAAGCTCCCGCTCATGATTAACATAGAGAAGGGCAAGGAGACTGTGTCCAGGATAGAGGCCCCCAGGGGAGAGCTGGTCTACTACCTGAAATCAAACGGCCTCACTCCTGAGCGTGTGAAGGTCCGCACCCCCACTTTCGCTAACTTCAGCTGCGTGGGAAAGATACTGGAAGGCACCCAGGTGGCTGATGCCCCGATAACCGTGGCCACCCTGGACCCTTGCATAGCATGCTGCGACAGGGTGACCCTGATTGATTCCAAAACAGGGCAGTCCAAGGATGTGGACCACCATGAGCTGGATCGCATGTTTGATAGAGAACACGTGCACAATCATTGATGAGTGAAATTGTAAATATTCTATTTTAGGACAGGCTCCATGTACCAGAAACCGTGCTTAATTTTCTCATTGCCATGTCTTGTGTAAGTCCCTAAGGCTTCAAGTTTGCCGTTTTTTGTAAATATTTTTCCGTGGTAATCGAAAACCCTGAGATTTGTTGTGTCATTGCTGAATGTGACGGGGTTCATCAGGTTACTTCCTGGCTTTCTGTAGATTTTGCTGAACTTAAGCTCATCGTACTCTCCCGCACCTATAATCTTAGAATGACCAAATTGGTCATTCCCATCAGCCAGAAACAGGCCTGTTTCCTTATCAAAGCTGAAGAGATCCATACCAAACGGGTATTTCTTACTGTCGGCTTCAATGTTTTTTCTCAGCCATTCTAAATCTGCCCCTTCAGACGAATCCTTATGGACCTCGAGCCACTTGAGCTTTGTCTGGAGCTCTTCTTTAAGGATTTCTACTCGTTCTGGGTTTTCCCAGAATTCTCCCTTGAAATGCGTATTTGAGAAGAAGACCAGAGGATAAGGAATTTCCATAAGAAGTTTTGGAAGCAAGTTTTTTATTCTTATAGCTACCCACAAGCATTTAGAAAAGCCCAGCCAATTATTAACAGATGCTCCAAGAAATCTTCTTCCTGTTCGTGTTCCCCGGCCTGCTCTCAGCCGGATTCTTCGGCATGCTTTATGAAGGCATTTCCAGGAAGATCTCTGCTAGATTCCAGAACCGTGTGGGGCCTCCTGTATGGCAGCCTTTCTTTGATTTCATGAAGCTCATGTCTAAGGAGAACATCACCCCAAAGAATGGTGTGGGGTTCGTGATGACCTTTTCTGCTGTCCTTGCCTTCGCAGCCCCGCTTGCTGCGATACCCTTCATACCACTCGCAGGCTGGTCTCCCGCATCTTTCCAGGGGAACCTTCTCGTTGTGATTTATCTGTTCGTCCTGTATGCGCTTTCCTTTGCCTTGGCCGGATGGGCGTCAGGCTCGCCTCTGGCCTCTGTCGGCTCAATAAGGGAGGTGACCCAGATGTTCGGTTACGAGTTCCCATTCATAACCTCCCTGTTGACAATTGGCTTTGTCACCAATTTCACCATAGCCCCTTATTTTGCCTGGCAGTTCCCTCTTGCCTTTATTGCTTTCTTGTTCTCATCCATGGCCGCGCTCTCTCTAGCTCCTTTCCATGTGCCTGATGCGGAGCAGGAGATTGTGGGCGGCCCACTGGTGGAATACACAGGGCCGAGGCTTGCCATGTTCTCCCTTGCGCATGCCATGAAACTCTGGGTGATTGCTGCATTGGGGACTGTGATGTTCCTTGGAGGGGGCCCGATTGAGTGGTTCTTCATAAAATCGCTTGCGCTTGTGCTGCTCTTCTCCATAGCCAAGAATGTGTTCGCACGCCTCAGGATAGACCAGTCCTTCCGCCTGCTTTGGCTTGTGATAGCCCCGCTGGCTATGGTAGACCTTATCAGGGCTGTCATGGGGGTGTGGTTCTGATGGCTGTGCTCTCAGAAGGCCTCAAGCGCCTCTTCTCCAGGCCTTTCACCATAAGGTATCCGAAGCAGAGGCCGAGACTCCCCCCGGGCTTCCATGGCAGGCTGGTGTGGGACAGGACAAAGTGCATATTCTGCATGCAGTGCCAGATAGCGTGCCCCAATAATGTAATCAAAATAGACAGGGAAAAGAAGACCTACGAGGCTGACCTGAACAGGTGCATATTCTGCGCAAGGTGCCAGGAGGTCTGCCCTGTCCCGGAGAAAGCTGTGCGCTTGAGCCAGGACTTCGAACTGGCCAAAGAAAGGAAGGAAGATGTCGTGGAGAGGTACTAATCTTGCAGATTGATTCCATACAAGGAATTTAGTATCTCCTTCATGTTGGATTTTCTGATTTCCGCGCGGGATTTTTCCTCGCCTGGAGGCAGGGATTCCGAATAGGACTTTTCCAGATTGTAGCGCATTATTTCTGTCTCTCTCAGAATAAAGGGCTTAACCCCGCCTATGGTACAGGGAAGGCTGTCAAGAAACTCTTTGCCAAGTTCATGGTTGTTTCCAGATTAGCCAGATAAGACTCTGACTTTGAGTCAAGGTTAGCATAAGCAACATGGAAGGCTTTGAACTTTTCAAACTCCGCAGGATGAAGGTGCTTCTCCATTTTTCAAATCTATTGTCAGTGGCATATGTATCTCCTTTTAAAAAATTAAATAGATTGCTGTGAAGATGTGTATTTGGGAGGTTTTATACCATATTTTGATTTGAAGTCTGACATCTCATTCTCGACGCGCGAACGCTCCCTTTCGATGGATTCTTGAAGTATTTCCTTAATAGCAATGTCTGCCTTATCAGTGGCTTTCAGGCTGTCCTCAAAGGGCTTTGTCGCTTCTATAATTTTAAGCAGCCTTAGGTTGTTCGCGACATCCTTTGCTATAGTGGGCGAGGAGGCAACATAAGGAAGCACGCCTTCATGATAGTCGATAGCAGCATTAAGCAAGTCTTTGTAATTTGAATCGCTCGCAGGACCGTTATAGTTGAAAACCATTGAAAATAGGTCCAAAGATGCAGTATAGCACCCTTGCATATTCCATTCCTGTTCTTTTATTCTTGCTTCTGGGAAATCCTTCATCATTATCATCGTCACACCTCTCCAATTTTAATAAGATAGATTTTAGGGGGAAGGAATAAAAGGGGATTGGCCTCAATCCTTTTGAGGATAAATACTTAATGGCGCCCAGGAAAGTATTCAGATATAAAACAGTATGCCCATATATAATTACTATATGGTCAAGCTAGAAAAGATAGTAATCCAGGGATTTAAATCGTTCAAAAGGAACGTTTCCATCTCATTCCCGACAGGCTTCTCTGTGATAACAGGACCAAATGGGTGCGGGAAGTCGAACGTGGGGGATTCGATTTCCTTCGTGATAGGCAAGGCCTCATCAAGGGTGATGAGGGCGAAGAAGGCCCCTGATCTCATTTTCCATGGCGGCAAGAGCAAGGGAGCGTCCGAGTTCGCCAAGGTCGCGCTTTTTTTTGATAACGCTGACGGAATCCTGCCCTTCAAGGAGAAGACCGTCACCATAAGCAGGAGGCTCAACAAGAAGGGAGTGAGCACCTACAGGCTCAACGGCAAGATAGCCACAAGGCAGGAGATACTGGACGTTTTCTCGCAGGCAGGCGTGCATGCCAACGGCCACAACATCATCCAGCAGGGAGATGTGACGCAGGTCGTTGAGATGGACTCTGTGGAGAGGAGAGAGATAATAGACGAGATATCAGGGATAATGGAGTATGACGAGAAGAAGCAGAAGGCCCTGCAGGAGCTTGAGAAGATAGCTGAGAAGGTCAGGGAGGCGGAGCTCATACTCCAGGAGAAGCACAACATCCTGGAGAAGATGCAGAAGGAGAGGGACACAGCAGTCTCATACAAGAACCTTGCCTCCGACCTGGAGAAGATCAGGGCGTCAGTCCTTTGGAAGGAGTTCTCTGAGAGCGAGAAGAGCATGGATGGTGTTGAAGAGAAGATAGCTGAGAAGACCGGCCTGATGGAGAAGCTCGAGGGGGAAGTAAAAAGTTATGACGAAAAGCTGGCTGAGGAGGAGAAGAAGCTCGATCAGCTAACCAGGGATGTGCTTGAGGCTTCGAGCCAGATAGAGGTCACGAGGAAGCTCTCGCGCGTGCAGTCTGAGCTGGAGATAAAGCGCGACAGGCTGGAATCCCACAATAGGGAGATAGAGCGGCTGAACCTCCTCATAGACAGGCTTTCCGTGACAGACAGGAAGTACGACCCGGCTGTCAGGGCAGCCCTCGGGCTTGAAGGAGTGCTTGGCGTTTTTGCGGATATGGTGAAAGTGCCGAAGAATTACAGGGTCGCGTTTGAGGTGGCATCAGGAGGCCATCTGAATGACATAGTCGTTGATTCAGCATCCAATGCTGTGAGATGCATTAACTACCTCAAGCAGAACAAGATTGGCAGAGTGAGGTTCCTGCCTCTTGACAAGCTTAATCCTTACGGGAAGAAGAGCCTGCCGCCGGGAGCGATCGGCTGGGTGTCAGAGCTTGTGCATCATGAGCCTAAATATACTGTCGCTGTGGATTTCGTCCTTGGAAACACCGCATGTGTATCCGACATTGACAAGGCCAAGAGCATCTTCAATGTGCAGAGGTCCAGGATGGTCACGCTAGACGGGGACCTGATTGAGGCATCGGGGGCCATGACTGGGGGATTCTACAAGAGGCGCGATTCAGGAGCGGACATAAGCGGATACGAAAACGAGAAGAAGCGGATAGAGTCCCAGATGGGTGAGCTGGAGAAGGATATAGGCGGCCTGGCCAAGGAGATGGAGCTGCTGGCCTCCAAGGAGAAGAAGACCAAGACCATTGCGGTCGAGAGGGACCGGGCGAAGATTGATGAGACCCTCACGAGGATAAGGGAGAAGAGGAGAGTTGTGTATGAGGACAGGCTTATACTCCAGCAGGAAATTGGCAAGCTGGACATTCAGAAAGCGCGGCTTGAGGCAAGGTTCGACAACCTCAAGGTCCAGATTGAGCAGACAGGCCAGCCTGAGAAGCAGGACCTCTCCAAGCTCAAGCCTTTCATTGACATGGAAGCTTCTGTCCTGAAGTCAAGGGAGCGAGAGACCATCGTGCATATAGAGTCGCTTGGACCTGTGAACATGAAGGCGATTGATGATTTCGAAATCATAAGCCAGGAGTTCGGGGACTTCAGGGAGAAGGTGGACAGGATAGTGCATGAGAAAGGCTCGATTTTGGACACAATAAACAAGATTGAGGAGAAGAGGCTCACCACATTCATGAACACGCTGCAGGGGATAGCGAAGAACTTCAGGGAAATCTATAAGGAGCTTACTGGAGGGGAAGCAGAGCTTTCGCTGGAGCGGCCTGACAACCTGGAATCCGGGCTGACGATAAGGGCGTCCCCGCCTGGCAAGCGCTTGATACATATAGATAGCATGTCAGGAGGGGAGAAAACCCTCACTGCCTTTGCTTTTTTGTTCGCCATCCAGCGGCACAAGCCCACCCCATTCTACATCCTTGACGAGGCTGACGCAGCACTGGACAAAGTGAACAGCAAGCGCGTCGCAGAGCTCATAAAGAAGCAGGCGAAGTTCGCACAGTTCATCGTGGTCTCCCACAATGATTATGTGGTCAGGGAGGCGGACCAGATTTACGGCGTCTCCATGGAGGACGGGGAGTCCAAGATAATAGCCATAGAGCTCCCAAAAGAGACTGAAAAGCAGGCAGCCAAGATTGTGGCGGAGGCTCCCCAGATAGCGGGGAAGAATAACTGATTACTTTATATCTGGATAATTTTTCCGAATCCATGTCTCTTCTATTTCCTGAGTTTCTTTGTCCCCAGCCAATAAGGCATCCCTGAATTTTATTATATGTGGGTGATATAGGGATTCAATATCATAAACATCTATTTGTTGGAGCGCCCGAGTATCATTAATATATTCTTTCCTTAATTCAACATATCTTTTTCTTCGAAACTCCATAGGTTTTGACATTATTACGTGCAATTCCTCGTGATGCTCAGGTTTTAGTCCCATAGCACAAAAATAAATCAAACATTTATAAGCTGATGGAATTCACTCCATCTCATCCAGCCCGCCAAGGCTCTGCTGGACCTGGATGTCCTCTGGATTGGGCAGCCTGGTCTTCCACTTCCTGCCAAGCTCAGGCGTCTTTTCGTCTGTCAGCGTCTGAAGGCCTGCGCTCCCTACTGCAAAATCAGCCCTGTCCGTGCCGTCAACCATGAACCTCTCTTCAATCAATTCTTCTTCCTTCATCTCTTCCAGCAGCTGCCTTAGCTTGTGCGGTTCTTCGTCCTCAAATCCCTGGACCTTATTCATGCTGAGGAACTCAAGGATGTCATCGAACGTGCTGCCCTGCGTCCTCCAGAGAAGGTAGAGGATGCCTTCCTTTATCTCTATTTTGTCCATAAGCAAAGAATTGTCAAAGCTTTCTTAAATTCTTTATCTTCACTTCCAGCTCGGTCAGCTGCCTCTCGTAGTCCTGCATCATCCTGCGGTAGGTCTGCTCGTCAATCTTCCTCTTGAGGTATTTTCGCTCAATGGACTTCTTCATCTGCTCAATCTCTTCCTTGCTGTTCTTGAGCGTCCCGACGAACTCCGTGTTCAGCCTGCCCATGCTCCTGAATACCAGCAGGAAAGCTATGGATAGGCCGACATACATGATGATGAAGCCAAGAGCGGCCAGGGCCCCTATGATTGGAGTGAACCAGAAGGCGAGAGCGAAGATGACGCCTGACATGACAAAGGTCAGCGCCCATACTAGCTGCAGGCTGTCCTCGGGCCTCATGAATAATATTTGGCCACGCTGGCTTAAATGGAATTTGGGGAAGGATTGCTATTTATTATTTCAGCCATAATCATTACCCATGCCCGACTCGGTTGGACCCTCAGAAATCGTCAGTCAGGGTTTTTGGCCCGTCCTGGAGGGAAGGTACAAAGTTGGCAACCAGCAGTCTCCCATTGCGATATGCACCATGGCCACGGTGGACATGGAATTCCCCATGGAGAAGATTGCCATCGCAGGCAAGTGTGTGACAGAGAACATGGGAATAGAGAAGATAGTCAAGAACACCATCTCTAACCCGCACATAAGATATATGATAATCTGCGGGAAGGTGCCCATGGGCCATTTCGTGGATAATGCGATAATCTCCCTGATTGACAATGGAGTGGACCCGGATGGGAGGATAATCGGGGCCAGAGGAGGCATACCTGTTGTGAAGAACCTTGCCAGAGAGGAGATAGAGCGGTTCAGAAAGCAGATAATTCCAGTGAACATGTCGGAGGTCACTGATGTTGCGAAGGTCATGGAGAAAGTGGATGAGCTCTATGAGAAGAACCCCGGACCGTTCGAGGGTGGGGTTCTTATATCATCAGAAAGCATCCCAAGGATTGAGGCGAAGCACACGGAAAGGGATTATGTGCCTGATCCCAAAGGCTATTTCATCATCCACCTAAATCGCGAGCGCCAGGAAATAATAGTCGAGCATCATGATATAAATGGGAGGATAACCAAGATTATCGCAGGCAAGAAGGCTGATGACCTGTACCACACAATAGTGCGGGAGGGCCTTGTCTCAAGGCTTGAACACGCCGCTTATCTCGGAAGGGAACTTGCAAAGGCTCAGCTTGCTATTAAAAAGAATTTGGATTATGTCCAGGACAGCGACCTTTAGATGATGATTATGGGAACAAATATCATTTTGATTAAGACAAAACAGGATTTGGAGTCATGCGAACCAGGGCAGGTCATAGAAGAGAACGGAAGAATTGGAGTTTATGCCGGCATGGCACCCTGGGCAAGCTGCAGTTGTCCATGTGGAGGAAGTATTGGTGAATATCCCATGGTTGTTTTTTCAAAAGGAGATAAAATATTTACAGAGCTGGTTTTAAGCCGAGATGAACCAAAACCGCGAAAGATTACGAGGATATCAATTGTGAAAGAGATTCCTACTTCGGATGCCAGATTCGACCAATTATCAAAATATTTAAGAGAAAGGGGTGTGTTAGATTATGAGTCATGAAGTTCCAAACGTTCCGTACCAGCCGCTTATAGTCAAAGGGGAAAACCTGGGTCAGACCTGGGAGAATGCAGTGAGGATGATGATGACGCAGGGCTACAACAGGTTCGTGAAAGCCCCGGAATACCAGACCTGGACGAAGGATTCCCCAATGTTCATAACAGTCGAGAACCCGATGGCTTCTCCAAGGCTGTCTCCGAAGGCTCCTATAACGCAGAGCATGGCGGATGAGTATGCGAACAGCCTGATAAATGGGCATACAAACGACAAGGAGAACAGCTTTGAATACACTTATTATGCAAGGCTCAGGCATTACCCAGACTGCATGATAAGGGCCGGGGCCCCTCATGTCTCTGATGAGCACCAGCTCAAGGAGTACATACACAAGGTCTCGCAGGGGAAGTGTGTGATGCAGAGGCTGGACCAGGTGGAGGAGGTCACAAAGATATTCAAGAAGGACCCAACAAGGAGGACAGCTGTGATGCACACGTGGATACCTTTCAGGGACCTTGCAAAGTTCACCCCAGAAAGGATAGACACATCCTCTCCATGCCTGGTCATAATGCACCCGCAGGTGGTGGAGAACAAGCTGCACATGAATGTGGTCATGAAGACTAACGACCTGTACAGCGCATGGGCAGGGAATGCGTATGCCTTCTCAGCACTGCAGAAGTACATCGCGGACCAGCTTGGAATAGGAGTCGGCCACTACACTCATTTTTCCGTGAGCATGCAGGTTTACGAGGAGGTTTATGAGGCGGCTAAGGGGGTTTAATCCCATGGTCTTGCATGCTCTTGCTCATCCAAATAATAAAAGGATTGTGTCTGCAGTATCCTGGTAAATCTTGTAATGGCTCTATACAATTTCTGAAGTATTCTGGACAACAAAAGTCATAATTGGGGCATGCACCCTCGTCCATATCCTCGCCCAAATATATCGGAATCTTAGCCATAAAATCATATGGTTTTTCAATTTTAAGGATTTAAGCCTTCTCCATGGCTAAATCCACAGGAGGTTTGGGCATAGGCTTTTCTGAGAGGGGTTTCTCAAAGACCCATATCTCCCTTATGGTTTTGTGTCTGGGTTCTTTATCCACGTATGGGAAAGATCCGGGGATTCTGTATTTCCCCAGTATGTTGACTGGTTTCAGGCCTGCCTTTGCTGCCATCTTTTGTGCGTCCAGATGTGTGAAGTGCTCCCCGAATTCGAAGCGGGGGAAAACCATGCACATCCTGCCGCCTTTTTTCAGGACAAAGGAGAATTCCATCAGCGATTTCTGGAAAAACGTCTTGAGTCCGCGCAGAATGGATTCGGCCTTTCTCTGGTCAGGATAGATTTTCAGGGCAGGACCCAGGAAGGGCTCGGTGACTATGAGGTCTATTGATTCTGAATTGAAGGTATTGGAGAGCCTGGTAGCATCTAGCTTCATGATTTTCTTGTCAAGGCCTGAGAGGCCCAGCTTGTAGTCCTGCGAAAGCCAGTAAAGGTTCTCAATGGCATCCAAGCAGCATTGCTCATCTATATCGGATCCCATGATATCCAAGTCAAACAATGCTGCCTCCTGCAGTATTGTGCCTATCCCGCAGAAGGGATCGAGCAGCAGTCTGGATTCCTTCTGCCTGGATATATTGACCATTATCTTGGCGAGCCTGGGTGGTATCGAATACATAGGCCTCTTTTTCGGTCTGTCCATATCGCGCTTCTGGAAGTCGAACGGGTTGTGGACAGTAAGCGTCTTGGCAACATGGACCCTCTTATTATCCATGCAGACAACAACCTCTTCCAGCTTCTTCTTGATGACTTCAACATGGGTCAGGGCGCTCCTGTCCTTTGGGACTGGCATGAACTTCCCGTAAATCCCGGCCTCCCGCAGGCTGTCCTTCAGCGAGGTTGCGTAATGGTTGAAGAGCCTGTTGTTACTGCTTGAGTCAGGGTATACGCTCAGGCCGAACATCCTGGACTTGGGCAGGTCGCTGGCAGGAAGGCTGTCGAATATGTTCTCGCTGATGCGTTCAG
>Ga0315277_10013820_pt1 | contig 10053 bp, 10 predicted proteins | sample YL17G05_15_MG_FD_203695 | JGI IMG/M metagenome (GOLD analysis project Ga0315277, IMG submission 203695) | Sediment microbial communities from Yellowstone Lake, YNP, Wyoming, USA - YL17G05_15 | ecosystem: Environmental > Aquatic > Freshwater > Lake > Sediment | place: USA: Wyoming | collected...
GTGAGTTGGAGGAAAGGGTCCTCGATTTCATCGCAGGCCTGCGGGGACGGGGGGTATCCGTATCCACCGCGGAGAGCATCGATGCCATGGGCGCCATCACCGTGGTGGGGTTGGACGACCCCGGGCTGTTCAAGGCCGCCTTGAAAGCGGCGGTGGTCAAGCGCAACAAGGACACGCCCGTCTTCGAGGAGCTGTTCCCCCTCTATTTCTACGGCCTCGAGAGCAGCGGGGAGGCGGAGAGCCTCGACGACGAACTCCTCGCCCGCCTGGAGGAGGAGATACGAGGTCTTACGCAGGGCGAAGGCATGAACCCCATGCTGCCCATGTTGATCTTGGGCCGGGGAGGGGAGTGGGAGTCTTTGATCCGCATGGCGGCCGGCCAGGTGGGGACCTCACAGCTCGCCACCCGCATGCAGGTGGGCATGTACACGCGCCGTATATTCGACGTCTTCGACTGGGAGGAGATCGAGAGAGAGCTGCAGGAACTCCTCTCCCACCTGCGCGAGGAGGGATGGAGCGAAGAGGAACTGCAACAGGTGGAGGATGCCTTCGCCGCGAATCGAGACGCCCTGCGCAGGCAGGTGCGCCGCTACGTGGAGAGGGAACAGGCCCGCAACGCCGACAAGGTCCCCAGTTCGGAGCGGGTGGAGAGGCTCATGAACCGCCCCCTCTCGGGGCTGGACGAGTTAGAGCTGCAGCAGATGCGCAAGGCCGTGGACATCCTGGCCAAGAAGCTGCGCAACAAGATCAACCTGCGCGAGAAACGGCTCAAGCGGGGCAAACTGGACGTCAAGGCCACCCTGCGCAAGAACATGCAGCACGGCGGGGTTCCCTTCGAGCTCAAGTTGAAACACAAGCGGATGGAGAAGGCCGAACTCATGGTGCTGTGCGACATCTCGTCCTCTGTGGCCCGCGTCTCCCAGTTCATGCTGCAGTTCGTGTACACTATCCAGGACTGCCTGGCCAAGGTGCGCAGCTTCGTCTTCGTGGACGACCTGGGAGAGGTGACCGACTTCTTCCACGACGAGGACATCCAGAAGGGGATGCGCCGCGCCCTCTCCGAGGCGGACATCTCCTACAACGCCCGCAGCGATTTCGGCGAGGTCTTCCACTCGTTCTGCGAACAGTACCTGCAGGACGTGGGCTACCGCACCTATATCCTGGTCATCGGGGACGCCCGCAACAACTACAACGACCCCGGCATCCGGGCGCTGGAGAAGATCCACGACCGGGCCAAGGGGATCATCTGGCTCAACCCGGAGACCAAGCCTTTCTGGGACACTGGAGACAGCGTCATGGGGGAATACCTCCCCTATTGCAAGGAGGCGCGGGTGTGCCGCACCCTCAAGGACCTGGAGGACACGGTCAGCTCCCTCCTCCTTTGATGAGGTCAGCCCCGGACATGGGACATTCTTCTATTGTTTGCCGAAAGAAATCGCTCTATTGGTTTAGAAGAATGTCCCATGTCCGGGGCTGACCCCGTGTCCGGGCACGACCTAGGGCAAACCGCTCCAGGTCACTGTGTTTATAATCGAGGCTGTAATGCTATAACATATATATCTACGTCTCGCGAGCGGCGGAGGATGGGATGGAAGACAAGGTTACGGACGTCATCATCGTGGGGGGCGGCCCCGCGGGCTTGACCGCGGGTATCTACCTTTGCCGTGCGCGCCTGGACACCGTGCTGGTCGAGAAGCAGGCTCCCGGCGGGGCGCCCGCCCTTACCGAGAAGATCGAGAACTACCCCGGTTTCCCCGAGCCTATATCCGGGTTCGAGCTGGTGGACCGCATGCGCCGGCAGGCGGAAGGCTTTGGATTGAAGATCAACCCCTACAATCCCCTGGAGGGCCTGCGAGACGAGGGCGACATCAAGGTGCTGGAGACATCGGAAGGAGAGATGAAGGCCAACGCGGTGATCCTGGCCATGGGCATGCGCCCCGCCACCCTGGGGGTGCCGGGGGAAGACCGCTTTCACGGCCGGGGAGTCTCCTACTGCGCCACCTGCGACGGCGCCTTCTTCCGGGACGCGGTGGTGGCCGTGGTGGGAGGGGGAAACACCGCGGTGGAGGAGGCCGTATTCCTCACCCGCTTCGCGAAGAAAGTGATCCTGGTCCATCGCAGGGACCGTCTGCGGGCGGGCAAGATACTGCAGGAACGCGCCATGTCCCACCCCAAGATGGAGTTCAAGTGGAAGAAGACGGTAAAGGAGATACGGGGAGAGAATACGGTCACCGGGCTGCTGCTGGCGGACGTGGATGACGGCAGCGAGGAAGAGGTCCCCGTGGACGGGGTGTTCCTCTATGTGGGAAACGTCCCCAATACCGAGGAGATTAAGGGAATAATAGACCTGGACGAAAAAGGGTTCGTCCTCGCCGACGACTCCCTGCAGACTAACGTCAAGGGGGTCTTCGCGGCGGGGGATGTGCGTTCCGGCGCGGTATGGCAGGTGGCCGCCGCCGTTGGAGACGGGGTGAGAGCGGCGCTGCGAGCGCAGTTCCACGTGGAGAGCCTGAAGGGAACGGCATATATCTAAGCGATGGACTATAGCTCCTGGAACCGGAGATGGGACGGGAGCAAGGGTATCAAAGAGAGGACTAGTGGCCGCCGCGCTTACGGGTTATAGTGGGCTATCTCGCGATGAGGCGTGTGTGAGCCAGGCATAGTGTATTGGAGAAGCGACAGGCAAGAGACGGGAGGTGTGACCCGTGGCGGGAAAGATCACGGAGTTGAACGACGACAATTTCGAGCAGGAGGTGCTCAAGAGCGACGTGCCGGCCCTGGTGGATTTCTGGGCGCCCTGGTGCGGCCCCTGCCAGATGATGGGGCCCATCCTGGAGGAGGCCGCTGCCGACTGGGAAGGTAAGATCAAGGTATGCAAGCTTAACGTCGATGAGTCCATGGGGGTAGCTCGCGACTACCAGGTCCAGTCCATCCCCACCATGATCCTTTTCGACAAGGGCAAGGAGGCCAAGAAGATCATAGGCGCCAGGCCAAAGAAGGCTTTCGTGGAGGAATTCGAATCCTGGCTCTGAAAAGGGAGAGGAATAGATGAAGATCGCCGTTATCGACGGCATGGGAGGCTCCATCGGTCACCAGATCATCCTGGAGTTGAGGAAGAGCCTACCCGAGGATACGGAGATCATCGCCTTGGGCGCCAACGCCATCGCTACCGGCAACATGATGAAAGCCCGGGCCAACCGGGGCGCTACGGGGGAGAACGCGGTGCGCGTGTGCATCGGGGAGGCGGATGTGGTCATGGGGAGCATCTCCATCCTCGTGCCCAATTCCATGATGGGGGAGCTGACGCCGGATATGGCCACGGCCATATCCTCCGCGCCCGGGCGCAAGATCCTGCTGCCCCTCACCCACCCCCGCATCGAGATCATGGGGACCAGCGGGACGCCGCTTCCCAAGCTTATAGAGCAGGCCGTGGAACTGGCGAGAGAGATGAGCGAGAGGGAAGGAGGCGGCAATGTGTGAGGCCGCGGTCTTCCTGGATAAGGAAGGCGAACTGGAAAAGGTTATGGATGACGTGGTGGAGATAAAGCCCGAAGGCGGCAAGCTCCTGCTGGTGGACGTCTTCGGCGAGCAGAAGCTGGTATCGGCGAAGATAAGCCGGGTCGAGCTCATGGACCACCGCATCATCCTGCGCGAGAGCGGGCTGCCCTAGCGTCAGGTCCCATGAGGAACGATGCATGGTGCAGGCGATCAACGACGAGAACCCGATCGGGTTCAACAGGAACAAGGAATTGGGAACAATATACGAAAGTTCTGTATATGCAAAGGAGGGTACGGACGGCACGTAAGGAAAACTGACAGGGACTGAAAGATAAGGGGGTTGTTATGTTAGGGTTGTCATGGCTTAAGGACGTTGTCGTTTACACTACCAGCACCGGGTTCAGCTGGGGATTATTTCTTGGATTATTTCTGGTCGGTATCCTGTTCTACGTCCTCGTCGCATGGCTGTTGTATCGCATAGGCAAGAAGCTGGGCTACCAGAAAAGCTGGTATGCCTGGGTCCCCTTCCTCAACTACTGGATGATGGTGGAACTGTCGACTCGTGAGAGCTCCTGGTTCTGGATAATCTTCATCACTATGTTCATCCCCTGCATCAACATCGTAGGTCTTGTGATGCTGGTTATCGTGATGATGGACATCTCGGAAGCTTGCGGTAAGGAGAGCTGGTGGGGCATCCTGTGGATAATCCCCATCGTCAACTTCGTGATCATGTACATACTTGGCAGCGGCCCGGCCGTCCCGCCCCAGGGGCCTCAAACACCGCCTACGTACACGCCCCCTCCGCCGCCGCAACAGTAGAGTTGTTTAACAGCACAAGAAACCCCCGCCGCGATCATGCGGCGGGGGCTTTTAATGGGGTCGTGTCTTCGTTCTTCGGTTATCTGATCCTTTAAGACCTGCTTTCTATCTACACGCAAAACCGAAGAACGAAGACACGACCCCATTAAAGCGGGGGATGGGCGTGCGCGGCTAGCGGGCCGGCGTGCTCGCGGTCTTCATGCCGGGGAGCTCCAGCTCCCACTTGCCGCAGCGCCCGCCCCAGCGGGCGAGGACGTCGCCCTCCACCATGATCTTCACGACCTCGCAGTTGTTGGAGCAGCCCTTGCAGTTGAAGCTGGAGGTGCGGTACTCGATCTCGGTGACACTGAACCCCTTGAAGTTGGAGGCCGACAGGCCGAGTTCCTGGGCCAGCAGGGCGGCGCCGATGGCCCCCATCACCGCGAAGTGCTCGGGGACGACCACGTCCACCTGCAGTTCCTCCTCGAAGGCGCGCTTCATACCCACGTTGGCAGCTACCCCTCCCTGGAAGACCACGGGCGCTTTTATGTTCTTGCCCTTGGCCAGGTTGTTGAGGAAGTTGCGCACCAGGGCCTCGCAGAGGCCGAAGATGATGTTGTCGATGGGATGTCCCACCTGTTGCTTGTGTATCATGTCCGATTCGGCGAAGACGGAACAGCGGCCTGCGATCTGCACCCCGCCCTCGGCCCGCAGGGCGTAGTCGCCGAAATCCTCGATGGGTATGTCCAGGCGGGCGGCCTGGTGGTCGAGGAAGGAGCCTGTCCCGGCGGCGCACACGGTGTTCATTGCGAAGTCCACCACGATGCCGTCCTGCAGCACGATGATCTTGGAGTCCTGGCCGCCTATCTCCAGCACCGTGAGCACCTCGGGCACCACGTGCAGGGCGGCTACGGCGTGGGCGGTTATCTCGTTCTTCACGATATCGGCGCCCACGATGATCCCGCTCAAGTGGCGTGCGCTGCCCGTGGTGCCAGCTCCCAGTACCTCCACGTCGTCGGGCAGTTGGGCACCCAGCTCCCTGAGGCCGTCCTGGACGGCGCGTATGGGCTGGCCCATGGTGCGCAGGTACACCGAGGCGGCCACCTCTCCGTTCTCTTCGAGCAGGACCAGGTTGGTGCTGACCGAGCCCACGTCCACGCCGAGATATCCCTTCAAATCTTGTTCCTCGCTTTCACGCCAGCGTCACGACAATGCATTACATTTTATTTCCCAGCGCCTCATTGAGCAAACACGGTGTGTTGATGGTGCTCAAATCCCGCAGCTGGAATGAAGAATACTCAGCCCTTTAGGACGGCTGGAGGAATATCGACAAACACGATGCCTGCGGCTTTAATCGGAACTGCGGGCGGAGCGGATGAAGGACGCGCCTATGGGGAACGACATCCACAGTAAGCCCAGCAGGAAAGCGCCCAGGACGGTCAAGGCGCCGAGCTTCCCCGCCTCATCGGCGACGTAGAAGGCGTAGATGGCCAGTGGCACGTAGAGGAATACGGCGGAGACGGAGCCCGGTGAGTAACGCCGCACTATGGCCATGGGCACCAGGTGCATCACGGTGTTGATTAGGAAGAGGGCGGCGATGGAGAGGCTGAAGATGGGCGAATCCAGGCCCACCAGCGCTCCCGCCACGCAGAGCAGGATGAAGAGGACGTTGACCACGATGAAGGCGGCGAGGTCGATGCCTCCCGCGAAACGTGCCGTGAAGCGCCCGCCGAGACCCCGGGTGAAGTCGATCCAGCCGAAGAAATATTCCTCCGCCACATGCACTGCGGCGGCTCCCACCATAGCCCAGAAAACCCAGTGCATCCTTAAACCTACCCTCCGTGTTAGCGCTCGTTTGGCTGGAAGACGCCTCCACAGCCCATTCTATCAGAGCGCTTGAACCGCTTGGATCATGGAGACGGGCGATAGCCTCAGGCGGCAGGCGTAAAGACGGGAGGTGGAAGAGGAAGCGACGATAACGTCCGGTCGGAAGATATTCACACTTACTAAAGAAAAACTCCCGAAATCGGCATAATCAAAGGCGTTTTTGGGTATTATTAATTAGCGGTGCAAGCGCTGTGGACCGTGCGGTCTTGTCTATGGTCAGGAGGTCGTCATGGGGGAGAGGGCGGTAGTCATCGGGTCGGGGGTGGGAGGAAGCGGCTGCGCGGCCTTGCTGGCCAAGGCCGGCTACGAGGTCACCCTACTGGAGGGGCAACCCTTCGCGGGCGGGCGCTGCGCCTCCCTGGAGAAGGAGGGGTTCCGCTACGACTTCGGGGTGCACATGTTCAGCCGGGGGGGCAAGGGCCCCCTGGGGGAGATCAACCGGCGCACGGGAGGCGACCTGAGCTGGGTCACCCACGACTGGCCGTGCCACATCATGGGCAGGATGGAGTTCGACTTCCCTCTGGATATCAACTCCCTCTTCAGGCAGTTCTATATGGCCCGCAAGCTGGGCGTGAAGCCGAAGAACTACCTGGGGGCCTTCCGTCTCTTCCTCAACCTCATGGGCGGCAAGGGGGCCCCCGAGAACGACGACGTCATCCTCCAGGACTACGTATCGCGCTTCACCGATGACGAGGTCATCCACCTCTTCGTGAACTGCGTCTCCCAGCTCTACTTCGCCCAATCCTACCGGCAGTCGTCGGCGGGCGAGTTCCTGTGGAGCTTCTCCCGCATGTTCAAGGAAGCGAGCTTTGGCTACCCGGTGGGAGCCGGAGGCGGCATCCCCGGCTCCTATGTGAAGAGCACCGAGCGCCTGGGCGGCAAGGCCCTTTTCGAGGAGGAGGCGGCGCGCATCCTGGTCGAGGGGGGCAAGGTGCGGGGCGTGGAGACGAGCAAGGGCACCTACCCCGCCGACATCGTGGTCTCCAACATAGGCATGCGCAACACCGTCTACCTGGCGGGGAGGGAGAACTTCCCCGAGGATTTCACCGAGAAAGCCGAGGGCTACGGCGATTCCAACGCCTACGTGACCTTGAAGTACGCGCTGGACAGGAAGGTCGTCCCCTACCCGGTGGTCTTCTACATGCCCCACGTCGCCCCGGAGAAGGTGTTCGATTACATCGAGAAGGGCGAGCCGCCCGAGGAGCCCTACATCTTCATGCCCGTCCCGACCAACCACGACCCGGGCCTGGCGCCGGAGGGCAAGCAGCTGGTGATCGCGGGGACGGCGGCGCCCGCGGGCGCCTCGGAGGAACTGTGCAACGCCATCCTGGACAGGGTGCATGCCCAGGTGTGCGAGATGTTCCCAGACCTGGAGGGCGCCATGCTGTGGGAGTCGCGCTCCACCGGCGCCGACGTGCGCGAGCTCACCGGGCACCGCGCGGGCGAGTGCATAGGGCTCGCCCAGGTGCCGGGGCAGGTGGGCAAGGCACGGCCGCAGCACCGCACCCCGGTGGAAGGGCTGTACCTGGTGGGAGCCGACGCGGGCGCGCGGGGCATTGGCACCGAGATGGCGGCGGGCAGCGCCCTGGCCCTGGCCAACTTACTGTCTTAGAAATCGGTCTCGACAGCCTGCATCGCGTAAGCGACAGCGCCTCCCAACCTAGCAGCTCAAGTAACTAGGGGCCGTGTCTTCGATCTTCGGTTTCTTATAGATATCTAGTTGATCAATCCCGAGATAGGAACCGAAGATCGAAGACACGACCCCTTAGATCAGATCGTCGATGTCGAGGGGTATGCCCTTCCTCTCGTCGCGGGCCAGGCTGAAGGCGCCCTGCTTGCACCTGTCCACGCAAAGCCCACACCCCATGCACGGCTCGAATATGACCACCGCCTTGTCCTCGCCGTCGATGTTGATGGCCTGGAAGGGGCAGGCCTCCATACAGGTGCCGCAGCCGATACAAAGGGAGCGGTCCACGCGGGCGCAGTATCCGGAAGGCGCGGCGATCACCGGGGGGGATTCCACCTGCAGCATAGCGGCGATCTGCTGGCTCTCCAGCGCCCCGCAGACGCCGGGGCGGCAGTTGCAGATGGAGAAGAAGCGGTTGCCGGCCGCGTCCTTGAACCAGGCGGTGGGGATGCTGCCGCGTTCCCTTTCCCGCTGCATTATCTCGATGGCCTCCTCTGCGCTGATCCTGCGCGCGTGCAGCCTCTCCGCCCCGTGCTCCAGCCAGAAACTGGCCACCGGCTCCCCGATGGCGAAGCATACGTCGTAGGGGGCGGCGCCGTCATCATCCCTCTCCAGGCGGCAGGCGCAGTCCATCACCACGATGTGCTGCGGCTGTTCCAGGATGATGCGGTTGGCGTGGGGAAAGGGCACCACCCGGGAGCTCACCTGTGGGTCTACGACTATATCGCGCTCCAGGGTGAGGAGCTTCCTCGCCTGCTCCTGCGTGAGCACCTTGCAGTGGTAGCGGTTGAAGAAGAAATCGAAGACGAAGCGGCCGCGGGGGAGGACGCGTATGTATTTCCTGGCGATGGCCATGAGGGTCTTGATGTAATGGTCGATCCACGCGTAGTAGACGTAGCCGTGGATGGCCCGGTCCACCCTCCAACCGTGCATCTTGAAGAGCTGCCTGGTCGATTCCTTCATGCCTGCCCCCTCCAGATATCCTCGTGCTGGTGACAAATCCTGAATCGACACGGAATCCCGTTCACTTGAAAGGGATCAAGAGTTCCGATCCCTGATATCCCGCGCCGCTCAACAGCGGCTTGCACTCGTGGTTGAGATCGCCGGCCGTGCCTCCTGGCGATGATACCGGGAAACGAGCACTACGCCATCTGGCCTGTTGAGAGTGGCAGCACTAAGCGCTGTCCTCCGCCGCCTGGACCTTCTTGCGCTTGCGCGGGGCCTTCTTCCTCGCGACCACCTGGTCCACGAAGGTCTTCACCTCCTCCTGGAACATCTCCATAGGCGTATGCCTCTTGTCGAAGACGTCTCCCGTGAGCATGAGGGTAGGCAGGCCGAGTCTCTTCATCATCTCCCGGCGGAAGAAAGCCGACGTGCCCAGGGTGTGCTTGCAGGCGTGGACGCCGCCGAAGATGCAGGCATCTGCCCCAAGGTCCTGCGCGGCGCAAGCGACGTCGTCCAGCCACCTGAGGGAGATGGATTCCCCTCCCATCTGCCGGGTCATGGGGTAGTCAAAGGTGATATCCGCCATGCCTCGCAGCATGCTCTCTTTAGAGGAGAAGTCCATCTCCGGGAAGTAATGGATGGCCAGGATATCTCCGAGAATGGTTATGCCCTCCTTCTCCATCCAGGTGAAGTAGCCGGAGAAGTCGAAGAGCCAGTAGATGTAGGTTATATACACCCGGGCCAGTTCCTCCGGGGCGGTGTACTCGCCCTTGCGCAACCTCTCCTTGGACATGTCCACCATCTTCTGCATGACCTTCACGGCCTCATCCCGGCCCCACATCTGGCTGCGCAGCACCAGTAGGGTCATGCTGAAGATGTTAGGCACCGGGCAGGGCTTGGCCTTCTTGAGTTCCCAGAACTCATGGTAGAGCTCCACCGCCCGGTAGCTCGTCTCCATCACCTCGCGCAGCTTCTCCTCCTTCATCTCCTCACCCGACCACTCCTCCAGCTCGGCGATGAGCCTCTTCAGGTACTGGAAATGGAGTTCGCGGCCTCGCGCCGACTCGTCCACCGGCTTCTCCAGGATGAACTGGGGGATGCCCAGGTAGTCGGAGGCGAAGGCGTGTATCTTGGCGTTGGGGTTGCAGCTCCCGGCGGAGTTGTAGACGATGGCGTCGGGCTTGATCCCCGGCCCCATGAAGAAAGGCATGGTGCCTATGGTGTTGGCGGAGCAAAGG
>Ga0315277_10013821_pt1 | contig 10052 bp, 9 predicted proteins | sample YL17G05_15_MG_FD_203695 | JGI IMG/M metagenome (GOLD analysis project Ga0315277, IMG submission 203695) | Sediment microbial communities from Yellowstone Lake, YNP, Wyoming, USA - YL17G05_15 | ecosystem: Environmental > Aquatic > Freshwater > Lake > Sediment | place: USA: Wyoming | collected...
TTTCTACAATCCTTAAGGAGGAAGAAGCATGAAGCGATCGAGAATCGTTCTGTTCACGCTTGTTCTTCTCCTCGCGGGCGCGACCCTGTTCGCAGCCCCCAAGGAGCTGAGCATCCTGTGGGCGCAGTGGGACCCTGCTGACTACCTGCAGCAGCTGTGCAAGGAATACCAGGCGGCAACCGGTATCGCCGTGAAGGTGCTCCAGGAACCCTGGGGCTCCTTCGGCGACCGTTTTTACACCGCCATGGCGGCCAAGGGAACCGAGTGGGACATGGTCATCGGCGACAGCCAGTGGCTGGGCACCGGCGCCACGAGCGGGCAGTACGTCGAGCTGACGAAGTTCATGAACGACAACAAACTCGTCAACTCGGTGACTCCTGCCACCCTGAAGTACTACGGCGAGTACCCTACCGGCTCCAAGAAGTACTGGGCGTTCCCGACCGAAGGTGACGCGTGCGGCTGGGCCTATCGCTCGGACCTCTTCAATGACGCCACCGAGAAGGCGAACTTCAAGAAGAAGTACGGTTACGAGCTGGCCGTACCCAACACCTGGAAGCAGTTCTACGACATCGCCGAGTTCTTCACCCGCAAGGACAAGGGTCTGTACGGCAGCGCCATCTACACCCAGAAGGACTATGACGCGCTCACCATGGGCGTGGAGAGCGCGCTGTTCTCGTATGGTGTGGACTGGCAGGACAAGAACAACAAAGTCCTCGGTGTCGTCAATTCAGCCAAGGCCATCGCGGCGGTGAAGCTCTACCACGACCTGTACCAGAACTTCCAGCCTCCCGGGCTTTCCAACGCATTCTTCCCCGAGATGAACGACGCTTTCACCAGCGGCAAGGCGGTCATGATCATGAACTACTTCGCCTTCCTGCCTGCCTTAGCCAACAAGGGAACGAATCCTAAGTACTATGACAAGGTCGGCTACTTCGTGAACCCGGCCGGTCCCGACGGGCAGCAGTTCGCGGCCCTTGGCGGCCAGGGGATGAGCATCATCAGTTACATCAGCAAGGACCGCCAGCAGGCAGCCCTGGACTTCATCAAGTGGTTCGCCCAGGACAAGACACAGGCGAGGTGGGCGGAGCTGGGCGGCTACACCTGCAACGTGAAGGCTCTCCAGAGCGACGCTTTCCTCAAGAGCCAGCCGTACAACCCGGCGTTCGCGAAGACCATGACCATGGTCAAGGACTTCTGGAACATCCCGGCCTACGCCCCGTTGCTGGCCTCCGCGCAGAAGAACCTGCACAAGTACATCGTGGAAAACGTGGGCACCGCGAAAGAAGCCATGGATACCATGGCCGCCGAGCAGGACAAGATCCTGAGGGAAGGCGGCTATATCAAGTAACCGGTCTCTGGAGTGCTGACCGGGGGGGCGGCGGGGCCGCTCCCCCCGGTTTTTAGAGCCTAATAAGCTGCGAAAGTGGCGTCGCGTGCAGGCACGCGGAATCAGTACCGAACGAGAGAGGTAGGGATATGCCCTCAGCGAATGCCCAGGGGAGAACGTACGGTACGGGTCTTGCTGGCCAGTCCCGCCGGCACCTCAGCGACAGGGCCATCCAGAACCTGTTCATCTGGCCCACACTGCTCCTGCTGATCGCCATGAACCTGTTCCCGCTGCTGTACAGCCTTTACTTGAGCTTCACCAATTTTCTGGCGGTACAGAACAAGCCGCCCGGTTGGGTCGGGTTCGCGAACTTCGGCTCCATCCTGAACACTCCCGACATGTGGCGCTATTTCGCCACCACCGGCCGGTACGCCCTGATGTCCGTTGGCGCCCAGACCGTGATCGGCTTCAGCCTCGCCATGCTGGTGCGCCGCAAGTTTTTCGGCAGCGGGCTGATCACGACCCTGATCCTGGTACCGATGATGGTTTCCCCGGTGGTCGTGGGGATGTTCTGGAAGATGATCTACAATCCCAACTTCGGGTTCTTCAACTTCATCCTCGGAGCGGGGGACCCCGCCAAGGGGGTGGACATGCTGGCCAGCAAGTTCTTCGGCGTTTCCACCCCGGGGCTCGCATTGTTCGCGGTGGTCATCGTGGACGTGTGGCAGTGGAGCCCCTTCGTGATGCTCCTGGTGCTCTCCGGCCTCAACGCCATCCCGGAATACCTGTACGAAGCCGCGGCGATCGACCGTGCGAGCCCCTGGTTCCAATTCCGGCGGATCACCCTGCCGCAGGTGGCGCCATTGCTGCTGATCGCGGTGCTGTTCCGCACCATCGAGGCCTTCAAGAGCTTCGACCTGGTGATGGGCATGACGGGTGGGGGTCCCGGTGAACAGACGGAGCTGATCGCGGTCAATCTCTACAGGCAGGCGTTCCTGGGGAGCTTCAAGACCGGGTACTCCAGCGCGCTGGCCTACATCATACTCATCATCATCATCGCGGCGAGCAACATGTACATCAAGTACCTCAACCAGATCAAAGGGGAGGCTTGATCCATGTCCCGATTCGAAGAACGCGGACCCCGCTTCCCCGTGGCTCATCCCACCCGCGTCGACAAAGTGCACCCCCGCGCGCGCGCGGCTCGGCGCGTCGTGGCCTTCGTCGCGCTCCTGGTGACCATCATCATGCTGCTGCCCGTGCTCATCATGGGCATCACGGCCTTCAAGACGCGCGGCGACGTGATGGTCAGCCCGCCGAAGGTGCTCTTCAAGCCCAGCATAGAAGGCTTCGTGTACCTGTTCACCGAGCGGGCGGTGGCGAACGCGGCCCGGCTGGAGGTGCTGGAGAAGGAGGCCCTGGAGGGCAAGATAAGCCTCTTCGACCGCATCGCGCTGGCCAGCGGACAGGAGATCACCGGACCCAGCTCCTATGTGTTCCGTCTTTTAAACTCGGTCATCATCGCCGGCATCTCTACGGTTTGCTCCGTGGTGCTGGGGCTGTTCGCGGCGTATGCCTTCAGCCGGTTCAAGGTCCCGGGCAAGGACGACCTGATGTTCTTCATCCTCAGCACGCGCATGCTGCCAGCGGTGGTCGTGACCATACCGCTGTTCCTCATGTACCGGCAGCTGGGCCTGCACGACAGGCACCTGGGGATGATCATCCTCTACACGGTCTTCAACCTCTCCTTCTCGGTGTGGCTGCTGAAGGGGTTCATCGACGAAATCCCGAAGGAATACGAGGAGGCTGCGCTGGTGGACGGCTACACGCGCCTGCAGGCCTTTTTCCGCATCGTCCTGCCGCAGGCCGTCACCGGCATCGCGGCGACCACGGTGTTCTGCCTGATCTTCGCGTGGAACGAGTACGCCTTCTCCCTCATGCTCACGAGCCAGCGCGCGCGCACGGCGCCGGTCAGCATCGCCACCATGATGGGCAGAGGCGGCATAGAGTGGACGGCCATCGCGGCCGGATCGCTGGGATTCCTGATCCCCGTGGTGATCGTCACCTTCGCGTTGCGCAAGTACCTGCTGCGCGGCATCACCTTCGGCGCGATCCGCGGGTAATTAGAGATGGCAACGATAGAGCTGAAAAAAGTCGAAAAGAGGTTCGGCGAGGCGTACGCGGTGAAACCGCTGGACCTGACGATCAGGGACGGCGAGTTCGTGGCCCTGCTCGGCCCCTCCGGCTGCGGCAAGACCACCACCCTGCGCATGATCTCGGGGCTGGAGGCCGTCACGGGCGGAAAGATCCTGCTCAACGGCACGGACGTGACCTGGAAGCACCCCAGCGAGCGCGACCTGGCCTTCGTGTTCCAGTTCTACGCTCTGTATTCCCACCTGTCGGTGCGTCAGAATATCGCTTTCCCCCTGCAGGCGCAGGGCATGAAGAGCGCCGCGATCCAGAAACGCCTGCAGGAAGTCGTGGACATCCTGCGGATCGGGCACCTGCTGCGTGCGCGGCCGGGCAAGCTCGCCGGCGGGGACCAGCAGCGCGTGGCCCTGGCCCGGGCGCTCGTACGCCGCCCCGCGGCGTTCCTCATGGACGAGCCTCTCGGTGCGCTGGACGCGGAGCTGCGCGAGTCGATGCGCGCGGAGATCAAGAACCTGCACATCGCCCAGCACGCCACGACCGTCTACGTCACCCACGACCAGGTGGAAGCCATGGCCATGGGCGACCGCATCGTCGTGATGTCCAGCGCCGAGGTCCAGCAGGTGGGCACGCCCGTGGAGGTGTACTACAACCCCGCCAATCTTTTCGTGGCTCGGTTCATCGGCAGCCCGGGGATGAACCTCGTGAGCGGCCGCCTGTCGGGAGGCGCCGTGCAGTTGCCGGGGAAAAACCGCTACGCGGTCCCCGCTGCCTGGAACAAGGCGCTCGCCGAGGGACTGGGAGGCCAGGAGGAAGTGGTGCTGGGCTTCCGCCCCGAAGCGGCCCGGGTGGCCCGGGACGGCGCGCTGGCCGGCGAGGTGTACGCGTCGGACATGCACGGCGCGTACACGGTGCTCCACGTAAACATTAACGAAAACGAGATCGTGCATATACGCGGCGACCGGCAGGAGAGCTACGCGATCGGGACGTCGGTGCGCTTCGACCTGGACCCCCAGATGGTCCGGTTCTTCAACCCGCGGACGGAGGAAGCCGTGCGGCAGGAGGCGGCCAGATGAGCCAGGTTGAGTTGCAGCACATCAGCAAGCGTTTTCCGACGGTAACCGCCTTACAGGACGTGTCCTTCTCGTTCCAACACGGGGAGTTTTTCGTCCTGCTGGGCCCCACAGGGGCGGGAAAGACGACGACCCTGCGCATCGTCGCGGGGCTCCTGCGCCAGGACGAAGGGTCCATCCTCCTGGACGGGCAGCCGATCGACTCGCGCACCCCCGCCGAGCGCGACGTGGCGTTCGTGTTCCAGCAGTATTCCCTGTATCCCACCATGACGGTCTATGACAACCTCGCCTTCCCGCTGCGCTCGCCTCTGCGCAGGACCCCCGAACCGCAGATCAAGGTGAAGGTGGAGGAGGCGGCGGAGAAGCTGCGCATAACCCACCTCCTGAAGCGCAGGACCGCGCAGCTCTCGGGCGGCGAGATGCAGCGCGTGGCGATCGGCCGGGCGATAGTGCGCGACCCCCGCCTATTCCTCATGGACGAACCGCTGTCCAACCTGGATGCGAAGCTGCGCGAGGCGCTGCGCGTGGAGCTGAAGCACCTGCAAAAGACTCAAGGGAGCACCACGCTTTTCGTGACCCACGACCAAATCGAGGCACTGACCATGGCCGACCGCATCGCGGTGCTCAACGAGGGCCGGATCGTGCAGCTGGGAACGCCGGACGACATCTACGACAGGCCCGCGACCACCTTCGTGGCGCAGCTGGTGGGCACGCCCAGGATCAACCTGATGCCCGCCGCCAGGAAGGAGGGCACGGTGCTGGTCAAGAACAGCGGGCTGTCGGTTCCCGCTCCCCGGATGGCGCTGCCGGAATCGTTCCTGCTGGGCATCCGGCCGGAGGACGTGAGGCCGGAAGCGAAGGGCAGGTTCGCCGGGAGGGTGAGCCTGACGGAGCCCCTCGGGGTGGAGACCATCCTGCACCTCAGCTTGGGGGAGCTCGCGCTGCTCAGCCTCGTACCGGGCATGGCCCCCCAGCGGGTCGGCGAGGAGATCCGCTTCGACATTGTGCAGGAGAAGCTGCACTTCTTCGGCACCGACAACAGGCGGATTGCCGCGGAAGGACACTAGCCCCAGGAGAGCATATGGCGAAGATCCGTCCCCTCATACCCCTGAAGCTCCTCGTTTCGGCTGCAGTCCTGTTCGGCTTGAGCTTCGCGGCACGACCGGTGATCAGGGTACTGGTGCCCGACGTGGAGACCTCCTCGAACGTGCTGATCATCGCCATCCCCTTCCTGCTGGTTTTCGTTCCCATTATCCTCACGTTCATGGCGGTGATCGTATTCGTCAGCAAGCTCCTGCACCTGCGCGTTGCCGAGACCCCGTACAAGATCATCGAGTACGTGTTCATCGCGGGCATCGTTCTGGGGATCGTCGGGATGTTCCAGCCCTGGGTGTTCGGACTGTTCAGGATCGGATTCTTCGTGCTGCTGGGTTCCCTGCTCGGGTTTATGGTGTGGAGCCACGTCGCGATGAAGAGGGCGCGCCGCTGAGGCGCACGCGGAAGGGGAGGGGAGGTCGGTGGTGACAGACAGACGGTCCATCGTCGAGAAAGTTCTGACTCAGGGCAACGGCATCCTCCGGCTGCAACCGGCCTGGGTAGCGCGGTCCTTTCTGCCGCCAGGCCGCCGCCTGGGGCTCAAGGAGCGCGAGTACGCGGTAGGAGAGCGGGGCTGGATCAGCGAGCGCTGGCTGGGCTCCACCACCAAGGCGGACAACAAAATCAGCCCCCCGAACGAGGGGCTGAGCTACCTCGCCCTGGGGGGCGAGCGGGTGACCCTCAAGGAGGCCGTGGAGGTCGCGGGGGACCTGGTCATGGGCGCCGCGTACGCGAAAACCCACCGGGGGCTGGGCCGGCTCGCCAAGATCTATGACTTCGCCGCGCGCATCCCCTATCACCTCCACCAGCGCCAGGAGGACGCCGCCCTGGTCGGGCATAACTCGAAGGAGGAGGCCTACTACTTTCCCGAGGACGTGGAGGTGGGTCCGCACCCCGAGACGTTCTTCGGCGTCCACCCCTCGATCGTGGAGAAAAAGCAGTTCGATATCCTTCTGCCGTACCTCGTGGAGTGGAAGGACGACCTGATCCTGCGGCACTCGCGGGCGTACCTGCTGGTCCCCGGGGAGGGGTTTCACCTGCCGGCGGGCGGGCTGCACGCCCCCGGCACAGCGCTCACCATCGAGCTGCAGGAAGATTCCGACGTTTTCGCCTTCCTCCAGGCCAAAGTGGCGGGGAAGATCGTGCCTAAGGAATTGCTGTACAAGGACGTCCGCCAGGAGGATCGCCAGCGCCTGGGCGAGCGGGCAGTCCTCAACCAGGTGGACTGGCAGCTGAGCGGCGACCCGTACTTTTACGAGAACCGGCATACCTCGCCGCAGCCCGTGGCGGAAACCCGGCAACCCGGGGGCGAAGAGCACTGGATCTACTACAACACCCACAAGTTCAGCGGAAAGAGACTGGTGGTGAAGCCTGGGCAGAAGTTCACGAGCGTCGACCAGGGCGTCTACAACATCCTGGTCTGGCGCGGAAGCGGCCGCTACGACGGCCACGAGGTCGCGGCGGGCGATTTCAGGAAGGACGAGCTGCTGGTGTCCCATGCTCGTGCCACCACGCCGATCATTGTGGAGAACACGGGCCGCGACAACCTCCTGATCATCAAGTTCTTCGGACCGGATATCAATCTCGATGTGCCGATGATTCCCCGGTACGGGGAATGGAAAGGTCTGGAAAAGTAAGGAGGAAGCGATCATGGGCAAGAAGAAGATTTCGGTTGGCACTTGGGCGTACATCTGGGGCGGGTACTCTGACAAGCCCATCCCCTTTCCGACGGTAGTCAAGCGGCTGAAGGAGTTGAATTTCGATGGCATCGAGTTCGGTGCTTTCCCCCCTCACTTGGAACCGAACACGAGGGAAAAACGCCTGGAGCTGAAGAAGCTGCTGGACGAGGCGGGCCTGGGCATCTCGGGCGTCGCCGCACCGTTCCCGTCCCCGGCGACCACGGACAAGCAGAAATACCTCGAGGCGGTCAAGGGCAACCTCGAGATCTGCGCGGACATGGGCATCGCCAAGCTGAGGACGGAGACAGTGGATCCGCCCACGGCCGTCCCCGGGGGCATGAGCTATGAGACGTGCTTCTCCAGGGTTGCCGACGTCTGGAACGCCTCGGCGGAGCTCTGCGCGAAGAACAAGGTGAAGTTCGTGTGGGAGTTCGAGCCTGGCTTTTTATTCAATAAACCCAGCGAGGTCGTGCGGATGGCCTACAAGGTGGACCATCCGAATTTCTCCGTTATGTTTGATACCTGCCACGCCTACATGTGCGGTGTCGTCGGGGCCCGGCAGATGGGGGAGAAAGAGACTCTCCCGGGCGGCGTGGTGCAGTTCGCCCACATGCTCACGGGCAAGATCGGGGCCGTGCACTTCATCGACTCGGACGGGACTCTCCACGACAACCACACGAGCACCCACGCGCCCTTTGGCAAGGGCCGGATTGATTTCGACGCGGCCACCCGGGCCATCCTGGAGGCCGGGTACACCGACGAGTGGTGGCCCATCGACCTGTGTTACTGGTCCAACGCCCTGGAGGCCACGGCGCCGACCAAGAAGTTCATGGACAAGCTGGTGGCCAAGTACGGGCGGGAGTAGGAGGAAAAGCTCATGGCGGAGAAAATGAAAGCCCAAGTGTTTTATGAGAAGGAGAAAATGACGCTGGAAGAGCGATCGGTTCCGCAGGTTTCAGATACGGACGTGCTGGTGCGCGTCAAGAACTGCGGTGTCTGCGGCTCGGACATCTCTTATTATTTCGGATACAGTCCCCTCGGTACCTCGAGCGGCAAGGGCCCACTAATCCTCGGGCACGAGTTCACAGGAGAGGTCGTGGAGGTGGGGGCTGTTGCTAAATCGATGAAGCTCTTCAAGCCTGGCGACCGGGTCGTTGTGAACCCCGTGCAGCACTGCAATGCCTGCTATGCCTGCGCCTCGGGGCATACGAACATGTGCGCGAACATCCGCGTTCTCGGGGTGGACTCGGATGGCGCCATGGCCGAGTACTGCCGCTCCCACTATACCGGCCTCTTCAAGTTGCCCGACAGTGTCAGCTACGCGGCCGGCGCCTTCACCGAGCCCTTCGCCTGCGCCGTGTACGGGGTGAAGAAACTGGCCATCGAGCCGGGGCATTTCGTGGCCATCTTCGGTCCGGGGCCGATGGGCCTGACCATGGTACAGCTCTGTAAGTCTGTGGGAGCGGGCAAGGTGGCCTTCATCGGCACCCGGGATTACCGGCTCGAAGAGGGCAAGAAGTGGGGCGCGGACTACCTGTTCAACACCAGGGACACGAAATCGAAATACTACGTGAAGGACCTCAAGAAAGCCATCGCGGATGTGACCCACGGAGCTCTCGCCGACCGGGCCATCGTGCCTACGAGCGTGAACGAGGCCTTCGAACAGGCCATCGACGTCACCGGCAATTCCGCGATTCTGGTGCACTTCGGGCTTCCGAACGCGGGAGACGTGATCAAGGTTCCCGCCCTTTCGACGCACACCATGGACAAGGAGATCCGCTTCTCCTGGCTTGCGCCGATGGTCTGGCCTACCGCCATACGGGCAATCGCGGAAGGTCTCGTCAAGGTCGACACCTTCGTCAGCAGCACAGTCAAGCTCCCGGACGTGGGTGCCGCGCTCCGGGCCTTGAAGGAGCGGCAACACGACCCGGTCAAGGTGCAGGTGACGCCGTGATCACCTACGGCATCAACACCTTCTCCTGGATTTCCCCTTTCAGGACCAAAGACCTCCACCTGCTGGCGAAGGGCAAATCGATGGGATTCGACGTCGTGGAAATCCCCATCGAGGCGGAGACCGACCTCGACTATGCCCAGGCCGCCGAGGCGTACAAGCGGGCAGGTCTGAAGTGCATCGTGTGCGCGGTCATGGGCTCCAGGCGCGACCCCTCCCACGAGGAAGAGGCGCTCCAGCGCGGCGGCGTGGCGTACCTGAAGCACCTCATTGACGCCGTGTCGACGATGGGGGGGACGCTCGTCGCCGGCCCCGTCTATTCCGCGGTGGGACGGCAGTGGCAGGCCACCCCCGAGCAGCGCAGGAGGGACCTCGAGCGCTGCACGAAGAATTTGAAGGTGGTGGCGCGCCACGCCCAGGACAAGGGTGTCACCCTCGCCATCGAACCTCTCAACCGCTTCGAGACCAGCTTCATCAACCTCACGGAGCAAGCCGTCGAGCTCATGAGGATGGTGGACAGCCCGAATATGAAGCTCATGATCGACACCTTCCACGGGAACATCGAGGAGAAGAGCCTGGGCAAAGCGATCGAGACCGCGGGCAAGGACCTCGTCCACCTGCACGCCAACGAGAACGACCGCGGCACGCCGGGCAGCGGCCACGTGGCGTGGGCCGAGATCGCGGCCGCGCTGAAGAAGGTGAAGTTCAGCGGCACTCTGTCGATCGAGAGCTTCACGACCGAGGTGAAGGAGATCGCCCGTGCAGCGGCCGTCTGGCGGCCG
>Ga0315277_10013822_pt1 | contig 10052 bp, 8 predicted proteins | sample YL17G05_15_MG_FD_203695 | JGI IMG/M metagenome (GOLD analysis project Ga0315277, IMG submission 203695) | Sediment microbial communities from Yellowstone Lake, YNP, Wyoming, USA - YL17G05_15 | ecosystem: Environmental > Aquatic > Freshwater > Lake > Sediment | place: USA: Wyoming | collected...
GTAAACGAGCTTCTCAGGCAGATGCAAACTGTGCAGCGTGTCGGTGAGCGGCTTGGCGAGGAAGCCGTAAATGTGGTCGGAGAAATAGAAGCAAATGCCGAACGCCACGAACAACGAAAGGATGGCTCGGATCAGGCGCTGGCGTAGTTCTTCGAGGTGTTCGAAGAACGACATCTGCCTGCCATCGGTATGCTCTTCTTCAGGTTCGTGGTTCGGATTCTTCGTGGGCGGGTTCTGAATGGTTGTGGCCATAGTGGGGAGCGGGATCACTCGCTCCTTCCGCGGGGCGGTCTAAGTTCTTTATTTCCTCTTCAAAGGAGTTGCGCAGTTCGTTGGACGCGCGGCGCAGTTCCCCCAACCCCTTTCCCAGGACGCGGGCAATTTCCGGCAACTTCCTGGGCCCAAATAACAGAAAGGCGAGAAAGAGAATGAAACCGATTGACGCAATATCGCCGCTAAACAATGCGACCTCACTCCTTAGGGATGATAGGGGACCCTCCAGGGGTTGTCAAGCCGTATCCCCGCTGGCGCGCGCTCGGTGCCTCGGGAGGGCGGGTAACAAACCCCTAGCGACCGGCTGCATCCAACCAGGGTGGGACCGCGCCGCCCCTTTGCGGCCGCAGGTTGCTATGCTATACTTTAGGAAAGGGTGGGAGTTCACAGCATATGACACAAACTCGGCGGCTGGCGTGGTTCATTCTATCGACGGTGCTGCTGTGCGCGCTCCTCGGCGGAGCGTACGGCCAGCGTGTCGAGGCCACAACCAGCCCGGGCGAAGACTCCGACGTCCAGACCAGCCTCGGCGCCTTCACCAAGGTCTATGACGCCGTGGAACAAAATTACGCCGACGCTGTGGACCCCGACCGGGGCATCTACGGCCCGCCCGAGAGCAACCTGGGCGCCATCCCGGGCATGCTTCGCACTCTTGATCCGCACTCAAACTTCTTCGATCCCCGGGCCTTCCAAAAGCTGCGCGAAGACCAGGAAGGAAAATACTATGGCGTGGGGATGCAGATCACGGCGCGGCCCGGCAAGATGGGCAAGCTGGTGACGATTGTGCTGCTGCCCATGCCGGGTTCGCCGGCCTTCCGCGCCGGACTCCGCCCCGGCGATGTGATTACTCACGTCGATGCAAAACCGACCGAGGACCTTAACACCACACAGGTCGCGGAGATGCTCAAAGGGCCCAAAGGCACGGTGGTGCGCGTGACGGTCTCGCGCGAAGGCAGCGACGAGCCGCTGCAGTTCACCATCACACGCGACCAAATCGCCCGGCACAGTGTCGATGCCACGTTCATGCTGCGGCCGGGGATTGCCTACATCCATATCGGGAGTTTCAATGAAACCACCAACGACGAACTCACCGAGGCGCTCAACCGACTTAACGAAAAAAACCTCCAGGGCCTGATCCTGGATATGCGCGGGAACCCGGGAGGACTGCTCCAGGAAGCCGTGGACGTGGCCGACCACTTCGTGGAAAAGAATCAGTTGATCGTCTACCACTACGGCCGGCACTCGCGCGAGAAGCGTTATTACGCCTCCAAAGGCGCCGACGGGAACAACGAATATCCGATCGTCGTCCTGATCAACCGGTTCAGCGCCAGCGCCGCGGAAATCGTGACGGGCGCCCTTCAGGATCACGACCGCGCCCTGGTGATGGGCGAGTCGAGCTTCGGCAAGGGCCTGGTCCAAACCGTTTATCCGTTAAGCGAGAAGTCAGGCCTGGCGCTCACCACCGCCCGCTACTACACGCCCAGTGGCCGGCTGATTCAACGGGATTACACCGACGTTTCGCTTTACGACTATTACTACCATCCGCAATCTAACCCCAGCTTGCACAACGAGGTGCGCCTGACGGACGGCGGGCGGGAGGTTTACGGCGGCGGGGGCATCGACCCCGACGTCAAGGTGGCCGCCCCCAAACTGACGCCTCCCCAGGAAATGCTCGAGTCGCGTGGCGCGTTCTTTAACTTCGGGAAATCCTATCTCGGCGCTCACAAGACCATCGCGCGCGATTTTCAGGCCACCGACGACGTCATCGAGGAATTCAAAGAGTTCCTTGCCAAGGAGAAGATCCAATTGTCGGACCAGGATCTCCAGGATAACGTCGACTACATCAAGAAGCGGATCCGCCTGCAGCTCGTTACGGTCATCTACGGTGAGAACGAAGCGGCGCAACTCAGCATCGAGACTGACTACCTGGTTCAAAAAGCCCTCGACAACCTGCCCCAGGCGAAAGAACTCCTGGCCAAGGCCAAGAAGTACATGGCCAGCAAGAACCTGAAGTAGGAAGACGGTAGGTGGTAGGTGGCATGTAGGGAATGGGGCGTTTGATTTTGGGTTTTGACTTTAAGCTAGAAGAAGCACTGTGCCTGTCGTCAGTAGTCAGTCCTCCGTTGTTCTTCGAGTCTGGACCCTCAACTCTCAACTCTTAACTTCCCTTATTCCCCCCGCAACAGCCCCAGCAAATACTTCACCAGTGAAATCCCTCCGGTAATAGGGAGAAGGAGCACCTGCTTGATGATCGAAGTGCGCGTGCGGGTCCTTTCCCGCTCGCGCGCGGCCGCGTCTTTCGCGCTGAAGATCAGCATGGCGGAATACTTCGCGAAATCCACGCCGCATTTATCGCATTGGCCGCCGTGAGTTTGCACGTGCTTGCACGCCGGACACTTGTACAGGAGCGGAGCGTGGCAGCGCGTGCAAAACTGCACCGTGGCCGCGTTATCCTGCTGGCATTTCGGGCACTGCATGGCCCATTATAGAACGAGCGGCGGGCAGGGAAAAATGGGGATGGCAGTTGAACGTCTAAGGTCGACAGTCAACAGTTAGTGGCGCATACTTCTCGATTTTCCAATTTCGACTTTCGTCTTTGAGGGGTTTGGTGGACGCGAAGGGATTCGAACCCTCGACCTCAGCGTTGCGAACGCCGCGCTCTCCCAACTGAGCTACGCGCCCACTGTCGCAAACTCAATCAATATAACATGAGACGCTGGGGCCGACAATTCAGGGAGTCGTCTGTTTTCCGAGGTCAGCTGTCCATTGCTTGAGGATCAGCAGCGGCACGCGGGCGCTCGTTAACCGGTCAGCGCTTCCGCCAGCGACAACGCTTCGTCGAGCTTCGCCTCATCCAGTCCTCCGCCCTGGGCGAAATCGCGTGTGCCGCCGCCCTTGCCACCCTGCTTCGCGACCGTTTGCTTGAGGATACTTCCCATGTCGGCCGCGCCTCCGGGAGACTGGGCGAAAAAAAGCGTCGCGGGCTTCCCTTTCACTCCGATTAGTGCGACTGCCGAAGGCTGGTGCGCGACAGCGTGTGCCAGCATCTTGGCCTCATCGGAGTCCTCGGCGGCGAATATTTTGCGAACAATCTTTCGACCGTTCTTCTCTGGCGCGCTCACGTGTAGTTCGAGCGCTTCATAGTCCGCAACACGCTTGATGAGCTTTTCCCTGGCGCGCAGCGCGGCGCGAAGTTCCTCGCCCTGCTTGTTAATCAGGGCGGGGACGTTTTCGAGCGCACCGGAAAACAAACGCGCTGCTTCACTCAGCACGGCAAAGTCCGCCCGTGCCGCCCCCCATGCTCGGCGGCCACAGAGAAACTCCACGCGCGTCAATCCTTTCAGCCGTTCGAACTTGCGCACCAGGACGAGGCCGATGGCGCCCGTCCGGCTCACGTGCGTGCCGCCGCAGGCTGAGAGATCGAAGTCGGGCACCTCCACCAGCCGTACCTCCCCTTCCCTTTCGGTGGGCTTGCGCAGGCCCATCTGGGCGGCTTCGCCGGCGGATTTGAAGAGGATCCGCACCTCGCGATTTTCAAACACCACCCGGTTGGCCAGTTCCTCGGCTTCGTCAATCTGGCGGCGGCCGAGCCGGTCGGAATCGAGGTCGATGGTCGAGACCTCCGTCCCGAGATGGAACGAAACGGTCCGGTAATTCCCCAGCTTCTCGAACGCGGCGGAGAGGACGTGCTGGCCGGTGTGCTGCTGCATGTGGTCGAAGCGGCGCGGCCAGTCGATTTGGCCGGTCACGCGCTCACCTTCGGGTTTGCGTTCCAGAACGTGTGCGACCGCGTCGTCTTCCTCGATCACGTCCATGACGGGAATTCCGCCCAGTGTTCCACGGTCCGACGGCTGCCCTCCGGAGTCAGGATAGAACGCGCTGCGGTCGAGGAAAACGCGGAAGCCTCTCGCCTCGGGTTCGGCGGCAAGCATGTGGGCCTCAAACTCGCGCAGGTAGCAATCGGAGTAATACAGTCGCTCGGTCTTCTGCATGGTTGTCTAATTCCCTTTCGCCGAAGCCAGTTCCTGGAGGACTTCGACGTACTTATAGCCGCTGGCGGTGAGAAACAGGATGATGGTTTCGATGCCCGAGAGGAATCCATCGGCCACGAGCCGTTTAAGTCCCGCCAGCGTGGCGCCGCCCTCCGGCGACGTAACAATTCCCTCCGTCTCGGCGAGTTCGCGCACGGCCTCGAGCATAAGTTTGTCCTCGATGGCCAGCGCCGCGCCGTGGCTTTCGCGCAGCGCGCGCAGCATCAGGAAGTCGCCAATGGCCGACGGCACGCGCAATCCAGAAGCGATAGTTTTTGGTTCCAGCCATTCGTCGGCCTTCTCGGCCCCGCGCGCGAAGGCGCGCACGATGGGCGCGCAGCCCGTGGACTGCACAGCGAACATGCGCGGGCGTTTCTGCTCAATCCAGCCCAACTCCTGCATCTCGTCAAAAGCTTTCCACATACCGATCAAGCCCGTCCCGCCACCGGTGGGATAAATCATAGCGTCCGGAACGCGCCAATCGAGCTGCTCTAGAACCTCGTACGCCATGGTCTTCTTCCCTTCCAGGCGATAGGGCTCGCGCAAGGTCGAGCAATCGAACCAGCCCTCGACGCTGCGTTCGCCCAGCGCGCGGGCGCAGTCTTTGATGCTCCCGGGGACCAGCACGACTTCCGCTCCCAGCAACACACATTCGAGCCGGTTGGCCAGGGGGGTCTCCTCCGGCATGAAGACCGCCGCTTTCAAACCCGCCCGCGCGGCATAGGCGGCCAGTGCGCCGCCGGCGTTCCCGGCGGACGGAATCGCGAGTTTTTCGATGCCTAATTCGCGCGCCATGCTGACGGCCAGGGCGAGGCCCCGCGCCTTGAAGGAGCCGGTGGGGTTCAAGGATTCGTCCTTCAAGTAGAGGTTCGATAGCCCCAGTTTCTCGCCCAGGCGCCGCGCGTGAAGCAGGGGAGTGAAGCCCTCGCCGAGGGAAACGATCGACGACTCCTGGGTTACAGGAAGGACTTCGCGGTAGCGCCACAATGTTGCGGGTCGCTCGGCCAACCGGCTTCGCCACTGTTTTCCGTCCAGCCGGCGCAGGTTATAGCGGACCAATAGTGGCGACCCACATTCGCAGAGGTTGTAAACCCTTCCCGGTTCATACTGCCGCGCGCAGCGGGCGCACTCAAGATGGGACCCCATCGACATGCGGGCTGAAGTCTATCCGACCATGCGACAAAGGGTCAATCGCGCGTGCTCTCTGGAGTTTGGCGTCGTACTCACTGTGCTAGAATTCCCTGCCCATGCCGATCCGCCTCGTCGCACTGGATCTTGATGGCACGCTCCTGAACAGCCGTTCGGAGATTTCGCCCGTCAATCAGCAGGCGCTTCTTGCCGCCACCGCGCGGGGCGTTCACGTGGCGGTGGTGACCGGCCGGAGGTCGCACTCGGCGAAAAAATACGTTGCGCGGATTCCCTGCCCCGTGACTTTGATCTCTTCGAACGGCGCGCTGATTGCTACGTCAAGGGGCGAGGTGTTGAATCGGGACTTTCTCCCGGTCTTAGCCGCCCGACAGATCCTCGAAATCACCCGCCCGTATCGGCCGTATGTGGCTGTGCTGTTCGACAAGCCAGGCCGGGGCCAGGTCTCCATGCAGGAGGGCGCGATTTCCACGGGGCCGCTCGGGTGGTATCTTACGCAGAGCCCCGAATGCCTGAAACTCGCACCGGACCTCGAAGCGCTCCTCGACGATGATCCCATCCAGGTTCTGTTTGGCGGCCCGCCGGCGAGCGTCGAGCCCATTGAGACCCTATTGCGCGAGTCGTCCGTCGCGGCCAGCATTCACCTGACCTGGACAAAGTACCTCACGCGCAACGTTTCGCTGCTCGATGTGATGAACCGTGGCTGTACCAAAGGGGCGGCACTCGCTTTTCTGGCCCGACACCTGGGAATCAACTCCGGTGAAGTGATGGCCATCGGCGATAATTTCAACGACCTCGAGATGCTTCAGTATGCGGGTGTGCCCGTGGTGATGGAGAACAGCAGCCCCGGACTGCCGCGTGACGATTGGCGCGTCACGCTCTCTAACGACCGGGATGGCGTGGCGGCAGCGATTCAGTCGTATGTGCTGCGGTAGCGCGCCGTCCCGGCGGCACTATGGAAGACGACATGCCAGTACCGCTCCAGGCGGGACCGGCGCTACGGCTGTTCGATGATTTCCGCGCCGGGAGGCGGCACAAAACGAAAGAGCGCGGGACTCAGGGTGGCGTTGCGCTCGATGCGGTCAAAAATGAACTCCATGCGGCTATGGTCGGCGTAAACCACCACCAAGCGCCGAATGTCGAACGTCGGCGCCACTTCCATCAAAACCTCGCTGTAGGCTTCATCCTGCCTCCGCTTGGGGAATGCCCGCAGGATGCGGCATGCAGGCTGGGGCTTCATTGCGTTGTCGGCGAATTCGATTTTTGAAAAGACCTTGCGCAGGTTCAGGCGAGAGAGCAGGAGCCGGAACGGAACGCGCACGTCCTCGCTGGATTTCACGGGTGAACGCGTCAGCTGGTTTTCTGCCGGAACGTAAAGCATCAAATGTTTCGCGGTGGCGAGAAAGAGCTTCTCCGAAGGCTCGCGATAGTCCCAGCGCATCAGCCCCCCGCGAGCGAAGTAGACGGTGCCCGATTCGACGCGCGTCCTTGCTCCCCAAACGTGGGTCTGGGTGAATTCCGCGCGCAGCGTCTGCACGCCGCGGTAGCTCGATTCAAGCGCGCGAACGTACTGCTCGAGCGCTTGAGTGGATTCAGGCGAGGTCCCTCGGCCAAAGGACGAGACGCCCAGCATCAGACCGAGCCCGACGAACGTCATGCGCCTCAGCAGCCAAACATACTTCTTAGGGCTTTGGTGTCTTCCCGGCATCAGACCTCAACTTCTGTAGGATAGCCCGCGCTTCCGCGTTAGCGGGATCGGTTTCAAGACCCATTTGAAATTCACGAATGGCCTCGTTTCGGCGCCCGGCGGAAGCGTAGAACGATCCCAGGCTGAACCGCACGCGGCTTTCATAGGGATTCAACTCGAGGGCGCGGCGGAAGGCCTTTTCGGCACGTGTGCCCTCATTCCAGCGCGCATAGATGTCGCCCAAGCCGGCGTAGGCCGTCCAGTTCGGCTCGCTCTCCGCGGAGTGGCGGAACTGCCCCTCCGCCTCCTGGAGCCGTCCGGAATCGAAATAGCGCTTGCCCAGCTTGTTGCGTGCGTCCACGTTCAGGGGCGAAAGCGCCACCGCGGCGCGGAGCTGCAGTTCGGCGTCACCGTGCTGTCCCATTTCCTCGTACACCGCTCCGAGATTGAGATGCGGGTCGGTATAACTGGGTTTGAAGCGCATGGCGCGCTGAAAATATGCGGCCGCTTCCGCGTATTGTTTCCGCTGCGAAAGGACCAGACCGAGGTTGTTCAGAATAATGGCGTGGCGTGGCGAGAGTTCGAGCGCCCGCTGCCATTCACGCTCCGCGTCCGCAACCTTCCCCTGCTTCCAATAGACCGTGCCGAGATTGTTGCGGATGTGGTAGGAGTTGGGAGAGAAAGCAAGAGTCGTGGTGTAGAGCTTCACGTCGTCGTGCCAATCGCGGTTGCGCGTGACCACACGAACTGCGTAGAGCGCCGCGACGAGGCCGAGCGCGGCCACGAGCGCCTTGCGTCGGGTTGGATCATGCTGCCCGGTTCGCTCCCAGAGACGGACCCAGCCCCAGGCCGCCATCCAGCAGAATCCCACCGAAGGAAGGTAGAGATATCGCTCGGTAAAGACATTTGCCGCCATCCAGCGGGGATTCAAGACAGGCCCCAGAGTCACGATGAACCAAATCAAAGCGAACGAAGCGGTGCGCGCGCGCCGCCACAGTATGCCAAACAGGACGGCTCCCAGAACCAGCGCCACCACGCCTGTAATGACGCGCGGGTCGAGCAGGGTCGTGCTCCGGCGAAAGACGTAGAAAGCGCACAGCTGCACGGGCCACAGGAGCTTGGCGCAATATTGACCGACCAGCGCGACCGAAGAGAGCAGAGTCTGATACCAGGTGAGGTCGGAGATCTGCAAGACCGGTGCCAGCGCACCAAAAAAGCGGACCCGGAAAAGCATATAGGCGGCGGCCAGCATCCATAGGAAGCCATAGCGCCAGAACTTTTGCGACCGCGTTGTCTCCGCGCGGTCGTCACGATAGAAATGCTCGTAAACAGTGGCCAGAAACGGGAGCGTGAATGACTGTTCCTTAGATACCAGCGCAAGCACAAAACTTCCCGCCATAGCGAGTTGAGCTCCGTCCGAGCGTCCACCGCCCGGCCGGGCAACCTGCAGATAGAACCAGAAAGTGAGGAGAAAGCAAATCGTGAGTTGCAGGTCCGTAACCGCCGCCACCCAGGCCACGGATTCCGTGTGCACAGGGTGAAGAGCGAACAACCCCGCCGCCACGAACGCCAGCAGACGACTTTGAAACATTTGCCTTGTAACCAGGAAGAGGGCCGAGACTACGGCACAGTGCAGGGCGATGCTCGCGAGATGAAATCCGTAAGCCAGCGGTCCGAAAAACTGGTAGCAGAGCAGGTAGCCGAAGGTCATCATGGGGCGATAGTAGTTGGAAACCCCTTGCACGCCGACGTAGGACCAGACCGTGGTCGAAAAGATCTCCCGCAGATGACGGAAGCTCTGAATGTAGGGATTGTTCAACACCTGCGTGTTATCGTCGTAAACAAAAGCGTTGAAAAGGATGTTGAAGTAAGGGAGCGCCGCCAGCAGCGCCAGAAGCGAAATGAGCGCGCGGTCGGACAAATTCGAAATACTCCGGCTCGCAGTTGCCGGGACAGGCGGGATTGCTCTGGCCGGGGAGAGTTCGATACGCGGAACGCTCATGGGCGCTCCTCGATCTTTTCCGGGGCCGGGGCGGTTTCCCGGGGCCAGCCCCAGCGGTGAATCTGCTCCGCCCAGCCCGCCGGAAGATGCAGCGAAAATCGAACGTCACCCGCGCGCTTGAAAAGCCAGTTGGCTAATAGAAAGCCAAGCGGCGCGAGAATCAGCCCCGCTAGGACATCCACCAGGTAGTGATAGCGCAGGTAAATCGTGGAGACAAACAGACTGAGAATAAACGGCGAGAGAATCCAGAACAGCCGCCGCGAGTTCCGGTACGCGTACAACCAGACGACGAAGGAAATCCCCGCGTGCAAGCTGGGGAAAACGTCCCGCTGGATGCGCGCGTAGTCCATAAACTCAATTTGGCGATTGACGATTTCGAGCGGAGCTCGCAGCGGAACCGTGTAAAGCTCACGCAACGTATACATCGGCCCGACGGCAGGGACCAGAAGGTATCCGATGAGTCCGAAGAAGGTCACCATCAGCACCCCGGCCATCATCTCACGATAACGCGGGCGTGGCCGGCGGAGGTAAACAAAGCAGCCGACGATGGGAACGTTCAGGATGTGAAACGTATAAGCGAATTCCATCCAGGCGGTGAGGGGCTGGCTGATAAAGCGTTGCATGGCCACGCTGGCCTGAAAGCCGAACAGTCTCTGGTCCCAGGCAATCAGCTGCAGGTCACGATCTCTGGATACCAGCAGGTGCGTGGCGTCGCCCCACAGCGAGTAGTACATCAGAAGGATTAACAGGAAGGGGAACCAATCGCGCACGATCTCCCAGTAAGGTCGCACGAAGTCGCCCAGCCCGCCGGATTCCCCCGCGGGTTTCCGCCCGGTCGCCCAAAAGTAGTGCACGAACTCTTTCGCCAGCAGAAGCGTTACGGCGGGGATGATCACCAGCACATCGGCCGGGC
>Ga0315277_10013824_pt1 | contig 10051 bp, 17 predicted proteins | sample YL17G05_15_MG_FD_203695 | JGI IMG/M metagenome (GOLD analysis project Ga0315277, IMG submission 203695) | Sediment microbial communities from Yellowstone Lake, YNP, Wyoming, USA - YL17G05_15 | ecosystem: Environmental > Aquatic > Freshwater > Lake > Sediment | place: USA: Wyoming | collected...
AATTGTTCCCTGTTAATTAAATTATCCAAGTCATTTACTTTTTCAATTACATCATAAGAAAAATTATCTACTCCATACTTATTATATGAATTTTGTAGTATTTTATTAGGATGTTTATTATCATATAAATCTTTCTGGTGTCTGTGAAGCCTGCCATTTATTCTTTTGGCACTTCCTATATATATTTTAGAGTTTACTATACAAGTTATTTTGTAAATACCTGCTGTTTTAATTACCTGTTTTCCAATTAACTTAAAATCGTAATTCCTGTTAACTTTGCGCCTAATCTTTGCATTATTACTTTGTGCTAAACTTTTTCTATTAATTGTCTTTTTAATTGATAATGCTTTTGCCCATCGTTGTAAAGTAGAGCGAGAGACTTCATATAAAGTCATTAGTTCTTCATTAGATGAATTTTGATATTTTTCAACAAAATTATTTGGTATAATTATCCTTTTCATAGTATTTGTATTGTAAATAAAAAATTTTACTATGTCAATAGTTCTTCTATTGTGGTCATTTTTAAACTTGGCCATATGTCGGTATTCAAAAATATCCAATCTGTAACATCTTCTCCATATGGTTTATACTTCCCGTCCCATCTAGTTTTGACAACTTTTGTAAGAATATTACAAAGTAATGTGTAGCTTTTTAACCAACTGTCCATGCTAATTACATGCACCGCAGAATTTATAATGCGGAGCATTTTTCTTAAATCAATTTTTTCTACATTGCCATTGCCACTATAAATATTATCGGAACATAACCAGTAAAAGTTATCTTTATTGATAAGTTTGAAGTGATGTAAATCAGCCATTGACCCCGTAGCATAAACCCTATAGTTTTTATCTAAATGTAAATCAACTAATTGTTGATATTCATGATGATGTAGGTATCTCTGTCTTTGTATATCCTTATTTGATCCAGATGGTGCAATTATTACAACTGGTTTATCAAATTTTTCTTTACCTAATCTCTCAGCCCAAGGCACATATCTTTTAATCCTATTGATATATTTATTTTCATTTTTCCAGTCTCCGAAATACAATCCATCTGCGAGATGTGCAGATTGTTTAAATTTAGGATTAGATTTCATGAAATCAAAAACCTGCCCAGCCACTTGTGTTCCCATAATATTTTTTTCTAAATAAACAGGTACATTAAATAGTTCGAAAAACTGTTTCACGAATGGAATATAATTAGCAAAATATACGACTTTTGCTTTAGGATCATCCCAGCAAGTGGCTAACAAAAGTAGCGCATCTCCCAATCCACCAAACCCTAAATAGTAGTTTGAATCTGAATTCATAAAAAGTCTAATTTTTTGGATTAAGTTAGAAGGAGAATGTGGTGCGATTTTAGGCAAATCTCTTTTAAGATTTTGCTTAACAACTTTGTTGGGTTGGGGCTTGAAATTCGCAGCAACAGGTTGGAAGTTATTTCTTGTATGTTGCTGCGTAATTTTTTTCATAGTATTAGTTATACAAGAGGCGTAGTTGGTTAAGCAACAGTACCAGTAGGTAACTGGTTTACTACCAACTTTAATTTGTTTTTTAATAAAGTAATGTCATCTTTTGGTATTTCAGTAAATCTGTCTAGCCCATTTGCAATTATTCCTATAATCCTTCTTGTATATCCTGGTTTCTTTGCTTCAATCTCACCAAAAGCTTTTGCTAAATTAGCCCCAAACATTAACATTCTTGGGTCCATTTCCTTATAGTCATGTCTTGCTTGACCTACATTGGTGGCTGGGTCCAGTGAAGGTGCTGTGCTTGTGCTTGTCATCGTTGGATTAGCTCCTCCCATTTGCGTATTAGACTCTCTCCATTGCCTAAAACTTTTTATCATATATCTCCTTTTCCAGTATGTATTAAACTTGTCTTAGTTTGATCCGCATCCTCTGGTTCTATTTGATCCATTTTATTTTTAATAATTGAAGGCCAACTGGCGACTTTTTCTGGTGATACTTCTAACAGTTCTGCAACACCTTCTTTATTGTTACATACCATTATAAAGTTATCCCAGAAATCTTCTGCCACATTTCGTCCAGTTGTAATGGCTGAAAGTGCGGTATTTTCGTTAACTTCGACAAAATGTCGCACTTTCAGCCAAGCTTCTAAAAATCTCATATATTGTATATATCATACTATGTTCAATTCGCCAGTACCATCTGAACGAACATATGTTTTTTTCAAATATGTTGCTTTCTCACCATAAGCTGTGAATGTTCCGTCCTGATGAAGAGTTATAAACTCAAAACCTGGGAGCAATTGTGCTAACCAACCTGTAAATGTGGATGGAATGACGCTTGCTTCAGAAACAACTTCGTTGCCTTCTGGCTGTGTGTTATTAGGCAAAGACCATGAATTCCTTCTTGGATCAATCAAATTGACCTTGAAAGTATAAATTGGCCATGTTGGATTGTTCATAAACTAACCTCCTTATTAATGTATTTATCCTATTAATCCTTTTTCTTCATGTTTTTAATTACATAAGTTGGTTCAAGTTTGAATAATTTTTCCACTTTACTCATATCATCCCCTTCTTTGCCCATAAATTTCTTCTTTTTCCCTTTAAAAAGTTTATCTCCGTTAGGTGAACGAGATTGTTTATTGCCTGGACCCAAATAACGACTATTAGGATACCCTGATTCTGGAGTATTTAAAATGGTATCAGCAGTGCCAATAAAACTTGCACCACCCCATTCTTCTTCACAAAACTTCCTAAAATTCATACTTTATATATCTTTATGACTAATTTTAGTTTTAAAAATTGGTTGCATAACCTATTGACAGAAGGTGCTAGCGAAGATGCACTAATTAAGGAGAAAGTTGGATTGAATGATAATAAGGCAAAATGGTCATACTGATTCATTGAAAAATATTTAGAAATTTCTCCACAGCAGTTCTGTTTTAGTTGTCTTTATTTTTTGTTGGGATGAATGATTAGCTATTTTCTTGGTTTCGCAAGTCCAACCCTTGTAAAGTCCATTATATAAACGTGAAGGATATCCGCTAATTAATACCTTGCCTTTAAATGTGTTTAATACGTCAGCCAGTTCCATGTGTTTTTCTACACTCATTTCAAAATCATAAACCTCTGGAGATTCCCTAGTTTCAGGCAAATAAGGTGGATCGCAGTACACAAAAATACTTTCATCATCAAAGACTTTCAATATTTCTATTGCCGAGCGATTAGTGATGCATACATTTTGTAATCTTTCGCTAATAATAGGTAATTGTTGTACTATAGTTTTCCAAGCATTAACATCTCCAGGTTGATTGCCTCTTAGTCTATTTGACCACGCAAAGGCTTTTTTCATACCGCCTCTACTCATTCTTCTTAAAATAAACTCATTAACAGCTTTGTCCATATCGCTGTCAAATTCTACCTTCTCCAATGCATTTTTAAATGTCGATTCTTTGTATTTTATTTTTTTGATGTGTTTTATAAAATCACTAATTTGATCTCTGATAATTCTTAAAATAAGCACTATGCTATTGTCCAAGTCATTGATTAATTCTTCGTTTGAAGGAGTTTTATGTAATAGAACATTTGCACCACCGCAGAAAGGTTCTATGTAATACATCCTTTCATATTCTTGAGGAAATTGAGCAATAATCCATTGATTTAAGTAAAATTTACCACCATGCATCTTAAAAGCTGGACGTATTTTTGCCATTTTGTTCCGTTATTAAATTATGAATTCGTATTGTTCAAATTTTGCTCATTTTTCTTCTTTTTCTTTCTCTCGTATATTATAGTGTCACATAGATTGCATTTGATGGTTTTTTTGCCATATAAGTTATTGCAGGGCCAACGAATACCTTTTTTGTTTATTCCAAAACAGGATTCACACTGAATGTATACTTTACGCTCAGTTTCGGGTACTGTGGAATCATCCCAATATATGTAACAAGGATTTTTTGTCATATTAATAATTTAATATAGCCAGATTCGCAAGAAAAAATATAAATAAGATATGAAAAACTTCTTAATTTCTTCACTTCTTCTTTTTATATTCCTTATTTCTCCATTATTTGCGGGCACTCCAGATAAAGAATTACATCAGAAGTGCTTGTATCCAACCATTTATGTTGGACGCGCAGATCAAACTAGTTACGGCAGTGGTGTTATTGTAAGAAGCGAAAAAATAGAAGATAATAAATACAAGAACGTTTTCATTACCTGTGCCCATTTAGAATCACCAAATTATTTTGATTATGAAGTTAAACAAGTTATATACGAGAACTGGTCAGAAATCAAAACAACAAAAGTTTATACAGCATTCTTCTACGCAGCAAATAAAGAACTGGACTTAGCAGTTGGCGTATTTTATTCAGAAGACGAAATGCCAATAGCAACAATGGATTTTGAGCCTAAGCTATTCATTGGAAATGAAGTTTTTAGAATTGGATGTGGATTAGGAGATGAACCAAGATTAGATATTGGAAAAGTTACTCAGTTTAAAAAGAACATATTAAAGCAGTTTATTAGGACTTCTGTTCATACTGTGCCTGGAGACTCTGGTTCACCACTATTCCATGAGTATAAAGTTGTAGGCATTATGGTGTCCATTCGTGCGCATAGAAGCATTCCAGTATTCGGAATTTCTTATGCAATCCCAATAGAAAGATTTAAAGTATGGAGTAAAGATTCTAACAATTTCTTGGAATTTATTTGGTCAAATAAAGATATGCCAGAACTCCCGTTCTATTATTTAAATTTAAGAGAATACGAAGTGAAAAAATAAAAACCACCCGAAGGTGGTTCCTATTTAAGAATTAGTTTTCCAAATTACTGGGGAACGATTTATGAAGGGCTGAGCCGATGCGTTTACCGCATTGACCACCTTCACATCATTTGTCATAATATTGATGTCATTATTGAATGGCATATCAGCTGGAGTATTAAGAATAGACCCGCCAACGGGTACACTTTCGATAGGTGCAGTGAAGTCTGCTAGGCAATGAACATCGTCTGAATATACATTGTCAGAAGCAGTTAAACCTGCAGACCTGCAAGCGTAGAACTTCTCCAACTTTACTTTGTTTTGGTACAAGCCCTTCGTTGCCATTGCTAGAGTAGCATTAGACCATTTTGCACAATTAGCAATTGGAATTGCTGTTTCTTCCGATACCTTCTTGATATAGGCATCATCACAACCCATGTATGTAAAAGTCCATCTTTTTGTCTTTTGAACCTCTTCCATCAATGACTTAAGCTCATCTTTCTTACCTGCACTGATATCACTATAAGAAAGACGTTTGAAATACTTAGATGAGTTCTCTTCGCCGTCAGAAACAATAACCACTAAGTAAGAAATATTCTCGTCCTTGTGGTCAGTTGTTTCTAGCAACTTCTTGACAGTATAACCGATTGCATCTCTCATTGCAGTTGCACCTTCGGTTATATAATCTGTCTCAGTTGCTTCATTCAGATTTTCAGCTGGCTCACACCAAATATGTTCGAAAACGTCGCCATTAAAGGTAATTAAAGAACAGAAAATATTTTGATCTTTAGAATTTAACTTCGCTTGCTGTATCTGTTCATTATAATTCTGAACAGCCGCAGCTTTCGTGTCCTGCATTGAACCTGATTGATCCAAAATGAGAACGGCATGTGTAACTGGTTTCTTTTTCATATTTATTTTCCTTTTTGTGTGTGAGATAAAAAATGCAGGGCATTTTGATACGGTCAACTAACTCTTGTTGTCAAAATCATGACGCCATTTTTGATAATAGCGTTCATAGTCACTATTATCATGACCACTTTGAGTCTTTAAATGTATGCCTTTAATATCTACCTTTTTCCCTGTTGAAAAGGGTTTTTGCCTTCGCTTCCCCCTTTATCTTTCTTCAACACCAATTTGAGCATTGGTAGCTTGCCCATGCCTTCAAATCTCTTGAAATCAACTGCCGCTTTACGATAGCGAGAGACTAATTTATTCCAAGGGGAATCGGACATGACCAAATCTAAAACGTCATGAGCCTTTTCAATAGAAACGACTAATTCATTTGTTTCTATTGCTAGACGGATAAGTTGGCGAACCTTCATGTCCACGCCATTCCAAGAACGCCCTGTTTGGTCACAGGTGCCGTCTGGACGTAGTGGACGATTACGATATAGTGGGTTTTCGTCTACAAAGTTATCAGGTATGTCACCAACCCTATAAACTTCCTTTGGTTCACCATTAACATCAGTGTTATGGCGACCTTCATAACCTTGCTTTACTTCTTGGAGAAGCTTCAAGGTGGTGTCAATATCTACGATTCTGCCTGATGTAAAGACAATAAAAGGTTCGTTACGAGATATTTCCTTGAGTCTCTTGGAAACTGCATTATCTTCTTCTGGATCGTAGGATTGAACCAGTTCCAGCAAGGTCATCTTGTCCGCTTTCTTAGCGGAAACTGGACGATTTGTATCTTCCTTGCCACGGAAAATTTTGGCGATATCCTTGGCAATGGCGATAGGCTTGACTATAACGCCGTCGCTCCATTGGTCTGCGTACAGATCGAGAATCGGCATACAAACTAAAATATCCTCGTAGGAAAGATTCTTGAGCCTGTCTAAGGTCGTACCACCAGCAGCTTTGACACATGGCAGGAACTTGTCTGGGTCTAGGTAGCCAGGGTTGCCCTGACCGATAACTGAGTTGTGTTCGTTGATGACTGCGAGCGCAGCATTATACATTTCTTGAATTGACATAATCTTCTTCCTTTTCTTCGCAGCCGATTGCTGCAACTTACGATGGCCCTATTGCCATCAACACTATCTATTATAGTACCGAAAGATATTTTGTCAAGAAAAATTTTTACTTTTTCATTCGTGCAACACCGCCACCTCCAATACCACCTCCAATACCACCTGTCATGCCGCCCTTTTTTCTAAATCCACTACCACCCCTGAATTTCAGATTAGGATCAGTTTGATCGAGGTGCGTATTGCCAGTTTCTGGTCCTTTTGAAAAAAGTCCAGTTTCTTCCCTGATTTTCATGAATTCTCTGAATGTAATCATCATGGTATTTACTCATCCAGCAAAGAAAAACCGAAAATTTTGCTTCTCCCCCTTGACAATACGATAACCGATGGTATTAATGATATGTCGCCTTTACAAACCATGTTGCTTGTTTTGGAGTATGCTTTTATGGAACCACAGGTACTAAATGTAGAAGCTCAAAATGAGTTTGCTGCTAAATTGGAAACAATGGTTAAAGATTTCACTGCTAAAATTAATCACTGCCAAGAACAATCCAATTTGTGGCAGGAAAAGAAAAAGTTATTACAAAACAAAATGACCGAAGTTCTACAACAAGTGCAAAAGCAATGTGGCTTTGAGTCGCAAAAGCTCATCAAGAAAACAGATAAAGAAGCAACGGTGCCACAGTTAATTAGAATTTTTCTGGAACACAACGGCCCCGCAAGACCAAGAGAAATCAGGAAGTTTTTGTTAAATCAAGGAAGAACTACCAACCCTGGCGTGGCATTAGGTCGGCTAGTAGCTGAAGGGGTTCTCAAAAATACCGAGCGAGGCGTTTATAAATTATCTTAAAAAATAACACATGGGAAATCACGAAGATTTCCCATGTGTTATTTTTCCCATAGTCATATCATTCCAGTCTATATCATATTCCCAGCCATTGCCGATCACTCTAGCTGCTCTGATAGGCGAAGTTTTTATTGCTTTTTTCTTTTCAATAATATGCAGTTCCATAATCATTCCATAACCAATCCAGCCTACTTTTATCATTGACCCGCCAAAAGTTGAACCACTAAAATACACTTCAGTAGACTCAATAAAGTATTTGCCGCCTTGGACATAAACAATGCCATGCTCAGCTGTTTTGATTAATTTGTATAAGCTGTTTTTTGTAGTAACCAAAACTATCATGCCAGCTTTTAGTCGATGAACGTCAATGCCTCTTTCCAATGCTTCTGATTCTTTGATATTTAACTGGTACATAATTTGAATTGTAGTATTTTTGTTTTATTTTGGCAACAGCTTTGCGTGCATAAAATCAGGAATTCTATTGGCGACAATAAGGAAAAACTTGCTGGTGGCATCAGGGGAGAACTCTAATCTTATATATTTTCTCTCTTTTATCAAGTATGTCTTTCCAAAACCCACTTCACTGAAATACTTCGCAATTATTTCTGTCCCTTCTTCCCCAAATTTATTTGTATTTAAAATTATTTTGTTTTTCTGTATCTTTCCACAATCAGCATACCATACTGCTAACCCAATGTCCCTTAAAGAATCCAATATATTCATGCTCACGGATTTTGTCTTATTACTGTAAAATAAGTTATAGTAATCTGTAAAAATAGGATAACAATTAGAATGCCATCTAATTGTATTACCCTCTTTTGTAAAAGGTCTTTGTGAAGCCAAAATGCTTAGTTCATAAGCTTTGTATTCAAGCCATTTCTTATCAGCGGACCTCATGAAAAGATAACAATTCTTGCCTTTTTTAGGTTTAACCAAAGATGAACCACCTAAAACAGTACCCGTAATAATCTGTTTGTGCCAATCCGTTATACTTGGATTATCGTAATATGTCATGTGCCAATCCTTTCAACAATGTTTTTATTAACTACTTGAACTTTACACTTGGCAAACCATTGCATGTTGTATATATTAAATTTTACCAATTTACTAACAAAATATTTTTTTAAAATATAAATACGGTAGAAATCTTTTTTATAATGGAGGTATTTCTATATGGGTGCAACGAGTGTAACAGGTGTTGGCACAGGTGCTGCTGATAACTATGGTGCTGGTAATAAGGGTTCAGAACGTATGTCTCTTGGAGTTCATCGTTTAATTGGCCCAAGAGTTGTAGCATGTGGTGAGATTGTTTTGGCGGGTGCAACAGGCACCGTTTATTATCCAAATCTTCCAGGTGGTGCAAGTCTATATTGTGCATTCCTACAGGCTGATACTGCAACAGCCCCATTTGTCACTAGTTTCACTGCTAGTTCATTCGTAGTGAATGGTGTTACCGCACAGGAAATTTGCTGGCAAATCGTTAAGAAGGGAATTTGGGGTTCTCTTGAGAATGATGGTCCTTCTTCTGCAATTGCTAATACATAATAGGAGATTAATATGGGTGCAACGAGTGTAACAGGTGTTGGCACAGGTGCTGCTGATACCTATGGTGCTGGCAATAAGGGTTCAGAACGTATGTCTCTTGGAGTTCATCGTTTAATTGGCCCAAGAGTTGTAGCATGTGGTGAAGTTACTTTAAATGGTGGCGGTGCAGGCACTGTTTACTATCCAAACCTCCCAGGTGGCGCAAGTCTATATTGTGCATTCCTACAAGCTGATAGTGGATTATATCCATTTGTTACTAATTTTACCGCAAGTTCATTCCAGGTGACTGGTGATGACGATCAAGAAATTTGTTGGGAGATTGTTAAGAAGGGTATTTGGGGTTCTCTTGAGAACGATGGTTCTTCTTCTGTAATCGCCAATACATAAAGAATTGAATGATAGCCTTTCTAATTAACAAAATGCTTATTACATCGGATGTGTAATAAGCATTTTGTTAATTAATTGTAAAGACTTGCGAATTAAAACCTAGCAATAGATAGCTTTTTTAATTTCATGAAAATTTATTTTTCATCTTCATATTCATCTTCATCTTCTTCATCTTCATCTTTAACAACTTTGCCAAAAACTTTTTTCTTATGTGCTTTAGATTCCCCTTTTTCGTCATCTCCGTCTAGGTCTTTGCCTAATTTTTCTTCCATATCTTCTATGTTTTTCATTTTAGATTCAACAAAATTTTTCCAAGTTAACATAAAATACCTCCAATTTATATATGCTTAAATTATTAATTATTTAATGATGTGTGTGTGTGAAGTCTTTTAAAATAAAAGCGGTAAATAAGGAGGTTAATCCTAAAACAAGGTCTGTCAAAGGTGCGGCAAGCACTCGCCAATCCCAAATGCCCAAGTCATAAATTCCCCATAAAGAAATAAAAGACACTACTAGGTGTATAATACCTTCTCCCAAATTCATAAACATTAACAACTTTATAATAAATCT
>Ga0315277_10013825_pt1 | contig 10050 bp, 7 predicted proteins | sample YL17G05_15_MG_FD_203695 | JGI IMG/M metagenome (GOLD analysis project Ga0315277, IMG submission 203695) | Sediment microbial communities from Yellowstone Lake, YNP, Wyoming, USA - YL17G05_15 | ecosystem: Environmental > Aquatic > Freshwater > Lake > Sediment | place: USA: Wyoming | collected...
GAGCCTGAGGCGTCAATTCGAACGGGCCCTTCAAAGCCTGACGGACAGAGAAGCTGAGGTTATCCGTTTACGGTTCGGACTGGGGCAGAGCGGTGACCATACCCTGGAGGAAGTCGGGCAGCACCTCCAGGTGACGAGGGAACGGGTGAGGCAGATCGAGACTAAGGCTCTGCGCAAGCTGCAATCTCCCGCGCTCAACAGCAAGCTGAAGAGTTTCGCCTGATAAAGTTTCGTCTTCAGGTTAGCCTGCGGACATAATTGATCGCCTGCATGGCGGCGACTGCGCCCTCCGCGGCGGCCGTCACCACCTGCATCCCTCCGCAGGTGATGTCCCCGGCGGCGAACACCCCTTCTATGCTGGTCCGTTGAAACCGGTCGACAGACAGGCACTGCCTGTGATCGAGAGACAGGCCGGCCTTCTGGAAAAGGGGCGAGGTCAGGCTTTCCCGGAAGACGAACAGGGCAGCCACCGGAAGCTCTTCTTCACGTCCGTCTTTTTCGATCGCCAGCTTCTCCACTCCATGTTCGCCTCGCACCTCGATAATCCGGGCCGTCCGATGGATGGGAATTCCTTTTTCTTCGACCTCCCCTGCCTTTGCGGAAGCCGCTTTGGTATCCCAGGATTCGCCCGGAATCCAGTGGACCCGGCAGCCCATCCCATGCAGGGCCAGGACCTCTTCGGCCGCCTCCTCAGACGCTCCGTAGGCCGCGACGGTCAAACCCTTGTAGAGAGGGCCGTCGCAGGTGGCACAGTAGCTGACTCCCTGACCCAGAAACCGTTCTTCGCCCCGGATCAGGCGTTCTCGGGGGACGGGTTTTCCGGTGGCCAGGACCACTGCCCTGGCTTCGTACAGATGTTCCCGCGAGACCACATATTTCGTCGGGCCTGGGAGGTTGAAATCGATGGCTTCCTCCGGATAGAACTCGGCCCCGAAGTGCTCGGCCTGAGCCCTGAAAGTCCGGAGAAGTTCGGCACTGTCGATCGATATGAACCCGGGATAGTTCTCCAGTGCGTAGCCTATGGCGAGGCGTGACCGCCCCCGCCCTTCCAATATGGCGGTCTTCCGGCCCGCCCTGGCGGCGTAGATCCCGGCCGTATAGCCCGCCGGGCCGCCTCCGACGATAAGGATTTCGGTGCTCCGGTTCGTTGAATTCATGGTTCACCTCGATGAAGATTCATTCATCTGTCGATCCATATTTTAGGGAATATTTTTTTGAGTTCAAGCAGCGACTCGGGTAAGAGCTCGGTCAGGCCGATAGGCGACCATTCGGCGTAGCCGATCAGCCACTTTTCCCCGGCCTTGTCGAGGTCGATCCGGATGCGGTAGATGTCCGGTGAGATCCGGATCAAACGCCGCAGGGCTTTGGCACCGCCGGAGGACAGGGCCACGTCGGTCTCGAGCGCAGCTCGACCGGCGCTGAAGTCGATTATCCGGTTGCTCAGCCTATGGGCGACGATGCCCGTGCGGCCGTTGAAGTGGGATGTGAGGAGCGAGCGGAGTCCGTTCTTGTCGCGACCCTCGAAATCTGCGAAATCCTCAGCGAAGTGAGCCATGATCGCCTCGAGATCTTTCTTTTCGGCCAGGCGAACGAGGGAATCGACGGTTTGGAGCACGATGTCCTCTTCCGTTCTCTGGCGGCATGACGGCCAAAGAAGTGGGAATATCAAAAGAGCGACAAAAAGATCGCTCGGCCTCAATCCAGGGCCTTTTCGTGCCTTTCGTCCCGGTAGAGCTTCTCGAGAGCCAGGTTATTTCTTTTTCCGGTCCAGACTCAGCGGCCAGGGCCTCGGAATCTTGAGGAACATCAAGGCCGAGCCCAAAAGGGCTAAATTCTTGGTGAACTGGATCGTCTCCATCATCTTCTGCTCGGCCGGCACAGCCCAGAAATTGTGCATCATAATGGTGACGGGGACGAAGAAAAGGACCAGCGCCGCAACTCCCACCCCGGGTTCATACCCGAGCAGGAGCGTGATCCCCGCCAAAAGCAGCAGCAGACCAGCTCCGGCTACGGCGATTTCCGGAGCCGGGACTCCCTTGGACTTGGCGTAAGCGGCCAACTGCGATAACTCCAGGAAATGATGGATCCCGCTGTAGATATAGTAGGCGCCGACGATGAGACGGCCGATCAAAAAAGCAAAAGACATGCTTCGCCTCCCTTGAGTGGTTTGGATAGAACGGCTCTCATTATAACAAAAAAACGCCGGCCGGACTATTCGGCGGGCTCGGAGCCGTCCCAGCAATAGGTGCAGAGCATCTCCTTGGGGAGGCTGATGGCCTCGACGAGGTCCTCCAGACGCTGGTACTTCAGCGTCGTCAAGTTGAGGCGGCGCCGGATCTTCTCCTCCATGGCGTTGTATTGCTCCGTGCCGTGGACCGCGTATGGTGTGAGGTCCCGGGGATGATCGCCCTCGAGTTCCCGGATGGCCCGGCGCGCGGCCAGATCGAACTCCGAGCGGGAAATGGAGAAGTTCAGGAACTTGCAGGCATAGACGAGCGGCGGACAGGCCGGCCGCATATGAACTTCAAGGGCCCCGACATCGTACAGCCGCTGGATCGTGTCCTTGAGTTGGGTGCCGCGGACGATCGAGTCCTCGCAGAAGAGGAACTTCTTGCCCTCGATGAGCTCCTGGATGGGGATGAGTTTCATCCGGGCCACAAGGTCTCTCAGGCCCTGGCTCTGGGGCATGAAGCTCCGCGCCCAGGTCGGGGAGTACTTGACGAACGGTCTCTTGAAGGGGACCCCGGCTTCGGCGGCATACCCCAGCCCGTGGCCGATCCCGCTGTCGGGGATGCCGGCGACGAAATCGATGGCGATGGGGTTTCTCCGGGCCAAGAAGGCACCGCAGCGGTTGCGGGCCCATTCCACGTTGATGCCCTCGTAGTTCGAGGCCGGATAGCCGTAGTAAACCCAGAGGAAGGCGCAGATCTGCAGACGATCACGGGGCGGGGTCTTCTGCTCGTAGCCCTCTGCAGTGAGGAAAACCACCTCTCCGGGCCCCAGGTACTTCTCGGTCCTGAAGCCGAGGTTAGGAAAAGCACAAGTCTCCAGAGTGACGGCCGTGCTTCCGTCCTTGCGGGCGACCACGACCGGCGTGCGGCCCCATTTGTCCCGGGCCGCATAGATCCCGCGCTCGGTGAGAAGGAGAAGAGAGCAGGAGCCCTGGATCGCATCCAGGGCGCCGGCGATCCCCGCCTCGTACGTCTCCTCCTGGTTGATCAGGGTGGCGATGAGCTCGGTGGGGCTGATTTCTCCGCCGCTCATCTCGGAAAAATGAAGCCGCTGCGTCTCGAAGGCGCGTCTGGCCAGTTCCTCCTTGTTCTTGATGACGCCCACGGTCACGATGGCATAATTCCCCAGATGGGAACGGATGAGCAGTGGCTGGTCGTCGGTATCGCTGATGACGCCGATCCCGGTTCTCCCGCTCATTCCCGCGATATCATCTCCGAACTTGGAACGGAACTGGTCGTTCTCGATGCTGTGGATGATCCGCACGAAGCCGTCCGGCCCGCACACGGCCAGCCCTCCCCTTTTGGTCCCGAGATGCGAATGGTAGTCCGTCCCGTAATACAGATCGCCGATACAGTCCTCTTTGGAAGCAATGCCGAAAAAGCCGCCCATTCTCTTTCCTCCGCCGATTGTATCAGTTTTTCTGGTAAAGAACCTGGCCGCCGACGATCGTCAACCGGACCTCTGTCTTGGGGATCTCTTCCTCGGCCACGGTCATGATGTCCTGGGATAGAACGGTGATGTCGGCCAGCTTGCCGGGTTTAAGCGACCCCAGCAGGTTTTCTTGAAAAGCGGCGTAGGCGCCGTTAAGTGTATAGGTGCGGAGCGCTTCTTCCCGACTCAGTCGCTGTTCCGGAAAGAAGGCCGTGCCGCCCTTCATTTTTCTGGTCACGGTCGCGTAGAAAGACGGGATCGGGTCGACGTCCTCGACCGGCGCATCCGTGCCGTTGCAGATAACGGCCCCTCCATCCATGAGCGACCGCCAGACATAAGCCCCCTCTTTCGCCCTCATCTCTCCGATCTTCTTCACGACCCACGGACCGTCTGAAGTGCAGTGGACTCCCTGCATCGCTGCAATGACGCCGAGACGGCCGAAGCGGGGGATGTCTGCCGGAGCGAGATGCTGGGCGTGCTCCACCCGCCAGCGCAGGTCTTTCTTCTCCGGATGGGCTGCGAAGGCCTGCTCATAGATGTCGAGGACTTCACGGTTGGCCCGGTCGCCGATCGCATGGGTGCACAGCTGAAAATCGTTTTCGACGGCCAGGCGCGCGGTCTCCTTCAACTCGCCGACGGGCATCGTGTTGAGGCCCGTCGATGTCGGCAGGTCGGAGTACGGTTCCAGAAGCCAGGCGCCATGAGCGCCCAGGGCGCCGTCCAGCAGGCGCTTGATGCCCCGAACGGTCAGATGGTTCTGGCCGAGGCCGATGATCCTGTATTGGGCGAGGCGCTGCTGGAGGTCGGAGTTTGCCTCGCTGAGCAGGGCATAGATCCGGACGCCGAGCTTACCCTGCTCGGCCAATGCCCGATAGATGTCGATGGTCCCAAAAGAGGCGCCAGCATCGTGGACGCCGGTGACGCCCTTGGAGAGGCATTCCTCCATAGCCAGTTCAATGGCCTTCCGTTCCTCGTCGGCTCTCTGGGCTTCAGTCTTCTTTAGCTCAGAGCCATAGAACGAGCGCCCGATCAGGCCTTGGGCGGTTTCGCGAAAGGCTCCGATGGGGTTTCCCCGTGCATCGCGGACGATCTCTCCTCCGGCTGGATCAGGAGTCTGGCGCGTAATTCCGCCGAGCTCCATAGCCTTGGCGTTGGCCAGGCAGGAATGGCCGCTGGCGTGCTCGAGCAGAACAGGGTTGTCAGGAGTGACCTTGCTTAGAGCATCATGAAAGGGCAGTCCGTCTACGCTGGGTTCCGGTGTTTTGTCCCATTTCTCCTGATGCCAGCCTCTTCCCCTGATCCATTCCCAGGGCTTAGCGCCCCGGGCCGCCTCCGCTACCAAAGCAACAATTTCATCCCAGTTTTTTGACGGTGTCAGGTCAAGGATCATCCGGGCCTCGCCTACTCCAGTGAAGTGGGCGTGGCTGTCGATAAAACCGGGGACGGCTGTTTGACCCTGAAGGTCGATCACCCTGGTCGAGCTTCCGATGTACGATTTGATCTTCTTGGCGGTTCCGACGGCGAGGATGCGATCGCCCGAGACAGCCAGGGCCTCGGCAGTGGGAGAGATTTTTTCCAGAGTGATGATCTTCCCGTTGGTCAGGACGAGGTCAGCCGGCTGTTTTTTGACGCAGCCGGAAAGCCCTCCTATGACGAGGACGGCCAGAACAAAAAAGGTTAATCTTGCCAGGCGTTGGTGCCGCATTTCGGATTCCCTCCTTGATCCAATACGCTTAATCATATTTTTAATATCCCCATAATGCAATGGAATTGGGCTTCCTCAGCGGAAATTGGGCTCGGCGGCCGGCTTGTTTCCGAGAGTGGTCTCGATGAGCTCCATAACCTCGGGCGAAAGCCGCTCGATTGCTTCCATTGCCTTCATGTTCTCGACCACTTGTCCGGGCCGCGAGGCACCGGTAATGACAGAGCTCACATTCGGGTTCTTCAGGCACCACGCCAGGGCGAGCTGGGCCAGCGTTATCCCGAGCTCATCCGCAATCGCGCGGAGACGGCGGACCTTCCCGATCCTGATTTCCGCCTCCGGACCTTCGTAGCGCTCGCGGAGCCATTCATACCCGGGAAGCGAGACCCTCGTGCCCGGAGGGATGCCGCCATCATACTTGCCGGTCAAAAGACCTCCGGCCAGAGGACTCCAGATTGTGGTCCCCAAACCGAAATCGCGGTAGAGCGGCGCGTATTCTTTTTCCACCCGCTCCCGGGTAAACATGTTGTACTGGGGCTGCTCCATGGTCGGAGGGATGAGGTGCTCCTGCCTGGCGAAACGGCAGGCCTCCGAGATCTGCCGGGCGCTCCATTCACTCGTCCCCCAGTAAAAAGCCTTGCCCTGCCGGATAACATGGTTCATCGCCCAGACCGTTTCCTCTAGCGGTGTCTCGACGTCGGGACGGTGACAGTAGATCAAGTCGACATACTCCAACTGAAGGCGGGAAAGGGCGGCATTCGTGCCTTCGCTGATATGCTTGCGGGACAGGCCGCGGTCGTTGACTCCGCGGCCTCCCCAGAATATCTTGGTGGAAATGATGAGGTCCGAGCGCCGCCAGCCGGATTTCTTAAGGATGTCTCCCATCATGATTTCGGCCCGGCCGCGGGCATAGGCCTCGGCGTTGTCGAAGAAGTTGACGCCGGCGTCGTAGGCCGTCTTCATGCAGGCGGAGGCGACGTCTTCCCCCACTTGATCGCTGAAGGTCACCCAGGCGCCGAAAGAAAGAGCCGAGATCTTTAGGCCCGACCTGCCGAGCGAGCGGTATTCCATGCTTGCGACCTCCGTCCTCCGGTTGAGGAGGTCAGAGGATATACTAGAACTCGGAATCCCGCAAGCAAAGGCTCGGGGGAATCCCTCAAAAAGACGCGAATTTTCCCCGGCGTGAAAAATCCGCTCCCTGTCCTCGCTCTGCTCTCCTCTCGGCAAGCCGAGAGGAACCGTGCCCGCGCCGCTGCGGAGGGCTTTTTGAGGGACTCCCCCTCGCCTTGGAATAAAACACAATCAATGTTGGAGGGGGTCTTCGCTCAAAACCTCGTCAAGAACTTCGATGAGCCGGTCGGCGTCGGCCTTTTCTATGACCATCGGCGGCCTGATCTTCAAGACGTTATGGCGCGGCCCTTCCGTGCCGATCAGGATTCCTTTGTCCTTCATGCGCTCGGCGATATAAGCGGCCTCTGCCGCAGCAGGCTCGAGTGTCGAGCGGTCGAGGACGAGCTCGAGTCCGAGGAATAATCCGCTCCCCCGGAGATCGCCGATGAGGCAGTGCCGCTCCTTTAGTCTCTCCAGCCCGGTCCGGAGAAGGCGGCCGACCTCGAACGCGTTCGACTGCAGCTTCTCTTCTTCGAGCACGTCGAGCACCGCCAGCCCGACTGCACAGGAAACAGGGTTACCACCGAAGGTGTTGAAATACTCCATACCCGTCTTGAACGAAGCAGCGACCTCAGGTGTGGTGACAACGGCGGCCAGGGGATGGCCGTTGCCGATGGGCTTTCCCAGGGTGATGATATCGGGAACGACTGCCTGGGTCTCGAACCCCCAGAAGTGCGTGCCCAGACGGCCGAACCCGACTTGGACTTCGTCGGAAATGCAGACTGCACCTGCCCTCCGGGCATGCTGGAAGGCTTCCTGGAGATAGCCCTTCGGGAACTCGATCACACCGGCGGAGCTCATTAGCGATTCACAGATGAACGCGGCTGGGCGTCTCCCCTCCTTCTCGATTCCCTCGGTCGCCCTCTTGACATGCTGCGCATACTTAATTCCGGCGTCGGGATCGGTGCTTCTATAAAGCCCCCGGTAGATATCCGGGGCTGGAACCTTCTTGACATAGGGAGGAGCGCCCTCGCCCCCCGGGCCGTCGAACTTGTAGGGACTGATCTCGATGAGGGAAGTCAGATTCCCGTAATATGCACCCTCGATGACGATGGTGTCGCGACGTCGGGTATGAGTCCTGGCCAGGCGGAGCGCTAGGTCATTGGCCTCGCTTCCGCTGCAGACAAAAAAGAAAACGCCCAGCGGATCCGGCAGCTTCTCCTTGAGCCGCAGGGCGTATTCCACGATGTTATCATGGAGATAGCGGGTGTTGGTGTTGAGCACGGCCATCTGTGCCTGGGCGGCGCGGACGACCCGGGGATGGCAATGCCCGACGTGGGGGACATTGTTAATCGCGTCCAGGTAAGCCTGTCCGTTTTCATCATAGAGGTATTGCCGGTAGCCACGGACGATCTTCAGCGGCCGCTTGTAGGAGATGCTCAGGTTCGGGCCCAGGTGACGGCTCCGAAGGTCCAGGATCTCCGCTCTGTCCCGCGGCCTGCATCCCGAAAGGATGATGTTCTCCGGGATTTTCAAGACGAGATTGGGGTCCGGGCTGAGGCTCAGCCAGACGTTGCGCTGGCTGGGAAGAGCGACCCCGGGGAAATCCCCGCTTTTTCCCAGGAGGTCGGTGACGATCTGGAAATGGAGATGCGGCGGCCAGCCGCCGTTCTCCCTGATAGAGCCGATGCGCCCGATCCGCTCTCCCCTCTTGAACTCTCGCCCTTTGGCCACTCCGGCCAGGCTGTCCGCAGTCAGATGGCCGTAGAGGGTGTAGAATTTCAGGCCGCCGTCGATCTTGTGTTCGAGGATGATCGTGGGGCCGTAATCCAGACGGCTGCTGTTGTTCGCAAAACTGTGAACGACTCCTTGTAGGGGAGCGAGCACGACCGACCCCGGTTCAACGTGCAGGTCTATCCCTAGATGGACGGTCCGCCATTCCGGGGAGTCATTTCCGGCGGTCTTGAAGATGTCGCTCGTGTAGAGACGACGGGCTTCGTCGTAGCGGCCGATCCCGACTCTCGTATTTGCGGCGGCCATTTGGCCGAAGAGCAGTGAGCTAAGCTCTTCCATATTCTCGGGGTCCATCCAAGTGCTGAGCTGGGGGCTTCCCACACTCAAGTCAAAGAGGAGAGGGCGGTTTTTCTCAAAGTCGAGCTCGAGGACCGGGCCCATATCGTTCCTGTGTTCGATCAGCCAGCTCAAGACTTTCTCGGTTTGCGGGCAGGGAAGAAGCCCGCAGGCGTTCCGGAACACACAATGGGCAAAATCGGGATGGACTCCCCGCCACTTCTGGAGGAGCGCCCAGGCCGGTTTCTCGCTGATGCTGAGATATTCGTTGGCGGGCTCGGCCTTCCTCTGCTCGGCGGCGATGACGACGCTCAAGCATAACCTCATGGCGATGAAGTCATAGAGGCAGCCGAGTTCGAGCTCGGTCAGCGGAAAGATCTGATGATAACCGGCGACGATGGGAGCGGCCGCGGCCAGAGGATCGTTCTTCTCCAATGCTGCGTAGGTCGCCCCGACCGCCAACTCGAGCACCGGGAATCCGGCGACCATGTCGCCGAAGTCGATGATGCTGGCGACCCTTAAGTCATATGCACCCGGGTCCACTGAGGCCCGGCCTACTAGGACGTTGTTATCGTTGGCGTCGTTGTGGATGACGCTCGTCCTGAGCCGGGCCAAGAGAGGCAGAGTCTGCTCCTCATAACGCTTCAGAAAATACTCGACGAGCGCCCGACCTTCCGGTGCGGAGATGTAATGAAGAGATCCACGGATGGTCGAGGGGGCAAACTTCATGTTCCATTTGAGTTCCCTGTCGGCGGCCGGATGATGAAAAGATGCGAACGCCTTGTCCATGGACCCGAGGAAGATTCCCAGACTCCGTAGGAGGTCGGGCGAATGGGGCCTGACTTGCGACAGGAACCTTCCCGGCAAATAGCCCATCAGGCGCACCAAGTGCTTTGTTCCGCTCCGGTGTTCCGTTGTCGCGATGTCCTCTCCCAAGCTCGTCCTCAGGCCATCCGGCCAGTCATAATCGGGGACAAACCGGGCGAGATGGCGGATCGCCTGGACCTGGAGTTCCAGGACCTCCCTTTTCTCCCTGGCATTCGCTATCTTGAGGACGTATTCCGCGCCACCTTCAGCCCTGATGTGGAAATTTTGGCCCCTCTCGCTGGGTAGTTCCCGGGCCATGCTCTTGACGTTCCAGAGTCCAAGGACGAGGGCTCGGGCCTCCCCGTTCGAGAACTGCGGCCGTGTGGACTCCGTCGGTTTCATGGGCCCTCTCCTTGTTGAAGCTCAGACTCGCCAGACCACCCTCAGCCTGGCCAGCTCCTTCCGGTTTTCACTCTTTATAATCTGATAGACGAGTATCGGCTCCCGGTCCGCGGAGAAGGACTGCATCCGGCAGAGGGCAGATTCCCCGTAGAAAGCCTGGCCACGAAAATCAACTTCGATCTCGGCCGGATGGTGTTTCTCCAGAAAGTCCGGCGACGCCGTCTCCAGCGCCCAGCCGATGTAAGCAACATGATTGACGTGCCTGTTCCAATCCAGGTCGCTCGTCCGGACTGGGA
>Ga0315277_10013826_pt1 | contig 10050 bp, 8 predicted proteins | sample YL17G05_15_MG_FD_203695 | JGI IMG/M metagenome (GOLD analysis project Ga0315277, IMG submission 203695) | Sediment microbial communities from Yellowstone Lake, YNP, Wyoming, USA - YL17G05_15 | ecosystem: Environmental > Aquatic > Freshwater > Lake > Sediment | place: USA: Wyoming | collected...
TGCCCCCATGCTCCCGAGCCTTTCGCCTTTCGGAGGCTCCGGAGGGCCCCAGTATCCACCTACCGCCCACCCGTAGAGGGTATCGTTGGGCAGAAAGCCTATCGAGAACAAGGGGTATGTTGTATTGCTGGTCTGGGAGGCCCAGTTACTGCCGGCGTTTGCGGTTGTAAGGATATCGCCATTCCAGCTGCATACCCAACCCCTCTGGTTGGTGGGAAAATCCACTCCGTTCAGAAAGTTCTGCGTCCCCGAATTCTGTAGCGACCAAATCGTGCCTCCGTTGGTCGTGTGGGTGATCACCCCGTAGGTGCCTACTGCCCAACCCTGGTAAGAATCGTGGAAGGCGACGTTTATCAGGCTGGTATTTCCGATGTCTACGTTGCGGATGACTCGCCAAGTGCTACCTGCGTTTGTTGACCTTATAATAGCCCCTGCATCTCCAGTGACAGTTACATTGGTTAATTGAAGGTGCCCATCTACTCCATAAAAAGTATGGTCGAGTGTGAGGGTCGAATCCTCTATCCAGGTTAAGCCGCCGTCAGTTGTCTGGACGATAGCGGCAGATCTTGATGAACTCCACCCACCGCATGACCAAACTGTTGATGTGTCTCCAATAGAAATGCCCCATAAAAAAATGCCGGTGTCATATTGGAGAACGTAAGATTCCCAACCATCTGTTGTTTTACAGATTCCTCCCCCGCCTGCTGACCAGCCCCTCAGGGAGTCCAACATATCAAAGCACGCCCCCCCTCCGCTTTTCTGAATCCACGTTAGCCCGCCGTCGGTAGTTTTAAACATCGGCCCAGCGCAAAGCCAGCCACTCAAGGTGTCTTTAAAGGCAATAGCCTGTCCTTGATTAAGTCTGTTAAAGGGATGTTTGTTCCACGTTGTCCCGCCGTCAGTCGTCTTAAATACTGTATCTATTGCCCCGCAAGCCCAGCCGTGGAGGGTGTCTACGAAACTAACTCCTAATAGCCATGTCAGGGGTATTATCTGAAGGGTAGACCAAGTAACTCCCCCATCTCTGGTGCGTAGGACATAGCACGTTCCCGCATCTCCCCCTACGACCCACCCGTTATTATCGTCCGTGAATGATACTCCATGCAAATCAACCGTTGTCCCGCTCTCCCGGATGTTCCAGGTGTCGCCCCTGTTCGTGGAGTGAAGGATTAAGCCCTGCGCTCCCACGACCCAGATGTTATTTCCCCGGCTCTTCACGCCCAACAGCCTTCCCCCGGCGTTATAGTGCCATCCTTGAGGTTGTCCCCATCCAAGTGGTACGAGTAGAAGTATCAGGAGGACAGCTCCCCAAAAACAAAAGGGCCTGCCGGGTACTCTCGAAGCGCGCCTTGCGCTTCGAAACACCCTGGTCAGGCTCTCACTTCTAAACACTTTGCTAAACCCTCCACGGTTGATTGAAATTGGCTGTATTGTATCACAACCCATTGGTTTTGTCAAGGGGGTTTTTCTTTTTCGGGTAAGATGGCTTAAAAAAGAAGCTTAAGGCCTTGGGTCCTGAAGGGGAAGGGATAACGCGGTTCGTGAGAAAGGCTTAGCTAGTGGGTTTTGAAGGACAGTAGGAGAAGCCCCAAAACGGACACAGCCCGATCTGTATCCGTCTTATAACGTTTTGAATTTCATGGATATACGGTTTTTCCTGGAACGCACACCTCCTGAAAGCCCTCACTTTTAAATCATTCCGGTGGTATAAAAAAGGGGCAGGTCACTGTATGCGCAACGGGAAATGGCTAATTGGATAATCAAGGCAAAAACCTTTACCAGCCGTGCACTGGAGCCGGGGTAACAAGGGGTCGGCAAAACCAGCATGTGGCCCCTTGACTTTGTCCTTCTTCCTCCCTTACAATAATACTCTATGAGCCCTGATCTCCACAATATTTCCGAAGGCGTCCTTGCGGATTTCTGCCGAAGGAATCACATCCGGAAGTTAGCACTATTTGGCTCTGTTCTTCGAGGTGAGGAGGGGCCGGACAGTGACCTGGACCTTCTGGTGGAGTTCGAGGAAGGGAATGAGCCGGGCCTGCTCCGCCTGGCTGGCATGGAGCGCGCGTTGACTGCCCTGTTGGGGAGGAAGGTGGACCTGCGCACGCCCCAGGACCTAAGCCGGTATTTCCGGGACGAGGTCCTGGCCTCCTCCGAGGTGCAGTATGCACAGGGCTGACGCGGTCCGTCTGCGCCATATGCTGGACTCGGCGCGTGAGGCCCAAGGGTTCCTCTCTAACCGGGTCCGGGATGACTTGAATCGGGACCGGATGCTCCTTTTGTCCCTGGTGAAATCCATCGAGATCCTCGGCGAGGCCGCCAGCCGTGTCTCTACAGAGGCCCGGGCAGAGTGCCCCAACCTCCCCTGGACAGACATTGTAGCGATGCGCAACCGCCTGATCCACGCCTATTTCGACATCAACCGGGACATCGTCTGGCACACAGTGACCGAGGAGCTTCCTCCCCTGATTGCCGAACTGGAGAAGATCATTTCCTTGGTTCAATAACCCCGACCTTCAGATTCGGAAATAAAGGGAAGGAGGTTTATCGAAGGCCGTTCACGGCCTTTTTGTTTTCCTGTCTTTGGGATACATCGTTTGAATGTTAATTTCACTTTTTATAGTGATTCATTCAAGGCCTAAACCCCCCTAGCGGAATTACCTTCTGGCAATTTATCCGGGGTGGTTTAGAAGGGTAGGGTTTTGGGGTGTTTAATCCGCATTCTGCATTCCAAAATCCAAAATGAAGGGCAGCCGGGTTCGGACAGGAACTTCCTCGGTCCGGGGGGTGTTTAAAATTAAGTTGGACTAAAATCCATCCCCCTAACTCGAGGACCTTACAACAATGTTGTCGGAAACGGATAAGGCCGGCCGGGCCCGTCCTGGGCCGAACCCTCTCTCCCCTGCCTCCCTCAAGCGTTCCCTGGGCGTCCTTGCCCTGGGGGCCGCAGGAGAGGTCCTGGCGGTCTTCCTGTACTTTACCCGGGTGGTCCACGAGACCCCGGAGCTCGGGCTCCTGCACGCCGCGCTCCTCGCCCTGTTTGTTTCGCCCCTGGCCGCGGGGGTCCTGGTCTGGATCTTCGCCCTTCGCCGCCGGGCGGGGCAGGCCTTAATCGAGAGCGAGGGAAGGTACCGGGACCTCACGGATTCCCTGCCCCAGCCAATCTTCGAGCTCGACGAACGGGGAGCCATCACCTTCGTCAACCCGGTGGGATTCGCCCTGTTCGGATATTCTCCGGGGGATCTCTCCGGAGGGCTGAACGCCCTGCAGCTAATCGCCCCGGAGGACCGGGAGCGGGCCCGGGACAACATCCGGAGGATCCTGCGCGGAGAGGCCGGAGCAGGGAACGAATACACCGCCCAGAAGAAGGACGGGAGGAGGTTCCCGGTCGCAATCTACTCCGTCCCGAACCGCCGGCCAGGGGAGCCGGCCAGGCTCCGGGGGATGATCATGGACCTCAGCGAGCGCAAAAGGGTCGAGGAGGAGCTGCGGCGGTCGCAGGCCCGGCTCGCGCTCCGCAACCGGATCGCCCGGGTCTTCCTTACCCATCCCGGGGAGGAGATGTACGCTGAGACCCTTGGCGTGGTCCTGGAGGCCTTGAAAAGCCGGCATGGGGCTTTTGGGTACATTAATGACGGGGGGGACTTCGTCTGCCCCTCACTCACCCGGGACATCTGGGAGCAGTGCCAGGTCCCGGACAAAAGCATCGTTTTTCCCCGCGAGGCCTGGGGTGGACTATGGGGGCGGGCCCTTACCGAGAAGCGGGCCCTGGCCAGCTCCGGAAATCTGAGGGTCCCCCCGGGCCACATCCCCATCGAGAGGGCCCTGGCGGCCCCCATCCTCTTCCAAGAGAAAGCGATCGGCCTGCTCTTGGTGGGCAACAAGGCCGCGGACTACGCCGAATCAGACCGCGACCTCCTGGAGAACATCGCCCTCGCAATCGCCCCGATTCTCCATGCCCGGTTGGAGCGGGACCGGGCCGAGGCCAGGCTGCGGAGCTCGGAGATGCGATACCGCAGGCTCTTCGAGGCCGCCCAGGACGGGCTCCTGATCCTCGAACCCCATACGGGGGAGGTCACGGATGTTAACCCCTTTCTCACCCAGCTCCTGGGCTATTCCCGGGAGGAGTTCCTGGGAAGGAAGCTGTGGGAGATCGGACCCTTTCCGGACGAGGCCGCCCGGGCGACCTTTCGGGAGCTCCGGGAAAAAGGCTATTCGCGCCACGACGAACTCTGGCTCGCGGCCCGGGACGGGCGGCTCATCCCAGTGGAGTGCGTCAGCAACGTGTTTCCGGTGGACCACCGCGAGATCGTCCAGTGCAACATCCGGGACATCTCCCCGCGCAAGCAGCTGGAGGACCGCCTGCGCTACCTGGCGACCCACGACCCCCTGACCGACCTCCCCAACCGCGAGCTGTTCCACGACCGCCTGAGCCAGCTTCTGGCACAGGCCCGCCGGTATCAACGGCGGGTGACCGTAATGATGCTGGACCTGGACGACTTCAAGCGGATCAACGACTCCCTGGGCCACCCCATGGGGGACCGGGTGCTCCAGGCCGTGGCCGGAAGGCTCTCCGGGCTCCTGCGCGAGAGCGATTCCGTGGCCCGCCTGGGGGGTGACGAGTTCATGTTCATCCTGGAAGGGGTCGCCGACCCCCCGGCCGCGGAAGCCCTGGCCCGGAAGATCCTGACGATCCTGGGCGAGCCCCTTTACCTGGAGGGCCGGGAGTTCCGGATCACCGGGTCCATCGGGATCACCCTGTTCCCGGACCACGGGGAGGAGGTGGACAGCCTCATCCGGAACGTGGACATCGCCATGTACCGGGCCAAGGAGACCCGCAACAGCTTCCGGCTGTACACTCCGGAGGCAGCCCTTACGTAGGGAATCCCGGAACCCCGGGCGGGGAACACTGGCCCGAATCCGTGCCTGAAATCGTTTCGGGCTTGACTCGAACCCCCAAAATCTAAAAAGAAAAAGGCGGCCTTGGGGCCGCCTTTTCGTCTTGTAGGAGTTTTGGGATAGGCTGCTGGGTATTGTGGCCGGGGGAGTATTTTGAAAAATCTTCGGAATTATGCCTTTGACATAGCGTGAGCAATCCGTACAACCGCGGAACGTGTGCAGTGCTTCATTACCCCAGTCCCGATATAATTACAATAGGTTCTAACAAAATCGCAAAATGGGTTTTTGCCCTGTTTGCGCCCACTTCTTTCCTCCCCCAAACTGCTCTAAGCTAACAGCTTTATTTGAAAACACTTGCAGATATGGCCCAAGGTGAATTCAACCTGAAACTGGTTAAATTTCCAATTCGGTTTCCCCGAGCTCCTGTGAATCGCGGGAATTGATGACGAAGGGGAGCTTGTTAAATAACAAGGCTTAAGGTCTTGTTTTCTGAAGGGAGAGAGATAAGGAGGTTCGTGAGAAAGGCTTAGCTAATGGGTTTTGAAGGACCGTAGACAAGGAGTAGATTTTGCGTTAATTATCGCTAAATTTAACGGCAAATTTATCCTAAATCACCCCTAATTTCACCCCTATATATACATTCATACATTCTTCCAGATCTGTTATATCCTAGATCCAGTAGTGTCCCAATTTTAGTCGAAAAGGGGTAGGAAGGTGCCTCCTTTTGTAAGCCTTATTCCTCCCTTTGAACTCTCTTGGGCTGTCCTTTTGAGGTTTTTCTGCCCCAGAAGAGGTATGAACTAAAGTGAATAAAGTGTGAACCAAAGTGAATAGTTTGAGGGTTATTGAAAGGATTCGTGGGAAAAATGGAATACTTAAAAAGCATATATAATAAACATATAACTGATTGTCATATAATAGGATACAGCAATATTAGCTTCAATTTTTCGAGAAATGATTAAGTACTCGAAAGGTTGGCGTGGAAATTGCAGCATTTAGATAGTCAGAGGAAATAGAGTGAAACCAATAATCCTAATTGCGTTGCTGTTCGTGCTATCCACCGGGACAGGATTGGGCGGGACCAAAGCTTGAGGTTAGCGAAGATAACTGGGAATTCGGAGACGCGCCCAACGCGGGGGCGGTAAGCCATACCTTCAAACTGACCAACGCCGGGAATGCCCTGCTCAAGATCCTCAGCGTCTCGGCGAGCTGCGGGTGCACGAGTACGAAAGTCGAGAACCAGGAGCTGAAGCCCGGAGAAAGCACGGGGATCACGGCGACGTTCAACAGCGCGGCCTATCCCTCGGGCGGTCGATACGTAAAGCAGATCACGGTCTTGACGGACGACTCCATAGCACCCTCCAAGATCCTGACCATCGGGGCCACGGTGTGCGCTACGGAGTACACTTGGGGGGGAACGACGCCGAGGGTAATCGAGGTCCGCGATACGTCGTCCAAGGGAAAAGGGTCGTGGCAGGTGCTTGAGATCCAGAACCAAACGGCCCTGACCCAGAAGGTCACGGTACTGGAAAAGGTCGGACAGGTAGCCGAGGTGAAGGTTCCGGGAAAGGCGATCCCCTCGGGAGGAAAGGGCAAGGTCCGGGTGAAGGTGGGGGCCTATCATAATCCTTACCCTCCCTCTTCGCTGACACTCCGATTGGGAAGCCAGGAAGGCGAGCGGAGGGTCTCCATCCCGGTGACGGACGGAGCGAACGCCGGGGCAAGCGGGGGAATCCAACCCCCTAAGGTACTGAATTGACAACCGCGAAAGCAACGCAAGAGTGAGGAAAGGAGGCAGGGTATGAAGGTCAGAGAATCGGGGTTCACCCTGATCGAGCTGATGGTGGTGATCGTCGTGTTCGCCATCCTTGTGGGCCTGGCCGTTTACGGCATGTGGGGCATGAGCTCCACGCTGAGGTTCAGGCAGGGAAGCGACACCGCGTTGGGGGCGCTGAGGCTGGCGAGGGGGAAGGCGATCCGCACCCAGTCGCAAGGGATCGTAATTTTTAGCGATCCGGGCGGTGGGTTGCCATCCACGTATCAGATCATGTGGTTGGACAACCGAACCGGTGCCTGGGTCACGGAGGGGACCGGCACGTTCCCCCGGGATGTCGTGTACGTGCCATCCTCACCGCCCTCGGACACCTTCAGGTTCCAGGGAGACGGTTCCTGTCCTGCCGCTTTTCCGCCTCCCTCCAGTCCCTGGGCCCAGATCCACAGCACTTCGCCCCGGGGGTTCACCCAAAACATCGTCGTGCTGCCAGCGACCGGGCTGGCGAGCATCCAATAAGGAGGTGACGCCATGAAAACGAACGAGCGCGGGATGACCCTTTTGGAAACGATGGTGGCAATCGTGATCCTGGCCATCGCGATCCTGCACATGGCCCTGGTGCCGCTCCTGTCCCAGGCGGCTATCAAGAATTCCCAGGCCACGGCCCGGGCCACCACGGCGGGGAAGGACAAGATTGAGAAATTCGCCAACATCATAAACCGAACGTACGGAGGGAACAATCCCTATGCTGGGTACGACACCCTGTATAATAATTACGGGCCGTTATCCGGGCATACGTCCGATGCCTGCACGACCCAGGACGGGATCGTTCGACGGCATTGGTGGCTCATAAAGCACTTCGCCCCGGGTCCCCCAGTGGTGGACTCGGGATACATGACGGTCAGGCTGAATTGCGTCTACTCGATGGGGCTTAACAGGATAGATTCCGTGCAGTTCACGACCGAAATCGCGAAGCGAGACACGCTTCCCTGGTACCGGCCTTAGGTCAAGGAGACGAGGAACATGAAAAAGCAGAGCGGGATGAGCCTTATCGAGCTCCTGGTCTCGATGGTGATCCTGGCCATCGTCATGGCCGGGGTGGCGAAGTACATCGCGAACCAGAGCAAGCTCATGAGGCAGGATGAGATGCTGACGAACATGCAGCAGAACGTGAGGGCCGCGATGGACGTCATGATCCGGGACATCCGGTCGGCGGAGTACGACACCTACTATTCCCCGAGCACGTCGCCGTTCCGGAAGTTCAACACGGCGAACGCCGACCTGTGCATCTTCTACACGAACCTCAACAATAACGCGTCGATCGACACCTCCTCGGACCAGAGCCGGAACGAGACCAAAGGGTTCCGAGGTCCCCCCACGCTGGTGGGGGACTCGGTGCAAACCTACACCAACCTACCTGGCAATTGGCAATCGATGGCGAAAAACATCGATAGTTTGACGTTCACCTATTACAACAAAAACGACTCACTGATCCCGACGCCCGTTCCGGCGGTAAGAATGGGCGATATCTTTTCCGTGCAAATCCGGATCGTGGGCAAAACGCCGCGGCCCTGGACCAGACAGCCGCTATTTTACCCGAAGCGGGAGCTGGTCACGAAGGTCCAGATCCGTTCGAGACAAGGCGTATAAGGAGGGAGGAAACGATGACCTTGAACAGACTGAGGCAAGAGCAGGGGGTGGCGCTGATCCTGGTGCTGGGGCTCCTGATCGTGATCGCGGCAGTGGCCCTGATCGTGGGGGTCACGGCTATCATGGAACGGGGACTGACCGTCAGCGAGCGGCAGCAGAAGGCGGTGTTCGACGCCCAGCAGAAAATCATGGAGCGGGCCATCTCGCGGTTCGACCCCCAAGCGGACGCCAACACCGGCGTGGGCTTTCCCGGACTGGTGGACAGTTCCTACTGGGGGGGAGGGACCTCCTTCCTCCTGGTCAGCTGGATTGGGACTCACTTCAACGTTAATCCCCAGCTCACCCCGATCCAACCGGTGGACTATCCCCAGGGGATGCACCAGCCTGGCGAGGCAATCATGTTTCGCTACGCGCTGGTGAGCTCGACGGCGCGGATGTACCGGGTCACCGGGGGGGACATGGTGGCCCAGAAGGAGGCCCAATCGATAGTAGACGTGGGGCCCTACGGATGGACCCCTTAACGAAGACCTTTAAACGGCGTTTGACTTTAATGCAATCGAATTCCATGAAAGGAGGAAGGGAAATGAGCAGGAGATTCACAACAGCATGCGTCCTGGCAACCCTGATCCTGGCCGGAAGCCTGGCCTGGGGAGCCTGCTGGGACGATCAGGCTTTCTTCACGGTGAGCGTGCGACCGAGGGTGATGATCGTGCTGGACCGCTCGGGAAGCATGCAATGGGACTTCTCCGGAAACTTCACCCGGAGCTGGGGAGATTTCACTCAGCGACTGACCGCGATGTGTTACCAGAATGGGGCCCTTTTCAAGGTTCTGGACGCGGATAGCAGCGGCACCATCAATGCAGCCGATCAGCTGGCCTTAGGGGTGGACATCGGGTATTCTGAGTTCTACAACATGACCCGCTACGTTCCGTACGACAATGATACGATGGGGACTCCCTACGCGACGCTCTGGGCGGACATCAACCGGAACGCGGCGTACAATGGAACCCCCTGTGCCCTGACGGCGTGGGACGCGCTGAATTACGTGGTGGCCCGGAGGAGCGTGGACCCATTGCGGAACTGCCGGCCCTACTTCATCATGGTAGTCACGGACGGGGGGTCGAACTCGGACGGGTACTGCAACAACGACGTTTACTATGCGGACGATTCCTACAAGTCCGGGAGATACTCGGAGATGAACGTCTCCTACACCTCGAAGAACAGGTTCGGCATCCCCATGTTCTGGGTGGGGGTGGGGTCAACCATTCCCTCGACACTTCTCAATACGCTGAACTGGGCGGCTTTCGCCGGAGGAACGAACGACCTCACCTGGGCGGACTCCGGAAACACGCTGGGATGCACGCCGACGGTTATCGCGTCAGTCCCGGACTGCGCCTGGCTGGGAGGAAACCCCGGCGATAACTTACTGCGGGGCCGCGCCTACATCGGGAGCGACGGAACTAAGTTGGCGAACTCCCTGAAGGCGATCTTCAAGCAGATTCAGCAGAGCGGAGGGCAGACCTTTGCGATGTCCACCCTGCCGGCGAACTTCTCCAAGGGGTCGTTGTACTACTGGTCGAGCTTCATGCCCCTGCCGCAGGCGAAGTGGTTGGGGAGCGTGACGGCTCTGAAGTTCGATTCGCTGGGGAACCCGCCGTTCGACTCGCTCACCGGAAACCTGGACACGACCAAGCAGGTGTGGGATGCGGGGGACATCCTGCGCGCCCGGG
>Ga0315277_10013827_pt1 | contig 10048 bp, 6 predicted proteins | sample YL17G05_15_MG_FD_203695 | JGI IMG/M metagenome (GOLD analysis project Ga0315277, IMG submission 203695) | Sediment microbial communities from Yellowstone Lake, YNP, Wyoming, USA - YL17G05_15 | ecosystem: Environmental > Aquatic > Freshwater > Lake > Sediment | place: USA: Wyoming | collected...
CCACAGGCGGGTCACGCCGGGCGCCGTGCGCACGGCCTCCCCGTCCTGCGCCTTGAACCCCCAGCCGCCGGAGACCTCCGCGACCGCCAGCAGCAGCTCGTTCTCGCCCTTGCGCAGGGGAAGGAGGATGGTGTCGAAGAAGCCCACGATGCCCAGGAACGACGGATCGCGGCCCATGTAGCGGCTGTCCCCGGTGAAGACGAGCCGGCCGTTGAGGAACACGCTCACGATGTCGCTGTAGCCGAGGTTGAGCTTGAACGTGCGCTCGCGCTCGGCTCGCAGGATGGTGCGCGCGAAGACGGCGTCCGGCGTGCCGCTGCGCGGGTGGAGACGCGCGATGTCCACCAGCCCGTCGGGTGCGGCCGTCAGCACCTGCCAGCCGGGGTCCCCCAGGCCCTGCTGCTCCGGTGTCTTCTCGAGATCCAGCGACAGGGCGGGGAAGGGGCGCGAGACGCGCCACTCGCGCAGGATCCCGGGCGCGGCGTCCGTGAAGGGAGGCGGATCGAGACGCAGGCTCGTGTCCGGGCGCCAGGAGAAGTCGGAGAACCAGGCCGAGCCGTCGGCGGGGCCCATGAGGCCGATCCCGCCCGCGCGGCGGCCGTGCGCGAGGTGGTGGATGGTCAGCGCCTCGCGCGTCGAGTCGCCGACGAACACGCGGGCCTGGCTGCCCGCGACCTCGATCCGCACGTGGAACCACTGCTCGCGGGGGATCGTGGCCGGCGCGGTGCAGCCCTCGCCGTTGTAGAGCTGCCACGAGTCCACCCGGTGGAAGGCCGGCACGTACTGGAGCACGTCCGGATAGAGGGGCGGGGGCACGCTGCCGGCGCGGTGGGGGCGGATGTAGAAGCGCTCCCAGGAGCCGTCGGGCTGCGTGCGGAAGGTCACGCCGGGGTAGGAGCGGGCTCCGGTGACGGCCACGTCGAACTCGATCACGCCGTCCGAGAACTCGACGTCCCGCAGCGTGGCGCTGCCCATCAGCGCCTGCCGGCCGAGGTGCTCGGCGACGCGGGCGCCGGCGAGGTCCCAGTGATCGGATTCGAATCCGACGACGTCGGCGGCGGCGACGGCGGCGAGCGAGAGCGCGAGGATCGCCGCGGGCATCGCGAGGCGCATCCGGAAGGTCCTGGGCATGGTGGCTCGTTCCTCCTGACGGGTGGAAGAGACGACGGGGCGCCCGGGCGACGCCGTGGTGTCCTCTGCGCCCCGGGACTCCGGCGGCGACAGGATGCGCCGGGCGCCGGGCCCGCGCGATGGCCGCTCGGACGGACGCCGAGTCCGGGACGACCAGAGACGGGAGCGCGCGCCGGGCGCGGAGGTCCGACGCTCAGGCCGGCGGTGCCCCGCCTTCCAGGCGCCGCATGCTGCAGTCGTACATCTCGCAGCAGGTGTAGCAGACCCGCTTGATGACGTCGTAGCCGAGCAGCTCGACGTCGGGCGCGAGATAGCCGTCGCGCACGGGCTCGTCGCCCATCAGGGCGGTGCTCAGGTACTTCTTGTTGTCGTCCGCGAACACCGTGACCACGACCGCGTCCGGCCCCAGCGCGTCCTGCACCTTGAGCGCACCGAGGAAGTTCGCGCCCGAGGAGATGCCGACGCCCAGGCCGAGCGTCCCGGCGAGCGCCTTCGCGAGCAGGATGGAGTCGCCGTCGCTCACGCTGACGATCGCGTCCAGCACCGAGAGATCGACGATGGCCGGGATGAACTCGTCCGAGATGCCCTGGATGCGGTGCTGGCCGACCTTGTGGCCACTGGACATCGTCGGGGACTCGGCCGGCTCGAGCGGATGGATCCTCACCGCGGGCCGCTGCGCCTTGAGGTAGCGCCCGACACCCATCACCGTGCCGCCGGTGCCCACGCCGGCCACGAAGGCGTCCGGCTCGAGGCCGTTCAGGCTGAGCTGCCACCAGATCTCGGGGCCGGTGGTGAGCTCGTGGGCCTCGACGTTGGCCGGGTTGGAGAACTGTCGCGGCAGGAACACGCGCGGCTCGCGCGCCGCGAGCTCCTCCGTCATGGCGATGCTGCCCAGGAAGCCGCCCTGCTCGCGCGACACCGTCACGATGCGCGCGCCGAAGCTGCGGATCAGGTCCATGCGCTCGCGGCTCAGCCAGTCGGGCATGTAGATGACGACCGGATGTCCCAGCGCGCGGCCCACGGCGGCGAAGGCGATGCCGGTGTTGCCGCTGGTGGCCTCGGCGATGGTGTCGCCAGGGTGGATCGCGCCGCTGGCATACGCCCGCGAGAGGATGTGCAGGGCCATCCGGTCCTTGATGCTGCCCGTCAGGTTCAGCTGCTCGGACTTCGCGGTGAGCGACGACGCGATCCTCGCCGCCATCGGCGAGGTGGCGCGCGGCGCGGGCGTGTTCGCCGAGCCCGCGGCGGCGGCCAGCTGGGCCGGGCTCAAGGAGGCCGTGAAGCGCGGCCTCGTGGATCCGCTCTGGCAGGTCGTCGCGCTGATCACCGGCAGCGGGCTGAAGGACGTGGCCTCGGCCATGAAGGTGGCCGGCGAGCCGCGCGTCATCCCTCCCGACCCGGCGGTGCTGGAGCAGCTGTACGGTGCCGCCTGAGAGCATCCGGCCGCGCGCGGGGCGCGGCCGGCGTCCAGGATCGACCCTCAACCGTCCATAGGAGAGCAACGATGAGGAGCTTCATCGGCCGTGACATCCTGTCGCTGAAGGAGTTCGAGCGCGACGACTACTTCCGCATCTTCGAGGTCTGCGACCGGCTCGCGCCCTTCGCCCGCGACCGCCGCAACACCGACCTGTGCAAGGACAAGACGCTGCTCACCGCCTTCTACCAGCCCAGCACCCGCACCCGCATGTCCACCGAGGCGGCGATGCACCGGCTGGGCGGGCACGTGCTCGGCTTCTCCGACGCCAAGATGACGCGCGCCGGCGACTTCTACCAGGAGTCCATCAAGGACACCGTGCGCATGCTCGAGTACTACGCCGACGTGATCGCGATGCGCCACTTCCAGCTGGGCGCGCCGGCCGAGGCGGCGAAGCACTCGTCGGTGCCCATCATCAACTGCGGCGACGGCTGGGGCGAGCATCCCACGCAGGTGCTGACCGACCTCTACACCATCTACAAGGAGCTCGGCCGCCTGGACGGGCTGCGCTTCCTGTGCGTCGGCGACATGCGCATGCGCACCATGCACTCGATCGGCCACGCCGCGTCCCAGTTCGACATCGAGCTGGACCTGGTGTACCCGCCCGACATGGCGCCCACCAAGGAGTTCAAGGCCGAGCTGAAGGAGCGCAACACGCGCTTCCACGAGTGGAAGAGCACGGCCGAGTGCCTCAAGCACGCGGACGTCATCTACATCGAGCCCGTGGTGCAGGCCGACTACACCAAGTCGCGCGTGGACGCCGCCGACGCCAAGAAGGGGCGCACGCCGGCCAACTACAAGATCACGCGCGAGATGATGCGCGACAAGGCCAAGCCCGGCTCGATCATCCTGCACTCGCTGCCGCGCATGGACGAGCTGCCCACCGACGTGGACGGCACGCGGCACGCCCGCTACTGGATCGAGGCCGCGAACGGCGTGGTGCTGCGCATGGCGCTCATCGCGCTCGTGCTCGGCCGCGCCGAGTAGTCTCCGGCCCGGATGCAGGCGGGGCGGGCCTCCACGGTCCGCCCCGCTTCGCTTGCGCGACGGGCCGGGACTCGGGGTCTCCGGGCGGCATCGATACCTGCCTGGGCGACCGGGCCCGACCTGGTCAGCGGGCCGGCGCACCCCCCGCTCTCGTCGCCGTCGACCCGCGGGACGCCGGCCCGCGGTCACGCTCCTTCTCCGCGGGGATCAGCTTCAGCTCCTCGAGGTTCCTGAGGTCGGCCACGCGCTCGGGCGGGTAGCCCATCTCCTCGAACGGCATCACGCCCTTCTCCTTCGGGGCGTGACAGGACTCGCACTTCAGCGCGTCCTTCTGGATCGAGTGGTTCAGCATGAGCGTGGCGTCCTGCCGCATCCACTTCGGCTCGAGCCTTCCCGAGAACGGGATGGTCCAGCCCTTCGAGATGCCCATGTAGTGCATGAAGGCGTCCATCATGTAGGCCTTGAACATCGGGCCGTACATCATCTTGATGATGGGATCGTCGAGCGCCTTGAGCACCGCGTCCTTCGGCCTGCCCTGCTCGTAGTACACGTTGTAGTCGAAGGGCATCAGCATCCCGCCGAAGGGGCCCTGGTTGCCCATGTCCTCGTACATCTTCGCGTTGAAGCGCTTGAAGGGCGCGATCTTCGACTTGCCCGTCCGGGCGATGGGCCGGAACGTGCGCTCGTAGTACGCGGCATAGTCGAAGTCCTTGAACGCCGAGTCGGGGTGCGTCGTGAAGGCGCGGTAGAGGTTCAGGCCGTTCGGGTTGTCGCCCAGCGCGCCGGCCATGAACGTGCCGTCGCCGTTGTGCCAGCGGTAGGTGATGGCCTCCCCGGGCTTGCCGCTGCGCAGCAGGTCCCGGTAGATCCAGATGCCCTCCTCCTCGTTGAACTCGGGCTCGGTCCAGTCGCGCAGCACCACGTTGTCGTCGGTCAGGTGCGTGATGTGGCAGGTCTCGCAGTGCATCCTGTCGGTGTGCGCGTTGAGGAAGGCGCGCTGCGGCTTGCCCTGCACGTGCGGGGTCAGGCCGTGGCACTTCTCGCAGGAGACCTCGACGCCGGGCAGGTCGTTGGAGACGAGGTCGGTGCCGCGCGTGCCGCGCGCGATGAGGTGCCCGTGCGACTCGTGGCAGTCGAGGCACTGCATGCCGGCGGCGTAGTGCACGTCGGCGCCGCGCGTGGGATTGCCGCGCTTGGCGCCGGGGTGCAGCAGGCGCTTGTTGATGTAGCCGAGGTTCTGTGCGGCCGTGTTGCCGGGGTACATGTCGCCGCCGTGGTTGTGCTCGTGGCAGCGCAGGCAGTTGTCCGAGGTGGGCCTCACCACCGCCAGCGCCGCCTTCATGCTGCGATCCTGGTTCCAGCGGTGCTTGCCGTTGGCGTCCTTGACGACGTACTTCAGGTTCATGTCGTAGGCCGCCGAGTGGCAGATGAGGCAGTCCATCGACTCGAACTCCTCCCGCACCGGCGAGTAGCCCGGGAACATCGTGCCGCTCATGGGGCCGTACTGGCCGCCGGGATGGCACTGGCCGCAGCCGTCGCTGCGCAGCTCACCGTGCTTGGTCTTCACGAGCGTGGCCCAGCCGGTCCAGGTGAAGGAGCCGGGGATGCCGCAGGCCCGGTCGATCTTGCCCATGGGGATGCCCTGCACCAGCTTCCCGTCGAAGCCGTACGTGTTGAAGCCCGACATCTTGTTCAGGCCGAAGTGGACGCTCCGCTGGATGTTGTCCCTGAGGCTCGCGGTCTCGTAGCCGCCGTGGCCATTCTTGACGCGGATGGTCGCGTGGCAGCGCAGGCAGGTCTTCGGCCCTTCGTAGGAGCGGATGCCGGCCTTGCGGAAACGCTCGATGTGCGCGAACCCGGCGCGCCGGTCGAACGTGCGCACGCCGGAGGCCAGTTGCCGCACGACCGCCGAGTAGACGGCCGGGTTCTTCGCGGTCGTGTCCACGCTCACGTAGGTCGCGAACCTCGACTGCAGGTCGGCCGCCAACTGCTCGAATTCCCGATCCGAGACCCTCTGCACCGGGTAGGCGATGCGCTCCGGGCGGTGCACATACGGGATCACCAGGTTGACGAGGCGCGAATAGCTCGCCCACAGGCCCACGACGAGCACGATCAGCAGGACGACGATGCGCAGCGTCCAGCGCTGGCGCCGCGTCATGGTCAGGTTCTGCCAGGTCTCCTTCAGTTTCCCGAGCATCCTAGGCACCTCCAGCCGGCCGGCGGGCACCCGCGGCGTCCTGCCGCGCCGGCTGCTTGATCAGGGGAAGCCCGGCCTCCTCGGCCAGGCGCGCGCGCTCGGCGGGCTCGATCCTCTCGCCCGTGACGCGCTCGTATTCGAGCGGGTGAGCCACCACCATCTCCTCCCGCGTGATCCGTCCGTCGAGCCACGTCCGGAACCGGTGGAACTGCCCGGGCGAGACGTGGACGTTGTACATGTGCCACACCACGATGGCGCTGATGGCGAGGATGGCCTCGTCGCTGTGAGCGATGTAGGCCATGCCGATCGCCAGGTCGGGGAGCCGGTTGCCGAAGAAGACCGGGAACCACAGCACGAGCCCGGACAGCATCATCACGGGCAGTCCCCAGAACACCGCGAAGTAGTCGAACTTCTCGCGGAAGTTGAAACGGTCGTACTCGGGGAGCGTGCGGCGCAGCCCGAGGTAGTAAAGCGAGGTATCGAGGAAGTCGCGCGCGTCCTTCCAGCCCGGCAGCATCGGCCAGGCCTTCGCCACGTCGAAGCGGGCGCGCACGAGCAGCACGGCGATGTAGACCAGATGCCCGAGGCCGTCGGCGATCATGACCGCGGCCGCCGTGCGGTGGATCGCGCGGGCCACCGGGAGCCCGCCGACCAGCGCGTAAACGGCGGCCAGCCAGCGCACCTCCGGGAAACGCATCGGCAGGCCCGTCAGGGCGAGCAGGACGAACGAGCCGAGCAGTGCCCAGTGCTGGACGCGCTGAGCCAGCGTGAGCCTGGTGAACAGCCTGGAACCGGGGCGGGCGTGTGCCATGGCGGTCTCAGTCGATGAGCAGCCGGCGGGTGACGACGAGCGCGGCGCGCGCCACGACCGCCGACCGCGCGCTGGCTGCGCGGAGCCGGCGCCCGAGGGCCGCCAGCAGCAACACCCAGCCGAAACGGCGCTGCATGTCGAGGATGATGCCCCCCACGAGGGCCACCATGGTGCCGCCGGTGAGCAGCAGGAAGAAGCGCTCCTCGAAGAGGAGCAGCGGCTCGCGGTGGATGCGTAGGGTGAGGTGGTTCGCCCCCGACATCGCGAAGTTCATCGTCGCGCCGCGGTGGCACTTGTCCTGGCCGCAGGTCTTCGGCAGGTTCGCGGCGGCGATGCTGGAGGTGGTGTCGTCCTTCGCGAGCACGCGGTGCACGGCGTGGCAGTCCTGGCACACCGCCGTGCCCCGCGCCCCGAAATGAATGGCCTTGTAGTGGAACGAGCGGCGATAGGACGCCACGGCCAGAGGGTCCACCTCGTTGCGCCTCATCATCGCGCGGTCGTCGTGGCAGCCCGCGCACAGGGACATCTTCTCGGTCACCGTCATCTGGCGCTTCACCGGCAGCACCGCGTGCGCCTTTCCGGCGCCGTGGCAGGTCGCGCAGGTCGGGCTGTCGGGGTTCGTGGCGGCCTTGCCCCGCCCGTGCGCGCTCGATCCGAACTCCCGCGCCTGCTTCGCGTGGTCGTAGGGCCGGCCCTGCTTGTCGGTCGCGTGGCAGCCGGCGCCGCAGGAGACCCTCTGTCGGCCGGCCGGGAAGACGTGCGGGAACTCGGCCACGTCGGGGTGGCAGGAGCGGCACGAGAGCCCGCCGTGCGCGGAGGAGGCGAAGGCGATGGTGTCCACGTGCAGGTCGCGCACGGGGCCGTCCGCCGAGTCCTGCACCGCGAAGTTCGCCATGCCGTGGCATTTCAGGCAGCGCCCGATCTCGTTCTCGGCGAAGTGGATCCGCTCGCGGGGCGGATCGTATGGTGCTCCGCGGGTGGGACCGGCGGCGGACAGAAGAAGCAAGGTGAAGGGGACGAGCATCCTCGCCCCCTTCACCGCACGCACCTGCTTCACTTCCCGGACGGCCACGATCGAGGACCTCCCACCGATACGAGCCGGATGCGGTCGGAAGGATTCGCGATTCCCGGGCATCTGCCCAAGGCCCCGGATGAGGGGAACCACGGGGCCGGATACCGAGGGTGGCCAGATTAGATGCCCTGCGTCCTTTCGGCAACGTCCGGCGGGGAGCCCCCATTCCGTCAGTAAGGCCTGGGGGGAAAAGGAAAAGCACCTTGCTGACCGCTCGGAGAGCGGCTAAGAAGGGTTGAGCGCTCAAACCCAACCTTCACCAGCGAGGTGCACGGATGACCCTACGCTCGGGATGCCTGCCGTTTCAAGTGGATGTGGTGGACGAAGCCGCCGGCGTGACCGCGCTGGCGGGTGTGCCGTTGGTGATCGAGGCGTTCCGGCGCTGGGGGCTGGGGGCGGCGGTGCGGCAGCGGGTGCGGCTCAAGCGGCGGCGGCGGGGGCACGACGAGGCGAGTTGCGTGGAGACGCTGGTGGCGCTGCTGGCGGCGGGCGGGGAGAGCGTGGACGACGTGCGGGTGCTGCAGGCGGACGCCGGGCTGCGCCGGTTGTGGGGACGGGAGCGGTTGCCGGCGGCGGCCACGCTGCGGCGCTTCCTCAATGCCTGTCACGATCCGGCGGCGGAGCGGGAGCGGGGCGTCCACCGCGCGTACATCCCGCGGGAGACGGCCGGGGTGCGGGGACTGGATGCAGTGCAGGAGCGTCTGCTGGCCGAGCTGCAGCGGCGGGCACCGCAACCGTGCGCGACGTTGGACGTGGACGCGACGGTGATCGTGGCGGAGAAGCGCACGGCGCTACCGCTGTACGAGGGTGGGCGGGGCTACCAGCCCCTGGGGGTGTGGTGGGCGGAGTCGGGGGTGTGGGTGACGAGCCAGTTCCGCGACGGCAACGTGCCGGCGCAGAGCGGGGTGCTGGAGCAGGTGCAGCAGGCGGTGGCGCGGCTGCGACGGCTGGGGCTGACCCGCTTCGCGGTGCGCAGCGACTCGGCCGGCTACCAGCACGTGCTGCTGGACTGGTTGCGGGAGCAGGGCCTCCCGTTCGCGATCAGTGCTGACATGAACCGGGAGATGCAGGCGGCGATTGCCGCCCTGCCGGAGGCGAGCTGGCAGCCGTTCCGTCAGTGGCGCCAGGCGGAGCTGGTGCACGAGGACCGCGAGTGGGCCGAGGTGGTGTTCGTCCCGGATGCCGAGGGACACGGCGGGCGACTCGACCGCTACCTGGTGATCCGGGCTCGCCCGCGCCAGTTGCCGTTGTTCGCCGACGGGGCGGCGTACCACTACTACGCCACGGTGACCAACCGCTGGGGCTGGGACGGCGAGCGGCTGCTGCGCTGGTCGCACGAGCGCTGCGGCAGCATCGAGCCGGCGCATGACGTGCTGAAGAACGAGCTCGGCGGCGGGGTGCTGCCCAGCTACCGCTTCGGTGCCAACGCCGCCTGGTGGCAGCTGGTGGTGTTGACGGCGAACCTGCTGGTGGCGCTCAAGCGCCTGGCGCTCCCGGCCGCCTGGTCCCTCCTGCGGCCGCGCCGGCTGCGCTTACTGCTGTTCGCCCGGGCCGGACGGATCGTGCAGCACGGCCGGCGACTCATCCTGCGGCTGGCGCGCGATCATCCGGGCAGCGCGGCGTTCCTCGCCGCCCGCCCACTGCTGGCGGGCTGACCCCCTCCGAGATCGGTCCAGGAAGGCCGCGGGGGAAAACCGGCTTCGCGCGTCTCGCCGAGCTGCGCGACCGGGCCTGCGGCCAAGTCCACCCCAACGCGAGCCACTTCACACGAGCCCGGCGCCGACCTCCACCCCCGAAAACACCGCTCTTGCCCCTGCCGCCAAGCCTTACTGACGGAATAGGGGGTGCGCGGACCGGCCCTCGAGTTGCCCGCCGAGGCCGCTGTGTCTAGCATGGGCGACACGTCGCGACTCCCGCCCACGAGGTGCCAATGGCCGAGTTGACTGGATTCCCACCGCTGGTGGATCTGAAGGACGACACCCCGCGCCGGGCCGTTGCGACACGTGACGAGGCCGAGGAGCGCGCCTTCCTCGACCACCTGCGCCGCGGTGTGGTGGGCTCGGACGCCACCATCCGCACGCCCGAGGGGGAGAAGCCGCTCCTCTACTTCGACTACATCGCCTCGGGGCGCTTCCACCGCGCCGTCGAAGATGAGCTGGCTACGCGCGTGCTGCCCTTCATGGCCAACACGCACACGGAGTCCTCCTACACGGGCCTGCTCATGACGCGCTACTACGAAGGCGCGTTCCGCCGCATCGGCCGCTACCTGAACGCGGGGCCCGACGACGTGCTCATCCCCGTGGGCTCGGGCTCCACCGGGGCCGTGAACCGGCTCATCAACATCCTCGGCCTGCGCCTGCCCTCCCAGCTCGAGGA
>Ga0315277_10013828_pt1 | contig 10048 bp, 2 predicted proteins | sample YL17G05_15_MG_FD_203695 | JGI IMG/M metagenome (GOLD analysis project Ga0315277, IMG submission 203695) | Sediment microbial communities from Yellowstone Lake, YNP, Wyoming, USA - YL17G05_15 | ecosystem: Environmental > Aquatic > Freshwater > Lake > Sediment | place: USA: Wyoming | collected...
AATAATTTTAACAGGCATGGAATGAATATATAAAAGCATGAAGATTTTAACAGCCAAAGCGGAAGCAGAGAGGAAAAACGCATCCAAGAATGTTTTCTGGATTGCGGAATTGGATCTGCCGGATGGCATAAGGAGATTTGCTTCCAGACCTTTATCGCTCGGGCAACTCTCCCATGCTCCCAAACTTGTGCGCGTGAAATCCCTGGCACAGGAACTTGGAAGAGAAACACCTTTGGGAAGATCAAGGGCTGTTATTGAAATAACAAACCTTTGGCAAGACCTTGAGGAGAGGCTACAGTGTCTCGCAGAGATTATGGATCTCAAGGGAAGGGAGGTTCGAATAGGAGTTTTGTTCCAGGATCCTGAGAAGACCATGGAATATGAGGATATAATCCTTGTGGGCGATTTTGTCGTCTCAGGTGTGGATTTTTCCCCCATGCAAGCGAGCTTGTATCTGGAGGATCCCCTCACAGCATGCTCCGGATTGCCCTTCCTTCGAAGATTAAAGAGCGATGTTTTTCCCGGGCTTGAGAATGATGAAGGACTCGATCTTCCTGTTGTGTTTGGAAGTGTGGCAAATTGCCCGCTTGTGCTTCTCCCTTTTTCACGCGCCCTTTATTTCAGCTCCAAACTCGATGGAGAACTCACTCCCGAGGCGTGCTTTCTCAAGCTGGAAGATGTGTCCTTGCTGCCGCAGCGGGGAAGGCTCCAAGTGGGAGACGAGGTTCTGGAATATCGCACGGTTGATGCTGCAACAAGAACGATCGGGTCTGAAGGTTCTCCCCTGATCCGTGCTGAGGCTGGGTATCATCCGGATGGGAGCAGAGTCTGTTTTCTTCCGCAGGAAGGGCTTTATTATTTTGTGGCTGATCATCCCTGCCTCAAGGTTTCTGAGATAAACGCAGCAGGAAGGCCTGTGGCAGCAGATCAGCTAGCTCTCGTTTCCATGAATCTGCAAGGCAGGGAGACATGCGCTGTTCATATAGATCGGTATCCGTCTTATGTCAAACTATCTTCCGGTGTGTCCCTGCTTCGATTTGACGGATTTCTCGCCTCTGGCGCGTTTTGTGTGAAGGGAGAAACCACTGCCCTGTTTTGCGACCGTGCGGTAGATGGTTATCCGGGAATCACTGCAGCGAAGATGGATGCGGATCATTCCCGGATGTCGCTCGAATTCAGGGAGGATTTATCCGGAGGCTTCCGGCGGTTCGGCGTTTTGACCAGGGCAGGGATCGAGGTTCGATATTTTTCCTCGAGCCATCCCGGCACCCGGGCGCGCGTGGATCTTTCCGTGAAAAAGGGGGAGAAAACCTGCGACATGCGCGTTCCCTGGCCTGAAGAGGCTTCTTCACTTGCTTCATTCCCCGAACGCTCCCTTTCTGTTGAAGCGGAAATGGGGGAACTGGAGGAAACTTCCCCATCCCTTTGCCCGGAAAATTCCCTTGTGGTGAACCTCGATGAGGCAGCAGGAGAGGAGGATCTGGGCGGTGGAAATTTCAGGTGGAAGGATTCCCATTATGCCAAGGACGGGCACTTTGGTTTTTACACGATCAATTTTTCCGGTCCCGGGATTGATGCAAACACGACGCCCCTAGTTCTGCGCCTTGTGAGAAAGCCGATGCTGGATGCGGCAGCGACTCTGACGCGGGTACATTTTCATGCGATCATGGACTCCGCCGGCACCCCTCAGAAGGATGCGCGCGTTGCCATGCGGCTGGCGGATCGTTTCAACAGCTCCACCCTGTTCCGCGTGGATGGCCAGAAGCGCGAGTATGTTTTTGAAGCCCCGGTCCTGGATGTCACGTTCGAGCATCTGGTGGACACTGTAACGCGGTTCTCCATTGAATCGCCGGATGGTTCCTCGCTCCGGGTTTATGAAGCATGGTTGGAGGTTTTTTACAGGCTTCATGCTCCGGAGGGCGGGGGAATGGATTATATTCAAGGGTATAAAGAGGGAGTTCTGAAATCCCTGGAGATCACGCTTCCCACTCCGAGTGTGAGCCTTCACATGGATCTCACAAGCATGGTCAGGCAGAATGGGGACTGGGGATTTTTCAACGGCGGAGATGCTGCTCCGGTTGTGAATCTCGAGATGTCCGGTCCCGGGGAAAATGTGTATGTGTCGGATGTTGCGCTGATCCTGGAATACAGGTCTCGGGTGGCAGCGGTTTTGGAGGATCGGCTATTTGCATCTGTGGAGGGGATCCACGAAAACGGAGCGCTCATTCAGAATCCTGAGGATGTTGTGCGTCATATCCTGACGCACGAGAATTTTTTAGGGTTCAACACGGATGATATAGATGAGACATCGTTTGAATCCTTGAAACAAAAGTTCCAGGAATCGGGAATTATTTATCAGGCGCGGTTTGGCGAGGAGATCGAAACCGGCAAGGCGCTTGCATTTGTGCTCGAGAAAAGCGGGATGCGGCTTGCGCACCAAAGCGGGCAATTCCGCCTCTTGCCCGGTCCGTGGGATCCCTCCTCCCTGGGGCAATCTCTTGAAACGGACTTTGCCATAACTGATAATTTACTACTTGATATTGAACCTGTGATTATGGAACGTAGCAACGATAGTTGTTTGCGGAGAATATCATTCTCCGCGCCTTTGGAAACCGTGCAGCTGGAATGCGGGGATCGGGTGAAGATAAACAGCTCGGAACTGCTCCTCGAGAGGGCTCTTGGCGAAGTAATCGGCTTTGATATTCCATCACTCGATCAGATCAGGTTTGATTTTGATCTCGTGTTAACAGGCCATATCTGCTGGGAGCATGATGAGGAGACTTTGATAAGGCGATTATGCGGCGGGAGCGACATGATTTTCTTCATCAATAAGAAGATTGTGGCGCGGCTCGAGAAATCCGGAGATTTAATGCTCCTCGGCGAGCTTTGGGAAAACGGCCTGGAGCAGAAGTCAATGACCGCCCCGATCGAGTATGATGAACCAGGGAAACGGATTCTTTTTGGCGCTATGGAACAGGGGGCATACTCCGCGCTTTTTGCCCTTGATGAACAGGGAAATCTCCTGTCGCGCGGAGAGATTGTGGAGAAAAAAATTCCGGACGGACTTTCTTCCACAAGTTGTTACAACACCCTTTCCTATGAAGGAGAGGAATATTTCCTTCTGTCCCTGGATAAAGTTAATCCGCTGCTCGCTGTGGAAAAAAGCGCCTGTAGGATTTATATAAAAGGGGAGATTCGGGAAAAGGATGAAGGATGAGGGGTGAAGGACGAAGGACGAAGGACGAAGGACGAAGGATGAAGGACGAAGGACGAAAAATGAAAAACGAAGGACGAAGGACGAAGGTTGAAGTACGATTATGAGTAAGATTACGATTACGATGAAAAGAAGGGGGAAATCATGAAAAATAGGATCCGGAGTTTGGTTATATTGTTTGCCATGATTGCAGCGACTGTTTCTGCAATAAAAACTTCGCTCATTGATATCGGCGCTGAAGGGGAATATGACGGCAGGGTGAAGATCTATCGGGATGCTGCAGCAAACATGGTATTCAAGGATGATGCCCACACAACGCCGATCACACTCGCATCGCTTTCCCAGGGAATGAGGGATCATGGGGATCTCCTGGGTTTGGGCAACGACGATCATGCCCAGTATATGACATCAGGCAGACATGGGAGTCAGCATACTTCGCAATTCAATGACGCGCTTATTACAAGTCCGGATGTTGGGAATCACACCACCCTGGGGGCGCATTTACAGGATGCGGACAGGCATTTGAGCCCTAGCCAGGCGGAGACCATAACAGGGGCTTGGAAATTCGACACGCAGCCGGAATTCAAAGATAATATCAAGGTCTCGCATCAGGGCGGCACAGGAAACGGGGACATCCTGTTCGAGGACGGAACGGACGATGCGCGGATCCGTTGGGATGATGGTTCCAATCAATTCGATTTCAATCGAAAGATCAAGAGCGGAGAGGCTGAGATGGAAAGTCTGATGGTGAGCGATACGGGCCGTATTATCGGCACCCTTTCCGGCAAGGAGGCTCAAGGCGCGCCATCCGGAAAGATAGAAAATTTCACCAGCATCGAGGGGATTTCCTCACAGAATCTAGTAGATAAGACTGCGGACGAGGACATCTCAGGCCAGTGGGATTTTTTGAACGATATGTATGTTGACGGGGATCTGACGACATCCGGGATTCTCAATCCTTTAGGAGGGATCAAAGGCTTGGGCAAAGGCAATGTGGTGACAGTAGCAAAGAAAGGCGGCGATTTCTCAACCATCCAGGCTGCGATCAATTCCATCACAGACGCATCCCCCACAAATCCCTATGTGGTGTATATTTTTCCGGGGATTTATGAGGAGAGGGTTACTTCAAAAAATTATGTATCCCTGATAGGTATTGATCGAAGATCATGTAAAATTATCAGCAACCAAACCTATACTCCTCCTAATGCTCATTCAGGATATGTAGTACAGATCACTAATGGAGAGTTGCAAAATCTTTATATTGAGAATACACGATCTTCTTATCCTTCCGTTGCGATCACTATTACTGATTCCGGATCAATAAATAATTGTGATATTGTCTCAGCTGCTCAGGATACCCTTTATCTTTATGGATGTAATGGTGCACGAATAGAAAACTGTAAAATATCGAATACTTTAGTGAGTTCGGGTCCAGATACGATTTCTATTGCCACAACTGGAACAAATTATTTTCAGAATATTGAACTATATAATTCCGGCGGTACAGGTGTTTGGGTGGGGAATAATAGTTCGACAACTTATTTCATGAACTGCAAATTCAAGGTTGCTGGAACTTTTGCTCCAGTGAAGGAGACGGATACGGCGTTGACACTAGTATTATATTTTATTGATTGTTATTTCTTAGACGAATGGGGCAATGGAAAAATTATGACCACAGATACGGGATCAAATACTACAGTTTATCTGCATAATGTTTGTGCGAGTATGTATGGTAATGCCAATGCTCAATTTTCTGATCTAGGTGATGTTTCTGCAACTTTTATGTACCCTACAACAATGAAGAGTAATCTTAACTTATATTCTATTTATGGATTAAGTGCACGATGGTATGCGGATCCAAGTGGATATGGCTCATGGCAATTTTCTGGAGATAATGGGGCCACGTGGGACGTTGATCTTTTTCGAAATGGTCATTCATTAAAAACTAATGACGCATTTGATGCGAATTCGCTGAAGATCGGGGGGATGGAACGGATATCATCTTCAGGAGGCGGGGCGTTTGCCGGATTGAATAATACGAGCACATTCTGGCAGGATTTTTCCGCGGTATCTTATGCGCATGGGAATGTGGCTGGATATAGTGTTATTATCAATGGCACGGAAGATCCTTATTCAATGGCAGGCTGGATGATGGAAGGGATTGGCGTATCCACGTATATTCAAACCATAGCGAATGGGGCAACGGTATATTTTCAGTTGCCATATCTGCCGAATTCAATATTAACCCAGCTGAGGGTAAAATGGCAGGCAGAAGGCAGTAATGACGGGGTAAAAGTACGCCTCGTGAAGCGGGATGAATCCGGAACAGATACAGCATGGACTGTTATCGGTTCGCAGCAAACTTATACTGATCCGAGTTCTCCTTATCCTGTTACTGTGAGCACATATAATTTTGCGGACGAAACCATGTCTGCGAATTATTCATATCTGATAGAAGTCGAATCAGTGAAGGCCTCAACAGGTGTGAGGCTCTATTCTGTGGGGATCGAATCGAGCAAGCGGGTGTATTGAGAAATCCGGGATCAAACCTTTCCATAAGGGATTATCGCCGATTGAGAGGAAAAAGCATATAATTTTTCTCCCGCAGAGGCGCAGTGGCGCAGAGAATTAAAGAAAGAATCTCTCCCTGCGTCTCTGCGTCACTGCGGGAAAATATTATTCTCTCTCGGAACACTCTTCGCGTCTTTGCGCCTTGGCGAGAGAATATCTTTAAAAAATCTTATCCTTAGTTGGGGCGGATTGCCAATCCGCCCCTACTGATTTTTTATAGGGAGGGTTGACAGATGAAGATTTTTGTAGAACATTTTTTTGAAAAGTTTGTCTAATGAAGTGAAAGGCAATGTTTATAAGGCTGTATGCGATAGAAAGAAAAAATCGGAGGCAAGGTTTCATGGGAAATAAAAAATGTCTGTTCCTGGTATGGATTCTTGCGATGCTTGGATGCTGCATGTTTTTAACGGGAGCGAAGGAGGAGAAGCCTGTGGATTTGCTGAAACAGGCGGATGAACAATTCGAGAAGAAGAATTACAAGGATGCGGAAAGTCTTTATCAGGAGATCCTGAAAACAGGCTTAAGGGATGAATCCTGGCATCAGGCGTATCGAAGGATCATCATGTGCAACCTGCGTCTCCAGCTTTTTGACAAGGCGCTCGATGCTGCGGAAAATTATATGAAGGAAACCGCAGGCACAGTTTATGTACCGCGCGCGGAGCGGCAGCTGGGAAACCTCTTCATGCTGGTTCCGCACTGGGGCACGCGTCAGGGGGGCAAATTTCTCCGCGGCCAGCACACCCAGGGCGTTTATGTGATGTCGGAAAAGCACGACAGGAAAATGGCTCTGGAACACATGGAGCGCGCGCGAGAACTATACGCCAAATTCGACGGCGATTCAAAGGCATTGTCCGTTCTGCCAAAGGAGGAACAGGATAACTGGCATAATGAACGCATAGACGCGATTTTTGACCTTGCGAACATCTGCTCGAGATTCGGGATTTATGAAAATTCATGGAATTACTGGTATTCATCCTGGGGGGAGCGCGATGACTTTCTGGCAGAAACTGCAGGGGAGGATGATTTCGACGAGTATCAAAACCGCTGGCAATGGCAGAGGAAAAGACCCCTGGGGCTTCGGCTGGGGGCGGATGGGAATCCGGCTTTCCCCAAAACTCCGAAAGAATACTCTCCCGATATTTCCGATGACGAGAAGATTCTTTATCTCCTCCAGGAGGCGAGGGATCTGGATCAGACAAAGAATAACAAATATGCAGCGCTCTCCTGGTATCGCCAGGCAATGCTCAGCCGCACCAGGTTCGGCATGGACCGGTTGAATGGTTATGCCTCCTATTATTATGACGGCGGGAGAAATCCCCTCAAGGATGACCTGGAAAAATTCAATCCGTGGGAGATGAAGGATTCAGAGGCGTTGATCCTTGCAGGAGGCGAGATCAGAAAAGTATCGCTCCCCCAAGAGTGGGACGTGCTTTCGATTTTACGGGATATTGTGACCGAATTTCCGGATTCCGGAATTGCAGACCAGGCACAGTATGCGATCGGGTTGTATTATCAGACCCGGCAGCAATACCTGGAGGCGCTCAGGGAATATGCGGTTTTGCAGGAGAGGTTCAAGGAGGGGGAATGGACAGCCAATGCAGGAACGCAAATTTCCCGCATTCGGGCATCGCAGGTCCATATCAACCAGATGGGGGTCCAGCTCCCTGATGAGCCGGCAAAGACGCAGCTGAATTATCGCAACACATCCAGGGTGTGGTTTGTGGCGCGGCGGATCGATCTGGAGGGATTCCTGGATGCGATACGGAATGGGAATCTGGATCCGGAGCAGGGAATCCCGGGTTTCTGGTCTCTTCACAGCTGGCATTCTTATTTTGTGAATCAATATAATGACAAGGACTATGTCTCGCGCGTGGCTGGGGAGCATCTGGGGGAGGAGGTTGCGCGTTGGACGGATGAGGTGAAGGATGACGGAACGCACAGGTATGCAGAGGAGATGCTTCAAACGCCGCTCAGCGAGCGGGGCGCATACCTGATCTATGCATACCTTGAGGAGCCGTCTTCAGACGAGGCGGAGAAAACCGGCGGCGATGCCCTGAATCTTGGCGCGAGCCGCGCGGTGTGCGTTATCAGCGATGTGGCGATTGTGGAGAAAAAAGCGAAGCAGGGGAATCTGTATTTCATCTGCGATGCGAAGACCGGCACTCCGCTGCCCCAGACCAGGGTGGACATCCTCGAGCTCTGGAGCGAGTATAACGATCTCTGGCGGAAGAATGAATATCACAAGAAGATGCACAATTTATTAACGGATAAAGATGGCATGGCTGTTCTGGAGACTCCGCAGAACCGCAATTATGGCAATCTGCATGTTCTGGTGCGCGCGGGAAAAGACCGCCTGGGATGGAGCGGGATGAGCTACCATGGCCGTTATTATCCCTCCGGGATCCGCGACGGGCTTTATGCTTACTGCATCACGGATCGCCCGGTTTATCGGCCATTGCAGACTGTGCGGTTCAAGCTCTGGATGCGGCACATGATAAATGGGCAATACACAAATCAGGCGTTTCAGAATGCAAGCGTGGAAATCTATGATCCGAAGGGAAACAAGGTATATTCCGTATCGAAACAGACAGATGAATTCGGCGGCATGGACGGGGAATTCGTTTTGTCTGACGAGCCGCCGCTTGGGGTTTACAGGATACAGATTAGCGGTGTGGGATATGCGGGCGGTGCGAACTTCCGCGTTGAGGAATACAAGAAGCCGGAATTCGAAGTGACTGTTGAGCCTGGGAAGACGCATCAGAAGCTGGGGGAGAAGATCCAGGCGAAGATCAAGGCGACGTATTATTTCGGGGGACCAGTGACCGACGCCACTGTGAGCTACAAGATATTCCGCGAGGAATATGTGCATTCCTATTATTTCCCCGGGCCCTGGGATTGGCTGTATGGACCCGGGTATGGTTTGGGCTGGTATGAATATCCGTGGTTTTCCTGGTGGGGAAAGATCCGGTGTTGTTGGGCGCCTCCCTCGTGGTGGTATGGCGAGCGCCCGACGCCCGTTCGGGAGCTGGCGCAGCAGGCAGAGGCGCGGATCGGAGAGGATGGGACAGTGAGCGTTGAGATTGACACAGCGCGTGCGCTCCGGGATCACCCGGACAAGGATCACAGGTATGTGATCCAGGCGGAAGTGCGTGATGCGAGCAGGAGGGTGATCACAGGCGAGGGAGCGGTGAAAGTAACGCGCCAGACATTTTATGCGTTTGTGGAATCGGATCGCGGGTACTATCGTCCGGGCGAAGAAATGAGGATCAAGGTCAGGTGTCTCACGCCGGATAATGAGCCGGTAAAGACCGGAGGGCTTGTGACAATCTCCCGCGTTGTGTTCGGAGGTCCGGGCAATGCGCATATCGAGGAGAAAGAAATTCAGCGTTGGAAGGCGGAAACCGACGAGCGCGGGATTTTGGAATTTCAGCTTCGCCAGGAGAAGAGCGGCCAGCTGAAAATAAAATTCGAGGCTCCGGACAAATGGCAGGGCGTTGTCGAGGGCTATGGACTCATGTGGGTGTGCGGCGAGGATTTCGACGGCGAACTTTACAGGTTCAATAATCTCGAGATCATCACGGACAAGCGAACGTATCAGCCCGGGGAAACCGTGCATGTGATGATCAATACAAGCCACTCAAACAGTTATGTTATTTTCTCCGATGAATTGGACAATAGTTTTCTCCTTTCCTGGAAACTCCTGCATCTGCCGAAGCGGCATACGGTTCTCCATATCCCGATCACAAAGGAGCACAGGCCGAATTTCTTTTTGGAGGCGACCACAGTCGCGGATGCGCGCGTGCACGACCAGATGGTTCGCATCTGCGTTCCGCCGGAGGAGGGGATTCTGAATGTGAAAGTGGAAACAGACAAGGCGGAGTATCAGCCCGGGGAAAAGGCAACTGTGACAGTCAGCGCAACCACCCCAGATGGCAAACCTGTCAAGGCGCAGATTGCGTTGAGCGCGTTCGACAAATCCGTGCTGTATATCCAGGAGGAATTTGCTCCTCCTATTGCGAAGTTTTTCCACGGCAATGTGCGGTATCATAATATCCAGATGATGACGAACCTTGTGGAGCAGCTGAGTTCATCCGGTTATGTGGAGCGGCCGTTCCAGAATTTATATCCTCTTCCTCCTGCGTGGTTCGGTTTGTGGGGACCCATGGTGGAGGATTGGCGGGGCGTGAAGGATGCGGAGATGGAACAGCTGGGGGATGGTGTTTCCCAATCGCTTTCGTATAATATGTCAATGCCTGCCAGCGT
>Ga0315277_10013829_pt1 | contig 10048 bp, 9 predicted proteins | sample YL17G05_15_MG_FD_203695 | JGI IMG/M metagenome (GOLD analysis project Ga0315277, IMG submission 203695) | Sediment microbial communities from Yellowstone Lake, YNP, Wyoming, USA - YL17G05_15 | ecosystem: Environmental > Aquatic > Freshwater > Lake > Sediment | place: USA: Wyoming | collected...
CAAAACCAAAATCATCACGAAAAAACTGCGGGAACCTCGCCTTGGGAGATACCAACAGCTTTGTTTTTATCCAGTCTTTTTCCAAGAATGTGGAGCAAGCATATTCGAGAAAACCCACCTTTGTTCACCATGCACATCGATGATCTAGCGAGCGAATATTGCCTCAATCAGTCTTCGCACATCTCCCTGCACTTCTACACTGTCACTTGTCAAAGCTACTATGGTTTCTTCGGCTGCGGACATGGGATCAGATCCGTCCTTGATCAGAACTGCCCAATGAATCAAGTCGCCTATTGATGGCGCATATGGAAGATCGCCGGCTTTGTATTGCTTGCGCATTTCGGCCCCAACCTTTATGATTTTATATGCGACGTTCTCGTCAACGTTTGTCCTCTTTCTCAAAAGCTCAACTTCCTGCTTGGAGATCTTGTCTCCGACGCTTTCGTAGTCGAAGTTTATCCAAACGCTCATGCGTCTTCTGAAGGCAACGTTTAGCGGTTTGGTTCCGGAGAATTCGGCTGAGAAAGGGTTCATGCTGATGATTAAAGTTGCATAAGGATGACGGGTGACTATTTCGTTGTCTTTTTCGGTAAGAACCAGATGCCCTCTTGTATCAAGCACGGGGTTGAGCCTTGTTGCAACATCTTGTTTCATCATGTTGGCCTCGTCTAAGTAGAGCAGACCGCCGTCCCTGAGCCAAGAAGTCACTTGCCCGTCGACCCAGTTGTCTTTTCCAAGTCCGATGAATCTGCCTATCAAATCATAAGATGAAGTCTGCAGACCGCAGTTCACTTCCCAAACAGGCAAACCTGTCAGCTCTGCAACAAGGTAAGTTATGTGAGTCTTTCCAGTTCCAGAGGGCCCAATCAGCGCACATTGCTTGAAGTAATAAAGTGCCCGGATTATGCGTTCTACGTACCTTTGGCCACTGTCTATATATTCTGGAGTTCCACAAGGGATCAAGCTTTGAAGATTCTCTGGAAACAAGTAACCCGGATGAAGATCATATCTCGCTATGTCATACTTATGATAGTGAGGAGACTGAGACATTTCACGTCTTTTGCTGATATTCACGATTATTTTAGTGTTTCCTCGTTTCAGAGACATTGACTCTGTTTTCGTGGACACTTGTGCTGCGCCCTTTACCGCATCGGTAGCGTAGCCTAGGCCCTTTTGTTGTTGAGTCATTGTCTCTCCTAGACCTATTAGCTACGCGCGGATGATAAAAATATTATGTCTTAATATACAAGATTGTCTTGCTGTATCCAGACAGTGTATGTAAACTTCCCATACAGACACAGGCTTATTATGATTCCGATATGACTAAAACTGTTCCCAGACCATACTAAAGGTGAGACTAAATGACCCAAGAACCCGCAACTCAGCAATCACCACCCCAAGTAATCATAGACGCAACGCCAAAATCAGAAGTACAAACAAAGAGTGAAGAGCAAGCCATAGAATTCATGAAGGAAATGCAAGAGAACGCCGGCCAAATATCCGAGCTTGCAGCAGAAGAGGAGAATCTGGTTACGCAGTTCTTCAATTCGATGCTCAAAATCTTCAAACCCTTTGGCAAAACAGTTGAAATCACCCTTTCCGCCCTTCCGGAAAAATACCATGGGCAAGTAAGCAAAGCATACTTGTACGTTACTGGTCAGCTAATCTTGGTCTACGCAAATGGGGAGATAGAGATTCTCAATCTGGCAGAAAAAGAAAACCATGACATTTTGGTGGAAATCACGAGCGAAATCATGATGCAGTTGAAATCAGTCATCAGTGCATATAGGTTACGAACTGAGAAAAGAGTCAAGTTCTTGATGCCAATAACAAAAGAACTGCAAAAGATCGCAGAAGTCTTCTCGGAGAAATAGTCAATTCAGTCTAGGCCTAGGTCCGTTCATAATAAAAGATCAGCTAAGAGAGCCTTCAATTCCTCCTTGCTTTTCAAGCTCCGAAAGATAGCTTTCCCACTGGTGTAGATACGAAATGAATGATTCTTGAAGACCAGCTCAAAAATCAACCCTGCAATCGTTTTCTCCGCTCTTGCCCTTTCCAAGATTTTCTTGACTGCCTCATCTTTCTTATCGTATTTGAAAACCACGACGATGTCTTTTTCTTCGCCACAAGTTCCTTCAATTCTGGCTATGTAATCGTCAACGGTAACCATTAGATTTGTTCGGTCTCCTTCAAGACCTCAATGAATCGGTCGATCTCTTCACGAGTGTTGTATATATAGAAGCTCGCTCTGGCAGACGACTTCAATTCCAAGATTCTGTGTAATGGTTGTGCACAATGGAAGCCACTTCGGACCATAATGCCATAATTGTCAAGAAAAAGGGCAACGTCATGCGAACCCAGACCATCGACGCCAAATGGGATTATCCCACATTTAGCAGAGACAACTTTGGGTCCGTAAATGGTCACTTTCGTGCATTCTTGCATGCGTTTGACTGCATATTCTGCGAGCATGTATTCATGCTTCTTGACGTTTTCCATTCCCAGTTTCGCCAGGTATCTTGTGGCCTCCGACAACCCAATACCTCCGCTAACGTGCGGTGTTCCTGCCTCAAATTTCCAAGGCAAATCGTTCCAAGAAATCGTAATGCGTCTTGAGTGCAGGTCGAACGACACATCTTTTATCATTTCGCCTCCGCCTTGAAAAGGTTCCATCTGATGAAGAAGATCGTGTCTACCGTACAACACGCCTATGCCTGTTGGAGCCAGCATTTTGTGTCCCGAGAATGCAAGGAAATCCATATCTAGATCTTTGACGTCCACGGGCATGTGTGGGACAGATTGCGCTCCATCAACTAGAACCAGGGCACCGTGCTCGTGGGCAAGTTTCGCTACACGCCTTACATTATTTACTACACCTGTGACGTTTGAAACGTGGGAGACGCAGACGATTTTTGTCTTGTCGGAAATCGTGTTTTCGAGGGCTTCGTAGTCTAGGGTTCCATCGTCATTTATGTCTGCATATTTTAGTTTGAACCCGCTTCTTCTTGAAAGGATTTCCCATGGAACGATGTTGCTGTGATGCTCCATCAGAGTCAGGACAACTTCGTCATTTTTCTTCAGACTATGGCAACCCCAAGAATAGGCAACTAAGTTGATCGCTTCGGTTGTACCTCTGACAAAGATTATTTCGTCCATTCCTTTTGCATTGATGAATTTGGCCACTTCTTCATGGGCATCCTCGTAGAGCTGAGAAGCTTCTTGAGAGAGCGTGTGCACGGCTCTGTGTACATTCGCATTATGGTTTTCGTAGTAGTTCTTGATTGCTTCAATCACTTGCTTCGGCTTCTGAGAGGTTGCTGCATTATCGAAATAGATTAATGGATATCCGTTAATCTTTCTCTTGAGTATCGGGAAGTCTTCTCTAATTCTGTGTGGATCGAGCATTATTTTTCTTCTTCCGTCTTCATCTTTTTTGAAAGCACTTTGGCTAGCTCTTCCTCTTCCAGCGCTTGCTTTTCCTCGAATGTAAGTTCGTTCGGCAGCCAAGCGGTGAAAGCGTTCTTGTTCTTGTAGTAAGTCCTTATGGCTCTTTTCAGAGCGCCGACGGCCAAGATCCCGCAATGAAACTTTATGCTGGGAAGCCCGCCGACTTCCTCGCTTACGCCCTTCCATGTGATTTTCCACGCGTCTTCAAGTTCTTTGCCTTTGATCATCTCGGTGACTACACTTGAGGTGGCAATGTTTGCGGCACAGCCATAGCTTTCGAAAGATGCTTTTTCTATAATGTCCTGTTCGTTGATTTTCAGGTAGAAAGTTATCATGTCTCCGCACAGTGGGTTTCCAGCTATGGCCGTGACTGTGGCGTCTTCCATCTTGCCCAGATTTTTGGGATTTCTGAACAATTCAAGTATCTTGGGGTTATATGGTAATGGTGAACGTGACAAAACTATCATACTCCTGTTGAGCCGACGATGCCTCTTATTCTTTCAACTGCCTTTGGAATTACTTCCAGCACGTAATTTATGTCTTCTTCTGTATGATACCGTGTGACTTTCATCAGTATACTACCGTGAGCTTCGTCGAACTTTCGCCCAATGGCCACCATAACGTGGCTTGGCTGCAGGAGCCTTCTGGTACATGCGCTTCCGCTCGAAACATAAACACCACTCAGACTCAGCTCGATCGTTAACGCTTCGCCCTCACAGCGCAGGAAACTTATGTTCGCGTTATCTGGCGCTCTATTATCGCCATTGGATCCGTTGAGTCTGACATCCTGTAATCCTGTCATGATTCCATCAATCAGTCTGTCTCGCAACCTGCGCATATGTGCCACATTCTCTTCGAATCTTTCGAAAGCCAACTCTGATGCTTTTGTCAAGCCAACAATCAACGGAGTGTTCTCTATGCCCGGCCAGAGTCTTTGTGTTCCGATTTGGCCTTCAAGAATTCTGTCTATTTGGACGCCTTCTTTCACGTATAACGCGCCAATGCCGCGGGGTCCAAGAATCTTGTAACTGCTTAAAGTCGCCATATCCAGATTCAGTTCTCTTGCGTTAAATGGGATTTTGCCATAGGCGTCCGACGCGTCTGTGTGAAAGAGCGTTTGAGGACTCTTGTCTTTGACTATGCCAAGCGCTTCTTTGATTGGCTCAATGGTGCCGATTTCGTGATTCACCGCAGATAGGCTGACGAGAACTGTTTCTTTGTCAACTGCGTCTTTGAGCTTTTCAAGGTTTATGAAACCTTCACTGTCAACTGGGATTTTTGTTGTGGTAAATCCGAATCTTTTGAGCATCTCAGTGATTTGCAGGATGCTTATCGGTTCGATTTCTGAAATAACGAGCTTCTTTCCCTTGTCCTTCATTGAGAGGGTCGTTCCCATCAGAGCCAAGTTGTTGGCTTCTGTTTCGCCCGGGGTGAAATTGATATCTTCGAGCGTCTCAGAGCCTAAGAATTTCGCAATCTTCTGGGCAGATTCCATGATTACCTCAAAGGCTTCCCATCCAGGCTTATGAGTCAGTGTGGGGTTTCCGTATGCACGTTTGGCATAGTACGGCAACATTGCGTCAACTACTTCTTTGGGCGTGATGCTCGCGTTCTCGATGTCCAGATAAACTTCGTGCTTCAAGCCCTCATGGGCACGCAGCAGTTCCTTAACGTTATTGATCATTTTGACTCAACCGTGCTAAGCGAAACATATTCTTCATCGTCTAGTATTCTTCATCTAGTAGAAAAACGTAACCCAGAAAAGAAGAAAGCATAGACGTAACACTTTAAGCTGCAAACGTGTGTAATTGCTGATGAAAAAGGTAGACGCGGGCGCGTTTCTTTGAGAATTGCAGACTTGCCAATACCAGAATCGGTCAAAGCATTGGTAATCAATTCGGGGATCATCGATCTTTACCCACCACAAGAAGATGCCATAAAGGCTGAAGCCCTTCAAGGGAAGAATCTTGTCTTAGCCAGTCCGACGGCTTCAGGAAAGACGCTTGTGGCTGAGTTTTGCGCCCTTAAGCACGTTTTGGAGAGGAACGGCAAAGTCATTTATCTGGCTCCTTTGCGGGCATTGGCGAATGAGAAGTTTGATGAATTCAAGAAGTATGCTTCGCTGACAAAGAGTGATGGAAGACGAATAAGGGTCGGCATAAGCACAGGCGATTTCGACAGCACAGACCCGTGGCTGGAAAGGTTCGACATAATCGTGACCACAAACGAAAAAGCAGACTCTTTGTTGAGACACAGAGCCAAGTGGATGGAAGACATTTCGCTTGTAATAGCTGATGAGGTGCACTTGCTGAATGATGCGGAGCGAGGGCCCACCCTTGAAGTGGTTTTGGCAAGGCTGATGCAGGTTAGTCCTGACATCCAAATTCTGGCTTTGAGCGCAACGATAAACAATGTGGACGAAATCGCAGCTTGGCTCAAGGCTGAGCATGTTACAACCGAATGGCGACCTGTCACACTGAAAGAAGGAGTGTTGCTGAACGAAGAAATCCAGTACAAGGACGGGGACTCTCGAAAAATAGAGAAGAAAACCAAAAACGCGGTAACAAACTTGGCCGTGAACACTATCAAAGCTGGCGGACAAGCGTTAGTCTTTTCCTCAACCAGAAAGAACTCGGTTACGTTGGCGAAGACGCTTGCAGGCGAAATTGAAGAAGTCTTGTCCAAACCTGCAAAGAGATCTCTAGAACATGAAGCTGAACGTATTCTGGCAGCTGGAGAAAGAACAAGTTTGAGCGAATCGCTTGCCGAATTGGTCAAACGCGGTACGGCTTTTCATCATGCTGGTTTAGGCGGCGCGCATCGCAGGTTAATAGAGGACGCTTTCCGACAAGGAAAAATCAAAGTGTTGACAGCCACTCCGACGTTGGCTTTCGGGGTCAACCTTCCAGCCAGAATCGTCATCATTCAGGACTATAGGCGATACGAGGCGGGATATGGTTACTATCCCATCAGTGTTTTAGAGTATAAGCAAATGGCGGGAAGGGCTGGCAGACCAAAATACGACAAGTTTGGAGAAGCTTTGCTGATAGCCAAGACATCTGATGAAGCAGATTATTTGATGGAAAGCTACGTTCTTGCGCGTCCTGAACGGATATGGTCAAGGCTTGCCGTTGAAAGAATAATGAGAACGCATGTGCTTGCGACGATAGCCGCAGATTTCGCTCATACCGAACGTGGCATCTACGAGTTTTTCGGCAGAACTTTCTACGCATACCAATACGACATCAATGCGATTAAGAACATTATAGCGAAGATTCTCAAGTATCTGTATGACGAAGAAATGATTGAGGTTGACGGCGACGATATTTTTGCCACGAAGTTTGGAAAACGGATAAGCGAGTTGTACGTAGACCCAGTTACAGGCGTCATAATCCGCGATGCAGCGAAGCAGAAACCAGTGCATTTAACAGAATTGAGCCTCTTACACTTGATTGCCCACACGCCCGACATGGGCCCAGTACTACGACCGTACAGCCAAGAGCTAGATGAAATGGCAGTCCTCATGGAAGAATACCGAGAAGAGCTTCTGGTCGCCGTGCCTGACGAGTGGGAAGACCACATAGCCTATGAAGAATTCCTTGGCGAACTCAAAACCGCCATGGTTCTAAAAGCATGGATTGACGAAATAAGCGAAGAGGGCATAATCGACAAGTTCAGGACACAGCCGGGAGACCTCTACAGAACGATCGAGAACGCAAAATGGCTACTTCATGCTATGCATGAATTGGCTTCACTTTTCGGAAACAAGCAGATCTTGCCAGAAGCCACGAAGCTTATTGAAAGAGTAGAAAAAGGTGTAAAGAAGGAACTGCTACCAATAGTCAAACTTGAAGGCGTCGGTAGAGTCCGCGGACGCATAATATACAATGCTGGATTCAAAACCATTGACGACCTGAAACGGGTGCCAATCGAGGATTTGATGAATCTCCCTCTGATAGGACCAAGACTGGCAAAGAAAATCAAGGAGCAAATAGGTGGCTTCGTTAAGAAAGATGCGTGGGAGAGACTTGGAAAAGAAGAACCGTGGAAACAGAAAGCACTGACAGAATACTAAATCTCTTCTACAATTCCTGACAATGCTTTACGTTCTTTTTCAGTTTTCTTGATAATTAGCTCAACTTGCTTAATGGCAGTTCCCAAATACTTTCTCGGATTTAAGGCGTCGTCGAGCTCTTTTTTGCTCAACGTGCGGCTCACAGTCCTGTCTTCCATGAGAATCACTTTGAACTTTCGCTTTTCAGATTCGCTCTTTATGGTTAGTTTTCTCAGTAGTTCGTGCGCTTCTTGGCGGTCCATGCCTTTTCTTGCCATTGCAATCATTACGGATTCGGACATGTTTCGGCCTTCAGTCAATTCGACGTTCTTCAGCATTCGCTGCTCATCAACATGCAGGTTGCCCACTATGTTAATCATTAAGGAGAGCATATAATCGACCAAAATGCAGGTTTCAGGAATAATGAAGCGTTCTGCAGATGATTGGGTCAAATCCCGTTCATGCCAAGTCACAACATCTTCTAGCGCAGGAAGAGCGAGACTCCTAACGATTCTGGCCAAACCGCAAACCCTTTCGCAGAGTTCTGGGTTGTGCTTGTGAGGCATCGTTGAACTACCTACCTGTTTTGCAATTTCGAAAGCTTCAAAAAGCTCTCCAATCTCAGGCCTCTGCAATTCCCTAATTTCAGTGGCAAAATTGTCAAGAGACGAGCCGATGACAGCCATCAAACACACGAGCTCCGCATGGCGATCTCGTTGCACGATCTGAGTTGAAATATCAGCGGATTTGATTCCAAGCCTCTCCATAACAAGCCCTTGAATCTTCATAGCGTTAGGCCCCAGACCAGCTTGAGTGCCCACTGCCCCAGTCATTTTTCCAGCCAGAACCCGCTCTCGGCATTGTCTAAGCCGTTCTATGTGTCTAGAAACTTCGCGCATCCAAACCGCAAACTTGAAACCCAACGTTGTGGGCAAAGCATGTTGTCCGTGCGTTCTGCCAATCATTAACGTCTCTTTGTACTGCAGCGCCTTATCCATCAGCACCTTCTCGAAATCGCTCAGCTTCTTCTCAATCAGTTCCAACGCGTCTTTCAATTGGAGCGCACTCGCAGTATCAACAATATCATAGCTTGTTGCTCCAAGATGAACACACGCACCGCTCGATCCGCAAGCTTCTGCCAAGGCTCTGACCAAAGAGGCAACGTCGTGCTTGATTTCACGTTCGATCTCTTTGATGCGACTTAGTTTAACGTGTTCTAGCAGGGCCGTAGCCATGACTTTCTCAGCATCTTTCTTTGAGATGTTACCCACTTCAGCATGTGCCCAAGCCAAAGCCGCTTCAACATCAAGCATTCTCTGAACCCGTGTCTCCTCTTCAAAAATCCGCCTCATTTCAGGCGTTCCATGACGACCAGTGTCAATAGGCAAGATGGGCAAATCCATTTTCCTCGCCAACAAGATAGAATGCGTTAGAGATTAATGTTTTACGTAACCGAGAATAGCGGCTCTAAGAGTCTGCTCTTGCCAAGAACCCATCTAGCAACTAGTCCGACGTGATCAACATTTCATTTTTCTAACTGCCCTTCAATGGTGCAGTGTTTCTCTAAGTACTCTTCTAGCTTGTCTTCTAGTGTTCGCTTCAACAAGTCCATCCGCATTTCTAGGTATTCGTCTCTGAGGATATCGAAGTGAAAGCGGTCCCACTTTCGACCGTTCACGAAGGCAGACTGCCGCGTTTTGCCGCTCTTCTTGAAGCCGCATGCTTCCAAAGCCTTGTGGGCACGAGGATTATACTCCACGCTCGACGCTTCACAACGATCCATGTTCAACTGGTTAAAGCACATCTCAAGCAAAGCCACAGTGATCTGCTTCCCTAAACCTTTGCCCCACAGCTCCTTCTTGCCAATATACGTCCCAACCTCCCCAGTCTTGACGCTGGCCCAATCCCACTGTTCAATACGAGCAAGCTCAATAGGCTCCTTCGAATCAACAATCTCAACAATGAAGTGAAGCTCCCTCTCGTCTTTCACCCACTCCTCATACTGCTTTTCCATTTGGGTCATGCTCATGAAGTTCATCGGTCTATTCCTCGAGTACATTATCGTCTCAAAGTCATTCTCCCATTCGTGTAGCAGCTTCAAATCCTCCTTTTCAACAGGCCTGAACCGCAAATCCCCAAACTCAAACATGCCCTTTCACCGTGTAAACCCACAATGCCTTGCACAAAGTCACTATTAACCTTAACCGAACGGCACATTGAACAAGGATAACGTCAGCTTTATCTAACCACTGACAAATAGCAGCTTAGGCTGAAGGCCCACGATGCATGGTAGCCCTGATCGCTGTTCTGAACAAAAGAGGCGAAGATGCCACTCAAACAGCAATCAAGATGCTCAAAACACTAAAGCTCAAGGAAGCTAAAACTTTCGGAATAGCTTCACCAACTGCTGTAAGAATAGGGAAAACGATTGAGACACTTCAAGACTCAAAATTGGGCGCGCCAGTAATGATCGGAAGCGTCTTCTCGAAAACTCTCACCGCGGACAGCCCTCAGCCACTAAAGCTGAAAGATGCAACGCTCGTTTTC
>Ga0315277_10013830_pt1 | contig 10048 bp, 10 predicted proteins | sample YL17G05_15_MG_FD_203695 | JGI IMG/M metagenome (GOLD analysis project Ga0315277, IMG submission 203695) | Sediment microbial communities from Yellowstone Lake, YNP, Wyoming, USA - YL17G05_15 | ecosystem: Environmental > Aquatic > Freshwater > Lake > Sediment | place: USA: Wyoming | collected...
AGGACCAGGGCCGGGCAATAGTCAGGATCTCGGGCTTCTTGAGGGATGTAAGCGGCGACTATGAGCGCTTTGACGAAACCATGAGTAACACGGCATTCGACCTTGCCGGGGTCCGGGGCATGCTGTTGTCCACTGGGTTCAAGAAAGCGTATTGTGCGCGCCCTGCCTCGCTAGACGTCCCAGTCGAAACAGACCCTGAGGAAGAGCGCAGGGCATACTTCGTGGCCCATAAGTGACGGGGGTATCCGTCCGGCGACCATCGAATGCCGGTGTTCACCTATTGACCGTAGCCAGGGCGTGACGGTCGCCTGGTGACCACGGACCCTACGCCATCGCTCACTGCCCGCGCGCCTCCCCATCAAGAGTCTGCTCAGGCGGCACACCTGCCTCAAACGCACCTCTCATCTTTGACTGCTTAGTCGGAAAAAACTCAATATATTGGTAAGGGCGAATATAAAGAAGGAAATCTGCCCGTTTACGTCTAATGCCGATTGTCTGGAAAGTAAGTATCAATGAAAGGAGGTGACACAATGTCGATATTCGAGAAAGGTATGGTGGCGCCGTTCTTCCTGGAGTTGTTCTATTTCGCGGCAGTGCTGCTGATGATCAGTCGTGCGAGGAAAGGGCTGAAGGTACCGCAGATCCAGAAGGTCCCGGGGCTTGACGCCCTGGAGGAAGCAATCGGGCGGGCCACCGAAATGGGGAGGCCCGTGTTTTTTTCCCCGGGCATAGGCGCCGTAAACAATTCCCAGACCATGGCATCTTTCGCAACGCTGGGCCATGTCGCCCGTCAATGCGCGAGGTACGACACCGCAATAATAGTCGCGAACAGAACGCCTTTCGTCCAGCCCATCACGGAAGAAATCGTGCGCCAGGCCTTCGTCCAGGAAGGCAAGCCCGAGGCCTATGTGGCTGAAAACATCCGGTTCCTGTCGGACGACCAGTTCGCCTATGCTTCCGGCTGTGTCGGTCTGATGCTGCGCGACAGGCCTGCGGCAAACGTCATGATCGGCGGGTTCTGGGCGGAGTCGCTGGTCATGGCTGAGGTGGGCTCTCAGATCGGAGCCATCCAGATCGCGGGCACGGCAAACACCGCTCAGCTGCCATTCTTCGTGGCGGCCTGCGACTACTGCCTCATCGGCGACGAGATCTATGCTGCAGGCGCGTACCTATCACGCGACCCAGTCCTCATGGGGAACCTCATAGCCCAGGACTGGGGTAAGATGCTGGGAACAGCCATCGTCATCGTCGGCTCTATCATCGCAACCTTCACGCCAAAGGCAAACTGGCTGGTCGATTTCCTCAAGAAGTAAGGCGGAAACGTTACACAAGGGGGGACTGAGTTATGCGAAACGAAGCGCCTATCTTCCTGGGGTTAATCGTTGGCCTGGTGGTGATCATCTCCAACTTCTTCCGCACTGCCACTCTCACTGTGGTGCGGTCGGAACTCGACCAGTGGTACATGATAGCCCTGAACTTCGCCATGCTGGTCGGGTTCATAAACGTATCGCGCATCCACGTGGACAAGATCAACAAGAAGAGAGAAGGCTGGCAATACAGCATCGCGCTCTTCGTAGGGGTGCTTGTGTTCGTAGTCGTCGGCTTTGCAGCCGGCAGCTCGAGCGCGCCCAGGTTCCAGTGGCTATTCGAGGCTACCCTCGACCCGATGCAGTCGACGATGTTCTCGCTTCTCGCCTTCTATATCGCGTCGGCGGCCTACCGGGCGTTCAGGATCAGGACCAGAGAGGCCACAGTCCTGCTGGTCGCCGCGGCTATCATCATGCTCGGGAGCGTTCCCATCGGCCGCATGATATGGTCGTTCTTCCCGGTAGCGCGCTCCTGGATCCTCAGCTACCCGAATACCGCCGGGATGCGAGGCATCCAGGTGGCGGCCGTGCTCGGTGGTATGGCGACTGCCTTGCGTATTCTGCTGGGCATAGAACGTGGCTACCTCGGTGGCATCTAAAAGCCGGCTAGTGAAAGGAGGTACATCAGATGGGTTTTTGGGAAAAGGCGCAGTCACTTGACCAAAGGTGGATTTACCTGCTGCTTGTTCTTGTCATCGCTGGCATTCTGTTCAAGCCTGTCGGCCTTGCCGTCGAGATCAAAAAGGAGACACAGGCAGCATACGACGCCATTGACAAGTTGCCCGCCAGCTCCATCATGTGGCTCGGTGCCGAGTACGACGCGGCGTCCGCGCCGGAGCTTATGCCGGCCATGATGAGTGTCATGAGGCATGCACTGCGCAAGGACGTCAGGATCGTCGGCGGTGCGATGTGGGAGCAGGGCGGTAACATGATCGAGCGCGCCTGGAACAACATCAAGGCCGAGTTCCCCAACAAGAAATACGGGGAACACTTTGTCAATGTCGGGTACAAGCCGGGTGGAGGCATTTTCCTGCAGAAGATGCTGTCGAGCGTCAGCGATGCCGTGCTTGGGGTTGACGCGCGCGGCACTCAGCTGAGCCAGCTGCCATTGATGGGGGAGTTCAAGACACTCAAGGACGCCAAACTGGTATTTGCCTTCCTGGCGGGCGACCCGGGAACAAATGACTGGGTGAAGCATGTCACTGATCCTAACAAGATCACGTACGTTGCGGCGGCGACCTCGGTCTCGGTCCCGGGCGCTATGGTTTTCGTGCAATCCGGGCAGATGACAGGTCTTATCGCGGGACTCTCCGGAGCAGCGGAATACGAGATGTTGATCAAGACTCCCGGACGGGCGACGGCTGGAATGGACGCCCAGTCATTTACCCATGTCCTGGTGCTCTTGTTCATTATCCTGGGCAACATTGGCTATGTTATGCAAAAGGGCAAGAAGGCGAAAGCCTGAACCAGCCGGATGGATGGAGGTGAATCGTGAATGTGGGTTTCTGGATCTACGTTCCAGTTGTGGATGATAGCGTTCTTCACTTTGGCGATCTTCTCTGTGCTCTATAAAGACAACCCGTTCTACCGGCTGGTTGAGCACCTGTACATTGGAACCTCGATCGGATACAGTGTGATGCTGGCCTGGTTCCAGTTCGGGAAGCCGACGATTGCCTCGATCATCAAAGACAAACCGCATTACATCATCCCGACGATCATAGGACTGCTCATATACTGCCGGTACTTCAAGCCGATCGCCTGGCTCTCCAGGTATTCGCTGACATTCACCCTGGGCTATAGCGCGGGCTATGTCATCTCGAAAGACTTTCGTCCGCTCTTCATCACACAGCTCACGGCCACAGTCCAACCTTTGTGGTCGTCCCAGGGTCTCGGCAGCACAATCAACAACCTGGTGCTTGTGCTTGGTGTGGTTGGAACGCTAACTTATTTCCTGTTCACCCAAAAGAGGACTGGCGTTATCGGGGCCGGCTCCACGGTGGGCAAGTGGATCATGATGGTCGCCTTCGGCTCAGCGTTCGGTAACACGGTCATGGCCCGCATGTCCCTTGCTTTGGGGCGGATTCAGTTCCTGCTGGGTGATTGGCTACATCTGATCAAGTAGAGACAGTCGCCTGACTGTACAGTCTCGGTCTGTGATGCCTGAGGGGATCTCCCTCTCCAACTGAGCCGGGGGATCCCTTCACTCATGAGACCATTGACCTGCACCTCAACACTGTAACTCAGGAAGCAGGACTCTCCATCTGGATCGCGCCCGGAGAATCCTGACCCCACGGCAATGCGTTTGGCATCTGCTCAAAAGCCCTATTGACGCTTTTGCCCTATTTGCTTTACACTAAGTGCCAAGAGACGGAAAGACGATGACCGGGAGCAGTAGACAGGTTCTGGCGCACAGAGAGCAGGTCGAATGCTGAGAGACCATGCCGCCGAAAGGCCTGGCGAACCCGCCCGCGAGCTGCAAGCGATGAGCTTAGCCGGGAGCCCGCCCGTTACCAGAGGGAGAGTTTGCGCCGTGATCTGTCGCTGTAACGCAGCACGAGCGCGGAACTGCAGCATGAGTGGAGCCGCACGGCTCAAGTAGGGTGGCACCGCGGATTAGCCCTTCGCCCCTATCGGACGAAGGGTTTTTTATTCTCTGGAGGTGGCTCTTGTGAACACAGAGACAGTGGGATTTATCGGGGCCGGCAACATGGCCTCAGCTATGGTTCGCACCCTGGTTTCGGGCGGTATCATCGAGCCTTCCCGGATATACGCAGTGAATAAGCAAAACCATGCCCGGCTTGAAAATCTGGTCAACACTTACGGCGTAACCGCCGCCGGCAGCACCGAGGAGCTTGTCTCTACCTGCTCTGTTGTCGTCCTTGCCACCAAGCCCTTCCAGGTCGAAGAAGCTATGACGCCAGTGAAGCGGATGTTCCGCCAGGGCCAGCTCCTTGTCTCAGTCGCAGCCGGTGTGCCGATCTCCTACCTCCAATCGCTGGTTGGAGATGAAGCGACGGTTGTCCGGGCCATGCCGAATACGCCAGTGCAGGTCGGCGAGGGCGCAGTCGTGCTGTCTGCCGCACCGGGGACAAGCGACGCAGACAGAGCGCGGGCGCAGAAGCTGTTTGACCAGGCCGGACGGGTGTTCTGGACGACGGAGGACCAGATGGACCTGGTCACCGCGATGTCCGGAAGCGGCCCCGCATACTTCTACCTCCTGGCGGAAGAGCTGGCCAATGCGGGTGCGCGGCTTGGGTTGGAGGCGACGCTTTCACGGGAACTTGCGCGGCAGACCCTTGTCGGCGCAGGAGAACTCCTGAAGAGGAGCGACGCCGATGCTCACCAGCTCTTGAGCCAGGTGGTCACGCCCGGAGGAACCACAGCCGCGGCGCTCAGAGTCTTCGAAGCGCGCCGCCTGGGTGAGGTTGTGGCGGAGGCCATAAGCAGCGCAGCTCAAAGGTCCGGTGAGATGGCCAGTGTCTCTGAGAGGCTTGAAATGCGGTCGTCCAGGAGGATTGTGGTCAAACTGGGCTCCCCCACTGTGATGCGAGAGGACGGTAGCTTCAATGACGACAACATGAGGAACCTGGTGGCCCAGATTGCCGGGCTGACCTCCCATGGGCGAGAGGTCATCGTTGTGTCGTCGGGCGCAATAGCTTGCGGCCGCAGCAGGATGGCGAACGGCAACCTCGCCTCGCTGACGGATAAGCAAGTTCTCGCGGCCATAGGCCAGCCGCTCCTGATGAAACACTATGAAGCGTCTTTTGACGCATTCGGCACCACCGTAGCGCAGGTGCTGGTCACCAAAGAAGACTTCTCAAGCGACAAGAGAGCCGACCTCTGCAGGAACACCTTGCTGCGGCTGATGTCCAAAGGCATCGTGCCCATCGTGAACGAGAACGACACTGTGGCGATAGACGAGATTGTGCTGGGCGATAACGATATGCTGTCGGCCCGGGTTGCGCTGCTCGTGTCCGCAGACCTGCTTGTGCTGCTGACCGATACCGACGGCCTCTATACAGGCGATCCCAAGACGTCCCCAGACGCTACGGTGATCGGGCATGTTGGGAGGTGGACACCTTCCGTGGAGGACCTCGCCGGCCCGACGACGTCCGCGACCGGTATGGGGGGCATGGCGACAAAGGTACGCGCCGCCACTCTTGCGTCCGACCAGGGAATTCCTGCCGTGATCGCCAACGGCGGCACGGACGGCATTCTCCCCGCTATACTTGAGGGGCGCGAGGTCGGAACCTTCTTTTCGAGGAGACAGTAGTCGCAAGCCAAGGAGCGGCAACCATGATACACGTGAACACTGCGCTGGCGCGAAGGCTTGAATTGAGCCAAGCAGCGACCCTGGTCGAGTATGTAGAGACCGCACGCAGGCTTTACCCGGACCTCGGCTGTGAGTATCTGCCACTCCGAGGAGGCGCCTACGCCATTTATGCTGGGCCTGAATCTCCGATCAGCCGTGCAGCAGGCCTGGGTCTGGATGGTCCCGTTACCCCAGACGACCTTGACCAGGTGGAAGACTTCTTCCGCATCGCCGGAGAGGCGCCGCAGGCAGACCTTTGCCCGTTCGCCCATCCCTCCCTGCTGGATGCCCTGGGCCAGAAGGGGTACCGGGTCAGGTGGTGCCTGAACGTCCATGTGAGGGAACTCAGCCGTGAAAGCGGCAAGACAGGTGAGTCGACCGGCATCAGGGTGGAGTCCGGAGATGCATGTGCTATTGGCCTGTGGGCAATAACCGTATCCAACGGGTTTGAAGGCGTGGACAGCCCTACGCTTGTGCACCCTTCGATTTCGTACGTGACGGGCCAGAAGCCTGGAGTCACGCGATTCATTGCCTACGCAGGTAATGAGCCAGTTGGTGCTGCCGCGCTGGATATCCGTGACAGGCTTGCGATCTTCTGCAGCACATCGACGCGCGTGAAATTCCGCGGGATGGGAGTCCACACCGCTCTATTGAACGCCCGGATGAAGGCCGCAGCCGCAGCCGGGTGTGACCTTGCCATGGTGATGACCGGCCCGGGTGCACCCTCACAAAGAAACGTCGAGCGCGCCGGGTTCCGGACCGTCTACACGGTCATGCGGATGATCCGCTAGCGCGCTCGGCCTTGTGCCGGCACTCTACGACTCAGAGGAGGCTATCTGTCATTTCCCGGGAAATGCTCGCGGGCTCCTGGCTAGGGTGGCTGGCCCGATTCGTTCTTTCCTGCGGCCCGGCAGGTACTTGCTGCACATATGGTTATGGTACTGGGCCGCCCATGCGTATTTGCTCCAGATATACGGGTCAGTCCGGAAGCGCTCCAGGTTGCGCTCCACAATGGTCTTGTGAGTGAGGAGCGTTTTGCCGTTCTTACCGAGCAGTACTCTCGGCATGAGATAACTCACGAAGGACTGCCCATCAGAGTCCTCGAGCAGCCAGGAGCTGTAGAAAGGATCACCCTGCTCTGAGGAGGAAACGTGGCCCTTCGCCATGGCGGCCGCCCCCGGGCTGAGAACGATACGAGGGTCGCGGGCCTTCTCCCGTTCGATCTTGTAGGCCTCCAGCAGGGCAGGACCAAGCACCACGTCTTCGTCCATGTACATAAGACCCGTCCCGATGCAACCCCTGGAGAAGAAGCCTTCTTCCGCGAGCGTTAACTGGTAGAAAGCGGCCAGCATTATCGCCGATGTCAGTTCTTCGCGCCCGCCCGGGCTCGCCAAGGGCCAGCCCACCAGTGTGTTGTCGCTGAAGACCTGGATGGCGCACGGCGCGAGATCGTACTGCGCCTGTAGCTCCTCCACGAAGTACTCCCTGGCAGCTGAGGACGCGGACCTGAACCGCTTCAGCAACCAATCCCCTTCCCTGAGCCGGGCGGCTTCCTCCACCATGGCAGTGAAGCCGAGGATGTCGCAATACAGCACAACTGACTCGACCATGTTGCTGGCCGAGCCCTGGGACCTGTACGGCTGAGGCATGGCGACCGCTACTCGATACGCTTGATCTCGAAGATGACGGGTCTGATGCCGTCAGAGCAGCAGGCGATGTTGCTGCCAGGCTCTTTCATCCATTGCCCGAAGTTGCCCCCTCTGCCGAGGGCGAATACCACGGGATAGATGTCGTGCCAGGCCCAGTAGCAGAAGCCCTCGGGCTGGTCCATCGTCTTCAGGATGAACTCTTGCCCGTCCGAGAACCGGCTACAGGCCGTGATAGGGTCCTTGCAGTACTTGTCGGCCAGGTCCTTGTTGAACTCCCGCCTCAACACAGTGATCTTTATGGGCATGCTGGAAACCCTCCCCGCTTTCGTTGTCTTCACGACTTCAGCTTCTTCTCCATCTCCACCTGCGCACTTGCCGTCCCAGTCGTCCCAGGACAGCGTCACTTGCGGGCTCGCCCCGCCTCTCAGTCCTCCCATGGCAGCACTCTGTGCTCTATCACAAGGCCCCGCGCCTCAAGTTCCCTAAGCAAGATGTCTGCGGGCACCTCGACAGGCATCACCACGCCGCGCTTGGCGATGTCACCACGGAGTATCATCTGAGCTCCTGCACTGACGGGGAAACCAACTGTTCGCGTCATCGCAGTAAAGCCCGTAGCCAGGTCACGCCGGTCGAGAAGCTGGTAGACGATGCGCGTCCTCTTCCCTGCCCGGTAACCGCGAGCATCCACCCTGACTATGGCAATGTCCCTCTCGTCATCGCGGTACCAGAACTGGGATTGAGAGCCCAGGAGGGACATCGAGAACTCGAGTGGCGATACGGTCCGTCCGCCCACTTCCACCGGCTCCTCCGAGAGGAAGCCAGACTGCGCCACCCCATACCAGAAAGCGCCGTGCCCCGGCCACCTGCAAGTGTACCGCCCCATGCGCTGGACCATTTCCCGGATCCCGAACATCTCCGCATACTTGACTGCGTTGCCGTTCGGGTAACACTCCACAACGCCCCCTATCTCGGGGAGGTCCATCATGTGCATATGCTCAGGTGCGAATACGTCCTCGGCCCTGATCTCCACGGCCCGGCCATCCCGGATTATCCATGCTGGCCGGAGGTAGGACCTGAGCACTCCCTCAACTGACCAGGTGAACTTGTACTTGAGCGCGTTATCTGCCGCTGCGGGTTCCGGTATGCCCGCGCCGTAAGAGTAGAACTCCGAGGTCGAGTCGAGCTCGCGTATTGCCAGCATGCTGAGGACCAGGTCGACGCCGGGGTCAAGGCCGAACTCCGTGAGCACGGTTATGCCCTTGGCTTTCGCGGTAGCATCAAGCTCCCAGACCTCACGCTTCCTCTCCTCTACCCGCTGCTCATCCTGCTCTCCGGGGTTGGCCAGGTACATCGAACTGACCAGATGGACTCCATTGTCCGTAGCAAGCTTGGCGATCTGATAGGCGAACCGTCCCGGCAAGAGCTCGATGACCAGGTCGGCCCTCCGCATCAGTTCGCCGGTGCTTCGAGTGTCGGAAGCGTCGAGAACGACCCCTTCCACCCTATCCCTTGGGTACTTGGCGTAGAGGGTTTCCAGGTCAAGTTCTTTGTCCGCAACGATGACACGGTCTATAAGGTCGCTCCGCATCAGATCCCACAGGGTGCATTTCCCCTGCATGCCGTATCCTAGGAGAAGAATGGTCTTACCCACAGTGCCTCCCTCCTCACCGCTTTTGATTCTGTCCCGGCCTCGGCGCTATCCTGCCGGGGGCACCATCATTTGAAAAGGGGCAGCCGCTCCAGAGCGTCTGCCCCCGTTGAACCTACCGGACCACGCCTTGGCGGGTGGCCGTCCTGGCTCACCCGGTCAGCGTATTACCGGAACTTCCTCCTCAGCACGAAGCCCAGTCCCAGTATCGACATCCCAGCGAGAACGTAGGCCAGCGGGTTGCCACCGGTGATCGGTAGCGGACCTCTCGGCACGTCTACGGTGACTCGCGCTGTCGCCTGCCTGGACACCCCGCTCGTCTGCTCGACCAGGGTCACCGTGTTGGGCAAGGTAGCCTGGGCCGGGCCACTCACTGAGTCGTTCTTGATCTGGACGGTGAACGTGATGGTGCCGGAGCTGCTCACGGTCCAAGGACCATGGTTGCCGACCGGTGTTACTGTGAACCCGGCCATGGACATCGCGCCAAGCACGTCGGTCACGACTGCAGTGTCGTCACCGCCGCCGCTGCCGGCAGAGATGCCGATGGTCTTCGATGGGCCGTACCGGGTGCTACCATAGCCGGTGTGGTTCGTGATGCTGGCACCGGCCATAACGTGGTATTCGGTCGCTCCCGCAACTGGCGCGAAGCTAAACGACAGCGGGCCTGTGTTGGCACCAGCAGCCAGCGTTGGAGTCCATGTCCAGCTCGCGCCGCCGATATCGTGCCATACACCGCCGGAGTCTTTGTACTGCGCGACAGCGGAGATCTGCAGGCCCTGCGTCGAGACGCTGCCGGTGTTTGCCACCACGACAGACCCACTCGCGCCCGAACCTGCCCCACCTCCTGCCTTCGTAACGTCGATCGTGTAGGTCACGGTACCCGTCTGGCCCCTCTGCAGAGTGAGCACAACCGGGTTCGGCCTCTTGGCTATCATCCAATCGTAACCCCCGCCAGGGAAGCTGCCTGAACCGTCGATAGTGATAGTCGTCGTCGAATCAGGCGGCGGAGGCGGTGGAGGCGGAGGCGGTGGCAAAGATCCAACCGCCAGCGGCTCGGCGGTCGATGCGCTGA
>Ga0315277_10013831_pt1 | contig 10047 bp, 8 predicted proteins | sample YL17G05_15_MG_FD_203695 | JGI IMG/M metagenome (GOLD analysis project Ga0315277, IMG submission 203695) | Sediment microbial communities from Yellowstone Lake, YNP, Wyoming, USA - YL17G05_15 | ecosystem: Environmental > Aquatic > Freshwater > Lake > Sediment | place: USA: Wyoming | collected...
CATGCAGGTGGTGTAGTACGAGTAACCGCCGTAACCGGGCACGTACTTGTAGTAGTAGTAGTTGCGGTAGGCACGCTCGAGGATGGTCTTGAGTTGTGGGCCGTTCATTCTCAATGCCACCAGCGAGTTCTCGTACGGCATCAGCGTGAACATGTTGGCCACCGTCAGCGTATAGGGATCGGTCGCCGTGGCCGTGTCCGCCACCTTCCTGTTGGACATGGCGCCGGAGAGGTGGAAGTCCACATTGATACCGTGTTGGGCCAGTTCCCACACCGAGGCGTCCACCTGGAGGTTGGTGCCGTTGGTCTCCTGCGTGTAGCCAAGGAGAGCGTCAATGGGGACAGTGGTGTGGCCAAGCACGGTGTCGTTGTAGGTGTTCAAGTAGGTGACGTAGGGGTCAACGATGGCCTTGATGGCCGGGTCTTCCGGCGTGGCGGCCAGATCCACCTTCAGATAACGCCCGGCGCGCGCTACCACCTGGTAGGCGCCACCTCCCGCAGGCAACAGTCCCAAGACCACTTCGCCCAGGTAACTATTGTACCGATAGGCCTGGTTGATGATGATCGGGACGTTGTTCGCGCTGCCCACGATGGCCGGCAGATACTGGTAGTCGCCTGACGCATCGGTCTGCTTGCTGGGATCGGTGTGGCTGTGGCCACCGATGATCGCATCAATCCCCGTCGTCTGTGCAGCCAGATAGGTATCTACGTTGGTATCCACCTCGACGCTCTTGGGATTGGTGGTGAAGCCAATGTGCGTCAGTGCCACCACCACGTCGTTGCCAGCCTGCAAGCCCGGCACGCGTGCTTGTGCCTCGTTGATCGGATTCGTAAAGTTCAGGCCGACGATGTTGCTGGGCAGTTCGTAGTTAGGGACGCGGTGATTGCCGATGCCCAGAACCGCCACGTGAATGTTGCCTGACGGACCAGGCAGCGAAGTGGCCACGTACGGCCTGACAGGGACCTGATTGAGGCCATAGCGCCCGTCATCATAGACGTTGGCCTGCAAGATCGGGAAGGTGGCCTGGCGGAGCACATTGACGAAGGTGGTGTTGCCAAAGTTGAATTCGTGGTTGCCCAACGTCATGGCCGTGTAATTCATGGCGTTCATCGCCGCGATGATCGGCTGTATCCTCAGCCCCGGCGGCAGCGGTGTACCATCGGCCGCGTACCCCAGGGGTGCGGTCTTGAAGTAGTACATCATCGCGTCGCCCTGGATCGTGTCGCCGGCATTGAGCAGGATGGTACGGCTAGAGTTGTGTGCCCGCTCCTGGTTGACCAATGTCGCCAACTGAGTATAGCCGACGTAGGCACCCTTGGCCAGATTGCCGTGCGAGTCGTTGTGGTGCAGGATGGTAACAGGGATGACGCTGCCGCCCGCAGCCGTCCCGTCGCGCGTGATGCGCCCGTCCAGTGTCTCACTGTAGGGGGTGGTGATGGTATAGTTAGTCGAGACCCAACGTTCGACACCATCGAGCATGTCGCCCCAGTAACTGATGCTGGTCATGTACTTGAAGGGGAGGAAGCCATCCTGACCGGCCGGCGCAAGGAACTCGTTGGTGCCCACACGGTAGGTCTGGGTCATTACCAGTGGCTCCCAATCGTCGGTCACACGGTCCTTGGCGGTGATGTTGTACGCACCCCATGCCCACGGCTGCGGGCCGGGCAACGTGTCCGTGTAGTTGTAGAAGGTAAAGCGAATGCCCGCCACCTGGATCGCGCCCTTGAACAGCGTGGCGCTCTGGTTGAGCAGGTCCACGATCTGCGCGCCGGTCATGTCGCCGACGATGGTCTGGTTGCCGAACGGCAGGATGTTGTATAGCAGGCCGTGTGTCAACGTATACGGAGTCACACCACCTGTGAGGATGTCCGCGCGCAACCCACCAGCGTTGTTGAAGACCATGTCCACGTCATTGAGCGGCTCGATGTCGTTGTTCAGATCCTCATAGATGGCATCGTTGACGAACTTGCCCACCAACGAATCGCCGTTATAGTCGCGCACCAGGTCTACGTTGGTATAGCCGACGATCTGGGTGATCTGTCCCTGGTACCACGAGTCGCTGGCCCACGTGTCAATGACGGCCCTGATGGTGGCGTCTTCATCTCCAGAAGTGCTCACCACCAGCCGTTGCCAACTGACGTTCACAGTCCCCGTGGCCTCATCAATCACGAGCGTAGCCTGGCCGACCTTGCGCCCGGCATAGTGTGCCTGGACTACCGTCGTGCCACTGATGACCTGTGCAGCGGCCAGATCAGTGTGGCTATGCCCGCCGATGATCAAAGGCACCGGCTTGCCTGCATCTACCAGTTTCCTGGCTAACGTCTGGTCACCGTACACGGTGAAGCCATACCCGTAGCCGCCGTCGCTGTTGCCGATGTGGCTGAGCACGACAATCGCATCCGCCCCGGCGGCCTCGATCGCATCGTAATAGTGGATGATAGACTCAGCCGGGTCTTTGAAGCACAACCCCTGAGTCGCCGCAGCGATGGTGATGTATGGCGTCTCCTGCGAGGTCACGCCGACGATGCCCAGGACAGCCTGATTGCCCGGCGCACCCACGGTCATGGTGATCCATGGCCTGGCAAAGGACGGCGATGTCCAGCCAGCCGTATCGCACGAACCGGTGTCGTTGACGACGATGTTGGCCGAGACAAAGGAGAACGTACCTCTATCGGGCTCCGGTGTAGCCGCCTGTACCGTGCGGCTGATCAGCACCGTCTGGCCCCAGTCGAACTCGTGGTTGCCGAAGGTGACAGCGTTGTAACCGAGCGCCTTGTACACGTCCATGGTGGACTCGCCCTGGAAGAGGTTCGACAGCAGGGTCCCCTGCATCATGTCGCCCGCGTCAAGCAGCACGACGTTACTTGCGCCCACGCTCGCCCGCACGTCGTTGATCACATCCGCAACCCGCGCCATGCCGGGGTTACTCCCGGCGAGTTCCAGGTTGCCGTGGAAGTCGTTGGTGTGCAGGACGGTGATGGTCACGACCTGGCTCGGCGCCAACGCCGGAACATGTGCAACGGCAGGCTGCGTTACCTGGGGGTCGGTGTAAGCCGGGCTCAAGTCGCCTGCTCGCACAGCCGACGCAGAACGTTGTACCTGGGCAGTGGGGGGCTGGGCAAGCACCGGACTTATCAGCGCTATACTCAAGACGACGGTCAAGAGTAGCGCCCTGTGGAAAGTGCGAGACATGTTTTTCCCTCCTTGTTTGGTATACCCAACTCAGAGAATTGGTGCGATGGCTAGCAACTTTCGTGGCCTTGGAGTTCGATCAACGTTCTGGCGATCAACCACCTCCTTTCGTCAGAGCGACGCTGACAGGCGCAACGCGGATACTACCTTCTCCCAACAAAGCAGGCGACGAGACGGCCGTATCTTATTGATATAGGGGGAACGCGATGGAGAGAAGCCACAGTGTCAAGATCCCGCCCTCAGCAGACCTCACAATCTGATTATATACCACATTCTGTGAATGGTCAAACAACCGAATTGACTCACTTAGAATGTTACCGAAAACGAATCGTTGACTCACGTAAAGGTGTTACTAAGTGCATTCGTTGACTCATGGGATCACGTTACCCAAATCTGCCACCAGACGATGGATCGTCTGCGCGCCCGCTATGGGCGACGCCGGGGCCGCGCGCGCGGCTTCACCAAACCCGGCACTTTGCTCAAGAGTCAGATCCCGATCCGCACGTGGGCGGAGTGGAACGAGGATCGCCCGGGCTTCTACGAGTTGGACCTGGTGGATCACAGTGGCGGCCACTCGCGTGGCGATCACGCCTGGACGCTCATCTTCACCGACGTCAAAACCACCTGGACCGAGTGTGTGGCGGTACGCAACAAGGCGCAGACGCACGTCTTTGCGGCCGTCCAGCGCGTGCGCCAGCGCTTGCCGTTCCCGCTGCTGGGGATTGACTCCGACAACAGCTCCGAGTTCATCAACAATGAACTGTACCGCTATTGCCAGCGGGAGCACATCACCTTCACCCGCAGTCGCGCCGGTCGGAAGAACGACAACGCCCACGTCGAGCAGAAGAACTGGTCGGTCGTGCGCCGGGCGGTGGGCTATGAGCGGTACGGCACGCCTGAGCAACTGTACCTGCTCAACCGCTACACAAGCGCACCTTTACCCCTCTTCCGCGATCAGATGAGCCTCCATGACCTCGAATCTCTCATCGAGGTCTGCCTGCAAGTCCAGCAACGCCTGCTCCGAGACAGGCGAAACTACCGCAAACCCCTTACGCGCGCGTGCTGGCCAGTCCAGAGGTGTCCGACGAGGACAAGGCGGAACTCCGCGCTACCTACCAGGTCCTCGACGTCGTCCAACTCCGCCGCCAGCGGTCGTACTCTTCGGACTCCACCTGGACCTCCCGGAACACCACCGCCCCCACGCGATATCGTTCCAGCACCGCCAGCAGCCCGGTGATGTGATCGAGGTCGGGATGGGTGAGTGCCACCACACACCGGGCTGGACGCTGACCGGGGGTTATGACTGGATTTGGTGTGCCGAGCCATCATGCTGCCCAGGCCGGCAGGTGACCCCTTCCGCAGAGTGCGGAGTGCGAGTATAATGAATTCGCATCAAGCGATCGCCGGCATCGAAACCTGCGTTGTGAACCCGAATTCACTCAAGGAGGTTTTTCCGATGAACAAACCACGTGCGACATCCTTCAATTATGCCATCGGCATGTTTGGCACATCCATCCCCATCAACATGCTCAAGACCTTTGCGTTCACATACTATGTGCTTGACAGGGGGGTGACCGCAACGCAATGGGCATTGATGATGCTGATCTATACCTTCATTGACGCGCTCGACAACCCTGTCTACGGTTTCCTTTCCGACCGGACGCGCTCGCGCTGGGGCCGCCGGCGCCCCTGGCTGGCGATCGGCACACCGCTGTTGATCCTTTGTTTTATCGCCTTCTATAATATGCCCGCTTTCCTTGCGGGGGACTCGATTTTTGCATACTGCATGCTCTTCTACATCCTCACGGGTACGCTGGATTCGGTGCTCAACGCCAATTACGCTGCCCTGTTCCCGGAACTGTTTCCGAATGACGCCGTGCGGGCAAAAACCAACGCCATGCGGCAGGCGTTCATGCTGGTGGGAATGATCATCAGCATCGCCCTGACCCCCGTGGTGACGGATCTGCTTGGCTACGGCCTGACAGCCATCCTGTACGGCCTGCTGGGCGGCGCGGTTATCCTGTATATGACCTTCACCTGCCGGGAAAGGGACCCCGAGCCCGAGGAGGCCAAACCCGGGCTGTGGAAGGCTCTCAAGGATTTGCTGACCAACGGGAAATTCTGGATCGCGGGTTTTGTCAACGCCTTTTACAGCGCAGCCATGTCGCTCGTGCTGGCTTCGGTGCCGTTCTTTGTCGAATATGGTCTCAGGCTTTCCAGCGGGCAGTCCACCTTCCTGCTCGCGGCGGTCCTCCTCATCGCCATCGGATGTGTCGCTGTCTGGGCCTGGCTGGTGAAGAAATTCACCCTCATGCCGATCTGGCGGGCGGCCCTGGCCACCCTGGCAGTGACCTTCATCCCGCTCTATTTCGCCAACTCGCTGGTTACATCCATCATCTTCTCGGCCTTCGTCGGCTTTGGCTTTGCAGGAGTGATCACCACCATGGACCTGGTCGGCGCAAGGATCATGGACGAGGACACCCAAAAGCACCACCTGCGGCGGGAGGGCATCATCGCCAACGCCCTGGGATTCATGAACCGGCTGAACGGACTGTTCACCAGCGCCGCATATTACCTGGTCTTTCGATTGTACGGCTTCGAGAGCGGTGATAATCCCGGAAACCAGCCAGATGCTGCCGCCCGTTTCTTGATGACGATCGTTCCTCCGGTACTGATGGTGATCAGTTTTGCCTTCTCGTGGTTCATCAACTTCAAGAAACCGGTTGAGACCAGCGTCGAATCCACGCAGTAGGTGGGGAGGATTGCCATGGCGCTCGTCCGCATTGACCACGTACCCGAGACCGTCAAGGTCAACCTCCCCCTGAACATCATCCTCCCCGATCCTGGGAAGATGGGAGGGGTGGCAGTCGCAAAGCGCAAGGTCCTTTACCTGCTGCACGGGCTGAGCGACGACGCCAGCGCCTGGCAGCGCTATTCATGCGTAGAAACCCTGGCGGCAGCCTATGGATTGGTGGTGGTCATGCCATCGGCCGGGCGCAGTTTCTATATTGACCAGCCCAACGGCCAGGAGTACTTTGCCTATCTGACCGAGGAATTGCCGCATTACCTGGCGGACGTCTTCGGCCTGGCGCCCCGCCGCGAGGATACATTCATCGCGGGAAACTCCATGGGCGGATACGGTGCTTTCAAGGCAGCGTTGTTGCACCCTGAACTTTATGCTGCCGCGGCGAGTTTCTCAGGTGTTCTTGGCATCGCCGTCCTTCAGCTCCTCCCCCATACGGACCCGCGCCGGGATGAGTTTGCCCTGCTGTTTGGAGACCTGGAAAAACTGGTGGGCAGCGAGCATGACCCGGCTGTCTGGTTGGAGCGCGCGGCCAGGGATCCGTCCCGCCTGCCGCGCCTGTTCATATCCGTCAGCCGGCAGGAGGACATCTATCCGCTGAGCGGCATGTTCCATGCAGCCTGCCAGTCGTTGGGCGTGCAGTCGGAATACCACGAGGAAGACGGCGCCCACGACTGGTTCTTCTGGGACGGGCAGCTCCGGCTTTTCCTCGCCGCCATTTTGGGCCCGATTCCGAAGTAAGGAGGGAGTCCCATATCTCTTGCCAGGCGACGTTGGCGAACCAGCCATCCCAAGGTGCGTTCCACGACCCAGCGCTGATGACCTGCTCCCCCCGCCTGGATTGTGCCGGTGGGGGGAGATACTTAACCTTTCCAGCTTGCTTCTACTCCCAGCGGAATGTCTTCAGCGAGACGATAATCCCCAGCAGGAGCATGCCGGCCAGCACGCCGACGTCCAGCAGGTGATTTCCCCAGGGCTGACCGGTCCACAGGCCGCGCAGCAGGTTGACCACGTAGGTCAGCGGCGTGAAGGCCGAAACCTTCTGGACGGCTGCGGGCAGCAGTTCGACCGGGAAAAAGGCCCCGGAGAGGAACATCATGGGGTACAGCAGAACCATCCCGGCAATCTGGGCGGTGCGCGCCGTGGGCATGGTGCCGGCCAGGATGAATCCGATCCCGAAGAAACTCAGGCTGCTCAGGACGAAGCCCGCCAGCACGCTGAAGGCCTTGCCCTCGAAGCGCACGTGGTAGACCAGCATCCCGGCGGCGATGAGCAGCAGCATGCCCAGGCAGGTCATGGCGAAGACCACGATCACCTGCGCGGCCAGGACGACCAGCGGGCTGACCGGCGTGGTCCGCAGGCGGCGCAGGACGCCGTTCTCCCGGTAGGTGGCCATCGTGATGGTGGTGGACATCAGTCCAGTGGTGCCGATGATCATGGCGGTAAGGCTTGGTATGGCAGCGTCGATCGTCCTCTGACCGCCGAACATCGGCGTGGGTTCGTTGCCGGAAATACTGCCGAACAGGAACAGGAACATCAAGGGGAAGACCAGCGTGAAAAAGGCGCCCACCGGCTCACGTAGGAACAGCTTGGCTTCCATCCAGGCCATTTTCAAAAGGCTTTTCATCTCACACCTCACTCTCTCATCTCGCGGCCGGTCAGGCTCAGGAAGACATCTTCCAGCGTCGGCTGCTCGGTGCGCAGGTCGCGGAACGGGACCCCCTGTCCCGTCAGCAGGCTGATCACCTCGCTCACCAGCGGGACTTTGCGGCCGTTCTTCCCGTGGACGACCACCCGCTCTCCCTGGACCTCGAGCCGGACCGCGCCGGAAAGGGCTTTTTCGAAGCCTGCCGGCAGAGTCCCGTCCAGGTTGAAGACGACACGTTCTTCCACCCCCAGGCCGCGGATCAGGGCCGCCGGGGTGTCCAGCGCTACGATCCGCCCATGGTCGAGGATGGCTACCCGGTCGCATAGGCGCTCGGCCTCTTCCATGAAATGGGTGGTCAGAAGGACCGTCTTGCCCTTGGCATGCACGTCGCGCACCAGGTCCCAGATGGCGTGCCGCGCCTGGGGGTCGAGACCGGTGGTCAGCTCGTCCAGGAAGACCAGTTGCGGATCCGGCAGGAGTGCCAGGGCGATGAACAGGCGCTGCTTCTGCCCGCCGGACAGCTTCGAGAAGGGGGCATTGCGTTTCTCCTCCAGCCCCAGCTGGGCGAGCAGTTCCTTCCAGCCGGCCGCTTTGGGGTAGAACGAGGCATACAGGTCCAGCGCCTCCCAGACGCGCATCCGCTCTGGCAGGTTGGACTGTTGCAGTTGCATCCCGGTGCGTTCCCGCAGGATCTGGCCCTCGCGCTGTGGGTCCACGCCCAGAACGCGGACCATTCCCTGGTCCGGTTTGCGCAGGCCCTCCAGGCATTCGATAGTGGTGGTCTTGCCGGCCCCGTTCGGGCCGACCATCCCAAAGATCTCGCCTTCGCGGACCTCGAACGAGACCTCATCCACGGCGACGGTTGCCCCGTAGATCTTGCGCAGTCCTTCAACTTGTACGATGCTGTCCATATCTTTCCTCATTTGCTTTTCAGGATCGATTCCAATGCTGCCACGTGCTCCTGGAAGACTTTGCGTCCCTCGGCGGTGGCGGCGACGTAGGTGCGCGGCTTGCGTTCGACGAAGGCCTTGTTGACGGCGATGTAGCCGGCCTCTTCCAGTTTGCGCAGGTGGGCGCCCAGGTTGCCGTCGGTGACCTCGAGCAGGTCGCGCAGGTAAGTAAAGTTCACCTCGTTGCCCGCCTCCAGGGTCACCAGGGCGGCCATGATGCGCAGGCGCACCGGCTGGTGGATGGTTTCATTCAACTCGGCCATGGCCTACCACCTCAAGCGGATATACAGGCCGAGGACGATCATCCCGCCGCCAACCAGGATGGCCATCCAGAGATAGAAAATACCGGGCAGCAGGAAGTAGCCGACCAGCGCCAGGGCCGTGATCGGCAGCGCCCACCAGACGGAGGAGAAAGAGACCAGCAGGCCCATGGCCAACTGGCCGAGCATGATGAACAGGATGATGAACGCGGTCACTTGCTTCCCGTCCGTCGGCCGGGCGATGGCGATGGCGGCAATGCAGTAGAAGACCAGGAGCAACCAGAAGATGCCGGCTCGCTTCGCAGAGGCGTTCGCCGATGGGCTGCGGACGCGCTTGCCCATCCGGGTGCCGAGCAGGACGCCCAGGGCAGCGCCGAGGACACTCATCCCTGTCCAGATATATACGGTGATTTCACCGGACAGGAACTGGGTGGACAGAAATCCGACCAGCCAGATGATGCCCGTGAGGATCAAGAAAATGTAGGCGCCGCTGCTGGCGATCGAGTGGCGGGTCTTCTGCGTCATCCTTTGGATGGCCGCCAGCGCTTCTTCGGCTTCGTTAGGGGAGATGTTCATTTGACAGCTCCTTTTAGAGTACTCTATACTACAGAGTATTCTATACCATTATCCCTACTTTGTCAAGAGGAGAATTTCGAGCAAGTAAGCTCCCCATAAAAAAACAGGAGCAATTAAACTGCTCCTGCCGCTCAGGTTTATCGTGAAATCGTTCTCTACTACCCGTGCCGCGACATGAACCTTTCCAGCCGGTGCATGGCTTCCTCGATTTGTTCATACGCGGTGGCATAACAGCAGCGCACGAACCCGTCGCCGCCCGGGCCGAAGGCATTCCCCGGCACGACCGCAACCTGTTCCTCGCGTAACAGTGTCTTAGAGAGTGTCTGAAAAGTCATGTGCTGTCTAACCTGCGAACCATCAATCGGATCATTGCGATGTAGATAAAAGCTTCACTTGTTTCTACTGGACTGTAGAGCGCCAAACGGGCTCAGACGAATCTGAGCCGATTGAACCTTCACAATTCTACAGACCAATGCCTATTTTGAGGCCACAGACGGCTGTTTTTGCTTCTTGGTGACCACCGGGAAGCGTTGCCGAGGCTTGGGATGGAATCCGACCGCGCGTCCTGGCGATTTTCCAGCAGGTCTGGGCGAGTGAGCCGGTGTACCCAACCCGTGC
>Ga0315277_10013832_pt1 | contig 10047 bp, 7 predicted proteins | sample YL17G05_15_MG_FD_203695 | JGI IMG/M metagenome (GOLD analysis project Ga0315277, IMG submission 203695) | Sediment microbial communities from Yellowstone Lake, YNP, Wyoming, USA - YL17G05_15 | ecosystem: Environmental > Aquatic > Freshwater > Lake > Sediment | place: USA: Wyoming | collected...
TGAAATTCGAGGAAGGAATCCAGCAGGTGCAGGGGATTAATTATTTTTTTGCTATGTGACGATATTCTTTATGCAGGTTCTACAAGTTTCATTCCCAATAGAACCTCCTCATTTTGCAGGTCGCCAAAGACCTGCTTTTTTTTGGTGCCCCTCTTGACATATCCATTTTCAAGATTATTGTTATAAATAAAGCATTGTTTTGAGCCTATGTACTCGACACAACCTATCCCTAGGGGGGAGGGCCATGCAAAGATCGTTATCAGACGTCAGCATGCTTTCGGTCATAGTCCTGCTGAGCGGCTGCATTATCTCGTCTCTGCTGCAATAAGGTAAAGCTATGCACTGCCAGAGCATCTTCAGAATTCAGTGGATCATAATTCCCACCATGGTCGGGATAAAAAAGAGGTTTGATATATCTTATATGAGGAATTGACAGTCATGAAAACAAATTTCATTAGATCGTGCAGGCTTCCGGTATGTTGCATCATATTGGGTCTTATGGTGCCGGGATGCAAATGGGCGGCTCCAGTCCTGAATGATCTTTCCATGAAGGGGATCAGTTCACGAAGCATAACGCTGGAACGTCCCACGCTGGCCGAAAAAGGAGCGCCCGAACCGTCAATCAATGCCTATATCGGACTTTCCGGGGTGATTGCGGTGGATGGTTCCCGTGTCACTGGTTCTTCAGAAGGGCCGGTGGACGTATGCAAGGGCGAATACCAGTTCAAAGGCCTGAACACCGGCGACAGCTATGACATTATTGTTGTAGCCAAAAACAGGGTTGGCTATTCGGTGGAAAGCTTGTCCAACATCATTCCCAAGATTCCTAGCATTGATCCCGCATCATATCTTGAAATAGGAACGGATGAAATGGGTCTGCTGAGATGGTATCTCAGCGTCTGTGACGATCCCCTTTCCGACTTCAGCAAGATACCGGCCTACGATGACAAGCAAATCGAGGGTTCCTCCTATCGCTATACGCTGGCCTTTACGGCCTATTTCCTAGCGCTCGAGCAGTACCACAAGATCCCGGCCTGCAGCGAGATCATACAGCCCCGGATGGACCGCCTGATCCGCAAAATGCTGGAAAGGCCGGTATGGACGTACTGGGCAAATACCAGCCAGGGGGTGGAAACTCTCGAGCCGTTGATGAATAGGCCTTACCCGGAGCAGCATGACCCGGTGGGACGTAAGAACATCATGTATTCCGGACACCTGGGACATATGATCGCCCTTTATGAGATGCTGTACCACGACCTCAAGTGGAGCCAACCCGGCTCCATCGTCTTCTCGTGGAGCGAAACCGAGAAGTATGTCTATGACAATCCCTCCCTGCAGAAGGTGATGCTTGACCAGATGGTGAACAATCCCTACCACAGCATCGAGTGCGAGCCGAACGCAGTCTTTCCCGAATGCAACCAGCATCCGGTCTTGTCCTTCATGCTCTACGACCATGTGCATGGGACGCAGTATGCGGAAGCCCGCAAACTTTTCCTGGCGTTTTTCCTCAAGAATATGCTGATTAATCCCCTGACACATGAGACCTGTGTGAATTACTTGGTCAAGCAGCACATAACCGTCAGCCAGGAGTTCCCCAATTTCGGCAACCTTCTCTCGCTCTACACGATCCCTGCGGTATTGAAGGGGACCCTGCACCTGCACAGCGCAGCCGCCAACGGGTGGACCGGCACTTTCATGCATGTCTGGGAGCCGGAGTATATCGAACGTCAGTATCCGTACCAGAAGCAGAATCATGTGATTGAGCCAGACGGTCAGACCGCCCAGCTCGATCCGCAGCAGGAGCAGGCTACCAACCAGATCGCGACGCCGTTTTTCGCCATGCTGGCGGCGGAAGTAGGAGATCTGGGACTACGGGACGAGCTAGTCGCCTGGTGCAAGGAATTTTACCAACCCACCTGGGAAAACAGTATGCTGAGGTATCCGGCAAAAGAACCCGTGAATCTCAATTTTTCAGGAGAATTCACTCCATACAGTCATGCCCTTACGGGGCCGCTTATCGCCTTTGCAATGGCAAATCCGAAATACGGCGTGTGGACTATGCACAACAAACCGTTCACTGAGAGGAACCTCACCGCCCCTAGGGTTGCTGGCCTGGATTTCCCGAATGTTCTGCTCAAGCGGGCGATATATGACTTTGAAAAGGAATCTCTCATCGTAACGACGGAGGGTGGTGTGGGCCAGAGCGGCACCACGTCTTTTACCGTCACCCAGCTTGATCCAGGCACGACATGGGAGCTCTTTATTGACGGGGAATCGCAAAAGAAAATTTCCGGGACGAGTTCAATTTCCATCGAGGTTTCCCTGAAGGGGCGGCATAACATTGTATTGATAGCCGAGTAGAGGAAAGAAAATGGGATATAGCAAGAGGGGCTTTTTCCGGTAAGGAGGAGTCATTGGTTTTTATAAAGGAGAACAGTCATGAAAACAAATTTCATTAGATCGTGCAGGCTTCCGGTATGTTGCATCATATTGGGTCTTATGGTGCCGGGATGCAAATGGACGGCTCCAGTCCTGAATGATCTTTCCATGAAGGGGATCAGTTCACGAAGCATAACGCTGGAACGTCCCACGCTGGCCGAAAAAGGAGCGCCCGAACCGTCAATCAATGCCTATATCGGACTTTCCGGGGTGATTGCGGTGGATGGTTCCCTGGTCACTGGTTCTTCAGAAGGGCCGGTGGATGTATCCAAAGAGGGTTACCAGTTCAAGGGTCTGACCACAGGCACTGGCTATGACATCATCGTCGTCGCCAAAAACAAGGGTGGATTTTCGGTGAAAACCCTTACTAACATCGTGCCTGCGGTACCCGTGATTGATCCCGCGTCATATCAGCAGATCGGCACGGATGAAATGGGCATGTTCCGCTGGTACCTCTCGGCCAGTGACGATACCCTGGATGACTTCAGCAAGATCAAATCGTGGGAAGAAACCCAGTTCTACCTTTCATCGTACCGCTACAGTATAGCCTTTATGACCTATTTCTTTGCGCTGGAGCAGTACCACAAGCTCCCAGCCTGGCGCGAGTATATCAAGCCGCGCATGGACCGGCTGATCCAGAAAATGCAACAGAGGCAAGTATGGCAGTACTGGGCCGAGCGCAGCAAGGGGGTGGATTTTATCGAGCCTCTGCTGAACACACCCTATCCTGAAGAGCATGACCCGGTCGGAAAAAAGAACATCATGTACTCCGGACACCTGGGGCATATGATAGGTCTTTATGAGATGCTGTACAGGGACATGAAATGGGAGACACCCGGCTCCATTGTCTTCAAGTGGAGCGATACCGAGGAATATGTCTATAACAACTACGCGCTCCAGAAGGTGATGTACGACCAGATGGTGAACAATTCGTACAACAGCATAGAGTGCGAGCCGAACGCGGTCTTCGGCGAATGCAACCAGCATCCCATCCTTTCGTTCATGCTGTACGACCGGGTCCATGGAACCAACCTGGCCGAGGCCCGCAACTTGTTTCTGGACTTTTTCCTCAAGAACATGTTCATCAATCCCCTGACACATGAAACCTGTCTCTTGTATTTGGTGAAACAGAAAACAACCATCACCCAGGAATTCTGCAGTTTGGGAAACGGCCTGTCGTTAATCACAGTTCCTTTGGCGTGGTTGGGACAAATAGTTGTGAATTCCTCGGTCTCCAATGGATGGAACGGTGCCTTCATGCATGCCTGGGAGCCGGCTCTGATCGAGCGCCATTATCCGTACCAGAAGGCCAAGCATGTGATAGATGACGGCAGCACAGCACATCTGAAAACGGAGATGATCACCGACCAGATCGCCACGCCTTTCTTCGCCATGCTGGCAGCAGAAGTTGGGGATACGGATACGAGGGACAAACTAATAGCCTGGTGCAAAGATTTCTACAAACCGACTTGGGAAGACGGGATGCTTCGTTATCCGGTGGGGGAAGATACCTACATCAATTTGTCCAAGAAGGCTTGGACCCCGTGGCCTCAGGCCCTGACAGGCGTACTTGTCGCCTTCGCGGCTGCGAATCCACACGACGGCATATGGACTATGCACAACAAACCGTTCACACAGAAGAACTTCGATTCTCCCCAGGTGACCGGCGTGGACTATCCGAATATTCTGCTCAAGCGAGCGATCTACGACTTTGAAAAAGAGGCCCTCATCGTAACGACGGAGGGCAGCGCGGATCAGAGCGGCACAACGTCTTTTACCGTCACCCAGCTTGATCCAGGCAGAACATGGGAGCTCTTTATGGACGGGGAATCTCAAAAGAAATTTTCCGGGACGAGTTCAATTTCCATCGAGGTTTCCCTGAAGGGGCTACATAATATGGTGGTTATAGCAGAATGACTGAAACATATTGTTGAATTCATGATATGAAACATACAAGAATTGTGGGTGTGGTGATTACCGTTATCGGCATCCTGATAGTCGCCATACCCTGGCTTATCTTACCGGTCTGCGGACAGGTGGTGGCCGCCCAGTCACCTAAAAATTCTACAGGAGTCCACGGGTGTGATAACACGCTGATTGCCGAAACGGTTATTGGCTGTATCACCATTCTGGCAGGGCTCATGGCGGCCTTTATCCCCAAAAAGAAAATGATATTGGGTGTCTCTCTTTTAACAATCGTTCTTGCTGCACTGGTCATCCTGTTCCCGACTGAGATTACGGGTGTCTGCAAAATACCGACAATGCCCTGTGTCTACGGTACCCTCCCGGGTCTTGTCGTGATAGGTATTGGGTTGGCATTGACCGGTGTCTCTGGTTTTGTGATATCACGAAAAATGTGATGTCTCTGATATGGAAAGATATCCAACAAAGGCCATTCCGCAATGGCATATTGGTAGTCTGCGTTATGGTAGTCGTTGGCATGCAGGTGGCTGCATCGCTCATTGACAGGGCGAGCAGAAACGGTCTGGAGCTAGGCATCCGCCGGCTTGGCGCTGACCTGGTTGCGGTACCGCGCGGACTCGAAAACAGCTTAATAAATACTTACATCACCGGGAATGCCGCCCTATTTTATATGGATAGGGCTCTTGAACAACAGATATCCCATCTTGACTGGGTGGAGCGGACATCCCCGCAGCTTTTTATTAAATCGCTCTCAAACGCGCAATGCTGCTCAGCCTGGAATGTCTTCCTCATCGCCTTTGAACCGGAAACAGATTTTACCGTAAAGCCTTGGCTGTCCGGCAACCGGAACAGGAAACTACGCGCAAATGAAATCCTTGTCGGAGCGGCAATAAACGCCTCTCCGGGATCGGAAATCCGGTTTTTCGGCCAAAAGTTTACTGTTGCCGGAACCCTTGATCCAAGCAGTATGGGCCTGGACACGACTATATTCATACCCATGCAGGGCGCAGTCCGTATGATCCAGGAATCCGGCGAGAAGGCCGAAAAAGCCCTAATTATCCGACCCGACCAGATCTCGGCGATTCTGATCAAATTAAAACCGGAATCCCGCGGCGGCCTGCCTGTATGGAAGGCCGCGTATGAAATTGAAAAGGCGATTCCTGAGGTGAGCGTCATCCAGCCGTCCGATATGATGCTCAAGGTCCAGAAAAACCTCACGGGGATATTGAGAACCCTACATACCGCCGGGTATGCCATCTGGCCGGTTACCGCCCTGCTAATCGGCCTTGTCTTTGCCCTGGCCGCCAATGAACGCAAAAGCGAGATAGGTCTGCTCCGCGCAATCGGGGCGACACGTTCCTTCATTTTCCTGATGATAATCGGCGAAGCACTTTTCATCTCCGCGCTCGGAGCGCTCACGGGTATTGCCGTTTCTTCCGGGCTCGTGCTGGGGTTTTCACGGCTGATAGCACTCTCCCTGGAGATACCCTTCAATGCACCGGATTTTTCTGAGCTGCTGTTCTTCGATACCTTGGCATTATTCCTGGCCCTTCTTACCGGAGCCGTTTCCGCGGCAATACCGGCATATCAATCGAGCGCGATGGAACCGTATGAAGCCATTCGGAGAGGCGAATAAGTGATCCGGCTGTTGAATGTAAAAAAGTATTACGGCACATGGACGCATGTCATCTGCGCTGTTGATGGCGTGTCGCTTACGATAACAAAAGGGGAATTCGCCATCATCACCGGTCGCTCAGGCAGTGGCAAGAGCACCCTGTTGAACCTGATGTGCGGGATGACCCGCCCCGATGAAGGCGCCATTCGTATCACCGGCATTGATATCCTGGCTATACCGGATCATGAGCTATCAAAATTTCGCGCGCATAACATCGGATTGGTCTTCCAGTTCCAGAGCATGCTGTCGATGTATAATGCTCTCGAGAATGTCTGTCTTCCTGGTATTTTCAGGGGGGACAGCCGAGATGCGAAAAGCAGGGAAAGAGCGGAGGACCTGCTGGAGTCTGTTGGATTGAAAAGCCGTGCGGACGCATACGTCCACGAATTGTCCGCGGGACAGCAGCGAAGGGTTGGCATCGCCCGAGCACTGTTCAATTCGCCATGTCTCCTGCTGTGTGACGAGCCTACAGGCGACCTTGACCGAGAAACTGAAAAAATCATAATGGTTATACTGTCCGAGGCCAACAAAAAGGGCACGACTGTTGTCATGACGACGCACAACCTCGATCTTCGTGCTTATGCATCAAAAACATTTAGCATGGAAAACGGCTTCATCACTGAGGATTGATGCTTCATTGATGCATTGACTTCGATTGTAGTTTCATCTGACATATATTGAAAAACACATATTCGGTTCTGTCCTATATTTTCTGAGAGGATGAGGGGTCACTCTCTTCATCGTATACTCCCTCTCCTCTTATTCGACTACTTTTCTCTGGTGCAGCCTATGCGGGGGGCACTTTAGAAGATCCAGACCAGTTCAGATGCAGGGGATTAATTATTTTTTTGCTATGTGACGATATTCTTTATGCAGGTTCTACAAGTTTCATTCCCAATAGAACCTCCTCATTTTGCAGGTCGCCAAAGACCTGCTTTTTTTTACCTGCTACCGCTCTTGACTTACCCCATCTCAAGATTATTATATCAACTACAGCATTGTTATGCACCTATGCACTGGTTCTACGCCTATATGAGGAGGGTGCCATGAAAAGATCGTTATCAGTCGTCATCATGCTTTCGGTCATAGTCATGCTGAGCGGGTGCATCGTCACGAAGACGCCGATCACGAATGACGTTGCCATACCGTTGGGTGCGCAGGTGACGTTCAGTGTGGTTGTGTTTCCTTCCGACGCGACCTACGCCTGGACCCTGGACGAGGCGCCGCTCCCGAATACGGGGAGCTCGTATCTGTACACCGCGCAGGAAGGGGAACACGTCCTCACGGTCAAAGCAACGCATATCCTCGGTATAGACACACAGACATGGCATATTCTAACAAATTTAACATTTAACAAGACTTATGGAGGAAGTGGTGTCGACTGGGCCTATGCCGTGCAGCAGACGAGCGACGGCGGCTACATCCTGGCTGGAGTATATGATGCATACGCTAATTTCGGTAATGGCGGGGATGCCTGGCTGATCAAGACCGATGCGAACGGGGACACAGTTTGGGACATGACCTTCGGAGGAAGTAGCTACGACTGGGCCTTTGCCGTGCAGCAGATAAGCGACGGCGGGTACATCCTGGCTGGAGATACTGCTTCATTTGGGGCTGGCGGGCAGGATGCCTGGCTGATCAAGACCGATGCGGATGGTAACAAAGTCTGGGACAAAACCTTCGGGGGAAATACAACAGATCATGCCCAAGCCGTGCAGCAGACGAGCGAGGGCGGGTACATCCTGGCTGGATGGACTAGTGGTGGTGCCTGGCTGATCAAGACCGATGCGAACGGGGACAAAGTCTGGGACAAAACCTTCGGTAGTGGCGACGGTACCTATGCCGTGCAGCAGACGAGCGACGGCGGCTACATCCTGGCTGGATATACTTATTCGTTTGGGTCTGGCCGTGCTGATGCCTGGCTGATCAAGACCGATGCGGACGGGAACAAAGTCTGGGAAAAAACCTTCGGAGGAAGTGACGACGACTTTGCCTATGCCATGCAGCAGACGAGCGACGGCGGGTATATCCTGGCTGGATATACTTATTCATTTGGGGCTGGCATGGGGGATGCCTGGCTGATCAAGACCGATGCAAACGGGAACAAAGTCTGGGATAAAACCTTCGGGGGGCGTGGTGCTGACGATGCCGATGCCGTGCAGCAGACGAGCGACGGCGGCTATATCCTGGCTGGATCTACTTTTCCATTGTTGCCTGTTAATGCTGGTGCCTGGCTGATCAAGACCGATGCAAACGGGAACAAAGTCTGGGATAAAACCTTCTGGGGGGGTAACTTGGACTATGCCAATGCTGTGCAGCAGACGAGCGACGGCGGGTATATCCTGGCTGGAGTTACTGAGTCATTTGGGGCTGGCAGTGGTGATTTCTGGCTGATAAAGACCGATGCGAATGGCAATGCTCCGCCAACGCCGACACCATGATAGGAGTCTCTATCAATCATACAGATAATTCATAAAGAAGGGGAGGCTCCAGGGAAACCCGGAGCCTTTTCTTTTATTCACCCTCCCCTTGCATATGAGCTGAGGGGAATTATTATAAGCTGTATTCCCATGGCTCAATAAGGGGGGGGGTGTCTTATGAGGAGAACCTTAACATTCTTTGCCTTGATCACGGTTGCCGCCCTGCTGAGCGGGTGCATCGTCACGAAGACGCCGAACAAGAATGACGTTACCATACCGTTGGGTGCGCAGGTGACGTTCAACGTGGTCGTGTTTCCTTCCGACGCGACCTTTGCCTGGACCCTGGACGAGGAGCCGCTCCCGAATACGGGGAGCTCGTATCTATACACCGCGCAGGGAGGGGAACACATCATCACGGTCAAAGCAACGCATATCCTCGGTACGGACACACAGGCATGGCATATTCTAACATCATTTAACAAGACTTATGGAGGAAGTAACGACGAATGGGCCCGTGCCGTGCAGCAGACGAGCGACAGCGGGTACATCCTGGCTGGATGGACTAATTCATTTGGTGCTGGCAATGGTGATGCCTGGCTGATCAAGACCGATGCGAACGGGAACAAAGTCTGGGACACAACCTTCGGAGGAAGTAGCTACGACGAGGCCTATGCCGTGCAACAGACGAGCGACAGCGGGTACATCCTGGCTGGATATACTCGTTCATTTGGGGCTGGTGAAGATGATGCCTGGCTGATCAAGACCGATGCGGATGGGAACAAAGTCTGGGACACAACCTTCGGTGGAAGTGGCTACGACGCGGCCTATGCCGTGCAACAGACGAGCGCCGGCGGGTACATCCTGGCTGGATGGACCAATTCATTTGGTGCTGGCGGTGCTGATGCCTGGCTGATCAAGACCGATGCGAACGGGAACAAAGTCTGGGACACAACCTTCGGAGGAGGTAGTTTCGACTTGGCCGAAGCCGTGCAGCAGACGAGCGACGACGGCTACATCCTGGCTGGATATACTTATTCATTTGGGGCTGGCGCGAGTGATGCCTGGCTGATCAAGACCGATGCGGACGGGAACAAAGTCTGGGACACAACCTTCGGAAAAAGTTACCAAGAAGGGGCCAGTGCAGTGCAGCAGACGAGCGACGGCGGCTACATCCTTGCTGGAAGGGCTTCTTCATTTTGGTCTGTCAATCCTGATGTCTGGCTGATCAAGAGCGATGCGAACGGGAACAAGGTCTGGGACAAAACCTTCGGAGGAAGTAGCTACGACGAGGCCTGTGCCGTGCAGCAGACGAGCGATGGAGGCTACATTCTGGCTGGATATACTCGTTCATTTGGGGCTGGCAAGAGTGCTGCATGGCTGATCAAGACCGATGCGAACGGGAACAAAGTCTGGGACAAAACATTCGGAGGAAGTAAAAACGAATATGCCAGTGCCGTGCAGCAGACGAGCGACGGCGGCTACATCCTGGCTGGAGAGACTACTTCATTTGGGGCTGGCGGTGTTGATTTCTGGCTGATAAAGACCGATGCCAAAGGCAATGCCCCAGCAACGCCGACACCGTGATAGGGG
>Ga0315277_10013833_pt1 | contig 10047 bp, 8 predicted proteins | sample YL17G05_15_MG_FD_203695 | JGI IMG/M metagenome (GOLD analysis project Ga0315277, IMG submission 203695) | Sediment microbial communities from Yellowstone Lake, YNP, Wyoming, USA - YL17G05_15 | ecosystem: Environmental > Aquatic > Freshwater > Lake > Sediment | place: USA: Wyoming | collected...
ACCTCAGCGTTCCCCCGTAGGCCTGCTCGATCTCCTGACGGCGAGCCCTCAGGGCATCGAAGTCAGTCTTGTTCCGGTCCTTCTCCCGTTCGAGAACGAGTTGAACGGCAGCGCTCTGCTTCCGGATCACGTACAGCAGATGGATGCCCGAAATCCCGGTTCCTGTCGCGATCCAGCCATCTTGGGACGGCGACACATTAGCGAAGAGGTCCGTTCTGCCCCGGGAGCTCTCCAACAAGGCCTGCCAGAACGCCAGCCGCAAGGCCTGACGGGTTTCATCGCCGGCGCGGTCCTGTCGCTCCCGGACCGCCTTATCTCGAATCCGGACCACGTACTCGGCCGCCTCAGGTAGAGGGATCACTTGCTGAACGTCCACAAGGAGCTGCCCGCGGTCGTTGTACGGCTTCATTCGGACGCAGCGAATGTCCACGTTACGGTCATTGAGCCACATCACGGAGGTTGTCAGTTCTTCAGAGAAGTCGGCAGACACAAGGACGATCCGCACGTCCTGGGCGAAGTGGTCCTCATCGGCATCCTCCCACCCAAGGAAATCCACTATCGCCGTCTCTGCATCCTCGTTGCTGCCCCTTCGACCGAGGTAGTCTGCATACACCTCCACTGCCTTCTCGAAGGTCATGGTCGACACCATAGCTGCATACCGAATGGCTTGCAGCTCTGCGTGACCGGCGTCATCGGTACGTTTCAGTTCGATAACCACCAGGTTGGCATCCTTGTCAATCGCCAACAGGTCGATCCCCCGCCGGGAGTCCTCCCACCCGCGGAAGCCCTCCGCGATGACCAGTGTGTCAGGCGACACGATCTCGATCTGCTCACGCAACAGACGCTGAAGGTGCGTCTTCTCCAGCATGCCTGACTCCTGGAAGGAGGTCTCCAAAAGAGCCTCGATCCCATCCGCCCCGACCTTGTAGATAGCCATTACCCGAACCCCCCGCGGACGCCAATCTCCCCCACGACCGCAAGCTACCCGAGCGCTCCACCGCACTCCCGGAGCAACGCGGTACTTGCCCGCATCTTCCCCGAAAGACCGCCACCCCTCACTATCCAGCCCTGGAGTGCCGGGGCGTCCCTATAGCTGCACCCCCAGTTCCCTCAGCATCGCAAACGTATCAATGTAGCGCACATTGAATCCCACGCACACGTTCGGAAGTGGAACCCTTCTTCTCGCACTGCTCGCCAGAACTTCCTGCGTTACGACGATACACGGCTTCACCACGGCAAGAGCCACCAGCCAGCCGTCCGCCACATCGGCGAACTCGGCCTTGGCCGCGTCCGTGAACTGCGTCTGGTTTTGCACCCAGTTCATGACCCTCCGGTAGCAAGCCAAGACATCGCCGTCATCTGTCGGGAAAAATGCATCACTGAACTTGTCCTTCGCCCATGCGGCAACAGCGTCCTTTCCTCTGTCCAGTTCCTCCCGGACTCGCTCAATGCTCCCAACGGCCCCGCTGCTGGCGTGCTCAATCAAGCGCTCCCAAAACCTCGGGGCTATGTCGAACGCATAGTAACGACGCGCGGCCTCGACAAACACACTCGCATCAAGAAGATACCGGGGCTCGCCCATGGGCTATGGCCCGCCCAGCCCGACAGAGGCCGCGTAGCGCTCAAACGTGCCACCGTGCAGGCCGGTGAGTCGATATGCTTCGGAATAGAGCAGCTTGCCTTCCTTCAGCGCCTGTACCAATGTACAAGCGAATCGCCGGCCAACGCGGAGGTCCTGACTTAGGTAGAAGTCCCCGCCGGGAGGTTGCCTCGCCATCTTCCGCCGCTCGTCGCTCAGATAACTGCGGTAGAAAGTCAGGAAGTCCGCTCGGCTGACCAAAGCTACGTCAAGGGCCCTGCGCGCAGCAACGAGAGCACTAACCTTGAACGTCCGAGCGAAGCACTGGAAAGGTTCGGGGTCCTTCCTCACGAGGGGCCAAAGACGGCGCAACTCTTGTTCGGGAACAAGGAATTCTGCGGCTACTCTATTGCAGGCTTGTTCGATCGGGGCAGATGCCGGAAGCATCTGACGCAGGTCAAATGCGGCGCTGCGACCAAAGAACAGGTGCGCCAGCTCGTGCGCGAGCGTGAACATCTGCGCGGCTTTGGCGTCCGCACCGTTGACAAACACGAGGGGGGCATATTCGTCGGACAGGACAAAGCCGCGGAATTCGGCTGGGTCGAGCTTGCGATGGGTATTGTTCCCGAGTATCCCGTTGACGACTACCAGCACCCCTTTGCGGTCCATGGTTCTGTGCAGGAGGCGCAGGGCGTCGGTCCATGTCCGGCAGTCACGAGCCCACGTTTGGTTCAAACCAAGCGTAGCGTGGATTCTTTCTGCAAGCAACGTGGGCGGTTCATGCAGTTGTGCAGACTTTACAAACAGCAGCGGCTCCTTGCCTTGCTCGACGAGAAGGTCCCGCATCCAAGCCTGCCGCCGTTGCATCGTATAGATGGTCTCGAGGAGAGCAGCACTCGGAGCGCGCGACGTGCCGTTGCCCACAGTGCGAAAATGCGGGATGGGCAAGGCTTCCGTGGGCGGTTCCTCAAGGAAGAAGAACCCAAGTGGCGTAAGAGTGAACTTGGCCAACGACTCCAATTGGCGTAGGGTAGGTTGGACTTGGCCAGCGGCCCACTGGCGTATTCTCGGAAACCTATCCTGCAGGTCCTCCGAGTTGACGCCAGAGCGCGTCAGCGCCCAACGCAAGACCCTTTCATTGACGACGACCTTGCTCATGGGACCTCCCCACGGACGTCGGTCTTGCCACGACAGCTCTGCCGAGATGAGTGCCGTGCAGAAACCCTTGTCCTACCCGGTCTCGGTCGCCAGGTGATGCTGCATCACGGCGCCCAACGCTATCCGTTCATGCTGCCCCGCCATCGGGACGCCTCCTCGGGAGCCAGTATCGCAGCCCCGTGGAAGACCTACCCCTTGTGCTTCTCGTGGGCCGTAGGGTCCGCCGTAGTTGTCAACCAGCCCTGTTCGGCGAGCCGGGCCCACCCGATTCGGATGTGCTCCGGCTTGAACATCCTTCTCTTCCGGTCGTTCCACCTTTGGACCGCTTCCACTGCCTCCTCTGCGGCTCCCGTTGGCGGCGTTCGGTGAACGGCGACCCAGTGCACCGACGACAACAGTTCCATGCCGTAGGGCGTCTCAAAGCCTTCGATCAGACTCGCCACCCTCTCAAGACGTTGCCTTGCAAGCTCATGACAAGCCAGGAACTTGTCCGCTTCTCTCTCTGCGTTCGGCAGGAGTTCGAGCTCGACGTCAGGTCTTTGGGTGTCGCCGTAACCGCGCACATAGTGCCCCTCCAGCGCTTCAAGCACTTTGTTGAGGTTGTGCGCGTAGGGCCCGTAGGGCCCGGCCCCGTATCTCAGTCGCAGGGGCTCACCCGCTTCCTGAAGGAAATAGGCCAGCTTCTGAATCTCCAGGAGCGTGAGGCGATAGGCCATCTCCGCGTACTGCCGCATCAAGCGAATGAAGAGGGCGCGGGCGACAGTCATCTTGGGACGCTTCGTTCGCACTGGCATGGCCTTGGCGTCGGGCGCACCGACCGGCTCGAAGAGCGTGACCTGCACGTCGGGTAGTTCGGCGAGGGCCCGCTCGATCATCGGTTTCACCTCCCGCCAGTCCAAGCCGCCGAGACCGCACCCCAATGGGGGCACGGCGATGGACGCGATTCGCAGCCGCCGGACCTCTTCGACGAGGGCCCCCAAACCGGCCTCGATGTCCTCGATCCGCGACTTCCCTCGCCAATGCCGCTTCGTCGGGAAGTTGATGACGTACTTCGGATTCACCATCGAGCCGGTCGGGAAGATGAACATCCTCCCCGGCTGGACTTGCCCAGCACGGCAGGCGCGCTCGTAGGCCTTGGCGTTCTCCGGGAACGCCTTCTTGAACTGCAGCGCGATGCCCTTGCCCAGGTAGCCTTCGCAGTTGACGGTGTTGACGAGGGCTTCGGCGTCCGTCTCAATCAGGTTGCCTCGCGCTACCGCGATCATGGCCACACTCTCCCTCAATAGTACCACTCGCGCCGCACGTACACGGGCCGGCGCAGGGCTACCCCGAACCCGGCCAGTATTGCCTCTACCTTTGACTTCATCCGCCCGTTGACGACGCCGATTTCCTGGATCAGAGCCCAGCCGCAGACCTTGTACACCAGGAACTCTGCCTGCTTGCGGCGCTGGCGGTCCATGTGCTCAAGCGTGTCCGTCCATACGAAGGCGTGGACCGCCTGCCAGTCCACCTTGTTCAAGTCGCGAAGATCGTCAAACCATTGGGTGAACCGCGCGATACCGTGGCCGTCCGAGAAGACGAAGCTGGTTCCGCTTGCCTGAACAGCCTGGGCCGTGGAAACCAGGTAGACCAGCGGCTCCTGTCCCTCAGTGTAACCGGGAACCTGTCCCGTGTGAAGCTGCAACAGCATCGGTGACCGCGGCCCCAGGTAGAACGACACGTAGTCATGGATGACGCCGCCAGGCCCACAGGGGATGACGGTGACCCTCCGCTGGTCCTGGATGTCCACGTTGTGGATGGTCTTGTAGGTCAGGCCGTCTTTGGGCGTGTGATTCGGTGCATGGAGCCCATCGCGCCGCAGGCAGGTCCCCAGGTTGTCCATGTGCAGAAAGCGGTAGATGGGCGTGGGGATGGGAACGGTCACGATGCCACCTCCCCTCGCACGTCGATCTTGCCTGTCACCGCCGCCGAGATGAGTGCGGTGCGGTACTCGCGAAGCGTGCCGATAGACTCCTCCACTTTCGTGACCAATGCGCCAATCCTCGCCGTCTCCCGGTGCAGAGAATCGGAAAGCACCTGTTGTTCGGAGACCGGCGGAACGGGCAAGAAGAGGGCAACCAGCGTTTCGACAGCCAACCCCGGTTGCGCCGCTGACTGGGAGTACCGGTTCAAATTCATTGACCGCAGGAGCTCGCCAAGCCACGTGACGTCTGTTCCGCCGGTCGGCGTGACTACCACCGCGTGCTCGGAAGCCCAGAACCGGCCTTTAGCGTAGTTTATGCAGCCGCAAAGAGCCCCTTGTCGCCCGATCAGGACGTGCTCCCCTTCATGAGTGTAAGCGTGGGCATATCCTCGGAGACCGTTGGCACCGTAGATAGGAACCTCGCCAGTCGTGCTCTTATCTTCTGGGGGCGCCTCCCCGCTCCGTACGCGGACAAAGTGACGAAGACCGGCACTTAGCCAATGCTCCGGAATCCGGGCCAGCCACTCGATGCCTGAGTCCCTCACGGGGACGGTGGGGTCGAGGCCCTTGGTGACGGCGTGGCTGACGAGGGCGGTCCGCTTCTCTTGGAGGAGCTCGATCTGCTGATGCTTCTTCTCGATCAGCGCATCAATCCTTGCCGTCTCCCGGTCCAGAAAGGCAGCTATGGCCCGCTGCTCGTGGATCGGTGGGATCAGAGCCTGCCGTGCCTTGACCTGCGTAGCGGTTATAAGAGGCTGGGCGTTTCTGTTGGCCTCGGAAGCGAGATCCAGGGTCCGTAGCAGGCTCGCAAGGTAGGCGGGCAAGAGCTCCCCCGGATTTGGGTCCACTATCAGGGCATTGTCAGAAATCCAGACCCGAGGCGGCGTCTGGTGCACCTCGCCAACAGCTCCGACTCGCCCGATAGACACTCGCGAGCGCTCCGAGTTCGGTCGCGAGCAGTAGCCGATCACACCATTCGCGCCGTAAACAGGCACATCGTCATTAGGACTCCTATCCTCTGGCGGCGCATCGCCGCTTCGCACACGTACGAAATACCGAAGATGGGCACTTAGCCAATGCTCCGGAATCTTCCCCAGCCACTCGATGCCCGAGTCCTTGTAGGCGGGGTAGCGCTTCCATCGGCGGCCGGTGTCCGCGGCTGTGCCGCCCTTCTCTGAGAAGATGTCGAGTTGCTTCGCCATACTACCTCTTCTCGTGCTACCGCGTCAGCGTCGTCCGGTAGCGTCCCTGCTCACCCGAGTCGTCAGTCCACCTCATCTCGACCTCCCGAGGCAGCGGAACCCCAATTGCCGAGTCAAGCACGTATCGTGCTGCCGACTGTGGGCCTACCTGCCTGATAGGTGACTGCTGCTTGAGGATTGACCGATGCTCCATCGCAGGGACACCGTCCAAAGAGATCTGGATCTCCCGCGCTTCGCCTTTGCCCTCATTGATGATCTGCAGGTACCCGTTCCAGCCGCCGGGACCGCTCGGCTGCTCGGTGATTCGAGCCGTCAACCGGGCCTTCTTCGTCTCCGCCAGACGGTCGCGCTCCCGCTGCTCCTCGATGGTCAGCAGGCGCTTCTGAGTCCTACTGCTCTTGACCAAGGCCACCATCGCCACCACCAGGGAGCCAAGGGCCATAGCAAACGCAGCGAAGGCAGCATGACCCGCTTCGCTGAACCAGTCCAGAAGGTCTGTCACGCCCGGGCCTCCTTGCGCCATGATGTCGGTTCGACTCTCTCCGTCCCCTTCGGTCAGTTACATGACGTCGTCGGTGGACCAGCTCACGCTGGAAGACTGCTGACCAGCATTCTTGTCTAGTACCTATCTCAGCCGGGACGCGCGCTTTGTCAGAAGTACGCCAAATCTTCATATGCAACTACGCTTGGCACATGGCCAAGCCGATAGTCGCCGAACACTACAGGTCGCTCTTCTTGCAGCTTCGGGAGGTACTCTCGCGGGACGATGACCCACTTGAGGAATCTTTCGTCGTACTTGAAGTATGTCTTGCCGTCCCGCCTCACGTGCCACGGCAGGTCCCCGGCTGTGGTACTCAGCACCATACGCCATTCACGCTCATAGTAGAGCGCTGATGGATCTTCGAAGAAGTCCTCTTGACCATCAAGCGGCTCATCAGCCCCCTCGTTGTATTTGAACTTCCCTTCCGAGTGGTCTTCCATAAACGACATCATGTACTGGAGTCGCGAAAGCAGGCTCCCTGCGTCGAACCTCTCACCTTTCCTCTTGCCTGCTGGTATCGTCGCTCCGTCGAGGAGACTGCTGATGCCATTGAGGACATGGTACACGTAGGAATAATTGCTGTGGAAGAACGGGTGCTGAACATATCCGACCGGCGAAGCCAAACAGTTAGCTAGGTAGCGCTTTTCGAAGGACAGACCGAAACGAGAGTACTTCTCGCAGTGGTTGGCGCTTTCAGAGAACGGTATGTCAGCGAACGAGATCATTGTGATCGGGAAACTTGCGCCGTCTGCCAGGCCCCCGTATCTGGAGCCGAAGTGCCATGGACAGGCGCTATACAGAAGTTCCTTCTCCTTGAGGATGCTCCTGGTGAGGATCTCGTACTGCTGGTCGGCTACCTTGCCTCTGCCGACCCAATGGGTCAGTACGTTCGACACGTAAGCCATTATTCTGTCACCTCTGCCAGCATGTCGGCGATTTCCTTCTCGATCTGCTCGAGGTCGCGTTCAATCTCGTCCAGCGGACGAGGCGGCGTGTACTTGTAGAAGTAGCGGTTGAGGTTGATCTCGTAGCCAACCTTGGTCTTGGACTCGTCAACCCAGGCGTCGGGGACGTGCGGAAGCACTTCACGCTGCATGTATGCCGCGACCTCCTCCTTGAGCGGGACGTTCTCGTAGTCGCGGAGTTCCGGGTCCGACTCAGGATTGCCCCGGGCGTCGGTGCAGATGTCGGCCGTCTTATCCCGTTCGGCGAGGGCCATGACGATGGCCCTGAAGAGCACTGCCGGGGGCTTGAGGCCGGCTTCTCTGAGGGCGGCGTTCATCATGTCTGCGAACTGCTCGCGGTTCTTGACTACGGCTGCTTCCGCCAGCGTCTGCAATGCGGCAAGGAGGTCGCTCTGCTGCTTCTTGCCAGCCTCGACCTCTGCCTGAGCGGCCTTGGTGTCCTTGCGCTTCCTGCTCGTCGCGAGTTCGGCGAAGGCCCTGGTCTCATGGAGGCGGGCCAAGCGCTCCTCCGTCACGGCGAAGTTGAGCCGCAGGGGGCGTTCGGCCGTGACCCGCCGGTGACCGAAGTCCTGGTTGTCGAAGATGCGAACGTGCTCGCCTTCCTTGAACTCCCCGTAGAGGCGGGTGATCTCGTCACGCTGGGGTTCGCAGATTTCGTTCCGCTTGTTGCCGAGGCTCTTCCGCATCTTCTTGAAGAAACTGGTACCGTCCACGAGCTGAATCTTCCCCCGGCGCTGGCGCTCCTTGCGGTTGGTCACGATCCAGAGGTAGGTGTAGATGCCGGTGTTGTAGAAGAGCTGGTCAGGGAGGGCCACGATGGCCTCAAGCCAGTCGTTCTCGATGATCCAGCGGCGGATCTCGCTCTCGCCGGAGCCCGCCGAGCCGGTGAAGAGGGGCGAGCCGTTGAAGACGATGGCCAGGCGGGTCCCCCCGGCCTTGGGGTCTTTCATCTTGCTGATCATGTGCTGGAGGAACAGGAACGACCCATCGTTGATGCGGGGGAGTCCCGCGCCGAAGCGGCCACCGAAGCCCTGCTCCTCGTATTCCTTGCGGATGAAGTCCTCCTCAGGCTTCCACTCCACGCCGAAAGGCGGGTTGGCCAGCATGTAGTCGAACGTCTGTCGAAGGAAGTGGTCCTCGGTGAAGCTGTCGCCCAGGGCAATGTGGTCGATGTCCTGCCCCTTGATCATCATGTCCGAGCCACAGATGGCGTAGGCCTGATCGTTGTAGTCCTGGCCGAAGGCCTCGAGCCGCGCATCCGGGTTGAGCTCGCGGAGGTACTCTTCGGAAACCGAGAGCATGCCCCCGGTGCCGCACGCCGGGTCGTACAGGGTCCTGACGATGCCCTTGGTGGTAAGGGTGTCCCCGTCAGGCAAGAAGATGAGGTCCACCATGAGGCGGATCACCTCACGCGGGGTGAAGTGGTCGCCCGCTTCTTCGTTTGACGCCTCGTTGAACCGCCGGATGAGGTCTTCGAAGATGTACCCCATCTCGGTGTTGGGCACCGTGTCTGGGTGAAGGTCGAGCTCAGAGAACTTGGCGACGACGAGGTAGAGGCGGTCGGCTTTGTCGAGCTTGGCGATGTGCTCCTCGAAACCGAAATGCTCGACAATCTCGCGGGCGCGGGTGGAAAAGCCCTTGATGTAGGCCGTGAGGTTGGCGGCGACGTTGTTGGGGTCGCCCTTGAGGTTCTCGAAGGTGTAGCGGCTAGTGTTGTGGAAGGGCACCCCGGCCACGCGGTTAAGGATGGGCTCGGTGTTCTTGACCATGCCTCCCTTGAGGCCCTGAAGCCGCGCCAAGACGGCCCTCTTGGTGGGCTCAAGAACGCAGTCGAGCCGCCGCAGGACCGTCATGGGGAGCATGACGTCTTTGTACTGGTTGGGCCGGTAGGGGCCGCGCAGCAGGTCAGCGACCGACCAGATGAAGCTCACTTTCTCGCTGAAGTTGTTCACGCTTCCCCCTCCGTTCCCACGTGCGTGTGGCCGCGCCTCGAACCGCGGACCCTCCAGCGTTCCGTCCAGGACTCCCCTCCTGACCGCGTCACCTCGGTGCTTATCGTGAGGCAGGAATGCCAACCGCTTGAAGGATACACCAGGTTGCGGTGCTGTCAAGAACCAAGAGGCGGGTGTGAATGCCAGCTGGGGGGCCGGGTCTTCCCGGTGGCTGATGGCTCAACTGGCTCGGTCGGTCTCACCTGACCTGAGTCTGTTGGCCGTGAGGGGTGGGCGGGTGAACGACCGCCAGAGCGATGGGAAGTACATCCCCGCTCCGCACCCGTCCCATGGCCTGCCGCCAGCACTGACGTTCACCGGTCGTGCCTGACGAAGTGTTTGTGGCAGGAAGAACTCTGAAGTCCCTCGACCGGCTCATTTGCCGAGGCCGGTTGCGACGAGGTCGTCTACTCCACCACCACATACATCGCGTCTTCAGGGAAGGTCAGCACCACGCCAACGCCGGTCCTGGCGAGGGAGGCTGGGCCGGCGGCGTTGCCGTTGGCGTCCAACGCCGTGGCCTCGCTCAGGCTCCGGTTGGAGATGGTCACTGTCATCCTGGCCCGTACGACCTGCCAGGGCGCCCGGCCGTAGTCTACCACCTCGAAGCCCGGGAAAGTCCCCTCCTCGACCTGGATGCTGACAGGC